>TBL_comb47_HYPODRAFT_10003920_pt1 | contig 17350 bp, 7 predicted proteins | sample TroBogypolimnion_40_FD_10682 | JGI IMG/M metagenome (IMG submission 10682)
GCTTTGCTGCTGGGGCGTCTTCTACGGCGGCTACCTGGGCGCCACCTACCGGACCATTCACCACTTCGTGGCCCTGGCCAGGGTGCAGCTCATCCAAGCAGTCCTCAACTTCGGGTTGGTGTTCATCATCCCCACCCTGGGGTTCTTCGGCCTCTGCATCCGCGTGGCCCTGCCGGCCCTGGCCGGTGTGGGACTCCTCCACCGGGATCGGCCGCTGAAGATCCAGTACCGGCTGGACCGGGCAGCGCTGAAGGAACTGGTCAGCATCGGCCTTCCCTTCAGCTTCTGGGGCAGCCTCTACACGTCCATCTGGGCAGCCACGGAAAGCGCTCTGATGCTGGCCCTCGGCGGCCTCACTGGCCTGGGGTTGTTTGCGGTGGCCTCCGTGATGCGTGACGGCATGAACGTCCTGCCCCACTCGGTCTACCAGGTGATGACCCCCCGCGTGGTGGAAGCCTATGCGCGGGAAGGCAGCGTCCGCAATGCCAATGGCCGGTCCATGCTGCTCACGGCCGGGCTGACCGGGGTCATGGTACTCATCGTCCTAGTCTGCTCGTTCCTGCTGGGTCGGCTGGTGCCGCTGGCGATCCCCAAGTATGCGAGCGGCGTTCCCTTGATGCAGGTCTGTCTCTGGTTCTCGGTCATCCAGGCCGCGGAGCTGCCCTTCAATACCCTGTTCGCCACTGGCCGATCCTGGCTTTACGGTCGGGGGGTGATCATCGGGCTACTTGTGTTCCCGCTTGCCGCCCACCTGCTCAAGCCTGCTGTGGGAGGCATCCTTGCAGTGGCCCTTGGCTCCCTCTTGGGCCGCGTGGCCCGGACCCTGGTGGCCTATTTGGAGATCGCCGTGCTGACCCGCGACGAGGTCGCCTGATTCACCGGAATTTCGCGTTTATTTCTTAGTCGAATCGAGCTTGGAAATGAGTGTGCATCGGGCCGGATAAAAAATTAACGTGGCTGGACCAGGGAATTATATTAGCCTGAGCGGCAGCACCTGAGACCGCTGCGGTGCAACGGTTCGATGGAACCCAGGCCGGTGGGAATTCCCCATCCGCGAGGGCATTGCACCACTCTAGGAGAGGTATCGACATGCACAAGACGCTGGTGACAGGTGGGGCAGGATTTCTGGGTTCCCATCTCTGCGACCGCCTGGTGTCGCTGGGGGAGGATGTCCTCTGCGTCGACAACTACTTCACGGGCCGAAAGCGCAACGTGGATCACCTGTTCGGCAAGCCAAACTTCGAACTGATGAGACATGACGTCACCTTCCCCCTCTATGTCGAGGTCGATCGCATCTACAACCTGGCCTGCCCGGCGAGCCCCGTGCACTACCAGTACAACCCCGTCCAGACGACCAAGACCAGCGTGCACGGCGCCATCAATATGCTCGGGCTGGCCAAGCGGACCAATGCCAGGATCCTGCAGTTCTCGACCAGCGAGGTCTACGGCGACCCCCAGATCCACCCCCAGACCGAGGACTACTGGGGCAACGTGAACCCAATCGGCCCTCGCAGCTGCTACGACGAGGGCAAGCGCTGTGCCGAGACCCTGTTCTTCGATTACCACCGGCAGTACCGCACCGACATCAAGGTCGTGCGGATCTTCAACACCTACGGCCCCCGCATGCATCCCAACGATGGACGGGTCGTGAGCAACTTCATTGTCCAGGTCCTCCAGGGTGAGGACATCACCATCTACGGCAGCGGACAGCAGACCCGCAGCTTCTGCTACGTGGATGACCTCATCGACGCCATCCAGCTAATGATGAGCGGTCCGGACGATCTGATCGGTCCAGTCAACCTGGGCAATCCCGGTGAATTTACCATGCTCGAACTGGCGGAAATGGTCCTCAAGCTCGCGGGAGGCAAGTCCAAGCTGGTATTCAAGCCCCTGCCCGCAGACGACCCGAAGCAACGCAAACCGGACATCTCCTTGGCCCGGGCGCGGCTGGGCTGGGAGCCGAAGGTCTCTCTCGAGGACGGGCTGAAGGAGACCATCGCTTACTTCCGCAAAACACTGGCCTAGGCATGCGGAGTGCTGTGCTCTTCCTGGTATTCAACCGGCCCGCCACCACCCGGCAGGTCTTCGAGGCCATCGCGGCGGCCCGTCCGCCCAGACTCTATGTCTCCGCGGACGGCCCCCGAGCAGGGCGCCCCGGGGAGACAGAGCTCTGCGCCGAGGTGCGCCGAATCGCCACGGCCGTTGACTGGCCCTGCGAGGTGCGGACCCTCTTCCGTGAAGAAAACCTCGGCTGCAGGCGGGCCGTCTCCGGCGGGATCGACTGGTTCTTCGAGCAAGAAGAAGAAGGCATCATCATCGAGGACGATGTGCTGCCCGTTCCCAGCTTCTTCGACTACTGCGACGAGCTGCTGGAACGCTACCGGACCGACGAACGCGTAGGTACAATCTGCGGCACCAACCTGACCTCGAACCCCGTCGATCCCCAGTCCAGCTACACGTTCTCCCGCTACAGCAGTGTCTGGGGCTGGGCGTCCTGGCGCCGGGTCTGGCACCACTACGACGTCGAGATGAAGTCCTGGCCTGAGTGGCGGGACTCCGGGGGCCTGGCGAAGCTGTTCAGCCACGACCACCGGGTCGCGGACTACTTCCGCTTCTATTTCAGCCAGACCTTTGAGCATGGGGTGAACACCTGGGACTACCAGCTGAGCTTCCTCTGCCTCCGGCTAGGGCTGCTCAACGCGGTACCCGTCCGCAACCAGATCGGCAACCTGGGTGTTGGCATCGCCGGGGCCCACTCCACCGAAGGCGCCGCGGTACCTGCCTTCATCCTGGATGCACCGCCCCTGCTGCTGGACTTCCCGCTCAGGCATCCCCCGGTGGTGGCCCAGGATCTGGCCCTTGATGATCTGGTGGACCAGCATGTGCACCACATGCCGCCCTCCTTCTTCTGGAAGCGCCGTCTCCGCTCCATACCCGTGTTGGGCAGCCTCCTCGGCCGGGGCTGGGATCTGATGAAGGGCCGGACCCACTGAAAAAGGTCGCCCAGGAGCCGGAAGCAGACCTTCAGCCCGCGCTCGCGGCGAGCACGTTCCTGTAGATCTGGACCAGCTTCTCCTGCAGGTCCACCGGGGAGCGGCCTGCTCGCATGGAGCGGCTGGCCTCCTCTCCCAGACGCTTCGCGCGTTCTGGATGGGCGAAGAGGTCCGAGATGTGGTCCGCCAGCAGTTCGTATTCTTCGAACCGATAGCTCAGGCCGTTCTGGTCGTGGTGCAGGTATTCGGGAATCCCGCCCACGGCGGCCGCCACACAGGGGGCGCCCACGATCATCGCCTCGATCAGAGTGCTGCTGTGGTTCTCGATGCTGGAGGGCAGGGCAAACACATTGCAGGTGGCCATCTGATCCGCCATCTGCTCCGAAGTCTGGGGGCCGAGGAAGGTCAGGTGCTTTGCCAGTCCGAGCTCTCCAATGAGCTGCCGGATGAACTTCGTGTAGCCCCGCTCCCTGAGCCGGCCCTTGAAGGTGACGCCGAGCGGGCTGTGCTCGCCTGGAATGTAGAGCATCGTTCCCGGGTGCCGCTTCACCACGAGGGCCAGGGCCTTGAGGAGCATGTGCAGCCCCTTGATCGGGTAGCCAGCTGCATTGCACATGATGGAAAACGGCCTGACCTGCTCCAGGGTCCAGGCCTTCCGGTAGAAGTCGTCCTTGATGGTGAGCTCGCAGTAGTGGACGGTGTTCTGCGGGTTGATCCGCAGGCAGTGAGCGGCACACCACTGGTTCTCGACGATGACGTGGTTCGAGAGCCTCATTATCTCCGCCTCCAGGCCTGACCTCCGGGCGAAGGTCTTCTGCTCGCGGGTGATCCAGTCGCGCTTCAGGACATCGCGGAAACTGAGGCTCCCCCGGAGCTCGGTCCTGCTCATGCCGGACAGGTAGTACCTTGCGATGGCTTCAAGCAGTCCCTGGATGTAGATGACCGATGGAACGTCCCGCATGACCCTCAGGGCCGCGTAGCCATGGGTGAACTCGGTGCCCCAGACATGGATGAGGTCGGGCTGGAACGTGGCCTGGACGTACTCCCAGTGCCTCAGGTTCTTGCCGTCGAGGTGTCGGTACTCCCCTGGAAATCCACCGGGCAGCAGGCAATAGGTGACGTTGCCTTCCTTGAGCAGTTTGACCGTGTCAGTCCGACCGACAGTGGCGACCATCACCTCGAAGTCACTGTTCCCGATGAAGCCCGCCAGGGAGGAGTTCAGCCAGGAGCCGATGGTGTTCTCGCCCGGGAGGCCCATCACGGTCATCAACTTGCCGAAGGGGATGTTCGTTATCCAGAGGATCTTCATCCAGGCATCTCTTCCAGCATCAAGAGCGTTCCCGTCGTTGTTGTGGTGAACTCAGACTCTACTTCACATCCGCTTGGAAATTCAAGCTGGGCTGAGGTGGGTTGGCTCCCCTGGGGAAGCGGGGTTCCCTGGCCTCAATCACCTGACTCAGGACCAGTCCGGCGGGAAGTCCTGGACCTGTCTGGCCGGCAGGGTGAGGGCGAACAGGGCCGCCAGGGCGGCACAGGAATACCAGATGGGGTTCAGCACACCACTCAGGATGAAGACGGTCCAGCAGACCAGGAGGATGTGCCGATCGTACCGCCCCCGGGCGTGCTCAAAGGAGTCCCTGAAGACCTTCAGCAGCGTCCCGATCCAGAGCAGGGTTCCGAACAGCCCGAAGAGCACCAGGGAGTTGGAGAGGGAGCTGTGGCCATGCCCCCGCATGCCTGTGGTGCCCGGAATGTAGCCCAGGAAGGGCTCCTCGGCGAAGGCGCTCATCTCGTTGGTGAACCAGGCTCCACGCTCAGTCTCGTCCCCCTTGGAGAGCCCCTTGTTCGAGATGTTTCGGGTCAGCCGTTCCGTCTTCTCCACCACGAACTTGGTCTGCTCGAAGCTGTTGGCCAGCACGAACAGGGTTGGGACCAGGGCGGCCATCATGATGACGACCAGGAACCGTAGGACCCTGGCGGGTCCGCGGCCTGCGATGGACCAGACGAGCAGCATGGCGCCGAGGCTCAGGACGGCCATGGCGCTGGCCATGGTGAACGTCGAAAAGAGCACTGCCAGGACCGCCAGCATGACCAGGAGGAAGGAGGGCCATCGCAAGAGCCTGCTCATGGGGCCCAAGGCGCCCAGCAGAGGGCTGAGGCAGATGGCGATGGTGGTGTAGCCGGTGTATTCGGCCACGCCATAGGGTGCCCACCGGGCGGCGTTGGCCACCTGGTTGGGGTTCCCCATGGTCAGGCGCGCGACACCAGGATTGCTGATGAGCACGGGCAGGCTGACCGCGAAGCTGAGGCACCAGCCGATCAACAGCCAGCTGCGCATCCGGTCGATGACGGGGTCGCCCAATTCGGAGAGGGCTGCGAACCAGAGCAGAAAGCAGAAGGTGAGAAGGGGGCCCACGACGTAGGTGTGCACCAGGTCCATGGGGTGGTCTGGAACGAAGAGGAACCGGATGAGGGCCTGGGTCAGGAACAGCAGGCCCAGCAGGAACACCATCCGGAAGCGCAGGAAAGCCTGCGGGAAGGCAGACCGGTCCACCCGCGAGATGGCCACCATGGACACGAGCAAGGCAGGCACGGCGGTCCGCAGACCCCGGCCGATCATCCCAACCTGCGGGGAGACGAAGGACAGGAGCGCCAGCACCAAGGCGGCGATGGCAAGGTTCTCCATCATGCGGATGGGTCTGGGCTCCTGATCATTGAACTCGTCGTAGCTCATAGTCCCTTGTGCGATGTGGCAGGAATGGCGGTGTCCTGGTAGCAGCCTACATGGCTTTCCAGGTCCACGCAGGGCCGAGGAGGCACGGCTGGAGTCCCTGGGAGAGGGGCGGGACCAGGCCTTCAAAGGGAGGCCGGGGCTCCGCGCCTGGAACCAGGTAGGTGTTCTCACTGTCGCCGAATATTGGACGACGAGCCTAGTTGTTCCTGGTATATTTCCCGTCAACAAGGTCGGCTGTTGAACCGCAATCCGTGTCCGCATTCACCACCAGAGGCGAGGAAGACCCAGACACCGTTTCAGCTGTCCACCAAGAACCCCCACCACCCCTCTGATCCGCCTAGGGGACTCCTGGTTCCCACCTTTCCCCGCACTCGCCTCTGGCTCGCGAGTCCGGTGGCAGCTCAACCGCAGTTCAAATCAAGAGGCGCCTCCATGCTGTATTGCCGGCCGATTTTCGGGGAGGGCTTCCTGGGGCGAGGCATGGGCTTTGGCTGCAGAATGCTGCCTTGGGCCCGCTGTCGGATCTTCGCCCAGGTGCACTCTGCCCAGATGATCTCCCCGGTTTGGATGAGGCCTGCCGTGATGCAGGTCTTTCGAGGGGGCATTGACTATCACAGCTATCTTCGCCAGCTCATCCTGTTCGGGCTGTTCCGGCGCCGCACGGGGGATCTNGGGGTGCTGGAAGGATTCCTCAAGGTACGGTCCGCCCGCCAGCTCTCCGAGGAGGACTATGCCGCGCTGCCGCCCCCGCACGGTGAGGACCGGGGCGATCTCAGCATCGTCTTCGCGGGCTATACGCCCATGTTCAAGCCCCTCAATGGCTGGCATGAGTTCCTGCTCCAGGAGCTCAAGGCCATCACCCGACCTTCCTACCTGGCCTTGGCCGATTCCTTTGGAGAGGTGCCCATCGCCCTCTGTGTGAGGTGCGGCAACGACTTCCCTGATCCCGTCCTGGTCGACGGGAGGATTGGCAAGGGGCAGAAGACTCCCATCTCCTGGTTCGTCCAGTCCCTCCTGGCCATCCGGGCGAAGGTGGGCCGCCCCTGCAAGGCTGTGGTGGTCTCGGATGGCACCCCCGAACAGTTGCAGGATCTGCTCTCACTGGAAAACGTCTCCTTCATCCGCCCCGCTTCGGCGATCAGCGATCTGCTGGTGCTCTCCCGGGCCAAGGTGCTCATCGGCTCCGGATCGAGCATGTTCGTGGCGTGGGGTGCCTTCCTGGGACAGATGCCCTGCATCTCCCATCCGGGCCAGCCCTTTTCGGAATGGGATATCGAGCCGAGCCAGGGACAGTTCATGGGTGAGTTCGATCCCTCCCGGCCCAGTGAGGTCTTCCTCAGCCAGGCTCAGGCCCAGTTGGAAGGCCACTCCGCCGAAGGATGACTGTGAGTGCTGCGTATCCCCGAGTCTTGCTGGTGTCATCGGCCAAGATCAAGGCCGATGATCCCGCCTACCTGCTTGTCCGCACTGAATTCGGTGACTGGCCCAAGGAGCGGCTGGCTCAGATATTCGCATCTGATGACTTGGCGGGGCAGGGGGAGTTCTGTGGTCGGACCTACCAGCTTGGGGCCGGGGACCGCCTGTTCGGGCGCCTGTTCCGGCGGCTCCGAGGCCAGGTCTCTGGCATGGTGGCCGTGGATGCCCTCCAGGGATCGGTCCAGCCTCCTGCCGCCACCGGGCTGCGCCGCTGGGTCAAGGCGGCGAAAAAGCGGCTGGGGGACTGGCTGATCAGCTCCGGTGTGTGGGAGGTGCTCTTCCACGTCCGGGTTTCCCCCTCCATGGCGCAGTTCGTGGAGACCTTCCATCCAGACCTGATCTACTGCCAGGGCTACTCCCTGGGCTTCTCCAGCCTGCCGCTGATGCTCTCCCGGCGCTTCGACTGCCCCATCTGTTTCCAGACCACGGATGACTGGCCCGCCTACACCTATCGAGCCTCACCCGTAGGCTGGCTGCTGCGTCGGCGCGCGCGGCAGCTGGTGCTGACGTCCAAGGTGCGGATGGCCTTCGGCGAGAAGATGAGGCAGATCTTCGAAGCACGCTACCAGGTGCCCTTCCTGGTGACCTACCACTCAGACCAGGCGGAGCGCTTCCGGTGTCCCGCCGTCAAACGGCCTGCCGGGCCCAGGACGATCCTGTTCACCGGGAATCTGGGCCTCAGACGGTATGAGGCCATTGGGGATTTGCTGGAGGTGATCCGCACTTCGGACCTGGGCGACCTAAATATCGAGGTGCGGGTATACACATCCGGCCTGCCCAAGGAGGTTCCCGAGTCCCTGAGATTGGCTCCCGAGATCCGTTTCCTGCCCTTACCCTCCCACGATGAGCTGCCATCGGTGCTGGCCGCAGGTGACGTCCTCTTTCTGCCGGAGTCCTTTTCGGTCGAGCCGAAAATGATCGACCTGTCCGTGTCCACCAAATGCCACCTCTACATGCTGAGTGGTCGCCCTGTGCTGGTTTATGGCCCCCCCTACTGCGGCACTGTCGATTATGCCTACCGGGAGGGCTGGGCCGTCGTCGTCCGGGAACGGAGTTCCCAGGCGCTGGGGGCAGCCCTGGTCAGCCTCCTCTCTGACGAGGCTGTTTTGTCGAAAATATCCCAAAATNCAGGTCTGGTAGCCGTACAAAATCATGATTTAGCTATNAATCGTGCCTCNTTTTTAATAGCATTGAATTTTATTTTGAAAATTGATCAATAAAAACAATAATAACAATATATAAAAAGATACAATTCACATCATCTATGAGCACACCAGTGCTTATGGATGTATATAAATACATATAAATAAATAATTTAGAATATATTTAGACGCTAAATGGTAAATTTGAGTAACAATGAATAAATCAATTCGAAATATTTTATATAAATTCCTTCTACAACATGAAAAACAACTAGAAAAAAACGATATTTTTTACGTGTGTTAACGTAATTAATTTTTTTTGGGATCACGAGATTGAACTAACATGACTTTCGGTCCGCAATCGCTATCCAAAATAACTTGATCACATGTCCCGAGATCGTATTTGTCCAATTGTCTCGATCCAAATCTTTCAAAGAGGGCTCCCATGCGAAGCGTCCGACACCTTGGCCTCTCCCTTCTGAATGGACTCTTCCTGTCCCTGGCCATGGCCTGTGGTAGCGGCGGTGGTGGTGGCTCTACGCCCGCCATCCAGCCCCCCACTGCCCTGACCTACACGACAGCAACGGCGGTCTATACCGTGGGCGCCGCCATCACGGCGAACTCACCCAGCAGCAGCGGAGGGGCGGTCACCAGCTATGGCGTGAGCCCGGCCTTGCCCGCCGGGCTGAGCCTGAGTGCCACTTCTGGTGTGATCAGCGGCACCCCCACGGCGATCGCTGCCCTGTCCACCTACACCCTCACGGCCTCGAACAGCGCGGGCAGCACGACCGCGACCCTGAGCATCACCGTCAACGATGTGGCCCCGGCGGGCCTCACCTACACCACGACCGCAGCGACCTACACCGTGGGAGTGCCGATCACAGCAAACTCCCCGACCAGCAGCGGCGGCGCGGTCTCCACCTATAGTGTGAGCCCGGCCCTGCCTGCAGGCCTGAGCCTAAGCACTACCACCGGCATCATCAGCGGCACACCCACCGCAGCCACCGCCTCCGCAACCTACACCGTCACGGCCACCAACACGGGTGGCAGCGCCACCAAGGACCTGACCATCACGGTGAGCGGAGTCGCGCCTGCAAACCTGACTTACACCCTGACCACGGCAGCCTATACGAAGGGTGTGGCGATCACGGCGAACAGCCCAAGCAGCAGCGGCGGTGCGGTCGTCTCTTACAGTGTGAGCCCGGCACTGCCGACTGGCCTGAACCTCAGCACGACCACGGGCGTCATCACGGGCACCCCGACGGCGGTCACGGCTTCCGCAACCTACACGGTGACGGCCACGAACGCCGGCGGCAACGCCACCAAGGCCTTGACCATTGCTGTCAACGATCTCGCGCCTGCGAGTCTGAGCTATACCTTGATTACGGCGACCTACACAANGGGCGTGGCCATCACGTCGAACAGCCCGAGCAGCAGTGGCGGTGCGGTCATCTCTTACAGTGTGAGCCCGGCCCTGCCGACAGGCCTGAGCCTCAGCACCACCACGGGCATCATCACCGGCACCCCGACAGCGGTCGCGGCCACTGCAACCTATACGGTGACGGCCACCAACACCGGCGGCAATGCCACCAAGGCCCTGACCATCGCTGTCAAGGATGTCGCGCCTGCGAGTCTGAGCTATTCCTTGATTACGGCGACCTACACGAAGGGTGTGGCCATCCCGTCGAACAGCCCGAGCAGCAGCGGTGGGGCGGTCGCGTCCTACGGTGTGAGTCCGACGCTTCCTGCGGGACTGAACCTCAGCACCATCACGGGTGTCATCACTGGCACGCCCACGGCCATCATGGCTTCGGGCACCTACACTGTGACGGCCACCAACACGGGTGGGAGCACCACCAAGGATCTGACCATCACGGTCAATGACGCAGCTCCAACCGGATTAGCCTATTCCCTCATCACGGCCATTTACACAAAGGGCCTGCCTGTTGCCACGAATACTCCCAGCAGCAGTGGTGGGACGGTCGTGCTCTACAGTGTCAGCCCGGTGCTTCCGGCCGGCCTGAGTCTCGACACCAGCACGGGCATCATCACCGGCACCCCCACAGCCATCACGGGCTCTGGCACCTACACGGTGACGGCCACGAACACGGGTGGGAGCACCACCAAGGACCTGACCATCACGGTCAATGACGCAGCCCCGACCAGCCTGGCCTACACACTTGCCACAGCCATCTACACAAAGGGTGTGGTCACTGCCTTGAATTCTCCCAGCAACAGCGGAGGGGCGGTGGTCTCCTACAGCGTGAGTCCGGCGCTACCGGCCGGCCTGAGCCTCGACACCACCACAGGCATTATCACCGGCACGCCCACAGCCATTGTGGGCTCAGGTACCTACACGGTGACGGCCACGAACACGGGTGGGAGCACCACCAAGGACCTGACCATCACGGTCAATGACGCAGCCCCGACCAGCCTGGCCTACACGCTTGCCACAGCCATCTACACGAAGGGTGTGGTCGTTGCTTCGAACGCACCCAGCAACAGCGGTGGGACGGTGGTCTCCTACGGCGTGAGCCCGGCCCTGCCTTCCGGCCTGAGCCTCGACACCACCACGGGTGTCATCACCGGCACGCCCACAGCCATTGTGGGCTCAGGTACCTACACGGTGACGGCCACGAACACGGGTGGGAGCACCACCAAGGATCTGACCATCACGGTCAATGACGCAGCCCCGACCAGCCTGGCTTACACGCTCGCCACGGCCATCTACACGAAGGGTGTGGTCATTGCCTCGAACGCACCCAGCAACAGCGGTGGGACGGTCGTCTCCTACGGTGTGAGCCCGGCCCTGCCGGCCGGCCTGTCCCTGGACACGACTACAGGTGTCATCAGCGGCACGCCCACGGTCATCGCGGCCTCCGGCACCTACACGGTGACGGCCACGAACACGGGTGGGAGCACCACCAAGGACCTGACCGTCACCGTCAACGACGCGGCCCCGACTGCCCTGACCTATACCCTCAACCCTGCCATCTACCTCACCAATGGTGTGGCGATCGCGACGAACAGTCCCACCAGCACCGGCGGGGCAGTGGTGTCCTATGCCGTGAGCCCGGCCCTACCCGCAGGTCTCACCTTGAATACGACCAGCGGTCAGATCACTGGAACCGCCACCACCGTTACGGCCCTGGCCACCTACACCGTCACTGCCACCAACACCGGCGGCAACACCACCGCCCCGCTGGTCATCACGGTCAATCCCGGCCCGGCCACAGCCTTCATCGTGTCAGGCTACGCCAGTCCCACGATCTCCGGCACTGCCCACACCGTCACTGTGACGGCGAAGGATGCTGCCGGGAACACGGCCACAGGCTATGCAGGCACCGTGCACCTCACCAGCACGGACGGCGCCGCCGTTCTGGGGGCCAACGCCACGCTGACCAGCGGCGTGGGCACCTTCAATGTCACGCTCAACACTGTGGGGGCCCAGTCGATCACGGCCACCGACACTGTGACCAGCTCTATCACCGGCCTCCAGGCCGCCATCACCGTCAATCCTGGTGCAGCCGCGACCCTCACTGTGACGGGCTATGCCAATCCCACGATCTCCGGCGTTGCCCATAACGTCACTGTGACGGCCAAGGATGCAGCCGGGAACACGGCCACGGGCTACGCGGGCACCGTGCACCTCACCTCCAGCGATGGCGCCGCCGTCCTTGGGGCCAATGCCACCCTGACCAGTGGCGTAGGCACCTTCAGCGCCACGCTCAACACCGTGGGGAGTCGGACCATTACGGCCACGGACACCGTGACCAGTTCCATCACAGGTAGCCAGGCCGCCATCACAGTCAATCCCGGTGCAGCTACGACCCTCACTGTGACGGGCTATGTCAGTCCCACGGTATCCGGCGCTGCCCACACCGTCACTGTGACGGCGAAGGACGCAGCCGGGAACATGGCCACAAGTTATGCAGGCACCGTGCACCTCACCAGCACGGATGGCGCCGCCGTCCTGGGGGCCAATGCCACCCTGACCAGTGGCGTGGGCACCTTCAATGTCACGCTCAACACAGTGGGGACCCAGTCGATCACGGCCACCGACACTGTGACCAGCTCCATCACAGGCCTCCAGACCGCCATCACCGTCAATCCTGGTGCAGCCGCGACCCTCACTGTGACGGGCTATGCCAATCCCACGATCTCCGGCGTTGCCCATAACGTCACGGTGACGGCCAAGGACGCCGCCGGGAACACGGCCACGGGCTACGCGGGCTCCGTGCACCTCACCTCCAGCGACGGCGCCGCCGTCCTTGGGGCCAATGCCACCCTGACCAGTGGCGTAGGCACCTTCAGCGTCACACTCAACACCGTGGGGAGTCGGACCATTACGGCCACGGACACCGTGACCAGTTCCATCACTGGCACGCAAACAGGTATTGTGGTGAATTCAAGCGCAGCCACCTATCTAACCGTTACGGGCTATATCAGTCCTACGATTTCCGGGGCTAGCCATACAGTCACCGTGACGGCGAAGGACGCAGCCGGGAACACGGCTACCGGCTATGCAGGCACCGTGCACCTCACCAGCACGGATGGCGCCGCCGTCCTGGGGGCCAACGCCACGCTGACCAGCGGCGTGGGCACCTTCAATGTCACGCTCAACACCGTGGGGGCCCAGTCGATCACGGCCACCGACACTGTGACCAGCTCCATCACCGGCCTCCAGGCCGCCATCACCGTCAATCCTGGTGCAGCCGTGACCCTCACCGTGGCGGGCTATTCTAACCCCACGATCTCTGGCGCTGCCCACACCTTCACCGTGACGGCCAAGGACGCCGCCGGTAACACGGCCACGGGCTACGCAGGCACTGTGCACCTCACCTCCAGCGATGGCATCGCCGTCCTGGGCGCCAATGCCACCCTGAGCAGTGGCGTAGGCACTTTCAGCGCCACGCTGAAAACCGCAGGGAACCAGTCCATCACAGCCACGGACACTTTGACCTCCTCCATCACCGGCNNCCAGGCCGCCATCACCGTCAATCCTGGTGTGGCTGCGACCCTCACTGTGTCGGGCTATTCCAATCCCACGGTCTCCGGGGCTGCCCATAACNTCACTGTGACGGCCAAGGATGCAGCCGGGAACACGGCCACGGGTTATGCAGGCACCGTGCACCTCACCTCCAGCGACGGCGCNGCCGTCCTTGGAGCCAATGCCACCCTGACCAGTGGCGTAGGCACTTTCAGCGCCACATTGAAAACCGCAGGGAACCAGTCCATCACAGCCACGGACACTGTGACCTCCTCCATCACCGGCACCCAGGCTGCCATCACCGTCAATCCTGGTGCAGCTGCGACCCTCACAGTGGCGGGCCATGTTGGTTCCACCATCTCGGGCACTGCGAATAACTTCACCGTGACGGCCAAGGATGCCGCTGGAAACACGGCCACCGGCTACACGGGAACGGTGCACTTCACCAGCACGGATGGCTCGGCAACGCTGCCCGGGAACTACCTCTTCTTGTCCGGCGACAACGGGACCCATACCTTCAGCGCCACACTGAAGACAGCAGGGAGCCAGTCCATCACGGCCACGGACACCGTGACGAGTTCCATCACAGGTACCCAGGCTGCCATCGCTGTTAGTGCTGCCGCTGCCACGCACCTCAGCGTGACGGCCTTCCCCTCTCCGACCACCGCTGGCAATGCCCGGACCTTCACCGTGACGGCCCTAGATACCTATAACAACATCGCCATCAGTTACACGGGCACCGTGGCCTTCACCAGTTCGGATAGCGTCACGACGCTGCCTTCCTCCTACACATTCCTGGGTTCCGATAACGGCGCTCACAGCTTCAGCGCCACACTGAACACAGTGGGGACACAGTCCATCAGTGCCACCGACACCGTTACCGGGGCCATCACGGGCACCCAGTCGGCCATTTCCATCATCGCCGCTCCAAGCGGCTACCTGGTCCTGCCGACTAACGTGCATCCCAATGACACCTGGATGAAGGCCAGCGTGACGCCCCAGACGGGCAGCATGACCTACAGCTGGACGACCATCGGCGGTGGCAGCATCACCTCTGGTAGTGCGACCGCCACCGCGGCATTCTCCGCTCCTGCCTCTGGGACCTTCCAGGTGAACGCGAACATCCAGAATGCGGCCTCCACCGCCATCGACATTCCCAGGACGGTCACGGTCAAAACCACCGACTCCTGGCTGGCCAAGGATGGCGAGGCTTCCAACCGTGAGTTCGCCACGGCCACCGTCCTCCCCAGCGGTCTGGTGCTGGTGACGGGTGGCTTGAGTGTTGATTACGCGCGACTCGCCACGGCGGAGCTCTACAACCCGACCACTGGGCTTTGGGTTCGCACGGGCGACATGCACGAAGCGCGAAGCAAGCACACGGCCACCCTGCTCCAGAACGGGAAAGTGCTGGTGGCCGGTGGGCTGAATGCCAGCAATTATCCCCTCGCTACGGCGGAGATCTATGACCCCGCCACGGGGCTATGGACGACCACTGGTGGGCTTGCCAACTTGCGCTACAACCATACGGCCACTTTGCTTTCCAATGGCACTGTCCTGGTGACGGGTGGCACCACCAACACTGCACCCACTGCTGTTGTCGAGGTCTACGACCCCGGCGCCACCACCTGGACCACCCTTGCTGCCATGGGGACGGCCCGCTCCAAGCACACCGCCACGCTGCTCGGCAATGGCACGGTCCTGATCGCCGGCGGCACAACGACTGCACTCGCGACTGATGTCACCACCATTACAGAGCTCTACACGCCCGCTGCAGGCGGCTCCACAGTCGCCTCTGGCCCACTCCATGCTGGGCGCTCGAACCATACAGCCACGTTGCTCAACGATGGAACGACTGTGCTGTTGGCTGGCGGCACGGTGGATGGAAGTACCCCCCTCGCCACCTCGGAAACCTGGTCCGCAGGGACATGGACTGTGGCCACAAACATGACCAAGGCCCGCATGAACCACACCGCCACCCTGCTCGGCAACGGTAAGGTGCTGGTGGTCGGGGATCAGGCAGGGGTAGGCGTCTACAGCTCGACCACAGAGCTCTACACCGGTGGCACCTGGGCGGCTACGTCCCCCTCCACCGGTCTGGCCACACCACGCACCAACCACACGGCCGTCCTGCTGAACGATGGGACGGTGCTGGTGGCAGGCGGAACCTATAACAACAGCAGTCCTACACTCCGCTACGCACTCACTAGTTCCGAGCTCTTCAATCCGACCAACAGCACCTGGGCAGTCACGGGCAGCCGTGCTCCAGTGCGCTACGCCCATACGGCCACCCTCCTGGATGGTGTGGCTGGGACTGTGCTGGTGGCCGGTGGGCACGACTATGCCAGCACGCTTGGCAGTTCCATGATCTATACCCCTGGCACGGGCACCTGGGTAGCCACCACCGCCCCTCTGCTCGAAGCTCGCCGCAATAACACGGCCACCAAGCTTGCCTCCGGGAAGGTTCTTGTAGCGGGTGGTGTGGGCGGTGTCTTGAATGGAATCCTGGCGACCGCGGAACTTTATGACGCCACGGCTGGTACCTGGACCACCACTGCAAGCATGGCCGCCGCCCGGTCATATCACACAGCCACGTTCCTCAATGACGCCAACGGCAGAGTCCTGGTTACGGGCGGCATTGATTTTACCGGCGCATCCATCATCAAAAGTGTGGAGATCTATGATCCGACGGGGAACGCGGGGGCAGGCGCCTGGTCCACTGTCACGCCCATGGCAACAGCCCGTGCAGGCCACACAGCCACCTTGCTTGCGAATGGCAAAGTCCTGGTGACTGGCGGCACCGATGTCCTCGACACCATCAATATCAAGAGCGTGGAGATCTATGACCCGATCGGCAACACCTGGACTACCTCGACTCCTGATATGGGCACCGCTCGCTATGGACACACTGCCACCTTGATTGCAGGCGGCAAGGTCCTTGTGAATGGTGGTCAAAACACTGGGGGCGCTCTCGCCACTGCCGAGATCTTCGATCCCGCGGCCGCAGCAGGAGTGGGAACCTGGACTGCCACGGCCGACATGACAGGGTCTGGGCCTAGTGCAGCCAGCTACGGCCACACCGCCACCCTACTGCCGAGTGGGAAGGTGCTGGTCACGGGCGGGCTCAATGGGAACAATGGCCTGCGCTCCACCGCGCAGACCTTCGATCCGACGGGCAACGGTGGGCTGGGCACCTGGACTGCTGTAACCCCCATGATCGGAGCACGGTCGTCCCACACGGCCACCCTGCTCAGTGACGGGACGGTGCTGGTGGCCTTCGGTTCCGGTGGCGACACCTCCACCGAGGTCTACAAACCATGAGGCCCATGCGGGTTCTTTACTAGTCCAAAAGGATGAAGCCCCCCTCCATCAAGAGGGGGGCTTTTTCATCTTTGCCTTGCCACACCTGCGTTTGAACCTAGTCTGTAGAGCAATAGAGGGGCTCCCTTGGCTGCTGGTGAAAGACAGTTTCATTGCCTGGGTGCCCTGCTCATCGGGATGGTCTGCTCCCTGTTCGCCTGTTCCAGTCACAGCGCCGCCACCGTGATCCCTCCAGTCCCGGTGGTCACGGTCACCCTGTCCCCGGCGGGCCCTGCAACCGTCAATGGGGGCAGCATCACCTCCGTGACTGCCACCGTCACAGGTGCCACCAACACGGGGGTCACCTGGTCCGTGGACAGTGTCGTCGACGGCAATGCCACCGTCGGAACTCTTACCGGTAGTGGCAACACCGTGACCTACACAGCCCCAGTGGCGGCGGGCACCCACACCCTCCAGGCCACCAGCCTGCAGGACACCAGCAAAACCGCTTCGCTGGTCCTCACGGTGCAGGCCAGCTCCGTCGTAAGCGTGGCGCTTTCGCCTGCGGGTTCCCTCGCGGTGCTTGTGGGTGGAACCGCCACCCTCACCGCCACCGTCACTGGGACCACCAACACGGCCGTCACTTGGACCGTGGATGGAATCACCGGCGGCACTACCACCGTGGGCACCCTGGTCGGCAGTGGGAACACGGCTGTCT
>TBL_comb47_HYPODRAFT_10003921_pt1 | contig 17348 bp, 16 predicted proteins | sample TroBogypolimnion_40_FD_10682 | JGI IMG/M metagenome (IMG submission 10682)
GTCAGGATTTCCTCCAATGCTTGAGATCGTATTGATCACCATGGAAGTAATCAAACGTGTTAATCTGTTGTAAGTTTCAAGCTTCTCCGGCGGCATATTCAGAAAAATAGCAACTTTTTTGCTGGGATCTACCAAATCCTCAAGTTTAAAATCACTTTTTGAAAGACATTGACAAATAGCTGGGCTATCAAGGAAGTTCAACTCAGTCAGAGCCGTTGACACGATACTTTGTGCTTCCTTATTGTCGCTATTCAGTTCAGCAAATCGTGCGATCTTTCTTTTAGCCAAGCTATTGGGTTTGTACGTAGTCGTATCGTTAACTACATTTTTGGCAATTTGGATAATAACTCCGAGGCCGCCGCACAGTATTTCCATCACCTTCCCTAATGTTGGCTCTTCACCTGGAGTTTCGATGACATATGCAATCACTCCAGCGACTAGCCTTCTCGCAGCATTACCCCAATGCGGATCTGAGATAGAAACTATTATTAAAGCTGATACAATCAGCTCTATACGGTCTGGATATTCTAGATCATCAGGAGAAAGCTCTGCGAGCGGGTTGTATGATGAAGATACCCCAGCGGTAAATGGAGCAAGACAATAAACGTAATAGCCAAGTGCAACAAGGTATGGAGCTAACCTACGGTAAGAGCTACCTTTGGGATCAATTAAAAAAAACGATGTTTGCCGGACACTAATGTTTGTTTCGGTAATTGCTGTAGTTTTGGCAGAGCCAGTGCCGCCGAAAACTAATACGTGCTTTTTCGCCTCTGCAATAATATCTTGCTGGATGTCGTCGACCGATCCAGGCAAATCCTTACCTACGTAAATGTGATTAGAATAATCTACGGTCTCGTCAAAGGTGCCAAAATCTGACGCCTTTACGGCAAACCTTGCTGTACCTTTCTGTCCTGTCATGTTGTTATGGAACATATTGACCTCCTTTGAAGAGAGGCCACGGCTGTAACCTCTCTTGGTTGATGGGCGTGGATAAAACCTCATTTTTCGTGTTCAATACCCTTGTTGTCGCGACCATCGCTTTCCTTTGCTATGGCCTCCCGCAAGAGCTGCCAGACATCTATCGGACCTTTTGGTGCATCACACTCCTTGCTTTGTTCTTTGGACCTCCTGTACGTGGGTCCCTGATATCGGGTTGGTTCTTTTTCGATATTGCGTTCCTTGTAGCTTCTGTGGTCAAGCCTCGGTTCAAAGCCGTTCTGCTCTAGGCAGCGATTCGCTTCGCGGCACCAAGCTTCTCTCGCGTCCCTAATAAGGCTACGGTCGTTCCAAGCACGAACTTTCAGACCAAAACCGCTCGGTGTCGCTTCTCTCATGGTTAGCAAGGTATGCCCATGGATATTTTTCTCGTCTCCACCCTTCGGAGGCTCATGGATGGTAATATCTGCCACCATGCCTTTATCCACAAATTGCCGCTGAACAAAGGACACAAACAAAGCGATGTTCTGTTCGTCGTTCAGTTCTTCAAGCAGCCCAAAATCCAACTCTCGGGCTAACTGTGCATCTTTTCTGATTTCCCGCTTTTCGACAGCAGACCACAGAGCCTCTCTGTCTTTACTCATCTCCTCCAGCCAGTTTGGTGAATCGCCTGGAATGAGGATAGTTTCGTACAAAAGCCCTCCTTTGCTTCGGTGGTAATTATTTTTTTTTGTATTTCTGTTGGTCAGGTTGGATCGGCTGTTATAAGCGGCCTTAGTAACGACATCGCGACCGTCGCTTCTTTTAACAACCTGTGCATGCGTATGGACGTTTTCTTGTAAATGAACGTTGATCACCTCCCTTCATGTGAAATCTACCCAATGAACTAAGAAGTGCTTCGGATATGAGAAGTGCTACTGCGCTTCAAGATTGGCAAAAACGAAATGCAGCAAGCAATTCAAAGCAGCGAGAGAGGTCACCACTGGCGTGGAGTCTTCGCTTCTCTCTGCAGAAAAAAGACTCCACGCCTTAGAGTGCCGATGAGTTGTGAATTTACACGTTCACTGATACGTCGAATTTATTCTTATGCAAATTGGGTTAATTCTGTATTTATTCTTCGATTGCTATCTCCTGATGGTTTAGTGGGAAAAATTTTGATTCATCCCATAAAACCAAGTATTCTTGGGATGGTTTCCTTCCTGCCACAGGAATTGGCGCGTCTATATTGTCCAACTTTTGCAGAGCTCCAAGATCAACAAGGAAATCTAAGACATTCTCAATGTCATTGGCATTCATCTTCTTATTGCGAAATAAGATAGTCATATCTCTTTTGCGAAATCTATCACATCCGAGATTAAGGATTCCACCTACAACATTTTTTAGATGTATTTCATCAGGCACCTTGAACGTCAATCTGCTAGATTTATTTACCGAATATGACTGTTTACAAGCATGCTCAATATATCCTGGTATGAACCCATCAGGAATTTCCAACACTACCAAGCCACGTTTCAGCCTTCTATTACTTTGTATACCTCGACATGCTGGCAAGATATTTGAAGCAACCAAGTAAGAATAGTCTGGGGAAAACGTTATTGGAGTCGAAATCATTGGATGATTAAGACGCAGATCGGTGCATCTATTCAATTGTACTTTAGCGCGATTGATACCCTTATTCGTAATCTGGACAAGGCTTACAGGTACTCCAGGTTCAAACTCGATAGGCTTAAAGTCTGTATCAATATTTATAAAATCGATCATTCTTCCACCTTCTGGTGATAATTAACTTCAGTCCGCCTAGAAAAAGGCGGACTGAAGTGAGCACTTACCACCGATATTATTTAGAACCCACAGGGCTGATAAGTAATTGCAGCTTGCATGGAGTGACTTCTATTTCTCCGAAACCGGATCTGGGTATCTTCAGTCCAGCGCCTTGAACGGAGGCACAATACTGAAATTTTTCTCTTAATTCAGGAGAAATACTCATGATCTTATCGACAAGTTGGTCGCACAATCCTTTTTCGCTGAACAATTCAAGGCTATGAGTTTCATTGTCAATGTTATCGGTATGACAATCATCTACAGCTAATATTTTCTTCTGTCCCATGTCAAAATCTCCAATTATTGTGGCACGTTTGTGCCAGTTGTAAGTAATTATACAGTCTGATTAATACTAAAAAATAGTCTTACTTAAAATCATCAACTATCTATGGATAGTCTTCGGGCAATCCACATTTGCACTTCGGCCGTTGGGTAGAAAACTTTTCGACCAATGCGTATCTTTCCTTCGATTCCGGTGTGGTTATAATCAAAATTCGACAGAGTTTCTGGCGTATACGCACCCAGAACGGCACATACTTCTTTCCGCGACAAGAATTTGCGGCACTCTTCCTGAAAGAGTTCACTTAATGTTGCCTTCGAACGGTCCTCCATAATTTATCACCTCCTTGTTGTTATTGATTCAGGCATGATTGCCTCAGTCTTTACGTGACGATAGCCTGACGATAAATGATAGTCCAGGTATTTTTCGTCCTAATAATTAGCAAAACAAGACTGAATTATGACGAATTGGCCTAAATATATACTTTTTGGTAGTGCTAATGAGTAATTTATGATAGAAATACGTGCAATGCGTTCTAGCTGTCGAGGTGCGGAAGGCGTAGGAGACCGTTGTTGGTGATTACCAGTAGGTATTGTCCTGGACAATGACGGATGGGGAGAAAAGAAAGAAGTTAAAAAAAAATCAACAGATGAAAAAAAAAGCCAAAACAACTGCAGAACATGATCTCGCGTTTGTTTATGCCCATAATTGACCAACATCACATCGGCGGGCTCTTGGCAAGAGCCTATTATACAATGCTGCCGGGTTTATCGGCGGCAGCGACAACCACGGTAATTTTCACATATGAAGAACGGTTAAATTTGTACAAGTGACTGGTGCCACTTCTTGGATCTAATTCACAATTTATTTCTTTACAGAAAGAGGAACGAAAGAACTGATATGAATAAAAATAGTTTTCTGCCTACATATAGGGATCTTTATTGTGATGTTGTAAATCAAGTATTGCTTATGAATTTAGTCGCAAGACAAATCTGGATGAAAAATGAAAGTGCTCGTGAATGTTTCAAGAAAATACACAATGCTTACAAAGCACTGAGTTCAAAGGAGACCTTGAGGCAGAAGATTGGTGATAAAGCATTTAAAGATTTTTTTGGAAATATTAGTGAAGAAGGCGATGATGTATATTTTGATAAATTGGAAATGAGATTTCGAAACAGAGAGGAATATGGAAGCAATATGCTTCATGACTCGTTGAATATTTCAAGTCCTACATCTGCTGCCTTAGACAGGGAGTCAGTATTTGAGCATGAAATAATTTTTAATACTCTAAAAGATGTGTTTGAATTATTAGATAAAGGTGAGCGTATCACAAGCTCTAATAATAATCTCAAGCCATGGTATATTGATTTTCTCAATACACTTTTCGATGGAGTTAGTTCTGTAAATATAAATACCTATGGATATAGTTTTCAAAATATATACATGTGCCTTTTTCATTTTGAATTAGTCTTTGAAAATTTAATTGTGTGTAGACAAAATAGAGGAGAGGTGGCAAGAGGTGAAGAAAATGAAGAGGTGAAAGAGAAAGATGATATTATATTGCAAGAACTTACAACTTGGACAAGACAGATAGCGAGATTTTACAAATGCAACTTTTCTCGAAATGCTAATGTAATTTCAGGAATTTATTTCGTTTACCCAGAATCAACCGCAAATGTACAAGCCAGTTCGCTACATATCTCTTTTTGTGATGACAAACCGGAAAGACTCATTGCTGAAGGTAGTTCGGAGGATTTGTCATCATATGCAGAAGAAATATGCAAATTGATAAAAGTGTGGTTATTCGACAAATGGTCAGCAAATCATAAAAACATTGCGTTCGAAAATTCTCTACTAAAAAAAGAGTATGATGAATATTGCATTGATATGAAAAAAAAAGAGATTAAGGAAATTAAAAAAGAAGCAAAAATATTTACACAAATTGAGAGTATTGCGACCATATGCTATGCGATACTTGCTTGCGATTATTGTGAAGGTATCGGTAAAGACAAAATTACACAGGACAAGGCCGTGAAGCTGCTTATAGAGAAAAAGTACCACAGAGAACAAAACGAACCTTTCCCAGCTAACGGAGTAAAAAAACAACTGGGGTTGTTCTACAGAGGAATTAATGACGAAAACTACTCAGAAGTTAAAAAGAAACTAGATGATGTCCTGCAACAGCAACCTAAATCGGACAGGGAGTTTTTCCCATATCCACTGTTTACGAACATTGCACCGTGACTATTGCTGAATTGACATGCGGAATTCTTAATGAAGCTCGGGTAAATATTATTTAATTTTAATAAAAAATATTCGCATTTGTAAAGTTGTCTCGCTAATATTAAAAGGATTAGCTTTATTATCCGACCAAAAGATCAGGAAATTGGACTTTCAAGGATGAGCAGAGCATATACCATTTAACCACCTTTCGTCTAGCGTGGTCAATCAACGCTCCAATGTCCGACGAATAGGCCAGCAGTGAAATCGGCTCGGATGTTGCTATTTATTTTTAAGCGGCGACTGGATCTCGGTGCAGGTGTTACATTTGCTCGGAGTTGTTCAGCGTCCGAGTTTGAAATTAAACACTATTTGAAAAGATTGTGCCAAGACAGTAGCAATCCAAAAACACCTTGTATCGAATTGCCTTTGAAACATGGGAACATATCCATAGTGGATATGTTTTCGATACAGGGTGCGGCAACATCCAACAACAGTCTAACTAATTCCGATCACTCGCAGCATTGAATCGTAGATTTTCGGACTGTCATTCGGCGTAATCCTGCCATCTTTCCAGTAATAATCTTACCATTGAGGCTTGGGCACAAGTGGTGCCTCAATTTGTTCTTGCTTAATTTCCGTTTGTCCAGTCTCGTTTGTTACGGCTTGATTGGTATCTAATTTTTCTAGATATTCTGATATATTAGAAAGATATGCAAGGTCAAATTTTGTTTTTGGTTTAATCAGTACAATATAGGCTTTGATAAATTCTACATTCCCTGGTTCATCGTTAATTTTTTTTCAAGAAAAGATGCGCAGTGCTCAAAACATTCGTTATTCATAACAATCCCCTGCTTGATTTGTGGATTTTCGGTTCTTCCTCTTGCCTCATTATCGAAGTCCATCAATAAACCAGATTGACAGTTAACACGCTTTTTGACTATCCTGGCTTACTGATAGAATTAATTATTTAAAATTATTTATAAAATTCCAAAAACCAGGAGCCATTTATGCGTTATTTTTTGAACAGCGTTTTGCTTTCATTCGTAGCACTGGCATCTGGTTGCGCTAGCTCAGGGCAACACAACCGTTCTATCAGTTACGACGAAGCATCAGTTTTTGAAAAATCTCTGCTAGCCCAGGAGGCTCCTTCGCCTCAAATGCGGGAAAAGATATACACGCAGCCGGTAAACAAAAAGGTTCCATGTAAGCTTCCAACTTCCAAAGATCAATTGGCACGCAGTAATTTCCGAGCGTACTGGGATGGCCAGTGTAAAGATGGCTATGCCTACGGTCTTGGTAGAGACATATCTATTTCTGACACTCATCATATCGAAGAAATAATTATACACAACGGCAATGCAGATTATGCCAATTTACCTATGGTTGATTACGATTTTGTAAACAACACAGTTGTGTACAGTATGACTGGGAAAAAATTTCCAGAAGCAAGCATGCTCGCTGAACATATAACAAATACCCTGAACGACTTCAAAATTTCGTACTCATTTGGCACAACCGATGAGGCTGGGAACTCTCTAGTAACCCATGTCTCTCCATTTAATCCTATGCGTATATTTATGAATGGCAGCAACCAGGTCGTTTACAAATTCTCTGACAACTCGTCTATGCCCGTTGTTAATGATTCAGCGATCATTTTTGCTGCAGAAATTATAGATCCAAAGACCAACTCGGCTGGTGGTGTTGGAATTGCTAGTTACGGAAATGGCCAAATCCGGCATTTTTTGATGAAAGGAACCCAGCCAGAACTCGTTACATTACCTGTTGAATACCGATCTCATTTGGACGAGAAATATAAGGCAGTACTCAACGCCCAAAAAAAAGCAAATGCGGATATTGAGCGTGTCAGACAAATGGAACGTGAATATCTCTACATGGCATGCAACGGAAAGCATACTATCGATGGTTTGGACAAGGAAACTTCAACCAAAATTTGCACTTGGCGAGATCAATTCAAAGCTCCTTATGAAAAAGCGGTAGCTAAATATACGCAAGAGCTAGAACAGCTGAAACAAAAAGCTGAAGCTACAAAGAATGAGCGACAAGCCCAGCAGCAGGTGGCACTTCAGCGGCAACAGCTTGAACAGCAACAGTCACAGCGAGCTCTCCAAGAGAGCATAAACACCTTGGTACAAATGGGACAACAAACGCAAAATTCGGGCCAACAAATGATGCAAGCTGCTATGAGTCAGCCTCCTCCTCAAATAACACCGGTTACACCATTAGGTGGCAACCGGGTTAATTGCATCACTGTCGGCGCGATTACTAGTTGCCGTTAATAAACATCACAAGAGAAACGCAAATATATGAATCTAACTCAATTCTTAGAACTTGATGATGATGACATCTCGCCTGAAAATGCGCAATTGTTGAACATGGATCTCGCAACAAAATCTGTTTCAAGTATCCCTGAAAGTCGTTGTCCTCGAGTATTGGAATATTTAGTAACGGCTCTGAACGTGAACTCTGTGGAACCTGACATTCAAGCGAAATTAGACTCTTTGGTTGCAGATCTGCAAAAATCGTAGAGTTAATTCGCACGTAAGAAGGGTTATCAACAGATGGAGTACATGGGAAGTTGATGGTTGTACGTGGAGCGTTGTTTTTTCTTCGCACATCTTGCAATACATCATACATCATAGTTTGGTTTGACATGCCGATTCCTTTCTCCTTTTCAAATCTGCAACAGCAAGACGGTCTGTGAGTGACGAAAGGACTCTCTTCTTTTATAATATTAAAAAGACAGTTAGTAGCTCGCCCATGACACATATCTCTGTGACACCCATTGTAATAGATTTCGGTTTCTGTGTGAGACCTATCGCCTAACCCTTCTTATTCTTAGCCTTTTCTTACACCTTCATCATTGCTTCTTTTAGTTTGACCAGGGTTTCGGCCGATAGAGCTTCAGGCATGCCTGAAATCATCCTTCTACAGGCGCAGTTTAGCGCCTGTAGAAGGGGTGTGTATCGTGTTTTGGCTTGATGCATTCTAGAGACATTTCATATATATATTACAGTATTGATATATCGCCATTCAATCATCTGTAAATTCTAACACATAAGGAGAATGTAAAACAAATTGATCAAGAAAATGGCCGATGGCCGTTTAGTGATTTTTATTATGCCTGAAGACTGCTTTATTTTTTAAAAACTAAGGGAGTTGAGTTATGTCTGGAAATAGAAAACACGGATTTATGAGAGGTAACGCAGCGGGAAGAAATGGATCTGGCACACCGGATAAATGGTTTTGCCAAGGGTGTAAGAAAATGCATACTGGACGTACAATGAGAACGAGAATGTTGGATGGTTTTGACTATTGCGACAGGGAATATTACAGATTGAAAGAATTGGAGATGGCCATATGAAATGTAATGAATATGGTCATGTACGGAAAGACAAGGCAAAGAGCGATATTACTCCAAAGCAACAGAAGAAGATGCAACTGGCCAGCTCTACATTCCTACGGAGGCACCATGAATACTAAAAAAAACAGAGGATTCACGCAATTATTCATACAGCGGCATTGACCGCCGGAGGTGTTGGATCAGGTTTAGCACAAATCCCTGGATCTGATATGCCTATCCTCATGGCTTTACAGACAGCGATGATTATCGCGATTGCTACTGAATACGATTACACCATCACCAAAGCTAACGCCAAAAGCATATTACTTACATTACCTGCGGGTTATGGCGGACGAGCTCTTTCCCAATTCTTGATCGGCTGGATACCATTGTACGGAAACGCGATCAATGCCAGCACTGCAGCGGCGATAACAGAAACAATCGGTTTCGCCGCAAATGCCCATTTTTCTAAGGACTATATCGAACAACAGCCTGCTTCAAATTTCTAACCTGCTTACCTTTCAAATCCGACTGTTCAAAACCGAACATTTCTGAACATCTCGAATATCCGCCCTAAATTCTGTTCACAAATCACCCTGCAACTTACTGGAAATGTACATAAATCTCACCATGAGAGATATTGAGCATGGAAAGGATTCTCTACGTCTAACCTTAAATGAGGAATATTATGGCACTATTACAGGAAAAGATCCTCTCAATCAACGAGCGTTTGCGGTCATTCGGTATCGAGTCTATCCAGGAAATCAAGATGACCGACAAGGAAGGAAAAACCATCGGTCAAATCAAGTATGGTTACCGGCCCCAATATGTTTTTGATAGCGTTAATGAGATCCTCGGACCGGAAAACTGGCGGTATGAACTGACCAAAGAGGAAATCTACGAGAACCAGGCAGTCGCTGAGGTTACCCTCTTTCTCAAGGTCGATAGTGATTGGCTCTGCAAGGGTTCGCACAAGGGACAGATGCAGATTATCAAAGGCAATGTCGGCGATGCTCAAAAAGGAGCTATCACCGATGCCATTCAGAAATGCATGTCGCTCTTGTCTATCGGCAGCGATGCCTACAAAGGCCTGTTGAAATACGTCTACCTACAAGGAACGAAATCATCCTCGACACAACCACTTCCCATGAACAGCCAATCCATTGTTCCTGTAACAGATCCGAGTGATCCTGCAGCAACCCTGCCCAAGATAGCTGGCGTCACCTTTGAGAACCGTCAAGGTGTGGTCGTAGCCATCGGCGACCATCTGTTCGACAAGAAAGAACTGCTCAAAGCTGTTGGCTTTCAGTGGGACAAGACCGGCAAGAGCTGGATGAAGAAAGCAGCCTGACCTAGTCTCAATCAAACCCAGCGGGAGTGATACCATTCCCTTGATGGGAACCTGTGTATCCTCTCCTTATTTTTCAGGAGGATACCACCTTGTCCGACCAGTTAATGATCACACTGCAAGCAGCGTTGCAGCAGCTTGCCAGCCAACAAACAATGGAAACTCTTGGCGACCGGTCTACCTATCTGGGAGCGTCCGATATCGGCTCCTGTCCACGCAAAACCATCCTCACCAAACTCAACCCACCGGAATTCGATCTTGTCACTCTAATGCGGTTTCGTCGCGGTCACATGGCCGAGGATATCGTAGCATCTGCCTTCACTGAAGCTGGGTTTACTAACTATCAACGGCAGGTCGAGGTTCGTTATTCAGGTGATGTTCCAGTTATGGGTCACCTCGATTTTGTCTTCATCTCTGAAGCCAAGAAAACTATGGCGGTTCTGGAGGTCAAATCACCTGAGAACATCCCGGAACATCCCTATGGTTCGTGGGAAACTCAGTTGTATCTGCAGATGGGACTGCTGGCCGACAGCTATCCCGATTATACCGTGGAGAAAGGTGCTATTCTTGCGGTCAACTTCGGCAAACAAGGAATGCAGCTTTTCAACGGCTACACACCCCAAACCATGATTTACGAAGGGCTAATCGACCGAGCGTCCACCATCTGGAATGCGTACCAGCATTATGCGGCAGGTGACTTGGTGACACCTGGTATGGAAGCTGGACCTTTATGCGGCTACTGCCCTTTTCTTATGGATTGTCCCAAGTTCGAGGCAGAAGAGGTCCGGGAACTGACTGAGAGCGTTGAGATCCTTACCGAGTTGCAGCACCAGCAGCGAGATCTGGAAACAGAGATCGGCATACGTAAGAGTGACCTGTTGGCCATCGTAGACCAACGTGGTCAGTTCAAGGCTCATGGGCAACTGCTCCGCAAAGCGGTTCGTACCCGAAAGGTTCTGGATACGGACAGGTTGGGCCTGTTTCTCCAAGACTATGGCCAATCGCTGGCTGATTTCCAGAAGAGCAGTTCGTATTCCTTCTTGGAGATCAAGAAGGCGGCATGAACCGTCTCGATTATTGCATCGCTTCTTCTAGTGCCACGCAGTGCTAAAATAGTATTTATAAATAGGCCTGGGTACTTACTCGGCACCCTAATAAAAGAGTACTGACCGCACAATTTAAACCAGCCTACACGGTCTCCCAAAAAACATTATTTCATCTTAAGCCGCCACGCCTCTTTCACAGAGGTATGGCGGTTTTCTTTTGTCACCACCCTAAAACAGGAAAACGTCATGATTAACGCACCGACAATAGAACAGCTCAACATGCTGCCACGCATGTACGAGACTGAAAATATTCGAACAGAGGAAAAGGTCGTTCACCTGCACTTCACAGCAGATCGATGCCATTGGTGGATTATCGAATGGGACGGGTACGACACCTTCTTTGGTTACGTTCTGTTAAATGGATGGAGCCAAGATGCCGAACTCGGATATTTCAATTTAAGCGATTTGCTTGTGGTTAAGGTCGAGGGTTGGCTTGAAGTATTAAATAATCCATTCTGGATACCACAAGTTGCGAAAGATGTACCACTGATCCGAGAGGCGTTGCGTTTATAGTCCGGGCAGCAGCGCAGAAAGTTTGACCATCCGAATTTCTTAGAGCCTTTCCATCCACCGTGATTGGAGAGGCTTTTGAGTTTCATAAACATTTAACATCAGGAGACATCGCCATGTCTGAATCAATATTGATCGGTAGCAATAAAGTAACTGAGGCAGAGGTTATCAATGTTCCGGCGGTTCCTTTCACCAGGTCTTTCCACCCTGTCCATCATCGGCAAGTCATCGATGCAATTCGATCAGGTATCGTGGCCACAGGATTAGAGATCGTTAAAACCGATTACGTTTTGGCCAACAATGGAAATAGGATGTTCAGCGTATGGGATTTAAGCGGAGGTAGTGACGAGCTGTGTTGGTCCATCGGTATCAGGAATTCGATGGATAAATCCATGTCTTTAGGAATAACAGCAGGCACCAGAGTTTTCGTTTGTGAGAACCTTGCTTTCTCGGGAGAATTTGTCGAGATGAGAAAGCATACCAAAGGACTTTCGTATGACGAACTGGAGTTTATAGCGTATCGGGCCATGAAGAAGATGGTGGCTAACCTGATCAAATTCCAAGCTTGGCATGAGGATCTGAAAAACTTCCAACTGGCAGAATGGGATGCCAAAATACTGTTGGTGGAGATCATGACGAACAACATCATTCCGCCCAGCAAGTTCGGGCGATTCAACGAGCTCTATTTCGGTGGTGTTTATGATCCGACTCTTTGGGGATTTCATGAAACCGTTACCGATGTGTTGCGCGACAACAACTTGCTGACCTTGCCCAAGAAAAACAAGATGCTCAACGGCGTTTTGGACACTTATAAGGACGTCAAGTCGATTGCACCTCCATCATCGTTGGCAGATTTTTACGAGCAAAGACACCTGCTGTCGCAGCACTAAACCTGGCCATCAAGAGCATTAAATCAGCCTGCCGGGTAATCCTCCGGCGGGCTTTTCTTTTATGAGGTAATGCAATGAATAGAGAACAGAAAAGGCAGTATCAAGAACCTGGGGTGCTGAAAGAGATCCTCCATCGGGAACTATACGGTAAGAAATTCGTTTTACACTGCGGGCACCATATTACTTTTGGGGAGAGGCTCGGAAATGACCTTACTGTAAGAAATGGTAAGGATTTCAGGGTTATTTGTGCCGAGTGCGGATATTGAAGGGAGGTGTGAAATGTTCAAATTTATTGGAGCTACAGTTGTTTATGGCTTCGCTATATATGGTCTTGCAACGTGGTTGATGAGATCTGGAAAAGACGGTGAAGTACAAGCCAGCGCACAACTAAATTGACGGAAACGACTTGGGCGTAGAGGTGCTTTCCTCTACGCCACGGCTTTGTCATTGGTTGGTGCTTTATTTTTTTATGTTACTATGATGGTATCATTGAGAAATTTTATTAAGCTGAGAAAGCCTGGAATTATAGGCATCCTCAAGGCATTTGTTATTTTGGCATTTATTTCTCACATTTTTCAACCAAGATTTTTGCTCATTTTTCAATGATTCTTGATTTTTTGTTGCAGCATATACTTTTTTGTAACTGCTCATTAATGAATTATCAAGATTTGACAAATTGCTATCTGAGCATATTGATTTTTCTATAAATGTTGATGCCTTAGAGCAATCAAAACTTGGTTTAGGTTTATCCTTAGTGGAAGCAGTTGTAGTCAACGTTATGGGTTGACTCTCGCCAACTTTTTCAACACTGATTACTGATTTGAAATCACTATCTTCAACGACTGCTGTAATTTTACAACGATCACCATCTTTACATTTATTGAATATTTTATTGGCTATATCCGAATCTGTCATAAAAACAATAGCACCACCGGCATCAGTATTTACAACTGAATCAAGTGTGCCTGCAGCAACTACACCTTCGATGGTGACAGTTTTATCAGCAGAAAATGCATTGCATGATAAAAATAATAATCCTGCCATAACAATTGATTGGGTTTTAATGAAATTAATTTTCACTCCAGTTCTCCTTGTCAACTGATAATCAATACTATTATCGTATCTCGAATTTTAACAAATACGGTATAGGCCTATTAATGGAATATTAACCAGTTTTTCTGTATGAATGATCTCACATATTTAAATTTTTAGGAAATTTTAATTTGAGGTCAAAACATGAAAAGGCGTATAAAATTAGCTTATAAATTATGAAGCATGGAAATCTGTTGGATAACTTGTTTATGGTTGAGTGAAAAGTGGATTCTGAGTTCGATTAATTCAAAACCGATGTGAATTTAACCAAATTTTCGGAACGTTTGTTACTCTTCATGAGAAAGTACCCTCTCGTCCCGTAGCTGGTACTTCTCGGGTGCAGGGTATTCGGGAGTACATACCCCTTCTGAGCTGGCCAAAAAGTTTCTGTAATTATTCGGCAAGTTGGGTGGTTAAAACAGCGAAGGACTAAAACACAATTTCAGATAGTTGCAACACGGTCACTTGAAAAAGCACGAAAAATATATGCCTACATCCCCACCTACATTCCAATGGTTTTTCCTGTTTTTCGTAGCAATGTGGGCCAGTGTCACTTCACTGCTTTCTTTTTTAGCTGGCTGGCCTAGTCTCGCTACACGGTTTCGTTCAATTCAAACCACGGATGGAGAGCGTTTTCGCTTTGTTTCTGGTTCAATTGGTTCGTCCATAAGGTTTCCGGTAAGTTACCGCAGCTGTCTATTCTTTACCGTTACGGATACCGGGTTTCTATTATCGGTTTTCTTCTTATTTCGCCTTCTTAGTCCACCACTCTTCATTCCATGGGAGCAGGTCGAGTCTGTTACCGAGCAACGTATTTGGTTTTTACAAACTGTGGTTATTGGTATTCGTGACTCTTCCACAAAAATCATGGTTCGAGGTCGTGTAGCTCAAGCTATAATGAAGGCCTATGAGAACTTTTCTTTTCAGCATACGCTCTAACAAGTCAATAAACCAGACTGGGAATAGCCGCGTTCTGAAATCTGCAAGCACTCGGGCCAGCTGGTTATTTCACCGTTATGTTCGTCGAACACCTGAGGTTGTGCACGTACACCATGGAATTATTAGTTACATTGCCGAGCTATACCGACGACATAGCGACCGTCGTTAAAGAGCGCGATTGGCTCATCCATAACTTCAATACGTGCGATCCTCGAGATCTATGCAATCCAGCATACTACCTATACAATCATGAATTAAATGGCGTCACTTACAAGGCTGTAGTTGACCTCAATATTTTTCAATTTTTGGTCAACTGTACAAAGAAGTCCCAACCGCAGGAGAACTATCGAGCCGCAGCCGCCTTTTTAGTTTTTTGTCAACTTGCTAAAATAGAAATTGAACCGAGTTATGCAATCTACGAACGCCTAAACTACAACACCGAGAATCTCGATGAAGTGCTTACTGAGCTTCAGTTGTTTCGCAAACTTGACAACGGAGACACTGATTCTCTTGCGTTGTACGCACTCGGGGTTTCCAACGTTATAAAAGTAGAAAGCGGAGTTACAAAAGATCGTGTCGATCTTGGCAAAAAGTTACTTGAGCATCGGAGACTCACCGACTGGGATTCCCTGTATTTGATCATTCTCGCAATCATTCAGATCCATATTAATGAGACTGTCCCTAGCTCTGGTAAACTAATTGCCTTTATTAACTGGGTTATTAAAAACTTTAGGCTTTCACTGCCCTGTATAATGTACGCCGTACGACTGTTTGGTAATCAGCCGCTCAAGCGTATGATGAAATACAGCATAAATCAGGACGTTCACAAACGGCGCTCTTCCGCTTTCAATATGACATGGGATCTATATTTGATGACCCGCTTCTTCAAATATTGGACAGATAAAGATGCGAGCTGTGAGACACTTTTTGTTAGTGACGACAATGCGTTCCGAGAAGTACTACGCTTGTGTATCGAAGTTCAAAGGGTCGGCAGGCTGGATCCAATTGGCCAGTATCTAAATCCCCAGGTTTGCAAATTTGTTTGTGATCTACTGGAAAACCACAAATCACGCAAAGACAGAATCTATGGAACCGATCAATGGAGTGTAGAACATAGAACAGCCCTCATAAGTGAATTGGAATGCAAGTTATTTTCTTGAAAAGAACATAACCAGTTAATTGACTTAACCGGAAATAGCCGCGTTCTTAAAGTGGGCAGCGTATTGGCTAATACTGATGGTAAAAATAATGCTGTTCCTACCATTTACCTGACTAACGGAATATCCTGCCACCGTGTTGTGTATGCTGGTGAAAGCTTTTCCCGTTTCATCGCCCATTGCTGGTTGACTCCTGTTGTCGCCAGCTTGATAGTCCCTACTGTATTGTTGATACGGTCAATAGCTGCCATGATCTGGCTGTTGTCTCTGACCGGCTTTTCAAAGAGAGAGATTTGCCTACGGGTAGACTGGGAAAAATCACCGAGCATTACCCCAGCTTTGTTGTATTCGTAACCATCGCGCCATACCTGTTCCAAAAGGCGTTGGGCGAGACGGCAAAACTGAAAACTATCGTTAGTGTGGTCTGGCAGGTTTCCATGAGCACAGTTGGCATATCCAGGCTGATGCTTTGCGAATGGGTTTGTCTGGATAAAGACGCTGATTGTTCGTGCGTATTGCCTACCTTTCCGCAACTTACTGCATGCCCGTTCCGTAAACTCACTTATTGCCTGGCGCATGTCATCGATTTCGATTATTCGCTGTCCAAATGACCTAGAGGTAACAATCTGTTTTTTGTGTGATGGTATTTGTTCCAGATCAAGGCATGACGTACCTTTAAGTTCAGATACAGTCCTTGCCAACACTACGCTAAATTGACGTCGAATATCCTGAACGTCACTTTGACAGAGATCAAGAGCGGTCTGAACACCCAACGTATTTAATTTCCGAGTCAATTTCCTACCAACACCCCAAACTTTATCAACGGGAGTAATGCTCATCAGTTTGCGCTGACGTTCCACATCCGTCAAAACAACAACTCCACCTGTCCCAGAATATTTTTTAGCCCCATTATTGGCAAGCTTGGCGAGAGTTTTTGTCGGTGCAATGCCAACAGCTACAGTGATACCGGTCCATTGCCGAATCGTTTTTCGAATGGAAAGGCCAAAGGCGTGTAAATCACGAATGCCACGCACGTCGACAAAGGCTTCATCGATAGAATAAATTTCAATTGATGGAGCAAGGGTTTCCAGAATACTCATCACTCTATGTGACATGTCAGCATAGAGTGTGTAGTTGGAAGAGAATACTTCGATACCGTGCCGGTCGATTTGCTCTTTGATCTGAAAAGCCGGGACGCCCATCTTAAGACCAAGAGCTTTGGCTTCGGCTGATCTGGCCACCACGCAACCGTCGTTATTGGAGAGCACCACTACCGGCTTGCCTCGTAACGATGGTCGAAAGAGGGNCTCGCAGGTGGCGTAGAAGTTGTTGCAGTCAACCAGGGCAAACATTACTTGAATACCCTGACTAACCCTTTCACTCTGCCGAATATCTCAAAATCATCATACTCGTTCAGTTCAATGGGTGGGTATTTCTCGTTGTGAGCAATGAGGCGCAATTCGGGATAGAGTGATAACTCCTTAACAGTCATTTCACCGTTGACCATCGCAATGACAATGGAACCGTCAAAAGCTTCTTCGGAGCGATCAACAGAAAGTATGTCACCATGATGAATTCCAGCGTCAATCATCGAGTCACCATCTACCCGCACAAAAAAGGTGGCAGGCGGGTTTGTGACCAGCAATTCGTTCAGGTCTAAGGCGCGGTCAATGTAATCGTCTGCA
>TBL_comb47_HYPODRAFT_10003922_pt1 | contig 17346 bp, 11 predicted proteins | sample TroBogypolimnion_40_FD_10682 | JGI IMG/M metagenome (IMG submission 10682)
CTCGCCGATCCGGCGTGGCTGCCCACGGCCTTGCTGGCGCGGCGAGCCGCGCAGGATGTGCCGATGGCGCTGGTGGGCGAGGGCGCGGATGAACTGTTCGGCGGTTATCCGACTTACATCGGCGCGGGCATCGCGGAACGGTTTGCTAATCTGCCCGGCTGGCTGCGCAACGCCATCCGGCGGGTCGTCGAATCGCTGCCCGTCAGTGACAAAAAGATGACCGTTTCCTTTCTGCTCAAGCGTTTCGTGCAGGGCGCGGAACTGGGCGGGATGACGCGGCACGAATTATGGATGTCGAATATCCCACCGCCGATCTTGCAGCGCCTCGGAATTCCGCTGGTGGCTTCCCGCGCGGATGACGCCGGCAGCGGGCTGCTGCTGGACCGGGTGCAGCGCTGGGATCTGGAAAGTTTTCTCGCTGAAGGACTGCTCACCAAAGCGGATCGCGCGAGCATGACTTCGGCGCTGGAACTGCGCGCGCCGTTTCTGGACGAATCGGTGATGGCCTTTGCCGCCGGCTTGCCGGCCGCCGACCGCGTGCAAAATTTTTCCACCAAGATTTTCCTGAAAAATTATGCGCTGCGTTATTTGCCGAAATCCATTGTGCACCGGCGCAAGCGCGGCTTGTCCGTGCCCATCGGGCGCTGGCTTCGCGGGCCGCTGCGCGAATGGGCGACGGCGGCCTTGGGCAACCAAAAGCTAGAGCAGATTGGTGTCCACACGCCGGCGGCGTTGGAATTATTCTCCGAACATTGCCAGAACCAGGCCGACCATGCGCGCGCGCTGTGGACGCTGATTGTGTTAAGCGAATGGCTGGATTGGGTGGCCGCAGAAACGGCGTGTGGTGGAAAATAATTGATCGGGGGCCAATGCTTTGGAAATTTTTGATTGAGGCTGAAATTCAGCAGCGCCAGGCTGAATCGCCGATGCCGCGCGGACGTTTTGTTTTTTAAAAACAACCCGTCAAGGCAGGACGCGCGTGCCACTCCCGCCCGCCAGGGCGAGCGACAACTGACTGGGGCAAGTAATCACGGCTTCGCGTCCGCCATGCTGGATGAAATGCACGCACGCCTCCACTTTGGGCAACATGGATCCGGCCGCGAACTGGTGCTCCGCCGCGAATTGTTTTGCCTGGGCCACCGTCATCAAATCGAGCGCCCGCTGATCCGGCTTGCCGAAGTTGAGACAAACTTTTTCGACCGCCGTGGAGATCACCAACATGTCCGCGCCGATCTGGTTGGCGAGCACGGCGGAGGCGAGGTCCTTGTCAATCACCGCCGGCACGCCGCTCAACAGGCCCTGTTCGTCCGCCACCACCGGAATCCCGCCGCCACCCGCCGCCACCAGCACGTAGCCGGCCTTGACCAGATGGCCCACGACATCAGCTTCGATGATGCGCATCGGTTTCGGCGAAGCCACCACGCGCCGCCAGCCGCGTCCGGCATCTTCCACCATGGTCCACTGCTCGACCCGCATCCGTTCTTCGGCTTGTTCGCGGGTATAAAATTCCCCGATCGGTTTGGTGGGCTTTTGGAACGCGGGATCGTTCCGATCCACGAGCGTCTGCGTCACGATGGTGGCGACCGCATTCTTCAGCCCGCGCCGGTGGAACTCATTTTCGAGCGCCTGCTGCAATTGGTAGCCCAGCGCGCCCTGCGTGTCGGCGACGATGGAATCGAGCGGCACCTGATGCAGGATGCCGCGCGAGTGTTCGCTGCGCAGCAGAATGAATCCGACCTGTGGCCCGTTGCCGTGCGTGATGACGATGCGATAGCCGCGCTCCAGCAAATCGGTGATGTGCCGCACGGTCTCGACCACGGCGTCGTATTGATCCGACACGCTCTGATGTTGCGCGTCCTTGATGAGGGAATTTCCGCCGATGGCGATGACGATGGTTTTCATTTTAAATTTGGCCGGGCTTGAACGCTCCTGATTTTAATCACCGAGCTTCAGCAGTTCCAGCCCGATAATATCCTTGTTTCCCTCTTTGATGGCAGAGAGCAGGTCATCGGCGGGGTTGCTGTCGAGTTGAATCCGGCAACTGGCCGCCGTCGCGCCTTCAAAGATGACGTTCTCGACTTCCTCGATGTTGATCCCGGCCCGGCGGATTTGGTCCATGACAAACGCGAGCACGCCGACGCGGTCGTAATGACGGACCAGCAGCTGCCATTTGGCGGGGGTTCGGCTTGCCAGATTGACGCAGTTGAGCACCGCTCCGGTCCGGACAAAGGTTTCGATGATGCGGATGGCTTCCTCCGCGATAGCCTCCTGCGCCTGCTCGGTGGACGCGCCGATGTGCGGTGTCCCGCAGAAGTTGGGCAGGTCAAGAATCGGATCGGCGAAATCGGCGGTCGCCTCGGCCGGTTCCGGATCGAACACGTCTAGCCCGGTGCGAATTTTCCCCGCGGCTACCGCGGCGCGGAGCGCGTCTTGGTCCACCACTTCGCCGCGCGAGGTGTTGATCAGGATGGCATTCGGCTTCAGGAGCGCCAGGCGGGCGGCATTGACGAGTTTGCGCGTTTCGGGCTTCAGCGCCAGATGCAAGGTGACGATGTCGGCCTGCTGGAACACGTCATCCACGTCATCGGAATAATCGACGCCGAGATCCGCCGCCTTCGCGGGCGTCAGATTTCGCGACCACGCGATGACGCGGAGGCCGAACGCCTGCGCGCGGGTGATGACCTCGCATCCGATCCGGCCCACCCCGATCACCCCGAGTGTCTTGCCGTAGATGCCGTCCGCCTTGGAAAAATCCTTCTTGTTCCACTTATGGGCGCGCAAAGCGGCGGTGCTGTCGGCGACGCGCCGGTCAATGGCGAGCAGCAGGGCGAAAACCAATTCGGCGACGGCGATCGAATTTTTGCCGGGACAGTTGGTGACGTAAATGCCGCGGGCGCTGGCCGCCTTGACATCAATCGTGTTCACGCCCGCGCCGGCGCGCAGCACGAGGGAAAGCTGTTCCGAAGCCTTGAGCGTGTCGGCCGTGACCTGTTTGCCGCGAACGACGAGAATCCGATACGGCGAAATTTGCCCGGGCAATTCATCAGCCTTGAGGTTCGGGCTGTAGGTGACTTCGCAGCCGATTTTTTTCAGCCGGTCGAGATGAGCTTCCGAGAACTTATCGGCGATGAGCACTTTCATGTTTGATCTCCTGTGGTTGTTTGATGAATGGTCAGGTTGGGCACACGCGAAAGCCTTCCCGGTCGAGGCGTTCACGAACAATATGGACGTGATCGGCGTCGCGGGTCTCCACGATGCAGTGGACGTTCACGGTGTTGATATCATCGCTGGAGAAGGCCCGGTCGTGGGCGATCTCGATGATGCTTGCGCCGGTTTCGGCCAGCAGTCCGGCGAAACGCGCGAGGCCACCGGGCCGGTCACTGATCGTCGCGGTGAAGCGACAGAGCCTGCCGTCGGAGGCCAGCCCGCGTTCCAGCACGCGGCCGAGAATCGGCGTGTCAATATTCCCGCCGCACAACGGCAGCACGACGGTCTTGCCTTTCAATTCGGGAAGCAGTCCGGCGAGGCACGCCGCGAGCGGCGCCGCGCCCGCGCCTTCGACCACGGCCTTTTCCAATTCCAGCAGGCGTAAAATCGCCAGCGCAATGTCGTGTTCGCCGACGAGGACGGTCTTGTCCACCAGGCCACGCGCGATCTCAAAAGCGTGGTCACCAACTTGCGGAACGCTCAAGCCATCTGCGAGCGTTGGCTTCACTTCCACACGCGCCGGCTTGCCCGCCTGCAGCGCCGCCGTGAAGCTCGCCGCGCGCTCCGGTTCCACGCCGATGATTTTCACGCCGGGCTTCAAGCTCTTCAGGGCGAGGCCAACTCCCGCGATCAATCCCGCGCCGCCGATCGGCACAATGACCGCCTCGACATCGGGAACCTGTTCTGCAATTTCTAATCCCATGGTTCCCTGTCCGGCGATGATCGCCAGATCGTCAAAACCGTTGATGTAACTGAGATTCTTTTCAGCGGCGATTTCGTCGGCGCGGCTCCGCGCTTCGCCCAGATCCATTCCGTGCAGGACCACGTTCGCCCCCAGCCGGCGGCAATTGGCCACTTTCATCAGGGGCGCAAATTTGGGCATGACGACCGTCGCCGGGATGCCGAGCAATTGCGCATGATACGCCAGGCCGAGCGCGTGGTTCCCCGCGGAAGCCGCGATGACGCCGCGCTGTTTTTGTTCCGGTGAGAGCAGCGAAAGGGCATTGCGTGCGCCGCGTTCCTTGAAGCTGCCCGTGCGCTGGAGGTAATCGAGCTTGCAGAAGATTTTCATCCCGGCCGCCTCGGACAATGGGATCGAGTGCGGACACGGCGACGCGACGACGTGGCCCGCGATCCGGCCGGCCGCCTCTTGGATGTTTCGGAAGCTCACCCTCACGCCATCACTAATCACCTCCCGGCGGGCGATGTCAATCCCAGAGGCCTTGCACACCAAAAAATGCCTAGCATTGGGCAATAAACGCGTGGGCAGGGTTGAAAGGTGGTCGCATGATGGGTGGAGCAGCAAAGTCGGCAGAGTATGAAACAGGTTGTAAATTTTCTCACCAACGCCCAGCTCCAGGCGGAACTCGACCGGTGTGTCTATTGCGAGGAAAAACCCTGTCAGGAAGCCTGTCCGGTCAACTGTTCCCCCGCCGATTTTATCATGGCTGCGCGCGTGGGCGCGAAGTCGGACTACCTCCGTTCGGCCGCGATCATCATGGGTTCCAATCCGCTGGGCGGGGTGTGCGGCGCCGTGTGCCCGGATTACTTTTGCGTGAAAGCGTGTTCGCGGCGCACGTTCGATACGCCGATTCAAATTCCCGCCGTGCAGGCGACGATTGTTGAAAAGGCCAAGCAGTTTGGCCTCACCCCGTTTTCCGTCGCGCCGCTGGATGAAAAGAAAGTCGCCATCATCGGGGCTGGACCGGCGGGACTGGGCGCGGCGGGCGTGCTCGCGCAACGCGGCTATCAAGTCACGGTTTTCGAGCAGGGCCGGAAAGCCGGCGGCATGATGAACCTGATTCCCGATTTCCGGCTGGATAAAAAAGTTTCCAGCACGGACATTGATTTTGTCCGGAAACTGGGCGCCATTGAATTCAAATTCGGGGTGGCGGTCCCCGAGCCAAAAACCCTGCTGCAAGATTTTGATGCCGTTGTGGTATGCGCAGGTTTAACGGAGCCGATCAAACTCGATATCCCCGGCGAGGAACTTGCACTGTCGTGGCAGGCCTTTCTGGAAAACCAGAAGCAGATCGATCTCAAAGGCAGTAGAGTCGCCGTTTTGGGTGGTGGCGCGGTGGCGGCGGACTGTGCGACGACGGCCAAACACCTCGGTGCGGCTTCGGTGGAATTGATTTATCGCCGCCATCAGCGGGACATGCCGTTGACGCAGTATGAACGCAACTTGTTGCTGCAACATGGTGTTGAGATCACCAGTTGCTCCAGGCCGCTCGCGATAATTCACCAGGGAAAGCGCGTCACCGGCCTCCAAATCGTCCGCGTGACGCTGCCCTTGGGCAAAGAATCGCGACCGGAAAATTTTGTCATCCGCAAAAAGGAATCTCCGATCTTCCGCGAGTTCGCCGTGGTGATTTCCGCCATCGGCAGCCGGCCCAAGCTGCCGGTTACGAAGTGCAAAGGAATTTTCTATGCCGGCGACATGGTGCTTGGCGCGGCGACCGTGGTGGAGTCCGTCGCCAGCGGCAAGAACGCCGCCGCTGAGGCCGACGCGTTCATCCGCGGCAAGGCGCGACCCAAGTTCAAGAACCGCGCGAAAAGCCGCGTCATGCTGTCCGGCGTGCCGCTGCGCCCGGTGCCCATTGATACCGATTTCTTTGGCCGCAAAATCCTATCGCCGTTCCTGCTTTCCGCCGCACCGCATTCGGACGGCTACGAGCAGATGCGCCAAGCCTACGAACGCGGCTGGTCCGGCGGCGTGATGAAGACCGCTTTTGACAACGTGCCGATTCACATTCCCGCCGGCTACATGTTTGCACTCACGCGTTCGACCTACGGCAATTGCGACAACGTCTCCGGCCATCCGCTTGACCGCGTCTGCCGCGAAGTCACCAAGCTCGTGAAGGAATTTCCTGATCGGCTGACGCTCGCCTCGACCGGCGGGCCGGTCACGGGACACGACGCGGCGGACCAAGCCGTCTGGCAATCCAACACGCGCAAGCTGCAAGATGCCGGTGCGATGGGCGTCGAATACAGTTTGTCCTGCCCGCAGGGCGGTGACGGCACGGATGGCGATGTCGTTTCACAAAATGCCGCGCTGACCGCGAAGGTCATTGATTGGGTGATGGAAGCCAGCGACGACGAAAACCCAAAACTGTTCAAGCTCACTGCCGCCGTCACCTCGATTCAGCCCATCATCAAAGCGATCCAGGAAGTCTTCGCTCGTTACCCGAACAAGAAGGCTGGAGTCACGCTCGCCAACAGTTTTCCATCGCTCACCTTTCGCGACGCGCCGAACCGCCGTTGGGAGGAAGGGGTCGTTATTGGCATGTCCGGCGAAGGTGTTTTGCCCATAAGTAATCTCACGCTCGCGAAAGTTTCCTGCACCGGCATCATCGTCTCCGGCAACGGCGGCGCGATGACCTACAAGGACGCCGCGAACTTCCTCGCGCTCGGCGCGCAGACCGTCCAGTTTTGCACCGCCGTCATGAAGTATGGCCTCGGCTATGTGGATGAACTTCATTCCGGCCTCAGCTACCTGATGGAGGAGCGCGGATTCAGCTCGGTCAAGGAGCTCATCGGCTCCGCACTGCCGAATCCGATCACAGATTTTGGCGCGCTGTCGCCGACGAAGCAGCTCCCGCAAGTCATCGCCGCGCTCTGCCAGCATTGCGGCAACTGCGCGCGCTGTCCGTATCAGGCCATCGAGTTGAACCGTCGCGGTGTCCCGACGTTTGATCCCAGCCATTGCGTTGGCTGCTCGCTCTGCGCACAGAAATGTTTTGCCGGCGCAATCGCTATGCGTGACCGCTCGCCGCAGGAACTGGCGGCACTGACAGAAGGCTGAACTCATGCCCACCTCGCTGCTCATCGAAAATGGAACCGTGCTGGCCTTGGGAAAATCCTCCAAGGTTCTACCCGGCTATTCAGTGCTGATCAAGGACGGCTTGATTGCGAAAGTCGCGCCGAAGAAGGCGATCAAAAATTATCACGGCAAACGGATTGATGCGACGGGCAAAGTCGTGTTGCCCGGCTTCATCAACGCCCACACCCATTTCTACAGCAGCTTCGCGCGCGGTCTGACGAAGGCAAAGCCGTCGAAGGATTTCAACCAGGTGCTCAAGAACCTCTGGTGGCGGCTCGATTCAGCACTGACCACGGAGGATTGTTACTACAGTGCATTGATTGCGTTGCTCGGCTCGATCCGTCACGGCACGACGACGCTCATTGATCATCATGCCAGCCCGCAAGCAGTGGTCGGCTCGCTCGGCGCGATCGAGCGGGCCGTGCGCGAAACCGGTTTGCGCGCCTGCCTCTGCTACGAGTTGTCTGATCGCGACGGCGCCGGTATCGCCAAGGAAGGCCTGGCCGAGAACGCGTGGTTCATTCAGCAATGCCAGCAGCAGAATAATTCGCGTGTGAAAGCGCTCTTCGGTTTGCACGCCTCGTTCACGCTTTCCGATGCCTCGATGGAAAAGGCCGCAACGCTCGGCCAGGCGTTGCACACCGGCTTTCACATCCACGTGTCCGAGGCGCAGAGTGATCAGGATTGGGCGCTCAAGCACTGCGGCAAACGCGTGGTTGAGCGGTTGAAGAAATTTGAAATCCTCGGTCCGCGTTCCATCGCCGCGCACTGCATCCACGTCAACCGCCGCGAAATGGATTTACTTGCGGAGACGAAGACCGCCGTCGTCCACAATCCGCAATCGAACATGAACAACGCCGTCGGCACGGCGAACGTCATCGAACTGATGAAGCGTGGAGCACTCGTAGGTCTAGGCACGGACGCAATGACCACGAACATGCTCGAAGAATTGCGCGTCGCGCTTTGGGGGCAACATTTGCGCGCGGCGAATCCGTCTGTTGGATTCTGTGAAGTGACGGGTGCGCTGTTCGCGAACAATCCAAAGATTGCCGAGCGCATCTTCGGCTTGCGCTTCGGCGAGATTTGCGAAGGCGCTGTCGGGGACATCGGGATTTTCGATTACGACCCGCCGACGCCGCTGGAGAGCGGAAATGTGTTCAGCCATCTCGTATTCGGCATTTCCCAGACCGAGGCGGACACAACCATCGTCGGTGGCCGGGTGTTGATGGAAAACCGCAAGCTAACGTTGAATCTCGACGAAGCACGCGTGAACGCCCGTGCCCGCGAGCTGGCAAAGAATTTATGGCAACGAATGCAATTATGAAAACCAAGAAGCAAGCAAAGTCCCCGATCACCTACGACCTGATCCAGAAACGCGCCAAGGCGATGGAGAAAGACACCGTGCGCTTTCTTTCCGACCTGGTCCGCACCCAGTCTTTTTCCTCCAAGGAAAAAAACGTCATCGCCGTCATCAAAAAAGAAATGCAGGCCATCGGTTTCGACGGCATCAAGATTGACGGCCTCGGCAATATCATCGGCCGCATCGGCAAGGGCAAACGCGTCATCGCCTTCGACGGCCACGTGGACACGGTTTATCCCGGCGACATGGCGGCGTGGAAATTTGATCCGTTCAAGCCTTTCGTGAAAGACGGCAAGATTTGGGGGCGCGGCACGGTGGACCAGAAAGGCGGCGTCGCCACGATGATTCACGCCGGCCGGCTCATCAAGGAACTCGGCTTGAACGATGAGTTCACCGTTTTATTCACCGCCACGGTGATGGAAGAAGATTGCGACGGTCTTTGCTGGCAATATTTGCTCAATGTCGAGAATTTGAAACCCGAACTCGTCGTCATCACCGAGCCGACGAATATGAATATCTATCGCGGCCACCGCGGGCGCATGGAAATTCGCGTCGAGGTGAAGGGCAAAAGCTGTCACGGCTCTGCGCCGGAGCGCGGCGACAATGCGATCTACAAAATCGCTCGCATCGCGCTGGAGATTGAGATGCTGAACAAGCGCCTCAAGAACGATCCGTTCCTCGGCAAAGGCACGGTCACGATTTCAGAAGTCAAATCATCATCGCCGTCACTGTGCGCGGTGGCGGATGAGGCCGGAATTCATCTCGACCGTCGCCTCACCTATGGCGAGACGAAAGCCAGCGCCATCGCCGAAGTGAAGGATGCCTGCAAACGTGCCGGTTATCCGGACGCGAAAGTTTACGTGCTGACCTACGAAGAGGCGGCCTATACGGGCAAAGTGTATCCGACGGAGAAATATTTCCCCACTTGGGCCCTGCCCGAGAAATCGTCCTATCTCACGAACGCCGTCGCCGCCTACGCCGGAGTGCTTGGCAAGAAGCCGCTCGTGGACAAGTGGACGTTCAGCACGAACGGCATTGCCACGATGGGAATGAAGGGCATCCCGACCTTCGGCCTCGGACCCGGCAACGAAATTTATGCCCACGCAGCCAACGAATCGTGCCCCTTAGAACACTTGAGCGGCGCGGTCGCGTTCTACGCGGCGCTCGTGGCGAAGTTGAATGGGAAAGTCTAAATGACCCAGTTCGTTTACCAATGCAGCAATTGCGGCAAGCGCTACCAGCGTGACGAGGTGCGCTACCTCTGTCCGCTGTGTGCGCGTGACTATCGCCCCGGCATTCCGCTGATCGGCGTGCTATCGGCGCAATTTGATTACGGCGCGATCCGCAAAAAATTCCGGAAGGAAAAGCCCGACTGGAATCTGTTCTCGGCGGTGGAGGAAAAATTCTACCCGCCACTTCCGGTTGGCAACACGCCGTTCTTCCAAACCGCTGCGCTTGGGGACGAACTCGGTTTCGCCGATGTCTGGATCAAGAACGACGGGCTGAATCCCAGCGCCTCGCTCAAGGACCGCGCCTCGTTCCTCATTGTGGCTGAGGCGAACCGGCTGAAGGAGAAAACCGTCGTCGCCGCCTCCACCGGCAATGCCGCCAGCGCGCTCGCTGCCGTTTGCGCCGCTGCGGGCAAACGCGCACTCATCTTCGTTCCCGAGAACGCGCCGAAAGCCAAGCTCGTGCAGATGATTCTCTACGGCGCGACAGTCGTTCCCGTGAAGGGCACATATGACGACGCGTTCCGGCTCTCGCTCGAATATACCGCCAAGCGCGGCGGACTGAATCGCAACACCGCGTATCATCCGCTCACCATCGAGGGCAAGAAAACCGTCGGGCTGGAAATCTGGCGGCAGAACAACTGGCGCGTGCCGAATGTGATTTTAGTTCCCACCGGCGACGGCGTGATCATCATCGGCGTCCACAAAGCCTTCTACGATTTGAAGGCGGCGGGTTTGATTTCGCGGCTGCCACGGCTCGTCTGCGTGCAGGCCGAGAAGTCCAACGCCATTCATCACTACGTTGAGTCCGGCATCTATGACAATGCCGAGCATCCGGACACGATCGCGGATTCCATTTCTGTCTCAATTCCCTCGAACGCCCATATGGCGCGCAAGGCGATACTTGAAAGCGGCGGCTTCTCCATAACAGTCAGCGACGACGAAATTCTCGAAGGCCAACGCACGCTGGCCGCGAAGACGGGCGTGTTCGCCGAGCCGGCCTGCTCGGCGGTGGTTGCCGCGTTGAAAAAGTTGCGCGGATCAAAGCGGCTTGGTCGCAAGGAGCAAATCGTTCTGCTGATCACAGGCCACGGTTTGAAAGATGTCGAAGCGGCGATGCGCGGAATCCATTTGCCGAAAGCGGTTGAGCCAACGCTGGCAGCCATCGAGGCTGCGCTCAAGTCCAGAGCAAAGAAAGGAGTGCGCTGATGTCGCAGCCGGAACCCAAATGCTGGCGCAATGACGCCTACGCTAAGGTCACGGGCATGGCGAAGTTCACGGACGACCTCAAGTTCGCCAAAGTGCTTCATGCCGCGCCGGCGTATTCGGATTTCGTTCACGCGCGCATCGACTCGATTGACACCAGTGCCGCTGAACAGGTTCCCGGCGTGATTCGCGTGCTGACGGCGAAGGATGTGCCGGGCGTAAACCGCTTCGGCCAGATCGTCCGCGACTATCGAATCTTCGCCGACGACAAGATTCGTTATCACGGCGATGTCGTCGCCGTCGTGGTAGCCGAGACACGCGAGATTGCCATCCACGCGGCGCAGTTGGTGAAGGTGAACGCCGAACCGCTGCCTGCCGTGCTCGATCCCGAAGCGGCGATGCTGCCGGGCTCGCCGCTCGTTCATGAAAATCACGGCTCGAACATCGTCAACACGCACGTCATCCGGCGCGGGAATGTTGACGAAGGCTTCAACCAGGCTGATATCGTCATCGAAGAAAAGTTTCAGACGCAGACCATCGAGCACGCCTACATGGAAACCGAAGCGGCGATTTGCGTTCCGCGCTCGACCGATGGCGTCATCGAAGTTTACGGCAGCATGCAGCATCCGTTCAGCACGCGCCGATTTGTGGCGGCGTGCCTGGGCGTGGCGCTTTCGGAAATCGAAGTCATCGGCACGCCAATGGGCGGCGGGTTCGGCGGCAAGGACGACACGGCGGCGATCGTTTGCGCGCGGACGGCGCTCGCCTCGAAGTTGCTCGGTCGCCCGGTGAAGATGGTTTATCGCCGCGACTGGTCCATGCGCGAGAGTTACAAGCGCCATCCGTATCGCGTGCATTACAAGCTTGGCGTGACGCGCGCGGGCCGCATCACGGCGGTGCAATGCCGCATCGTTGCGGACGGTGGCGCATATTGCTCGGTCACGCCGTGGGTCACGTGGCGCTCGACCGTGCAATGCTGCGGGCCATACGTCGTCGAGAATGTCCATTGCGATACGTTCGGCGTTTACACGAACAACATCGTCGCCGGTGCGATGCGCGGCTTCGGCTCGCCGCAGATGAATTTCGTCATCGAGCAGGTCGTGGAGATGGCTGCGGCGAAAGTCGGCATCTCGGGAATTGAATTTCGCCGCCGCAACATGGTGCGGCAAGGGAGCGTCACCATCACCGGGCAAAAGCTCGACGGCCATAAGGTCGCGATGGAACAGGCGCTGGACACGGTGCTGCGCGAGATTGATTACGAAAAGAAGCTCGCGAGCAGTTCGCGCGGCAAAACCGACGGCGACGAGCTCTACGGTATCGGCGTGGCGATGAGTTATCGCGGCGTGAGTCTCGGCGCGGAAGGCACAGATTTTTGCGCGGCCATCATCAACGCGCAGGCGGACGGCTCGATCTTCCTCGAAACCGGCATCCACGAGAACGGGCAAGGTTCGGAGTCGGCGATGATGCTGATTTGCGCGGAGGAATTGGGTGTGGATTTGAATCGTATCCGCTACCGGCGTTCCTCAACCTCGAACATTCCCGACAGCGGCACGACGGTTGCCTCGCGCGGCACAATCATGGGCGGCGGCGCGGTCACGCTGGCGGCGCGCGAGTTGAAAAAGAAAATTGCCGCAGCGTTTTGCGAAAAGCTGGGTTGTGTGGCGGAGGAAGTGCGGTTCAAGGACAATTTCATCTGCGGGAAGTCAGCCACTGACCGAATCGCTTTCGCCGACGCAATGCGGCAGATGTGGGCGATGCAGAAGTTTCCTTTCGCGCTGGGCACGTTCAAAGCGCCGCGCGTGAGCTGGGACGAACACACCGGTCAGGGCGATGCCTATTTCACGTGGGTATATTGCTGTCAGGCCGTCGAGCTCACGGTGAACAAAAAGTCCGGCAAGGTGAAGTTGCTCAACGCCGTCGCGGCTCATGACGTCGGGCGCGCGATCAATCCGGACATGGTGCGTGGACAGATTTACGGCGGTATGGCGATGAGCGCGGGCTACGCGCTGCACGAGGAAGTGAAAGCGCCCGGCGGCAAGATGACCACGCTGAACCTGAACACGTATCGCATTCCCCGTTCGATGGACATGCCGGAGATGAAGGTGATTATCATCGAGAATCCCGATCCGCTGTCGCCCACCGGAGCGAAAGCCATCGGCGAACCGGCGAATGAAATTCTCGCACCGGCGATTGCCAATGCGATTTTCAACGCGACCGGGCAGCGGCATTTTTCATTGCCCATCAAACTCGGAGCGATTCCCGAAATCACCTGCTGCGAGGAGGGCTGCAAATGAAGCTTTTCGTGAATGGAAAGGAAATCGAAGTTCCGGCCAGCGCGATGGAGAAACGCATTGTCGAGTTCCTGCGCGAAGACCTCGACCTGACCGGCGCCAAGAACGCCTGCGACATCGGCGCGTGCGGCGCATGCACGATTCTCGTGAACGACGAGCCAAACCGGATTTGCGTCAAGCTCGTGAAGAATTTTGGCGGGCAAAGGATTTTGACCATCGAAGGCATGGCTGCGCCGGACGGCACGTTGCATCCGCTGCAGCAGGCGTTCGTGGATTGCGGCGCGATCCAGTGCGGCTATTGCACGCCCGGCATGGTGCTCACGGCGCACGCATTCCTGCTGAAGAATCCGCATCCGACGCGCGAGCAGATTCGTCAGGCGATTTTCAAGAATCTCTGCCGCTGCACCGGCTACCAGCAGATCATTGATGCGGTGGAGCAGGCTGCGCCGCATTACCAAAAGCAAGCCGAGGCGCAGAAGGAAACCGCGCCAGTCACGTCGTGAGCTGCGCGAAACCAAATTTACACACATATGAAGACACTGAAGAAACAACTGGATGAACTAAAAAAATTGAAATTCAACAGCTACGGCAAAGATTTTCTGCTGACGTGGGACAAGTCAGAGCAGGAGCTGCGCGCAGTGGTTGCGCTCGCCGAGGTGTTTTCCGAAATGCACAAGGCGGGCAAGTCGTTCAAGACGTTCGATACCGGGCTCGCCATCTCGGTTTTCCGCGACAACTCGACGCGCACGCGGTTCAGCTTCGCTTCGGCGGCAAATTCGCTGGGCTTGGGCCTCGCGGATTTGGACGAGGGGAAATCGCAAATCGCCCATGGCGAAACGGTGCGCGAGACAGCGAACATGATTTCGTTCATGGCCGAGGTCATCGGCATCCGCGACGACATGTATCTCGGTGAGGGCAACAAATACATGCGCGAAGTTTCCGCCGCGGTGCAGGAGGGCTTCGAAAAGGGCGTGCTGCATCAGCGGCCCAACGTGATCAATCTGCAATGCGACATTGATCATCCGACGCAGGCGATGGCGGACTTGGCGCATCTGAAGAATCATTTTGGCTCGCTGGAAAAGTTACGCGGCAAAAAAATCGCGATGAGCTGGGCGTATTCGCCGAGTTATGGCAAGCCCCTGTCCGTGCCGCAGGGCATCATCGGCTTGATGACGCGCTTCGGCATGAACGTGACGCTCGCGCATCCGGAGGGTTACGGTTTGATTCCCGACGTCGTCCAGGTCGCGAAGAAGAACGCGGCGGCGAGCGGCGGGAAGTTTGAAGTGGTGGCGAGCATGGAGGAATCGTTCCGCAATGCGGACATCGTGTATCCGAAGTCATGGGCACCTTACGAAGTCATGCAACGCCGCACACCGTTGTTGCAGAAGGGCGATCATGCGGGTTTGAAAACGCTGGAGAAGGAATGCTTGGAGAACAATGCGCGCTTCAAGAACTGGGAATGCGACGAGAAGAAAATGAAACTGACCAAGGGCGGCGAGGCCCTCTACATGCACTGCCTGCCGGCCGATATTTCGGGCGTAAGCTGCGCGCAGGGCGAGGTGTCGGCGGGCGTGTTCGAGAAATACCGGATCGCGACGTATCAGGAGGCAAGCTACAAGCCGTTCGTCATCGCCGCGATGATGTATCTGGCGCGTGTGAAATCGCCGTTGGCCGAGCTCGGCAAACTGATCAAGTAATCTCGAAAGGCTAACTATGTCGAAAATCATCAAGCGGCTGCAACCGGAAGTCATCAAGCGAACGGCGAAACGCTGTCGCGAGCGCGGCATCGTGCTGCCGACGTTTGCGCAGATGCGCGATCCGTCTCTCATTCCGCCGGCCATCAAACGCAAGCTCAAAGGCGTCGGGCTATGGGACGTGAACCCGGTGAATCTGTTTCGCATCTCCTGGAAGAACGACATGAAGACCGGCCTCTACGGCGGCGTGAACTACGTGGAAATTCCGCCAGCCATCACCGGCGTGAAGGCGCGCGTGATCGGGCTGGTCGGGAAATATTTTCCGACGGGCGCGCACAAGGTCGGCGCAGCGTTTGGTTGTCTCGTGCCACGACTCGTGAGCGGCGAGTTCGATCCGGAAAAGCACAAGGCCGCGTGGCCTTCGACGGGGAATTACTGTCGCGGCGGCGCGTTTGATTGCGCCGTGCTGGGCTGCACGTCCATCGCGATCCTGCCGCAAGGCATGTCACGCGAGCGTTTCACGTGGCTGAAGAAAATCGGCGCGGAAATCATCGCCACGCCCGGCTGCGAATCAAACGTGAAGGAGATTTATGACAAGTGCTGGGAATTGAAGCGCGACCCGACGAACGTCATCTTCAACCAGTTCGAGGAATTCGGGAATCCGGTCTTCCACTACAACGTGACAGGTCCGGCGATTGACGAGGTGTTCGCCTCGCTGGGCAAAGATTTGCGCGCGGCGGCTTTCATTTCCGCGACCGGTTCTGCGGGGACAATTGCCAGCGGCGATTATCTCAAGACGAAGCATCCCAACTTGAAAGTCGTCGCCACCGAAGCGCTGCAATGCCCGACGCTGCTGATGAACGGCTTTGGCGATCATCGCATCGAGGGCATCGGGGACAAACACATCCCGTGGGTTCACAACGTCCGCAACACGGATTGCGTGGCGGCGATTGACGATGAGGATTGCATGCGAATCCTGCGCCTGTTCAACGAACCCGCCGGACGGAAGCATCTCGCCTCGCTTGGCGTCAAGGCGAGCGAGTTGGAATCACTGCCGCTCGTCGGCATTTCCGGCATCTGCAATCTCCTCGCGGCGATCAAGACCGCGAAGCATTTTGAACTGACCGAGCGCGACGTGATCTTCACCGTCTTCACCGACTCAACCGAACTCTACGGCTCGCGCGTCGAGGAATTGAAGAAAGAGCGCGGCGTCTATCGCGCGCAGGATGCCATCGCCGACTTCGCCGGCCCGCTGGCGCACCAGAGCGTGGACTACTTCAAGGAACTGACCTTCCCCGAACGCAAGGCGTTGCACAACCTGAAGTATTACACCTGGGTCGAGCAGCAGGGCAAAGCCTGCGAGGAACTCAATGCGCAATGGAACCCGGATTACTGGCGCGAGCTGTTTGAGGACGAGGTCGCGTATTTCGACAAACTCATCGGTGACTTTAATCGGGAGGTGCGGCAATCCGTTTGATAAGCTGTTTCTGTGCTAATTGTCCTTGTGCCCGGCAATTCTCACGCAGATGAATTGCCCCGGCCAAAAGTTGGCGGAACGCTCACTCGCCGGTCACGCGGTGGTTAAAGCGCATTGGCGGGCACCGGTTCTGTTCAGGCGGCAACATGCAGTTTCAGGCTGCTGGAATAGTTTGCGCGCGTCGTTCAAATGTTTGCTGCTTGCGTTGACAGTTGGCGGTTTTCAGTTTAACCCCCCTTGATTTCCAAAGAAAACAAGGTGGCGGAAGGGGTCGTTTCTGAACCCTTTTTGCCAGCTATTGATCAAGTCTGTAAGGGGTGATTTGCCACCTTGTAAAAACGGGCAACAATTGGCTGAAATGCTGGTTGGATACCGTCAGCAGGCAAAGCTCACCCAAGAGTCGTTAGCGACGAAATTCAAGATCAGTTTGGGAACCATTAAAAATTGGGAACGCGGACGCACAAAACCTAGCAAGCTTTTTTGGAAACAAATTCGGAAGTTAAGTTTTGGCTTTTAACTCTCACCTCAGTCCTGACTCCTTTGAGGATAGAAGTGTTTACAGCGAGACATCGCCAAGGTGATGGGCATCCACCGCGAGGCCATAGGGCGGTATCTTCGGTTGACGGGTTCAAACCGGCCAAACTGCCCTCGGGTCCGAAGCCGAACCAGCAAAGCGACCGCCGGCTTTTTCCGGATTTATCAGGACTTGATTTTTCGGGTCACGGTTACACCGGCATCCAGCGGTGGCTGAAAGCCAATCAGATCAAGACGATTTACATTGAGCCAGGCTGTCCGTGGCAGAACGGGTATGCGGAGAGTTTCAATGGACGGTTTCGGCGGGAAAGTGCGGTATCGCGGTCTGGCCAAGAACGGGCATCAACTCTGCATACTCTTTGGCCTAGCCAACGTGATGATCGGTGCACGGCCGGCCACCGCGTAAAAAACCACCTCACGAACCGCATGAAGCGGTGAAAAAAGACGACCTACGAGCCGGGTCTGGCTTGCGACCGTCTGCGAACCGATGCCGCCATAGGAACTTTTTCGCGGCGGCGGCTCACT
>TBL_comb47_HYPODRAFT_10003925_pt1 | contig 17340 bp, 14 predicted proteins | sample TroBogypolimnion_40_FD_10682 | JGI IMG/M metagenome (IMG submission 10682)
ATGTAAATCACAATTTGCTTCACCGTAAAAAAATTGCCCTCGAAAACTTCACTTCAGAGAGAGGCTTAATGCACCGAAGTAAGGGCCTGTAAAAACTGAAATCCAGAATTGGAAGTCCAATAGAGTCAATTATTGTTTTAGTTTTTCAGCAAGATGAGTTAAAAAAAAGAGACTGCCTTTTCAGACAGCCTCCTTTTTTTAAAGATAGTTTGCCATAAATATCAGCGTAAGGTTGTTACTATTGAGGTGCAAGTTCCATATTTATTGGCATAAGCTTGCTTATTGGCAGTAAGATAGGCCAGGGCAAGTGCATTGGCAGCCGCCTGGCTGACGGTAGAGCTGTATTTGCCGGCTGCAACGGTATAGGTAACCGTTGAACCTTTATATCCTGTTCCACAAGTGTTTTTAGTGGCCGTTGCAGACATCCGGACATTGTAGTAGACAGTGATGGGGATAACGGTGCAGGTCCCGTTTGCATTGGCGTAAGTTTGTGTATTTGAATTCAGGTCGGTAGTTGCAAGAGTGTTTGCAGCGGCCTGGCTGACCGTAGAGCTGTATTTGCCGGCTGCAACGGTATAGGTTACTGTTGAACCGGTAAATCCTGTCCCACAACTGTTTTTGGTGGCTGTGGCTGTAGCCTGAGTATTGTAATAAGTTGTTAATGGTGCTGCAACTAAAGCCGTGTATTCGTAAGCTCCGATATCAGGCAGTCCGATAATGGGATTGCCCAGATAGTCTGATGTTAACCCTACATTCACCCCGGCATTGATGGCGGGACTTGTGGCTTGCAACTGGTAATTGGTAGCACTTGCAAACAACGGATTCGCAATGATCGAATGAGCATCCTGTCCAACCATTGATTTATAATCACTCCATGTCTGATTTGTATATACAATCCGTATATTAACAGCCCTGTTTGCATTGTAAACTAAATTATAATCACTAAATACGGTTGAAGTTCCGTCCTGACTAAAGTGCATATCACCCGCCAGAGAAGTATCCGATCCGTCATTTACAACTATATTATTTTTGATGATTATATTACTTCCTGAATCGGGATATACATAAATCGATCCCAGCTTACTGTCCGATGCGCTATTGCTAACCAACGTGTTGTTGTAAAATGTTCCTGTTGATGCCCTAAAATCAGCTCCAGATGTATTTTGGTCTAATGGGGCGGTTAATGTCTTATAATTATTACCAATTATCAAATTGTCATATGCCTGAAAATTAGTTACGGTCATAAATCTAAGTCCTGTATGATTTCCCTTGCAAATATTCCTTCGAACGATGGAATTATTAGAACCATAAACCCATATGCCTGTTTCATATTCAGAATTGCCATATCCTCCTCCTCTGCTATTGAACTCGCAAAGGTTATTTTCTACAATTGTATTGCTGGAGTTAAGCTCTATCTGTATGCCTGATGCTGCATTATATGCTGAATGACAATTCTGGAAAGTGACATTGTTTACCTTATATGTTCCTAATCCTTGTCTGCCATTATGATGAGAGTAAGCACCATTAATTACGATATTCTGGGCATATAATGAAGGATCAATGCCTTGACATTCAATATTAACCCCGTCTATATAAGCATAACTGAATTCTCCGCCTGTTACGGTTACTCCATTATTCATTCCAGAAATATAGAGTCCATATCCTCCGTTTAGCGCAGTGCAATTTATCAGGCTGATATTCGTATTCCATGTCGTGCTTGAGTTGTATAACAGGTAATTATAACGGACACTCGTCATGACAGGCATCTGGCTGATTATATTTCGCAGGGTAATATTTGAGCAACCAGCAATGTATATGTTATAATTGAGTGAATTGATTACAGTAAACCCATCAACGACAATGTCATGTTTTAACTCAGCGCACATGCAAAAAACACGCGAACTTTCAGCATCAATTGTCACAACATCAGAGCCGTAGTTTTTTAAAGTAATTGGATTACCTGTAGTTCCGGAAATGTTAAATGTCACATATTCAGCATAAGTTCCGGCTCGTACAAAAACAGTATCTCCGGCAACAGTGGCGGCATTAAGCCCTTTCTGGATGGTAAGAAAGGGAAACAATAGTGTTCCGGCATTACTGTCATTACCTGTTTTGGATACATAAAAGTTAGTACTAAGTGTAGCCGATTTGAGTTGGGGAGTTTGGGAGGCCATAAGTTCTGGTACTACAAAAGATTTATGGCATCTAACAGTAAAAATCAGAAAGAGCAGGCCGAAAAAAACTATTTTGTGTTTCATGCTGATAATTTATAATAAAGAATAAAGTTATAGTTTTTATATTGATAAAAATTTAGTTTAAATTATTCCGAATAATTCTTAAAATACTATAGTTCTAAAAAACTAAATTGCAATTAAGATATTATATTTTAGGTAATTAATAAATATGCTTTTAAGTATTAATATGCGGGCCAAGATAATTAAAATGAGATACTATCCAAACAAAGAATTAACTCTAAGATAAAAAATTTCAGATTTAATATATAAATGACAATTTATTGATAATATCTTAGCAGAATTTTAGAGACTGTTTAAATTTCCCGTAGGGAGATTATACGGTTAGAAAAATGTTGGTTTACCTTGTTGGTATTGTCCCGTACGGGACAGAATATCGTTGTATATCATTCATTTTCTACCCATATTTTGTTCCTGACGGAACGATCAAATAAAATTAAAACAGTCTCTTAAGATATATTTTCGATAATTATATGTAATGACAAAAAAAAAGGAGGCATATGCCCCCTTTATCAGATTAATCAACTTTGGTATTAATCGTTTGCTTCTTTCTATACTTTATCAATTATTAAATCCAGGTTTCTGATCGCGCGCGCTACCTTACTTTAATATAAACAGGTTCTACATCTTTGAAGTCGAGTTTTTCAAATTTTGAATTTTGAGAAACATATTCTTCAACCAAGTCCTTCATCCTTGCCACAATCAGATCGTCCGATTCGACGCCAAGGTTTTTAAGCATCTCAGTGATTTTAGCATTTACCATATAATGATCATATTGCTGTACTTTTGCAATAGTGATCTTTGCGTTATAAGTTGGTTTGGAATTCTCTTTCGATGTGAGCAACTCCTCATAAAGTTTTTCGCCGGGACGTAGACCGGTTTCAATAATTTGTATATCCTTGTGTGGGATAAGGCCCGAAAGATAGATCATCTTTTTGGCCAGATCGTAGATTTTTACCGGCAAACCCATGTCAAAAACATAAATCTCATTCCCGTGTCCAATAAATCCTGCTTCAAGTACAAGTTGGCATGCTTCGGGAATTGTCATAAAATAGCGGGTTATTTCTTTATGGGTGATTGTAATCGGGCCACCTTTTTCAATCTGACTTTTAAAAATCGGTACGACGGAACCGTTTGAGCCAAGTACATTCCCGAAGCGGGTTGTAATGAACTGCGTTTTTACTCCTTTCATTTGCGACAACGATTGAATATATATTTCGCAGATTCGTTTTGAAGCTCCCATTACATTGGTAGGATTAACAGCTTTGTCTGTGGATATCATGACAAATTTTTTCACTTCATACAAAACAGCCAGGTCTGCTATGACCTTTGTGCCACCAATGTTTGTTTTGGCGGCTTCATAAGGATGCTCTTCCATTAATGGCACATGCTTGTATGCAGCAGCATGAAAAATAATTTCGGGACGATGAAATTCAAAAATACTGTGCATACGGTGATGGTCTGAAACATTTCCAACGATAACTTCAACATTTATGTTTCTAAAACTTGCCAAAAGTTCATTGTGAAGATTATAAAGTGTAGATTCTGCCTGATCAACCATGATAACTTTTCCGGGGTTGAAAAGTAATAATTTTCTTACGATTTCAGATCCGATTGATCCTGCAGCACCGGTAACCAATATCCGTTTCCCATTTAATTCCGTCGAAATTTTACGGATGTCAATTGAAATTGGCTCGCGTCCAAGAAGGTCTTCAATCCTGATATTTTGGATTTTAACTTTTTCCAATGATCCTTTTATCCAGGAATTAATATCAGTAATCTCCTTGATTTTTAGCCCTTTCTCCAGGCACGAATTGACAAAATTTTGCTTTCGTTCAAGGGATATTTCCCATGAACCAACCGCAATAATTATCTCCTTAACCTTTTTCTTTGTTAAAACATGATCGATAGCCTCATAGGCTGTGTACACATGGATTCCATTAATTCTTTTCCCCCGTAAATTTGAATTGTCATCAATGAAGCCAACAACATGATAGCTGAGGAGATTTTCCCTCTCAAGAACATTGTGGGCGATCATTCCCATTCTGCCTACTCCGAATATCATGGTGTTTTGACCTGATTCAGATTTCTCAAACAGAGCATGATAAGCTGATTTAATTAATAGCCTTGAACTGAACAGAATAAATACCGTAACAAAGAAATTAATAATAATCACCGCGTATGGAAGGAGATAATCAGTTGCCAATGGTTCCTTTCTTAGAATGAACGAAATCCCCAATAACACCACCGAACCAATAATATTGGCTGATATTATTGACGAAAAACCTTTTAAAGTGGTATGTCTGATGATGTTGTGGTGTGGTTTGATAAACAAATAAACCACGAATAAGATCAGTATATTTAGTGCGGCTTGTTGGAATGGGCCCTTAAGTTCAATATTTTCAACTGAGAAATTTCCAATCAGGAAAGTGGAAAAAATGCAAACCACCCCAATCACGGATAAATCGTATGCTAAAACGATCCATCTGGGCAAAAAATACTGTAGTAGTAGGCCTTTAAAATATCTTTTCATGACAATTTAATTTTGGTGATTAAACTATTCTCAGAGATTCTATTGTCATTCGTCATTTTGCAATGACGCTTGCAGAATCCTTTCCAATAAAGATGAGTCTGCCGGCTTTGGGCTTGAGAAGTGATTTTACTGTCTGACAAATATATTCAAGTCCCGCTTCCGGAAGGTCGGGATAGATAGGCAGCGAGACAGTACCGTGCCATATCCTTTCCGCATTTGGGTAATTCTGCGGTTCAAGGTTATAAGTCTCTTTATAATATGTCATCCTGTGAATTGGTTTATAATGAACTGACACTCCAATTCCTTTCTCAGTCATCATCTCGATAAATTTATCGCGCGACATTGGTGCTTCCGGAAGAATTATGATAGGGAAAATATGCCATGAATGGTGTTCTAGCGGACCGAAGCAGATTGGTAAATCTATATTATTTAACTCATGCAATTCCCGGTAATAAAATTCGGCACAACGCTGTCTTTTTTTTCTAAGCTGTTCAGCATGTTCTAATTGGGCCACACCAATCGCAGCATTAAGATCTGGCATATTGTATTTAAATCCTGGCTCAATCACATCATATTCCCAGGATGGAAGGGTTGAAGTGAACCTGTCCCAGATATCCCGGTTAATTCCGTGCAGGCGCATTATTTTGGCTCTTTGATAAAAAGCTTCGTTATTTGTAACAAACATCCCCCCTTCACCGGTTGTAATTGTTTTGTTTGCATAAAAGCTAAAGCAAGTGATATCTCCAAAAGATCCGATAAACTTGTTTCCAAACTTTGTTGGAAAAGCGTGAGCGGCATCTTCTATTATGTTCAAGTGATGCTTACGACACAAATCAAGAATCCCTTCACTTCCGGGAAGCTCCATCTTAGCAGCCTGTCCGGCATAATGGACTAAAATTAGCGCTTTAACAGATGGATTCTCTGCTATCGCTCTCCTAAGTATATCCGGGGAAACAAGACCTGTGCCGTATTCGACATCAAGAAGGACAGGATCAGCTCCCATATACCGGATCACTTCGGCAGATGCAGTAAAAGTAAGGGTAGGTACCAGAACTTTATCTCCCGGACCGATTCCAATAGCTTCGACTGCTAAATGGAGGGCAGCCGTACATGAATTTACCGCACAGGCAAATTTCGCACCTACAAATTCAGCAAACAACTTTTCGAATTTCAAGGCCATTCCAGCAGTTGTCAGCCAACCACTTTTTAAAACTTCATTGATATATTCAGATTCGTTACCTGCCAGTGATATTTTTGAGAATGGGATATTCATTGTTTATATTTGGCTATAATTGAGAGGAGTGTTTTGAAAATAATTCGGATATCACCTATAAATGAATGATCTTTTACATATTCACGATAGATATCTAATTTTTGTGGAAGAATAAATTCCTTGTAATATTTCTCTGGATTCGCTGCCTTGGCAAGAATATCCTCTTCATCACGAAATAAAAAAGCTGCATTGTCAGTAATTTCGGGTTTTACAGTCAGAATAAAAGCCCACTGCCGGGGATATTCATCAACCCATTTTTCAATTTCCGGACGAGGCCCGACCAAAGACATATCCCCCTTAAGCACGTTGAACAGCTGGGGAACTTCATCGAGTTTTGTTTTTCTAAGAACTTTTCCAACCCGGGTAAAACGTGAATGGTCCCCCGCTTCAAAACTCCCGTTATAGGAATTCTTGTTAAATTTCATAGACCGGAACTTAAAGAGTATGAAAGGTCGGTGATCCGATCCAATTCTTCCCTATCTGAAAAACACTGAGCCCCCACCTTCAAAATAGATGATTAATGCAATAAGAATAGCAAAGGGCATTATGAATAATAGTGAAATTGCGGAACATATCAGATCGAAAATTCGCTTAAACATATTGGGTAATTTTTAAAGAATTACTACCATCAAATCCAATTTTAATTTACGTAATAACCTTTATTTCTGCTACGATAGTAACTTCCATTCCCAAAATTGTCTCTAACAGCATCATTCAATACCAGAACAATATTGGGAATCGTTTTTTTGGTCTCATGTTCATTTATAAATTTGAGTTGCTCATTACTGCTGTAACCGAAACGGATCACAAACAGATTTACGTCCGCAAGCTGACCGGCAAGGATTCCGTCAGTTACCATTGAAACAGGAGGACTGTCCAGTATAATATAATCAAATCTCGATTTTGCCTCCGCCATAAAACGCTCAAAATTTCCATTCTCAAGCAGTTCTGCCGGATTTACAGGTGTTGGACCGGATGAAATATATTTAAGGTTGCTGATGGGGGTCGATTCAAGGATATCGTCGAAGTAATCCTGGTTGCTCAGATAAGTGCTAAGTCCTTTTTTATTGTCTGATTCCAGGACTTTATGTAAGGTCGACATACGCATGTCCAAACCAACGAGTAACACTTTAAGGTTGTTCAACGCCAGGATGGAGGCCAGATTCATTGAAACGAAAGATTTACCCTCTCCGGAAATAGCTGATTGAACCGCAATAACTTTCTTATTATCAGTATTTAGTATGTATTTCAGATTAATCCTGAGCAGACGGAATGATTCAGTGATATTTGACCGGGGATTGTCAAGAACAGCCATATACTTTTGGCTTTTGTTATGAATAATCATTCCGGCTATTGGCAACTTAGTTATTTTGCCAATCTCTTCATAGGATTGTATTGAGCTGTTAATGATATTTTTAAATGAAATTATGCTTATAGGCAAGAGAAGCCCCAATACAATTCCCAGCAAATAGTTTATACTTGTCATCGGTCTTGTTCTGATTACTGTTTCAATCCGCGCCGGATCCAATACTTTGACATCCGGTTGGTTTGAAGCATAAGTAATGGCACTTTCTGCGCGCATTTTCAAAAGATAAGTGTATAATTCATTATTCAGATCAAAACTTCTTTTAAGCGAACTTAATTGCTGCTCTGTTTTTGGTAAAAGAGATAACTGGGAACTGAATTCACCTGTTCTCCGGACTATGTTCTTCATATCCGTTTCCGTTGCAGCAAGAAGGTCATTAATTGTTTGGGTCATTAAATTCTGGGTCAATTGTAACTCCTTGTCTAAAAGAATTAAAGAAGGAGCCTTTTCCTGAGCTGAAAATGAAAGCACTTCACGTCGGCTGTAAAGATCACTCAGTTTAGTAACCAAATTATTTAAGGTTTGATCAGTTATTCCAAATACTGATGGCACTACCGCATTCTTCATCTGTCTTGAATTATTCATGTCATTTCGAAGATTACGCAAATATTCCAGTCGGCTTTCCAGAACAGCTTTTTCGGATTCCAATATTTCCTGTTTGTGCATCGCCAAACCACTCTCCTGACTTACGTCAACGGACTTATTTTGAGTGCGAAAATTGGTAAACATGTTCTCCGATTTTGATAGGGTTGCAGTAACACTAGCCAATTGATTATCAATAAATTTGATTGTATTTTCTGCCACACTATTTTTCTCTGCAAGTCCAAAATCAATATAAGTCTGCTCCAATTGGTTCAGAAAATCAACCCCACGTTCAGGATTGTTTTCTGACAAGAGCAATTCCATCAGGTCCGGTTTCTTCTCATTGGCGATAACTTTTAATTTATTTTGATAGGTCGATGCGAGATTATCCAGATTATGGATTACGAAATGAATATCATTTTCCGGAATAAATCTCCCTTTCACTTTTTCGAGAATAAACCCAAAGTAACTGTTTTCGAAGGGATACCCAAATTTTCCCTTCTGCGAAAATTTGACCGGAAAAGTCTGATTTCCAGTTGAGGATTCTACATCTACCTGATATTCAGTATCAGAAATAGATGTAATCTGAACGGGAATGTTTTTAAGGTTTGTTTTTCCGGAGAGCAGGATCAGGGAGTAAGGCTCATGTTTATACAGGTCTTCATTATAAAAAGGTGTTTTTTTATACCAGGAAATATTCCAGCCGAGGCTTTCTAGCGTATTAATACTTAACAAGTGTGATTTAAGCCGGCCGGCATGATCCTGGGTAAGTACATCAATATTCCGGTCAATTCCGGACCCTTGCGACAGACTTAATCTTTTAATTCCACTCTCATATTCATTGACAATCAGTGAGGAATGAATACTGTATTCTGAAGGCATATAGTGGTTATACGTCCATGCACCCAAAAGTCCTGCAATAACGGAAATAACAAACCAATACCAGGTTCGGATGATTTGATTAAAGAATTTTCTAAGATCGATTGTGCTAATCGTTTCGGGATAATATGCGGGATTATTAGTTTCTGGTTTCATTGGAAAAGGTTTAAAATTTTTATTTATTGATATAACTTAGAATAAGTATTGCCGTAGTAATTGCTGCCAGAGTAATAGAAAATACCGAGGTGTTTAAGGAGTTGTTTTTGTACTTATCTGGTTCAACATACAGCACATCGTTGGGAAGCAGATAGAATGCTTCAGAGGTCATTGTATTACTCGCCCTCAAATCCAGACGATAACTCTTTGTGCCGGCAGGCGTATTGCGTAATACCAACACTTTTTTTATACTGGCATAATCAGTGGTGCCATTAGCCAGTCCCAGAGCTTCCAGAATAGTAATACTTTTGTCATAATTGTAGTAGACACCCGGATTTCTTACTTCACCTAAAACGGTAACTTTATAGGTCAGAATCTTTACTTTTACAGTAGTCCCCTTAAAATACTCATCGACTCTCTTCTGTACAGAAACTTTTGCGGCCTCTTCAGTCATACCAGCAACTTTCACCTCTCCGATAACAGGTAATAGGATCAATCCTTTTTGATCAACCCGATATCCGTTCAGGTACTGACCTGATGCCTGGCCGAAGTCCGAGGAGGTTCCTCCGCTGTTACTGGTTGATTTTGACGGGCTAAAAAGCTGATTTACTTCCTGATTCATCGATTGGACATCAACATACAGGTTATCATCGGCTCGAATCAGGTATTCAGGTGCCCTTTGTGTGGCAACAGTTTGAACTTCATTCGCGGCATCCTTAAAAAACTTCATGTTTCTTGTCGATCTGCAAGAAATAAAATTCAGTGCAATCAGTGAAACGAATCCGAATAAGATAATTTTTTTCATAGGATATGAGATAATTATTATTGGTTCAATAGATTAAGTGAAAATTAAACGCGTAGGAATTGGGATAGAACCTTTAAAAAGGGACTATTAAGATTATTGTGATCATGTATTCTGTTCAATTACTTCAACAATCCGCCGGCAAAATAATGGAGAAACCCTTTTAGCAAAAGAGTTATTCGGATGGGAATTATCCGGACTAGCGGCAAATTCCGGCTTAAGATAGAGGGTGCCTTCAGTTTCTAATTGATAGAAATCCCATAGGTAGATATTATCATTTGGAGTATTCCATTCGTTTCTGACCCAATCAAAGAATTTTCTGGATCTTAGTGCCTGTTCTTTAGTCGTTTGTGATTCTACCAATGCAGGTCCTGTCCAGATCAGAAATTTTGTGTTTGGGAATTCATGCAATTTTTGTTTTAATGCAACGTACTGCAGCTTGTAATTTTCCACTCTTTTTTCTGACGACTCAATATCAGGCTTGCTGATATCCTCCATTATGCTGCTGACCGGAAAACAATGCTTAAATATGATCAGGTCGTATTTCCCCGTCAGAATCTCCAGGGTGGGCTCGTTCTTGTAGTATTGAATACCTGCATGTTTAATCCAGATATTATAGTAATCGTAAGGATAGTTTTTCCAACCATAGATTTTGCTCTTAGGAAAATAGGATTCCTCAATTTGATAGTTGGTTTTATTCAACTTATTGTAATCATGGAACCAATTTGAGATAAATGATTTTTGCCTCAGTAGCTTAGATAAAATTCTAATCCTTAATTGCCCTCCGTTTGAAATTATTCCACCGGTACTATGATGGAGAAAGATAATTTTATAATTCTTCTTGCCGTATTTTCTATTGTTAAGTATTATCATAATTATTCAATGCCTAATTGCTTTTTTACCTGTTTTTCTTTCTCGGCTTTAGAACGTTTTTGCGCCGCAACAAAGCCCGGATTATAACGAAAGAGCATTTTCTGAATGTTTATATTCAAAATAACTTTAGCTGGGTTCCCGATGATCACTGAATTTTCAGGGAAATTTCCCCGGACAACACTTCCTGCCCCCACGATTGAATTATCGCCAATCGTAGTATTAAGCATAATAAGACAATCTGAGCCTATGAAAACATTATTGCCTATTTTAATTTCACCAAAGATTTCTCCTTTTAGCTCGTCCTGAAAGCAAATTATTGATCCATCATGAGTGATAAATTTCGTACCACTGGCGATCTCAACTTTGTTTCCGATTTCGACTAAATAGGGTTCTGTAGAAAATTTCAGGGTATTGATAACGCAATTTTCCCCTATCCTTATCCCCTTCCTTCGCAAATAATTCAACCTACGTTTTGCGGATCCAGACAGAAGAATCGCATGATATATTAGTTCAAGTATACTTTCTAATAATCTCATATTATTTTATTTCTGAAGTAAATAATATTAGTCTGTAGGATTATTTGTTTTTTTTGATAAACTTTACTAAACAAAAAACAATGATTATGAACGAATATTTTCAACAACTTAAAGAAGGATTATCAAATAGGTTCAGATTCTTAGACGACAAACCGGAGGAAAATCTTGAATCAACCTTGAAATCCTTGTTTTTTGTGGCTGCAGGATTTCCAAAATCCACTGAAGAAGCGAGTAATCTGCCTCTGCCGGAATTAACCAATTTGCAAATTGAAATTCTGCATGGTTTAATATCAAAACGGCTTAATAATATTCCGTTAGCTCACATTACGGGAAGACAACGGTTTATGGGAATTGATTTTCTATGTGATAAAAGGGCCTTGATACCGAGGAAGGAAACTGAAATTCTTGGTTGGAAAGCGCTGGACCTTTCGCTTGATTTCGCACATACGCAGAAACTGGTTAATATTATTGATGTATGCTGTGGTGTTGGAAATTTGGGATTAGCCATAGCATTACTTAATGCAAACGCTATCGTTTTTGCTACTGATATTTCAGATGAGGCAGTTGAACTTACCCGTGAAAATATCGATTATTTGAATCTTGACCAACGTGTATTCGCGGGGCGAGGAGATTTATTCTCAGCCGTTGAAAATGATGATTTCTATGAAAAGACTGACCTCATTATTTGCAATCCCCCTTATATTTCGAAAGCTAAGATCAGGAATATGGATTCTGAAATAATTGATAATGAACCTTTAATTGCCTTTGAGGGTGGTATTTTGGGTATCGAAATAATTATGAGATTAATTACCGAATCTCCAAAGTTTCTTAAGAAAACTGGTTGGTTATCATTTGAAGTGGGCGCCGGACAAGGTGATTTTTTTCTGCAGCAGTGCCAAAGATCGAATCGTTTCGATCGCATCGAGACTTCATCAGATTATCAGGGTAATATCAGGGTAATATCGGCCAGAAAATAATCTTTTCAGATTAAATAGTAGGAAAAATATATTGTTGCATTTTACATCTTAGCGTCTTCTATGTTGAAAACAAGTGTTATTACCAAAATTATTAATTTTTATTCGTTCCCCCCTTTTCTTCAGTTTTTCTTTTTTTATTGCTTCAAATTATCTCTTTAATCAAGATGATAAGTCTTGCGAGAGTGAGCGGATATAAAAGGCACCAGTTCTGGAAGGCTTTCGCAACTTGCAAGTTGACCGAATATCATAATCTGAAGATGATTCCAACACCTGAACGATTTAATGTGTTTGTCACCTTGGTATTTCATAACGATTCGTTGAAATGTTTTAGTGGACATTAATGAACTAAAACAACTAATTTATGCCGGTTGAAGTAGAACAATTAATTTGGGCTGTTACCATTTCCCTGTCCATCTCTTCAAATACATTTGAAAAGAAACTTCCTGGATTGGTTAGATGATGATTCCGCTTTCCCTTTTCTAACAGCACTTCTGTATTGCTTTCTTTTTTAGATACCAACGTCTGTGAAACATAAATATCTTTAGGATTGTCGGACATTATCACTTTGGCATTCAGATTGGCTCCATCTTCTAATTCAATGTATTTTGTATAAAGACAACCGTTAATGGTGCAATTTGAATGAAAAAACACATGCTCATTTACGATAATATCACCATCCAATCGCCCAAAAACAACAAGATCATTGGCATATAGTGTTCCTTTAAAAAATCCATTCCCCCCAATGGTAATCCGCCTTTCGGACGATAATTTTCCACAAGCCTCTCCATCGACAAGCACATCGGATGAAAACTCAAGATCACCGTTGATTTTAGAGGATGAACCGATAATGACCGGAAGTTCTATATGCACTTTTTCTGTTCTCATACAAATTTATTTAATTTATGAAAAGCGAATCATTGTGAATTTGCTTAAATATTCCTTGGAGTTTATCCAAATATAACGATTTTTCAGGAATAATTTGGAAATTTATGCTGCTTTTAAATGCAATTTTCAATTTATTTGATAGATTCACCTCTTTTGAGAACAACAGTGCCTCCTGGAACAACAGGTGTGGAATTTTTAGAGTCGCGATTAATCGCGTCTCTATAACAAGATATCAAAACTGGTAATCAGGAATTTAAAACAAACATTATAGCTTTCGGATTACGTATTTATTCTGTTTCCTATAATATTTTTCAATTTTAACTTATCTATTTTGCCGTTTGAATTCTTTGGCATTTCATCGATATATCTGATTTCCTGAGGAATCATAAACATCTCTAAGCGACCCAAACATTCTTTCAGTACTTCCTTCTCATCCAGTTGAAGATTATTATTCGTAGTGATAAAGGCTACTATTGATTCACCTAAAATCTCGTCCGGGATTCCGATAACTGCAACTTCCTTAACTGAGGCTATTTTATAGATTGCATTTTCGATTTCAACAAGACTGACTTTTTCTCCTCTTGTTTTTATAATATCATCGTTTCTTCCGAGGAAATATAAATATCCATCGACATCCATTTTAAACCAGTCATTGGAACATAAGATCTTTTCGCCAGGTAATTTTCCCTTCCGGAGCATTTCTCGACTTAATGCTTCATTATTCCAGTAGCCTGCCATTACATGTGGTCCCCTGATATGAAGAATTCCACGTTCTTCTGCATGAACTGGAAGGCCCTCAGCTGAGAGAAGAAATACTTCGGTCCCGGGAATTGCCTTTCCGACAGAATCCGGCATTAAATCAACTAATTCGGGTTCGAGATAACACACCCTTTTGCATTCTGTTAAACCATACATTTTAAAAATAAGCGCATTCGGAAATATTTGTTTCAACCCGGAGATATATTCGGGAGGTAATGTAGCAGCTGTATTTGTTATTTTTTGAATGGAATTAAACGTTAATTTATGCTCTTTGTTACTCGCAATCATCATTGCGAAAATAGTGGGAACTCCCGGAAATACTGTTGGTCTGTATTTTTCAATCTGTTTGTATATCGTTGCAGTAAAAGTGAATGATTGCTCGACAATTAATGTACCACCAACACTAACTGACATTAATAATTGATATAATCCATAATCAAAAGCCAGGGGTAAGACCAATAGAATACGTTCATCTTCTGACAATCTTAAATATTCAATAAGACTCCAGGAAGTAAAAACCATTGATTGATGAGTCATCATTACGCCTTTAGGAAATCCTGTGCTACCGGTTGTGTAGATGATCGATGCCAGGTCATTAGGTATTATCCGGAGGAGATTTGTCTTATAATCGCTTTTTAGTATAATACTCTCAAAGCTTACAAATTCAGTGTTTTGAAGGTCTATTTGCGGATCTGGATTTCCGGTATAAATAACTTTCGTAACCTCTTTGGCGTATTCCAGTGCTTTCAGAGATTCATTTTTCAAATAGATTTCCGTTATCAAAATTTTAGCTCCACTGTCATTTAAAATATATCCTAATTTATTTGCTTTGGTCTGAGGGTTTATAATAACGAAGACCGCGCCAGCCAGTGTTGCCGCATAAATTGAGACGATAGTTGGCCACGAATTGTTCATGCAAATTGCAACTCTGTCTCCCTTATTTATATCTGATTTTCTTAAAAATCCGGCCAGAGTTTCGCAGTCCGATTTTAGTCTGGAATAGGAATATTCCTCCCCTTTTACAACAATGGCTGTCTTTAGCGGATTTTTTTCGGCAGATAACAATAAAGCTTCTCCAAGAAGACGTTGTGGAATTTGAATCATCTGTTGATATTTTAAAAGGCGCTAATCGGTATCATTCTAAGGTATTCAGTAGTTTTAATCTTCCGCTCAAAACTGCGAAATATTCCTGTGATTTGTTCCTCTGACACCTCCATTGCTGTTGCAACTTCTTTTACCGAATACCCGTTTTCAAATCCGTACCAGTATATATCCATCAATTCAAAAGGCATTTGATAGAAGAATTCTTCCTGTGTCTGTTCAGCTGAATAGGTATCCGTTGTAGGTACTCTGTCAATAATCTCAACAGGAATTCCGAAGTACCTGGCTAATTGGTAAACTTGTGTTTTATATAGATTAACAATTGGCATGACATCCGCTGCTCCATCGCCGTTTTTGACGAAGAAACCCTGATTGTATTCGTGCTTGTTTGGGGTCCCTATTACTGCATAGTGCTGTAATTCGGCATAATAATACAGTATTGACATTCGGGTACGCTGTTTGAAGTTTGAAGCAGCCACAATCTGCAGGTATTCATTGACCGGAAGTCTTTTACTTTGCTGCTTTCCGTTGGCATAGACTACTGTTACATGAAAAACCGGAGGAAGACTTTTTCCAATAAATTCTTTTGAGATATCTATTTTCATTTTATCGGTTTCCGGATTAAAATCGGGAATAACCCGTTTTACCGCCTCATTACGTCTGGAATAACATTTTAATCCCTCAAGTGCCTGACCGATATCTTCTTCAACTGTTTTAACACCAAATTTTCGGGCGAGCTTTTGAGCCAGGAATCTGCTTTGGGGGTCTGAATCTTTTTCCGGCATCATAACTCCCAAAACGTTTGCAGCACCAAGTGCCCCTACTGCCAATGCCAAAGTAACGGACGAATCGATACCTCCGCTAATCCCCACTACGCCGCCTTTACGACGAAGCACATGAAATACATCCTCCTTTAACTTGGAACAGATTCTTTCAACAACTAATTCAATATTTTCTAGCTGTATGATATCCCGTGAAAATTTTGCCTTTGACTCCATTTTGATTGCAGGGTTAAACTTTTTTATCGACTGATAATAACTTTGGCACTTATCTTATCTTTTAAGCTTTTCTGTTGATCAATAGGTGCGATTTTTTTGATAAACTGAGTGAATATTAGTTGGGTTGAAACGATTCCGACCAACGCCATATTGTCAACTTCTGACGGGAATCGGTCTGTTTTAATCTTATTGATCAGGTTGTGTACAGATTCAGGATTGAAAACGCCACTCTCTTTCAGAATTTCGGCAGAGAGCATCTCATGCACATAATCAGGAATTTTTGTGCCTGTAAAAGCGTCCGAAATTGGGGCCCGGTAGGCTTGTTTTGACCTTTTAAGGACAGATTGAGGGATTTCATCTTTTATCATCTCCTTTAAAAGGAATTTCTCATTCATCCCCTTCAATTTAAATTCATCGGGCAATGACGCGGTAAACTCCATCAAACGGTAATCCAGAAACGGGTAACGTCCTTCAACCGAATTTGCCATTGCCATCCGGTCGCCCTGGGATGAAAGGAGATAGCCTGACATGAATATATTGGTTTCTATGATCTGAGCTTTCGCCAAGGTTGAGATCCCTTCGACCTCGGGTTTGATTCGTTCTGCAAATTGTTCAACAGGGTGATAATCCTTTAAGGATTCCTTTAATTCAGCAGTAAAATGTTTCTGAATATTACTTGTATTCTGCCAGCGCAATAAATGGGAATATATCGGGGATTCAGTTTCTTCAAGACGATATCCAAAGAACATCCTCAATATTCCTGGATTCGCTTCCCTTATATTTGGCAAGTAAGGATAAAGCTTTTTCAACAATAGCGGGCGGATTCTTGATTTGGGTTGCCGGGCCCAGAACTGCCTGATAATTGTCTCTTTGAATATATTATACCCTGCAAGTATCTCGTCGGCCCCTTCACCGGTTATAACAACCTTGATTCCGTGTTCATGAACCAACTTCGATAATCCCAGCATAGGGGCAGGGGAGGTTCTCAGTAATGGTATTTCGGAATGCCAGACCACTTTTGGAAACCATTGGGCAATATCGGTTGAGGAGCAAATCAAACTTTTGTGATTGGTTTGAAAATATTGTGAAACCTCCTGCTGATATTTTGACTCGTCAAAAACCTGATCTGCGAATCCGATGGAAAAAGTATTCAAATGCCCGGGTGCTATCTGACGGATTAAAGCAGTGGTTGCACTTGAATCGAGTCCTCCGCTCAGGTATGCTGCGACAGGCACATCGGATCGTAAGCGCAGCCTGACCGAATCAGATAACAGATCTCTGAATTGATCCAATGCATCTCCCGGAGTCCCCTCAAACCGGGTCGAAGAGGTGGCATATTGCAATGACCAGTATTTATTAATTGTCAGT
>TBL_comb47_HYPODRAFT_10003926_pt1 | contig 17338 bp, 17 predicted proteins | sample TroBogypolimnion_40_FD_10682 | JGI IMG/M metagenome (IMG submission 10682)
TACTTCGGTTACTTTTAGTTTGATCGGCTTTATTATTGGCATTTGGGCTGATGGCTTTGAAAAGCTGCAGGTCGTGCCACTCCTGATCATTACCCCACTAACCTTCTTGGGGGGGAGCTTTTACTCCATTTCTGTTCTCCCGCCATTCTGGCAAAAAGTTGCTCTACTTAATCCCGTCGTGTACCTCATTAGCGGATTTCGCTGGAGTTTTTACAGCATTGAAGATGTCAACCTATGGCTGAGCCTTGGCATGACTTTGGCATTTCTGAGCATTTCAGTTGCTACAGTAATCTGGATCTTTAAGACCGGCTATCGCCTCAAGAAGTAAAACTTCTAAGCGGCACCAAAAATAAGCCCCTCATCATTTCTGGTGAGGGGCTTTTACTTTCCATTTGTAATATTCTATTGAGAGTTTCAGTCGCTATAGACAAGAAATAAACTCTGCACTAAATATTTTATTTTTCAGGTTTAAAACCACTATCNAAAAANTCTTGTACGCCTACAAACATCAGCATACGATTTTTTTCCATAATGAGAGTATGAGTTCCCTCACTAATCTGCAACATAATTTTATATGGTGCATTTTCTAGCTTAGTGAAGTACTCATAAAGCATGTAACTTGGTAGATCAGCATCCCACTCTGCATGAACTAACATCACCGGCACGCGAATATCTTTTGGGTCGTAAACAGGTTTACCAGCTGACCAATATTCACGCGCATCTTGAACGGTGCCATTTGGAGCACGCAACTTTTTAGGGCTTTGGTTTTTCCCCCATGGATCCGTATCAAATGTAGCGTCTGCCCATTTCTCAAACCAACCTTCAGGAATCAAAGTACTTTTCGCATTTTCTGGAACACCAGCTAGCCAACGCTTCTTAGCATCAGAAACAGAGGCAACTCGATAAGCCCCCAATACACCACCATTATCAGTTAATGCTGGGCCGCCTTGACGAAGCCATTGAGGAGCATATAAAACCAACTTATTCACCTTGTCATTATGTTCGGTTGTATATTTCCCCATAATGGTCGTTCCCCAAGACCATCCAAGTAAATTCATCTTATTAATATTGCGTTTTTTTAAGATGTAATCTACCGCACTGGAGACATCACTCACGGCGACATCCGTTCTGACTAATGGTGAATTTTGATCAGCCGGCTGATCCATCTCAGGAGGGCGAGTCGACTTTCCATATCCTCGTAAATCCACTAGCCACACGTCATAACCTCTTGCGGCCATGTATTCCATCCATGAAGTGCCACCAAGGGACAGATCAAATGCCGTTTCAGATGGGTAGGTAGAGCCATGCACATAAAGCAATGTTTTTTCAGCTGTGAATTTTTTCACTCCAGCCAAATGTTTATTGCGTACATATAGAGAAATTCCAGGGGTATCGCTTTGCACCATGTATTCATTCATCTCAATCTTATCGGCAGCAAATGCCTGATTAAGAAAGCCACAAAAAAATAATGTGCCAATCATTTTGATAATTTTCATTGTCTCTCCAGATAAGCTTTTGCTTATTTATTGATGATCAAAAGCATTCAGAAATGTATAGCCCCACGCACTTAATGGGGGCTATACATTTCTATTGATAAAAATTAAGGATGCAGCAATAGCTTTTGCACGCGCCAATTTAAAAGTTCTCCAACATACAGAGTGTTTTCTGTTGGGCAAGCGATCTCATGGATCCAGCCAAACTGTTTAGGCTGCTTACCCGATTGGCCAAAGACGCCGAGGACTTTACCGTCTAAATTTAGCTTATAGATACGGCCTGGATAGGCATCAGCCATATAGAGAACTTGATTGGGGCCAGGTGTAATACAAAGTGCCCATGGAGCGCCTGGCATCATGAGTTTGTTACCCAATTGAGGATCATCTTTTTTTGCAACATCTGGCATATTACCAATGGCAGGTCGGATCGATGCATCGTAAGGAACATCTACCTGGATAACACGCAAGACATTTCCGTTGCCATCAAATACTTGAATACGTCGATTACCGCGATCTGCTACATAAATATTTCCCTGGTTATCAGATGCAATACTGTGGGGAGTATGCAGTTCACCTAGAGCCTGACCACGCTCGCCCCAAGATTTCAGCCAATCGCCATTCTTATTAACTTTAGCGACTCTTGAGTTGACATAACCATCGCTAATGAAGGCATTACCAGCAGAATCAAAGGCGACATCAGTAACTTGACGNAATCTTCCGTCTTCTGCTTTTAAGGGAGGCATTGGATGCTCAAGCGGTCCAGTCTCTTTATCTGAAGCCTCTTGCTTTCTACCAAAAAGCATCACCACGTTTCCAGCCGGATTGAATTTAATCACCATATCCGAGCCTTTATCAGTCACCCAAATATTGTCTTCTTTGTCAATTCGAACGGCGTGCGCAAAAGACCAGGCATAAAGATTTTTACCAATCTCGCGANTGTAATTTCCATTGGCATCAAATTCGAGTAACTGTGCGGCAGCCGCAGCGTAAGCTGGGCCCACGGTATTTCCACGATGCAATACAAAAATATGGCCTTTGGAATTTACCGCTACTCCACTCACTTCACCTAAATGCATATCTTTAGGCATCTTGATAGGATTTGGTACCGAATCAAATGCAATGACAGGAACATTTTCTGCTGCAACAGCAATACCAACAGATAGCAAAAGTGCGCACAATAATGCTGATTTCATTTTGTCTCCTAAATTTTATTTTTTATATTTTTTAACTTCTGCATCAGCATAGCATGTGATAAATAAATACGCTGACTTGGAAGACGGTTAAAAATTTTCAAAGAAAATACACTCAGATTTAGGGTTTTCCCGTAAGGCATTTAAGAGAACTTAATGCGGGCCGTTGGCGCTCTTTGTCATATTGGCGCAGGACAAGAAAAAAGCCACTAAACCTAAAAGGTATTAGTGGCTTTATTATTTTTGAGAGGGCCGAGATCTTACTTCGCTTATTTAAACTTCAACTGCTCTCTTCATATCTTGAGACTAGCGGAATTCATCACCAAGAAACCTCTTAGAAATATCGCTACCAACCTGATTAAACGCGCGGCTTTGCGCGGCAACTAGCGCATCAAAACTAGCGCCTGTAATAGGCTCACGTATCAGAGATCGCCCTGTCACAATCCTTGGACTTTGTTTGGTATCAGTATTGGCATTGGCACCAGATAAATTCTTCGTCCTTGATGTTGATGGCCTAATAGTCCACAAAACATCCAACACCACATCCTCACCAGGAGCACTCTCAATACTCTGAACATCTATTAAAACTTGATAATCAAATTGAGCTTGGGTACTTTGAGAAAAGTTCCATACATTTGACGTTCCTAAATTACGAGCTAGGTTTGAGGCAATTACCCTTCCAGCATCGCTTTTAAGCGATCCAGCCCAACGTTGATATTCGTGGATTTGTACTTCATCACGGTTACTGTGTGTAACCAGTTGAGGACGATCCATCGCCGATGGAACCGTCACCGGACCAACCATCAAGCGCATGGTGCTACTTGCATCTGGCATGGAAGGTACAGGCTCTGCAGTAAGCCTGTAATAGGATGTTTTTGGTGAGCTACTACACCCACCAAGTACAAGCGCCACTAATAAAGAGGTGAATAGATATTTCATTACTTTGACTCCTCTTGTGGCTTACCAAATATCAGGGATTGTGGTTGTTGATCTAGCATATCAGTCAATGTTTTTATGGAGCTTGCTGCTTTTGTTAACTCCCGCAAAGAATCGCGCATATCCGTCTGCAACGGAGAATCACTTTGCGTTATTGCATTGATATTTTTTAAGGTTTTATCAAATTCAGGGAGAATTTGATCATCAAGCTTTTTCACTAACTTGTCTGTGTTTTTAATCACATTGGCCATAGTCTTTTCAATATCTTCAAATGCCCCTGGAATAGCTGGTATCTCTAGCGGATACTTAGATACATCCAAAGTATATTTTGGTGAGCCTGGGAAAAAGTCTAGACCAATATATTGCTGACCTGTTAAGTAACTTCCAGTCCGCAATTGCGCGCGAAACCCTTTGGCAATTAAAGTCTTTAAGCGACTAAGCTCATTTTCTGGCGGAGGTAATAATTTTCCACTCTTAAGTGAACGAATTTTCAGGCGGTCAGGGTAAAGGAAAATTTCAACAGGTTGAACGATTTCATAAGTTCTTGGATCCATCGCGGTTTCAATACTGACCACCTCACCCATATTCACACCCCGAAATTCCACTGGCGCGCCTATCGACAAGCCACGTACAGATTGCTTGAAATTGATGACGAAACGTTCGACGCGTGCATCTGGCTGCTTCATTGCTATGATGCGTGTTGAAAATAGTGAGAAAACGGCATCTGGTTGGGCACGTTCCGTTAGAGGTGTGGCCGCCTCTTTAGCGTCAGATGCATTGCCCTGGTTAGGGTGATTAACAAGGCGATCTGATATGTCTTGTGAAGTTTGCGGGGCTTCGAATGCAATACCACCAGCGATAACCGCAACCAAGGATTCTGTTTGCACTTGAATACCTTCGGCGTTCAAACTCACATCAATGCCGCTAGCATTCCAAAAACGGGTATTGTTTGTCACATACTGATCGTAAGGGGCCTCAATAAAGACTCTAATAGAAACATATTTCCCATCTTTATCTAAATCATACGCCACGACCTGACCAACATTTAAACGACGAAAATAGACTGGTGTTCCAATGTTATGAGAACCTAAAGTCGGGGCTCGCAATATGAACTCCCGGCCTGGGGTACCTCCAGTCAAAATGGGTGGAACTTCAAGAGCCACAAAGCTATCAATCTTTTCAGTAGACTTTCCTATATCAGCAGCAATAAATGGCCCATCAAGTAAGGTGCTTAAACCCGTCACACCACTAGCAGTAATACGTGGTCGAACAATCCAGTAGCGTGTGTCCTTATTGGAAAAATCAGATGCATCTTTATTGAGTTCAATCGTAGCGAGTACCTGCTGATGATCCTCAGATAAAACCACTGTTTTGACCAAGCCGATATCAACCTCTTTATATTTCACATTGGTTTTTCCAGCTATCAGACCATCGCCTGATTTGAAGGCAACGGTAATCGTTGGTCCGTGGTCAACTACCGCTTTGTACATAAGACCTAATCCAACCAAAATAGCCACAATAGGAATAATCCAAATAATCTGTGGTGCCCAACGTCGTTGAGCTTTGGTAATTACAGAGGGAAGATTAGGAAGCTCAGGCCCTTGAGATGTATCAGACATGCAATTCCTCGGCTATATTGTCATTATTCTTTGAAAGATCCGCAGCATCCCAAATGAGCCGGGGATCAAAACTCTTTGCAGCAAAAATCGTTAAAACAACCACAGTAGCAAAAGCAATTGCCCCAGCTCCCGCACGAATGTTCATCAAGTTGCCAAATTGTACGAGGGCTGTGAGCATGGTAGCAACATACACATCAATCATTGACCAACGCCCAATCGCCTCGACCATACGATAAAGTCTTGCACGCACCCTAGGCTTCCAGCTAGAGCGAATTTGTACTGAAATTAATAAAAATGTTAAGGAAATTAACTTGGCAAAAGGAATCACAATACTGGCGCAAAACAAAATAATGGCCAATATTTGCGAGTCTGAGGTCCAAAGGAAGACAACGCCACCAAAAATCGTATCTTTTTCCGTGCCAAAAAGGGATCCAGTTGCCATGACGGGCATCAAATTGGCGGGAATAATCAACACATAAGCCGCGATCACCAAAGCCCAGGTTCGACTAATGCTATTTGGCTTACGGAAATGCATGCCAGATCCACAGCGTGAGCAAACTAGACTCTGCGTTGTTGGTAAAAAACGCTGCGCAAGCCCGCAGGCTTCACATCCAATAATGCCCTTCGAAGCCGCGGTTAACACACAGGCTCCTGCAATTTCTTGAGAATATCAACTTGCTTCCAAAAAGTATGGGTGTCGAAGTTGGCTGCAGCGGCTGTCACAGCAAGCATTAACAATACGAAAGAGCCCAGGGCAATATTAGGCGATACAGAGGCAAAAGCATTTAGCTTGGTAATGGTCACCATAAGCCCCAACATAAATACTTCAATCATGGCCCAGGGTTTAACAAGATGCACCACCCTAAACGCAAGCGGAAAAAACGGTGGTAAACGCCCTAAATTTAGCGGCAACAATAAATAGATCAAAGCCAGAATTTCTAACATTGGCATCAAAAATGTCGTTGCGAAAACAAGTGCCGCGATACTCGGTATGCCGTCACGTACAAGCCTATCGGCAGCATCTAACAAGGTCGTAGAATTTGTTAAGCCCTGTGAATTGATAGTAACGATGGGAAAAGCATTCGAAACCAAGAACAAGGCAGCGGCGGTCAACCCAAAAGCTAGGCTGCGTTGCAAACCATTCGGCTGTAATCGGTACAACTCATTTCCACAGCGACTACAAGACGCCTTAGCGCCAGGCTCTAACTCCACCTCTCGCAATAGCAGATCGCATTGATTGCAGACTATCAGCCCATCTAGTCGCATTGCAGGAAAAATCCAATCATAAAAAAGTTAAATTCCTAGTTTGTGTGGCAAAAGTATGAAATCGCTATTTATATAGGGGGCTGATATATCCCCCTACTTTATCAGGGGTTTCGAATAAAAATTGCCAATTAAATTTATAAACACCAAAAAAGCTATAGTAGGTTTTAATCACCTATTATGTCCACTTTTTAAGGTCTCTAAAATTAAACCCAATGGAGCGGGATCAAGCCTATCCGCCCACTTGTATGGATTGATATAAAGAGTAACCATGCAAAAGCTTATCCACATACTCAGGCAAAATAGCACTAATGCAGTAGCTCCAGTTTTAGCATTGCTTCTATGCACTGCTGCCACAGTAAGCGCAGCAATCAATCCTAAAAAAATCCCTAGAAACCACTTTGTATCAACACTCTCTTGATAGCCTAAAGAAAGCCTTTGCGTACGGGCATTACGTAAATCACCTATTGCTTTAACAATGGCTGAAATGGCGATAGGATCTGTGCAAATAGATGGCTTATTTACGCTTTGATTGCATGCACCAGTCATCTTCCAAACATTCAACTCCAATTTATCGAGAGCATTTTGAGCCTCTAAGCTACTTGACTCATTGTGGTGCTTTGCTGACCACTCGTCTGTTAAAACACTCTCTAGATAAGATTGAACATACTGGTTTGAGCTATTCTCAAACTCTAGTGGCTGCATCGGAATATTTAAGATCTGAGAGATAGCTGAGCTTTCATTAATCAATGCCGTTCTTGCATGTGAAAAGTTTTGCCAGGCTTCTGAAGACATAAAACCCATTAAGAATGCAAACATGATGGCTGGCAACGCTAAAAATGGGGGTGCCAATGGACTTGCAATGAGATGGCTAAACAGCCTTGTCTTAAAAACCAAGTAATACGAACTTAGCCCAATGCCTAGACACCAAGCAAAAGTAGCCAAAATCGGAGCAGCCAGTCCATCAAAGGATTCATAAATCATTTTGCAGTCCAATTAAATTATTCAATTGCCATTGAAATTATGCACATTATAAAAAAACATCTATAAGTCCATCAAATATTTATGCTAAGTACAGCTTTAATGGTTAAATCAAGCACTCTTTAAAAGTTGCGAATATTAAAACTGATTATCCCAATTCCGTTATTGAATTCCCCTTAAAAGGGCGGCATTAAATATTGAGGGATCTTGAATCTGCGGGGCATGACCTAAATCATCAAACTCAATGAGCGTGGCCTGTGGAATTCTTTTGGCAGCATCTTTACCCAATTTTTGATAGATCCCAAGCTGAGGACGTATTTCGGGTGGAGCGAAATCTTTAGCAATAGCGGTGGTATCTTTTAATCCGATCAATAAGAGCGTTGGAACTTTTAATTGTTCTAACTCGTAAAAAACAGGTTGGGTAAATATCATGTCGTAAATCAATGCTGAATTCCAAGCAACAATGTCACGCCCCGAACCCTGATACATTCCAGCATACATCTGTACCGGTTTTTCAAATTCATCACGCCATTGCCCCGCATAGTAGGTAGACTTTTCATAGTTACGAACTCGATCCGCGCTTGTTCCAAGCTCTCGTTGATACCATTGATCAACGGTAGGATAAGGAACTCCTTTGGATTTCCAGTCCTCCAAACCGACTGGATTAACTACAACCAACTCCTTGACTTGCGCTGGATACATTAAGGCATAACGTATTGCCAACATACCGCCCGTAGAGTGCCCCATGATGATGGGGTGATGAATATCCAAATGATCCAATAGTGATTTGGTATTGAAGGCTAATTGCTGGAATGTGTATTGATATTTTTCAGGCTTAGTTGATTTACAAAAACCAATTTGGTCGGGTGCAATAACTCGATAGCCATGATTTACTAAAAATTTAGCCGTACCCTCCCAGGTGGCAGCGCAAAAATTTTTTCCATGCAATAAGACAATGGTGGTGCCATTGGCAGATTCTGGGCGAATATCCATATACGCCATCTGCACGTCCGCGCCTTGAGACCTAAAATTAAAATGTTGGAGGGGATATGGATAAGAGAAGCCCTCGAGCTCCGACCCATAAACGCATCAGTTGGCAATGATTGTGCGAAAACGACAAAGGGCAGAGTAATACTTGCCAAGAGGGAAATAAGCGCCCATAAAAATGATTTCATATGCGCTCATTCTATCGAAGCTTTGCAAATTGCAGCTGATAGGCCAACTCCTTACATCATGGGAATGATCAACTTGATATCAACCCAATCAAGAGAAGCGCACCTAGATAAAAGACTTCCAAGCCTCCTAGACTAGTTCAATGGCCTTGGTTTTTTAGTTTCTGAAACTGGGATCACCCTTCCACCGAGTACCGTAGCCACAATAGGAACATCTTTAATTTTCGTTGCAGGAACAGTCTGAGGGTCATCACCAAGCACAGTAAAGTCAGCATACTTTCCGGCCTCAATAGTCCCAACCTTATCCTCAACCCCTAGCGTATAGGCAGCATTGATAGTGATCATCTTCAAAGCTTCGGAAACTGGCAATGCCTCTGCAGGTGCCCACTGTTTTGAACCCGTGCCAGCACTGAGTCGGGTTACCGCGGCTCCCGCCTCTCCCAAAGGATCTGGTGAAAACATGGCGGCTGGGTAATCCGAATGGATTGCCGTCACTATACCGCTCCTCATTAAATTACCTATCCGGGTAACGTAAGATGCGCGATCAACACCAATACCAGGCGCCTCTAAATCGGCCCTCTCTGACATATAGGTGATATTGGCGCTAACAACCGCACCAAGAGATTTGACCTTCATCACCATTGCTGTAGTCGGCACTCCAAAATGCTCAATGGTGTAGCGATGATCAAATCTTGGTTTTGAATCTTGTAATAGCTGTAAAGCATTTAGAGAGTTTTGATTGCCGCCATCGCCATTACTATGAATATGGATGTGAAAGCCAGCATCCCACCATGGCTTCATAGTGGCTGCAAACTCTTGAGCGGATTTATAGGTGGACGATCCTAGGTGTCCATCCGTATATCCTGGAGCATTCATATACATCGTTTCTGGTAAAAAACCAGCATCACTGAAAAACTTCACACCCTGAAAAATCTGACGGTCGGTGTTTAGCTTTGATAGATCTGCCACTTTTTGTGGCGCCTGATCACCATATTTTTTTACAAAAGGATCGCCATAAGCAACCTCGACAATACGTATAGAAGTATTTTTAGAGGATGTAAAAGCTTTATTGGCTTCCAGTTCAACATCAATATCGATCGCGCCTAAAGCCATATCGCCAGAAGTCGTCACCCCATGCTGCTGCATGAGGTCGTTACTAAACATAATGGCCCTTGGAAGAGTATTGGGATTAAAGATCTCCTTACCAATAAAACCCATTAAGTATTCCATAGCTGCCATGTCAATAAATTGACCATTAAGCTGCCCATCTTTATCTATACCGACTCCAGGAACTCCTTTTACTGTTTCTGAAGTAATGCCGTAAGCCTTGAGAAGACCACTGTTTACATACATATTGTGACCAGAGTCATTCCATATGGCGATCGGTCTTGTTGCGGATATCCCATCTAACAACTTTCGATCTGGCATGCTGCCCATTGCCTTTTCGTCATATCCCCAAGCAATTAAAATCTTATTTGGATCTTGAATCGATTCTGAATATTGCTTTAGCTGATTCATCGCAGCTTGAAAATTTGGAACACCTGGAAAGCCCTGGCCCCAAGGGCTAGGGACTGGACTTGGAGTCAACAGCGGGAATCCTAAAAATATCGCGCCTAACAAGGGGTGGGCATGAGCCTCCACAAAACCTGGATAGATTACTTGGTTAGCAAACTGACGATTAATCGTCGTTGGATACTTGCTTGTCCAAGGCTTTAGATCCTCTAATGTCCCTACTGAAAGAATTTTTCCATCGGCCACCGCTACCGCTGTAGCGGTTGGTAGGGACGGATCCATAGTAACTACCTTCTTTGCTACAAAAACAGTAATGTCAGTGATCTTAGGGGCTGATGGCGGATCTAAAAGCTGAACTGCATTCGTTGCACCAGTTGCCAACATTCCAAACAAAGCAAGATAAATGGTTTTTTTATTGAGAGTCATATTTTCAAAAGGCTTAATAAGTTATGCAGAAATTGGCAAGCATTGATCATTGCAATAAATTAGGCTCTACCGCTTAGTTCATCGCCAACTAAAATACTTTGTCTAAACAATTTGCTTTTTTATATTATTTTTTACATTCTAATAGAATTAATATATTTGCTAAGAAGGAGGTAGATTGCTTTACTTTGCATCTCTCTTCCTACTTTTAGGGATAGTATTAACCCGTACACCCCAGAATAGATTGAGCCTCTAGCTTGCAGTATCCACAGTGAGCTAACTTATGATTTTTAATCATCGACAAGGGAATATTTTCAGTGGCATTAGATATCAATAGCGTACTTCAACTTTTTCAAGCAGCCTTAACGCCCGCCTTTTTTCTCACAGGAACTGGGGCAATCCTAAGCGTGACCTCATCCCGCCTAGCAACTACCATTGAAAGAGCTCGTCTGGTTTATCAAAAATTAAAGCAAGATGAGAGCGTTGTCGTCTACAAGGAAGAGCTAGTCATTTTGGATAAATGCTGCTCATGGATTTACCGCGCCTTTGTCTTTTGCTCATTGTCAGTACTGTTTACCTGCACGGTCATCACCCTCATCTTTGTAGGGCATTTTTTTCTTAATCCCGATGAAATTGGAACCATCATTAGTTGGCTTTTTGCAGCATCAACATCCAGCCTCACAATCGCAATATTTATCTTGGTTTATGAGACGATTCTTAGCAAAAAACTGATGCATTTCATGACCAAGGCTTGATCACATACCCATATAGACCAGATTCACTCAAAAACCCATCAAAGAGTGGTTTTTGGGGTTTTTCCGAAATAAGTGCTTTTCCCGCCACATTAATTCATCAGTATTTTTAATAAAATCGCCCTTACCGCAGTCAAAATGGCTATATGGGTTAATTCTTTCATCTAATTCCTTGACATGCTGGTAAATAGAGCAAACAATTGACCATAAGGCTTTTATTGAAGTCCTTTTTGGCGTGTTGTAGTGCGAGTCTGATTAAAAAGTATTGCCCCTCATCACGGTTGTTTTAAGTTTATGTAATGGAGTTTGTATGTCTACAGGTATTGTTAAGTGGTTCAATGACGCAAAAGGTTTTGGCTTTATCAAACCGGATGATAGTGAAGAAGAATTGTTCGCGCATTTCAGCGCAATTAATATGGGTGGTTTTAAAACCCTTCAGGAAAACCAAAAGGTAACGTTTGATATTACCCAAGGCCCTAAAGGTAAACAAGCTACCAATATCCAAGCGGCCTAATCGTCCTTAGATCATTATCAAAACCCAGGACTTGCTCCTGGGTTTTTTTTGGCCTTCAGAAATCTTTTGGAGCCAACCAACAACAAATCCAATGCTTCAATTGATTGCGTCAAAGAGGTTGCCGTCAACATTTCCAAAGGGACTTTAAATTTCTAGTGGGTTAGTCGTGACGTGAACCTTAGACTAAATAATTTTAATTTTCGCTACTCTTATTACCTCTCCTAGACTACGCCCAAAACTTTTTCATTTCAGGTAAATCTTGCATCCCTCTCTCGTAACCATACTTGATAGCGGGCTCCATAATTGACGGGTCCACAACGCTCATTGTTTTTCTGCCAGGCAACATGCCAACAACCACTAGCTTTGTTTTCGTCCCACCAGCCTCGAGATCTTTTACTTCCTGCAAAATGGTATTGGGCAAGTGATTCAAACGAAGCCCTTCCTTTTCCTGTTCAATAGTATCTGCCAGAGCAACAACTAGAGCCCTTTTAGAGCCAGCCACAATATCGCAATGAGTTTCTGTAGAGCCAATACTGCCATCCATGCAGACGCGATCTTTTACCCAGGTTGGACCAGTTACACCAGGCGCAGAAGCGCTAGCAGCACATGCCGTAATAACCGATATACCTGAATTTGGGGCAATCACCAAACGCTCAGCGGTGTAGCAATCAATCGTAGTGATGTACATTTTCTCTGGGATGCTCTTCATATTGCCCAAGAAAACCTTGATGTTGGTCTCAAATTTCTCGGAGGGGATAGATTTTGCGGCCATTGCAGCATGGCCAATTGCCTGAATGGTATCGGGATTGCCATCTTTAGCAGCAAGCCCCATTTTCATTACCCGCTCTTGACTGGGCGAGAACTTTTTTGTGGGCACTAGCTTAGCCATGATTTTGGGATAATCCGCTAAAAGATTAAACTCTGCGGAAAATAGATCCAAGCGACTACCCAATAAAGCACTTCCCAAAACTGCACCAGCAGATGTGCCTACGACAATATCAGCTAAGCGTAAATTCACGCCGTTCTCGAGCATTGCATGAAAGTAACCCACTAAAAATGAGCTCATATATTCAGAGCCACCACCTAATACGATTGCCCTATCTTTCCCTTTGCCTGGAGGGTTTATATAAGGAATGGGGTGAGCCAAGCCGTCATCCCAATCGGCCGTAGTAGATTGAATTTCTCTAGCNTCTAATGCCCTNACCTGTGCAATAGTCTTCTTAGAAATTTCAGGTGTNNGAGCAAATCCCTGCGTGCTAGCTACAGCAACAACNCCTGCAGCAGAAGTCTTCAAAAAATGACGGCGGGTAGATTGGGACATTTNTATGTCTTTCCTGGAATATTCGTTTTATAGATTTGATTTTGNATAGCAAGCGGCAATGGCTGACTTTCTGANGCAGGGATCATGACTTCAATATAAGAAGCGCCATCGAANGTATTGGCTTTTTNGATTGCTGCATCNAACTCACCTACCGTACTCACTCTTACACTAAACCAGNNATCACAACCCATTGCACTAGGTATTTGTGAATAGTTCCACTTTGCCANCTCATCATAAGAAGGCCCTATTTCACTAAGAACGTTCTCAACTCCAAATATATTGTTATTCAACACAAAAATAATAGGTTTAATGCCATAGCGCCCCATAACACCAATTTCATTGGCCGTTAACTGATGAGATCCATCGCCTGTAACCAAAATGGTTCTTCCTTTTTTATTGGCCATACATACCCCTTCAGCTGCTGGTGTTGCCCAACCAATCGAACCCCATAATGTTTGCGTCTGAAAGCCAACCCCATCAGGCAAGGTCATCGGAGTTGTGTACATGATGCATGTACCCGTCTCCACTACCAATACATCACCTGATCTCAGCATTTTTTGCAAGCGAGGATAAAAGTTATTGGAAGAAGTTGGGTCATTAGGCACCCCTACCAACGGCAACTGTAGTTGAGTATTTGCATCATTTGGTTTTGGAGCAAGGCTAATACGATCGGTGAGACCCATAAGGATGTCGCTTAAAACAACACCAGTAAAAATGGTGTTGCCCAATCTGACAAATTGATCACCTAAAGTGAGTAGCCTAGATTGAGCGATGTTATCGGTCCAAAAGGTAGTGTTAAAGTCTTCAAAAACCACGCCACCAATATCCAATACCAAATCAGTACTTTCGACGGTTGCTTTTAAAACAGCAGGGCTAGAGTTCATACCGTTATAGACTCCCAAGTAATTGGGATGCGCCTCTGAAATGACCGCTTTATCCATCGGCGTGGTTGCGTAAGGAATATTAGATTTATTCAAAAACTGCTTTAAATGCTCTATAGCGCCGAAATTACTAGCAAACTGGGTTGGCAACGCAACGATGTTTTTGCTAACCTGAATTTTCCCAACAATAAATTCAATAGCTGCCTTTAATACAGTTGGGTCACTTTGCGCTCTTGTGATCCGAGAAAGGGGCGCACCCTTAACCGGCTTACCAATGATAGGCATTTTGCCCAAGTCCATCGGAACAGTAATATAGGCAGGCGCGCTCAAACGCAGCGCCTCACGAATTACCCGCTCCATTTCTTCAACAACGTTATCAGGCGTTAGATAAGCGAAGATACAACATGCTAATTCAGATGCCGCTCTAAAGTTGTTATACACGCCATCACCTAGAGTGTGATGGGTAATTAAACCTTGCTTTTGAATTTGAGTGCTTGGTGCGCCAACAATATGGAATACAGGCAAACGCTGTGATTTTGCGCCCATGACTCCATTTAAAGCACTCAACTCACCGACACCATAGGTTGTTGATAATATGGATACGCCATTGATTCGCGCATAGCCATCAGCTGCATAAGCAGCATTTAACTCATTGGCACATACAATCCATTCCAGACGATCACAAGCTTCAATGGCATCATCAAATGGGAATGAATAATCGCCAGGAACACCAAAAACTCGATCAATACCTAAATCGGCTAAACGATTAATGACATATTCCGCAATTGTTGGAGTAGTTGAGGCCATGGCTAATCCTTATCAAATTTAAACAATATTCTAATAGGAGCAATAACTAGATTTATCACTCGTTTAATGACGAGTTTTAGCCGCAAAAAATCCCAACTCTTTCATGCCTCATTCTATAAATAGTTCGTTGCTCCAATAGCAGAACCATATATTTATTAGGGTTGTATGGAGCATCTCTAGAGTCTAATTGCATACTTAGTAGTGCAAAAAGAAAAACGACTTAGGAATCTCTCCCTAAGTCGTTGATTTTATTGGTGGCCCACCAGGACTTGAACCTGGGAGCAAAGAATTATGAGAAAAGTTTTATATATAGGCAGCGCTCAATCTCAGGATGTATAAATTCGCTTGATTCTTTCCCTCTTGCCAAACAGCCGACCCACTAATAAATCTGTATTAGGCTAGTCTTACTCCTCACCCCACCATCCATCTGCTGTCTAGGACTGTTTTGAACTCACTTTTAGACCCGTTGACTTTTGTATCTAAGTGGATACACTATACAAGTGCCTTACATCATCCAGCAAACTGAGTCTTTTGAAGCATGGCATGACTCCGTCAAGGATCTGCGTGCCAAAGTAGCTATCGCTAGGCGTATTGAGCGGGCTGAGAACGGCAACCTGGGAGATGCGAAGTCGGTGGGCGATGGTGTATCGGAAATGCGAATTGATGTGGGAGCCGGGTATCGGGTGTACTACACCATGCGTGAAAAGATCATGGTGATTTTATTAGCCGGTGGAACCAAGAATACTCAGCAGTCAGATATTAAAAAGGCCATTGAATTGGCTAAGGAGTTTTAAATCATGAAAACAGCACAAAAATTAAAAGCATTTGATATCACTCGCCATCTTGATAGCGAAGAGGCCATTGCCGAGTACTTGTCCCAAGTTTTAGAAGATGGTGACAACGATGAGCTTATTCGTTCACTAGGTCATATTGCCAAAGCTAAAGGTATGACTGCAGTTGCTAAAGAGTCTGGGCTTGGTAGAGAGAGTCTTTACAAAGCACTTGCTGTGGGATCACAACCACGCTTTGAAACCATCTCCAAAGTCATTCATGCATTGGGCCTGAAGATCAGCGTTCATACTTAATTAGCCAATCCTCTAGATGTATTACAGCCGATTTGCGTTTTATCCTCGCAATCGGCTGCCCTGCTACTAAATCCAAATTTAAAGCACTTTAAGCGGCGATCCTTTGTTTAAGGTTCGCACCGTAGTTTGATGAAAAGTAATCTGGGCTATTGCCATGCTTTTCACGACATGAGCGTATGGGGAACTTCTCCCTTAAAGCCAATCCATGCTTATCATCTAACAGCGCCACAGTTAACTGGCAGGCACGCAGATCTATTGGAACAAATCCCATTACCTTAGGCTTTGACACTGCACTATTGGATCTATTTAGACTGATGTTGAAGAGAGATGACTGCGCGGTTATTCAAGCGGCTTCGTGCAGGATTGGGCCTAGGCGACACAACTAAGCGCATTGGCGTCACGATAAAACGGGAAGACGATGGCGATCTTATTTTCGAAGTTCCTTTAATAAAGCTTCTCTAGCTACATGACGGACAGAAATTAGTGTCTGCAACTCGCCATTCTCGGTGAGCGAGAGTTTCCCCGCCCTCCCTTCTTTCTCGACTTTGACATGAAAGTTATGACAGTTTTTGTATGCCGAGAAAAATGATTCGAGCTTTCTGGCAACCATTGAATCTTGAGCTTTTATCTGCTCAAGTAGCTCCGAATGAAACAACCATTCCCACTCGCTCACATTCAATTCTTTGGCGACTTCACCAAAGAAATTCTTCAAATCATTTTTGGACAACCAAAGCATAGTAATCTCCCGAGTTCGTCGACTGCAAATGTCGGATAAATGCTTTTTTTATATATTTCTATATTTTGTTTCGGGGGTCAACCTTGCCCCCAGCCCCAGTACCCCCATCTATACAGCCCCATATAAAAGACTTGCAAATCCCCGCATGATTCTTTGTGCTACAATGTAGCTCACAAGACACGAAAGGACAAGACCATGACTGCAAATGCTGTAGTACGGGCAAGAATTAACGGGGGAATTAAAGAGGAAGCTACTGCTGTATTGGCAGCTATGGGCCTTACTCCGTCTGATGCCTTTCGGATCTTAATGACTAAGGTGGCTAAAGAGAAGGCTTTGCCTTTTGAACCACTCATACCAAACGAAGAAACCATTGCAGCCATGAAAGAAGCGAGAAAAGGAAAACTTAAATCCTTTGCTTCTATTAATGACTTAATGGCTGATTTGAATGCGAGCGATTGAATATACAGGGCAGTTTAAACGCGACTATAAAAGAGAAGCCAAAGGTATTCATAAGAAAACCTTAGCCGAAGATCTCAATGATGCCCTCAAGTTGCTAATAGCAGATAAGAAGCTACCTGAGAAATACTATGATCATCCACTAGCAGGTGATTGGAAAGATCATCGGGATTGCCATATCAAACCTGATCTCGTTC
>TBL_comb47_HYPODRAFT_10003927_pt1 | contig 17333 bp, 13 predicted proteins | sample TroBogypolimnion_40_FD_10682 | JGI IMG/M metagenome (IMG submission 10682)
CATCGCTGAACTCACCTTGTAGTACCCAGAGTTGTAATTGATCTTTATCGGGTTCTTTGAGATAGATGCCGCCTTTTATCATGCCGTTGATTTGTCGACCTAGACCTTTTAAATGCATTAAACAATCTAGAGCTAGAGTAAAGCGAATTTTCAACGGCAAAGCTTGTTGCAAAATACTTACTATCTCTAAATAGACGGCGTTGTCTGCATTTTCTAAGAGTAGTGATTGTTCTTTGAGGACGGCAGCGGTGATGTCCTGTTGAACTTGCAAGCAGCCTATAAACTCATTTTTAGGGCTATATAGGGGAGTGATGTCAATTTCTACCCAATATTCTGCTGGTTCACCCGAATCTGATAGCTGCTTATGATATAAGTTTAGTAAACGACCATTCCACGCTTGGCCTTGTTGAAGACTTTGCTGCATCTCGGCTAATTTGTTTGAATCGGTATAAGGTGAGCTCATAATCTCAGGCAATTGCCCGATCAATTGCTCTTGTTGCCAGCCACTAAAATGAGCTAAGGCGCTATTGATGGTGGTAATGTAACCGGTCGCATCGGTGATCATCAGCATATCGGTATTAGTATTGAGTAGATGCTGTAATACTAATTGATTCGCTTCATTTTTCTTAGCTTGCGTTGCGTCACGACGAATAGCAATATATTGTTTAGGTCTGCCATCAGGCCCATACATTCTAATCAGGGTATTATCAACCCAATAAATACGTCCTTGTTTGGTGCTATCGCAAACGTCTCCTTTCCAAGCTTCGCCTTGATTAAGAGTGCGCCAGACTGGGCGCATGAATTTAGGATCTTGGTAATTAAGGTTAATGATATTGTGTTCTTGTTGCAGTAGTTCTCGTTCGTTATATCCCGTTATTTCACAAAACCAGGCATTAGCGTAAATAATTCTACCTGATAAATCAGATAAGCTAATCGGCGCATAATCGTCTAGTGCTTCAAATAGCTGCTGGTTTTCATGAATTTTTTCATCAAAGTGCGTTTGTAGTTGAGAGACTTCTAGGCGTAAAGGTTTTAATAACAAGAAATGAATGAGTGGCGTTAATACTAAGCAGATTAATAAAGTGCTGAGTAAAATGCTTTGCGTTGTGGTTAATGCCATAGCCCATTGCTGCTGTGCTAAAAATAACGCAGCTATAACTAGAATATTAATTGACGCAATAACAGCACTGATAGTGACGAAGCCGTATAAAAAAGATTGTTTGAAAGGCGGTTTGACTGGAGCGGTCGTCATAATCTAGGAGATAGTATTAAGAGCACAAAGGACACATGACAATTATCTCATGAGGTAATTTGAGAGATAAGTATAGTCGCAAGAGGCTATCAAATCACAATAATTGCTTTTGATTATACTTAGCTTATAGGCTTTGTTCTAGGTATATTTGGGACAACTTCTTTTATAAAAATGAGTCTGGCTAGATTGAATTAGTTAGTTTTGTGCAGATTAATAAATGAGGGTTATAAGCTTAAAGAAGTGGCTAAACTAAATGGCGATGTTTTTAAGTTAATACGTTCTAAAAATATAAGGTTAAGAAGGATTTTTGGGGGCTTATAACCGACAGTATCGCGACGGTATCGAGTTGCTGGATGATCTTTACATGAGTTCAATTCACGATTTAGCAATATTAATGTTGCTTAATATTAATGTTGCTTAATATTAATATTAATATCTTTTTATCAAAAATTATTGCAACTGGATGGTTGGTAAAAGTGTACATTTTATAGTCATTTAAAAGGTAGGTTTTAAAGTGAATCATATAAACAAGAAATCGCAAGCCGGTTTTACACTGGTAGAAATGTCAGTGGTACTGGTGGTCATTGGTCTGATCTTGGGAGCGGTGTCAATCGGTAAAGATGTTCAGCGGGATGCAGAATATACCAAATTAAAACAAAAATTTATCGACCAGTGGGCATCTGCCTACAACGAGCATTACAGTCGTGCCGGTGTGGTGTTGGGGGATAGTCAGACGTCTCCCCGATTTATGGTGAATGGCGCTGCTTACACTACTGCAACAGCTGCTATTTCCGGGCTTGACATGGGTGCTGCAACGGCACCTGCAGCAATTTGTGAAGGTGCGGCAGGTCCTAAAATGACAAGGTCAACAACTCCCTTGTTGGAATTGCATGCGCGTATGGACAGGCTGGGTATACGGATGCCACCGGGACGTGCCGAAGGCTCGGAAGATCGTTATCTTTATCTGGATAGCAATGGTAATCCCCAGGAAGTTCAGGTGTGTTTTCAATGGAATAAACCAACCACACCTTCCGGTTCCGGCAACGTGATGGTTATTACCGGCTTGACGCCTGAGTTGGCCAGAGAGCTGGATCAGATGATTGATGGTAAGCCTGATGCTCAGGAAGGTGTTTTTAGACAGGAAACCATTGTGAATGGAACAGCAGGAGCCCCAGGTGTTGAATGGGGTGTCAATAACACCCAGGATTATTCGGTAACAGCTTCGACGGCGGGTGTGGGTACGAATGTAGGCACCAATCTGGACGAAAATCAGATTGTCACCGTAGTCGCCCACTATAAAATGAATCAGTAACCGGAGTCGGCCATGAAAAATCGCTTTTCAGCATCCCAGCGCGGTTATTCCCTCGTTGAAATATCCGTGGTACTGGCAGTGATGGGTTTGTTAACAGGAGCGGTTTCGGTCGGTAAGGACATGATTCAACAGGCGGAACATCACAAAATATCGCAAAAGTTTGTGATGGCCTGGAAGCAGGTCTATGACCAGTATTATCAGCGTACCGGTGTGGTGTTGGGTGATAATCAGGTTGCCCCTACTTACATGATTGCCGGAGCCGAAGCCTATCTGGCCTATGGTGATGGCTCGGTCGCCGGGGTGCCGCAAAATTATTTGCAAACCGGTCGGCGTATTTGTCATGGTCAAGGCTATCAGCAAAACTCCGTCGGTGTCGGTGACAAACAGTTGGCTAACCAAGATTTGCATTGGCTGGCCGATCGTATTGGTCTGCGTATGCCGCCGGGTCGTGCTGAAGGTAGTGAAGATCGTTATATCTATGAAGATACTAATGGCAATCCCGTAGAGTTACAGGTTTGTTTTCAGTGGAACATCGATCGTACTATCAGTGGAGCTGGAAACGTAATGGTTTTGCGTGGACTGACACCGGATATGGCCCGAATGCTTGATGCACTTATTGATGGAAGGCCAGATGCACTAGAAGGTAGGTTTCGTCAGCAGAATGCTTACACCAATGAGTCTCAACCCAGCAGTCAAAGACCCGGTCATGAATGGTTGGCCAACAATACCTATGCCATTGGTACGCAAACACCAACAGCTTTGGATATAGGTGAAAACCAGGGGGAAGATCGTGTGATGCTGGTGACGGCTCACTGGATTATGGATCAATGATCCAAATGCAAAGCCAAGCTCTGGAGCGCTTTCAGCAGCAATGTAAAACTATCGTCCAGCGCCGCTTGGGTGTGTTTGTTATTGGTGTATTGAGTGCCGTTTTATTCCCTGTACTGTTGTTGTCGCTAAATAATATGCAGCAGCAACAGGTGCAGTTGGGGAAAACCCTTGAGAATATACAGGCGAACTTAAGTCAGTTGGCTGAGGTTGAGCGTCTGTATGCGATTTTTACCGCACGTAATGTTGAGTTTGGCCAGTTAGCCACTGAAATTGAGCAGCGCGGCTTGGTACCCGGGGATTGGACTGTGCGTGAGATTAAGTTGACCCGATTGGAAGCCACAAGGGCCGAAGCTGAAATCTATTTGGACAGTATTGCACAATCACCGGCCGTTTATTTTATACCCGAACATTTTGAGGCCAAAGTTGCCGATTCAAAAGATGACCTGTTTCGGTGGCAACAAAACAGTAAAGATTCTGTTTTTGTGACTATTTTTGGACGCTATTACTCCAGGAAACCACAATGACGTACATGAAATTGCTTGATCTTAATAACAAATTATCGGTTTTTACCGAACTTGAAGCGCTCGAAGTGCCTGCTCTGGATGATGTTTCCGCGCCGGTGCGAGTGATTACCGATTATGCTGGCAGCATTTTTGGTGTTGAGGCCTTAAATGCCTCACTGGATCAGGTCGGTACTGTTCTGGAGAAAAAGTTACGCGAAAATGGTGTGATTGACGGCTTTAGTGAAGTGATTATTCATCAGGTCAGTCGAGTGTCAGGACTCACTGTTGCTTTATATACAGCCGTACAGGTCGAAACTTTTTTAAGTTATGGCCGGCTTGGTAAAGGGCATAAAGAACCTTGTCACTATATTGCCCTGGCTCATTGTTTATGTCGCTATGCGGCATCAATCAAGGACGCAAGTGTGGCGGTGGTAATGCAACACGGACGCTGCCTGGATTTTGTGTTGGTCAATAACGGTAATGCCGTTGCTGCTGAAAGGCTGCTGATTTATGCACGCGAAGGTGATGGCGACAAAATGGTCGGTCAACTCTTGCAAGCCTTTGCCAATGCCTTGAAGCGCGGTGCCGTGTTGCCGACAAAGGTAGTCTGGCTGGCACATGACTCGATACCTGACCAATCCGTATCCTGGTTTACCGAATTCCAACAACAGGCAACTTTTTGTGTGGTGGAGCTGGTGGAAACCTTGCCATTTTATAGTAATGAAGCCGTAGGGACGAGTTCAGGTAATGCGTTGTTTAACACGCTGACTGTTAAAGATACGCTTAATAAAACCGATTTACGTTTAGCCATTCTAACTGATGGCGCGATGCCTTGGTTGGTAGGGGGAGTGGCTGCCGTGTGCTTGGTGTTGCTGGTTTTGAATGCCGTCGCCTATGTTCAGGTGGGTAGTGTGAAAAATACGGTAAGTCAGCTGGAAGCCAGTTCTGAGTTTGCCAGAATTGGTCAGTTACACCAGGCCAAGTTAACGGCAGATGCACAGAGGCCCCTTGTTATTAAAGCCTCCGCAGAGTTTGCCGCCGACTTGCAGAAAACGCGGATACGCGATGTACGCCGGGTGATGATGGATATCAGAGTCTCTTTGTCCGATTTGGTAATGATCAGGCGTGTTGATGTTTTAAATAGCGAAGGCGAAAGTCCGTCAATTCTTGTTGAAGGTCAGGGTATTGAGTTTCCTGGTGCGGTTCGGGGTGAGGAATTGTTAAGCGAGGCCCTACGCAGTAAAGGTTACGAGGTTAATAAACGTAGTCTTGAAATTAAAAAGAATGACAATGCATTCAGCTTTTTATTGAAATGGCGGGAGCTTTAATGAAGTCCCTCGGTAGCATCATTGCCTTGTTGTTGGTTTTTTCCGGTATCGTCGCTTGGCGCCTAAACGAAGGTTTGACTGCTAAAGTCCAGCCCCGGAGCAGTTTGGTTAAGGAAGGCTTTGATTTACGGGCACAATTAAGCGCCTCTAATGACACGGCTTCAACAACCGCACAACGCATTCATTGGTTGCTGGAGCAAGTCCCAAGGTATCAGGAAAGTACGGAGGCCAAAGCCGGTCTGCCCGGAAAATTTATTATTGATCCGTCACCTCGGCAAATGAATACGCAAAGAGCGATTGAAACCCTGACCAATGCCCAGGTACAGCCTGTTTTTAGTCAGCAACCCATGAGCGTTCCTCAGCAAGCTGAAACTCCGCAGAGCTTCAGCTTGCAACGCTGTGACACCCTTCCTAAGGACAGTGCCGGACAAAGTAAGGTTGCCGAGTGTAATGCCGTACCTATACCTGAATTTGTGCCAGTACCTGTCGTAGCCTCTAAAAAAACTAAAGTCGCTGTTGATCAGACCTGGTGGCAGGATTATGTGTTAACAATGGTTTTTCACGGTCCTGGAGTCAGTCGGGGAGTCATTAACGGAAAGTTTGTCAACGTGGGATCAGGCTTGAGCAATGGTGTCAGTGTTTACAGAATAAGCGATTCCTCCGTGTTCTTGCGTAAGGCGAAAACCTTGTTCGAGCTCAAATTAAACAAATACGGCAATGATGGCGCTTTAACGCCCATCACGACTAAATAATCAGGATTTAAGATGAGATTAATTTATATAGCGCTGGCACTTGCCGCAACTTCCGCACTGGTCTTTATGTTGCTTTGGGGGCAGTCCGAGTCTGAAAAGGCGCAATTGCTTGATAAATACGAAGTGATGCGCACTATTGCGGGTCAGGAACAGGCTGCTGCTGTGAATAAGCCTAATTCAGAACAACCGACTGAGCTGCATTCGCCAACGGAGTTTGTCGAAAATAGTCCGGTACAACCTGAGTTAACGGTTAATCCCGCTCCTGCCCCGTCAAGCAAACCAGTGCAATCGCAAAGCACTGCAGCGAGTGTGCCAGCTTTATCAAAGCCGCAAGCCAAGTCGGGCAATTCAGAAGCCGAAAATCTTCAAAAAATTCAAGGGATACAGCAGCGCTTACTGGCCCAGATGACTGCCGGAAAAGCGATCAATATTGATGAAGTAGCCAAGTTACTGGGCGAATTACAAGATATAGAGAAGTCTGGCGTTAATTTTCAGGGCATGGATTTTTCGATAGCGCTAAAAAATCTTCAACTGGCTAAAAAAATGCAGGAAGTCAGTGATGAAATACAACAGATAAGTAAAGCAACGCCTCCTGATAGCAACAAGTTAACCGCCGCTCTTGAGCAAATGAATAAACTACAGGCACAAATAAAGTCGCCAGTTAGCATACCGCCAGCTCCGGCTAATTGAGTTTAGAGGTTATGCAGTTATTCAAGCATCAACACGGTTACTCGCTACTGGAATTAACTCTGGTTGTTGCCGTTACCGGCATCATCACGGCTTCAGCCATGACTGCCTATCGTTCATCGGGAAGTGGCAGTACCGTTTCACAAACCGCTGAAATGGTCAGGGTAAACGGCGCTATTATCGCCTTTGCCCAACGTAATCACCGCTTGCCTTGTGCGGATGATAATGGCGATGGTGTTGAAGGCAACAGAGGGGATTGTACTGCCACCGCCGCTAGTTATGTATCGGGTGGCGTGCCTTACGTTACCTTGGGTCTTACTCCACCGGCGGATTTTGGTAAGGGTGGAGGGGCTGACCTTGTTTATGCGGTTTATCGTAATAGCGCGCCAAGTCCAAATGCCGATCTGGCCAGATTAATCGAAAGAAATGACCATATTCCAGCCGCCAACAATTATCAAAACAGTGATGATTTTATTATTGCGTTGGCATCTGCGGCATCTGCGGCGGTCAGCAATAGCTATTTAAATGTGACGGGTGATGGTTTCGCGACTGGGCTAAGCAATTGTGCTGCTAATACAGTCACTAATGTCGCTTTTGCGCTGATCTCTGGAGGTGGTATGGATATGGATAAAAACGGCTCGGTTTTTGATGGCCCCCATAATGCCGTGAGCTGGCCTACCGGCAATAGTGTTAAATGTTTTGCTCCACCAGCAATGCCGGCTTCGTCAAGTTACGATGACAGCGTAGTAATAACAACCTTTGAGCAATTAATTTCTTTATTGAAACAGTAATAGAAAATACCGCTCAGTCCATCTTTTTAACCTTTTACAGCAAAAAATAACTATGAAACGATATCCAAATAAATTTCAGGGCCTATTTAAAGTTGCCATGATGGGCTCGCTGGCGGTTTCTTGCAGCATTGATCCATCATTACCAAATAAGCACAGCATTGAACAAACCAATCAACAGTCTTTACCGCTTATAGAAAAAACAGTGGGCAAAGAATCAGATAAATTCATGCGGGCGCAGGATGCGCTGGTCAAGGGCGTTGAAAAAATCAATCCTGTTGCTGAATTAATGCCTATGGAACCTGCTTACGATCCATTGGAAACTATTACCGTATCAGTCGATGTTGATAACGAAGATGCACAGAATATATTTTATGTGATTGCTGATCAGGCCAAAATGAATGTGATTTTGGCTCCTGAGTTAGCTGAAAGTGAACAAAGAATCACCGTGCATTTAAAGAATTTACCCGCTGACCAAGTGTTTTATCAAGTATTACGCATGCTGGATATGGATGGTGAAATTAAAAACAATGTCATGATGGTCAGGCCGTTTAAAGAACAGATTTATGATCTAGAATTTTTGCAAACCAGTACATCAGTCGATTTTAAAGCGGGTGGCGATGTATTTGGCTCTAGCGTTAGTTCTGGTGGCAGTTCCGGTTCTGGTGGTGGTAGTGGTGGTGGCGGTTCTGGTTCCAGTTCTGGTGGTGGCATAGGTGGCGGAGGTTCCGGTGGAAGTGGTGGCGGAAGTTCGAATAACGGCATACAAAGCGCTTTTAATCTACGAGGAAAAAATATAAGCGAAGAAGATCCTTACAAAGAAATAGAGAATATGTTCAAAACTATTGTCGGTAAAGATATTCTTAAGTTGCAAGATAAAGATGTAAAACTAACAGGAGCAGATGAGAAACTGAATATTGATAACTTTGCATCTGTTAAAAGCAAAGAGGTAGGTAAAAGCAAAGCAGAACCGGTTTATGTTCTTAATAAATCTACTGGCACTTTATTCGTGCGCGCCAAACCTTCGCAGATGGTGGTTATTAGTGAGTTGGTTGAGCACTATAAGGCTGTACAGAGTAGACAAATCGTTATTGAAGCACAGCTTTTAGATATTACGCTTAATGATGCCTTTCAACTGGGTGTTGACTGGACTGTGCTGAAAAACAAGTTAGCCGTATCTTCCAATACAAAATTAGGATTGTCCGGATTAACTACACCATTCCCTGAGTCCACTTTTAACGGTGGCCAAACCTTAACAGTTCCTGCTTCGGCTCTGGGTGGTCCAATGGGATTGGGTGCCGCTTATGTTGGTGGGTCTGTGGCAGCAGCAGTTGACATAATGAAAACATTTGGCACGGTTAAAGTTTTGTCAAACCCTTCAATACGAGTGAAAAACTCACAGCCGGCAATTGTCAGTGTAGGACGTACCGAGCGATATATTTCACAAACCACCTCAAATATATCTAACTCAGGTGGCGGTCAATCTACTGTTTCAGCAAATGTCATGACCGGCAATATCTTTGATGGCATCGTTATGGGTGTTATTCCATTTATTACTGATCATAAAACTATTAATTTAACGATTAACCCAATGCAAACTAAAGTAGCGCCAGGAAGTACGACGCCAGTCAATGTGGGCAGTATTATAAATCCAGTTATGGTTTCTTTGCCAATAACCGATTTTAAAGGCTTAACAACTTCTTTAACTATTGGTGATGGAGATATGGTTATATTGGGTGGTTTAATTGGTGAAAATTATAGTGATACTGGTTACGGTATTCCATTTTTAGCTGATATTCCTTATCTTGGTGGTTTGTTCGGTGGACGCGGGCACACTGGGGAATCACGTGAATTTGTGTTGATATTACGGGTACGCCAAGTATGAGCCTAATATATAAAGCCCTAGAAAATGCCAAAAATAAAGGTGCGGATTTGGCAAAAGAACAACGAATACAGCAACCGGATTTGGCTAAAAAAACCTTATCGACATCGATAATCTCGACCAAATGGTTTTTTAGCATAACGGCATTAGCTGCTGGTGGTGTATTCATGTTGGCCAATGCAGGACAATTCGATAGCAGAACAGCAGTTGCTGCTGCATCTCAACAAACCAGTGTCAAGAGTCTTGCTCAGTCGACTTTAATAGATAGTCACGAACCTGCTACTATGGCTGTGGCTGACGTTTCTTCATCTGTTGCTTCTCCTGTCGTTGCACCGCCACGTCAGGAGATTGTTGTTGAAATCAATACTCCGGTGCCCGACAGGCAAGAACTTAAGGCGCTTGGTGTAGCGAAACCAAAGCCGGTAGTAGTTGTTGGTAATGTACCGGTACCCCTTCAGCAAGCTGCTTTTGAAACCGGAGTTCAATCCGAAAGCAAGGTTATCGAAAAGCCACGCAAGTCGGCAATAAAACCAACCTATACCGCGGTAAATTCTAGCAACAATGTACAGCAACTGTCACCGCATATTATTATGCACGTCAAGCGTCCATATGAAACTAATTTATATGGCAACTCCACAGCCAATGTCAATAAAACCGAAAAACAAGGTAGTGTTGAGCATATTGTTATCGCCGCAAAACAGGCTATTCGAAGCAAGGATTTTGTTTCAGCAGAGATCAATTTACATTCGCTAGGAGATGTTGCAGGTACTGAAAGTATGGTTTACAAAAGACTATCAGCTTATTTCTTAGTGAGCAAAGGCGACAAAGAATCTGCTGCTACTGCTTATCATGACATAGTGGAGATGGCTCCCAACGATTTGGAAGCAGGTTACAATCTGGCGTTACTTGAAGTTCAACTGGGGCGATTGGATCGTGCTAGAGCCAGGATACGTTTTCTAAAAGAAGAATTTCCGCAATCTGGCGCAATTGACAAGTTAGCTGAGCTAATAAAAAATTGACATGACCCGTGTAGCAAAATCTTGTCATCAACCGCTGTATATGGAGTTGCTGGGCTTTAACAGAAATCCGTTTCCGGTAACTCCGGATCCGGAGCGCTATTATGCCCCTCAACCCTTATTAGCGCATTTTGCCGAGATTTTGCATTTCCTTGATACCCGCAAGGGTTTTTTGCTGGTAACGGGTGATGTCGGTATCGGAAAAACCACGCTGGTGCGAAAAATAATAACCGATCTTGATCAGCATAAAGTCTGTATAGCGTTGTTGTTTAACACGTTTTTACAGGGGCCTGCGTTAATTGAAAGTATTAATAAAGACTTTGGCGTGAAACCGGAAAAACCGGACTTAATTCATCAACTTGAAGCACTGAATAATTTTCTGTTGGCGCAGTTTGTCCAGGGTAAAAATTGCATCATTATTATTGACGATGCCCAGAATCTTTCTATTGAAAGCCTGGAATTGGTACGTCAGCTTTCCAACCTAGAAACCAATGAAGACAAGCTGATACAAATTCTTCTGGTTGCCCAGCCAGAAATCTTAACAACCTTGGCTAGGCCGGAAATCAGGCAGTTAAGAAGCAGGATTGCTTTGCACTGTAAATTAGAACCCTTCTCACGTCGAGAAGTTGGACAATATATTGACCGTTGTTTAACCGTTGCCGGCAAGTCCGCTGGTATTACCCTTACGGCCCCTGCTATTTTTTGGTTGACCAAGTACAGTCGTGGTTATCCGCGCATCATCAATTTATTGATGGATCGTTGCTTGTATGGATTGTTGGCGTACAAATGCAGCACCATTAACACCCAATTGGTTCGTGAAGCGGCAAAAGATCTGATTTTATTGCCTCATAATAAGCGTGATATAGTTAAGTTACTATCTGTTATCGGCTTATGCGTAATCCTATTGACCAGCTATTTTATAGCGGGGCTAAAGCTTCCCATGGAACTTAAGTTCGCTCAACAAAGAGCATCAGAGTTTGTTCAGCCTGTAGTTAAAACTTATCCAGAAGATAAATTCGAGCCCGAAGTTAAATCTGATCTTGTTTTAAAATGGCAATTATTTCTTACAGCTCATGGTTTATTGAACTATCTGCAGATAGTTCCGATACCGAATGTTGATGCCATTAATCAGCTACGCAATAAATTGTTGCAGGAAACTGATGTAAAACTAGCATTAATAAGTACTGTTTCCTCAACTACTTGTGCGGGCCAGCCTATTTATGATTGGCAGGATGGTCTGAAGCTAGTAATTTATCATTCGCAATTAAGCGGTACACCGTTGCTGTTTTTCAAAGTTACTGACGATACCCGTATTGTTCAGAATATATTGGTTGCACAAGGATTAATGTCCGCAATGACAGTGGATGGCATCATGGGGCCGATAACGCAGCAGGCGCTTATCGCGTTTCAACAACGCTCGGGCCGTGCCATTACCGGGCAGGTAGACGATGGTACGGCTTATGCTTTGTCCTGTGCAATCAGGCCGAATGTTTTATGAGCAAGACCTTGCGTTTGGGCGAATATTTGCTTGCCGCCGGAGCCGTTACCGATTTGCAGCTTAATTATGCGTTGCAAAAACAAAAAGTGACCCATGAGCTTCTGGGTGAGATTTTAATACGTTTGGGCGTCACTTCCGAGACTGCTGTTGCCAGAGCGCTTGCTAAACAATATCAAATTGAATACCAGGCGCCAGGACTTGATAGGTTACCTGAGCCGGAGCTATTGTCACAATTTAGTCATGATCTTTGTCGTCGGCAAGCATTTTTGCCGCTACGTCGAAATGGTCAATTCATTGAAGCACTGGTTGGCAATGCGAACTTGGCCTTGGTCAGAAAAACCATACATCGATGCTGCGGGCTTGATTTGGCACCTGTCCAGGCAGAATTTAGCGCTGTACTTAATGATATCAGAGCGGCATTTAGCTATGAACACATACAGCTTGAAGAATTGCTGGACAAAGAAATCAGCAAACTAGCTGCAGATACCGATCAGGTTTTATCCAATGATGATTTGCTGAGTTGCCTTTTGATGCTGGCTGTATCTGAAAGAGCAACGGATGTGCATTTACAGCCAGACCATAAAACCATCCATGTCAGTTTTCGGGTCGACAGCGTGTTGCGTCCTGTTATGGCCTTGGACAAACAACTGCGTCGCCTGGTGGTATCCATTAAAGTCCGTTCCAATATGGATATTTCTGATAATCTCAGACCGCAGGATGGTCGTTTTTCCATGCAATTGCAGCAAATGCAATATGACATTCGGGTTTCCACAACCATTACCCGTTTTGGCGAAAATGTCGTTATGCGACTTTTGCCCAGTGGCTCCCATGTTAAATCATTTTTTGAACTCGGTTTTTTGGAAGAAGACCTGGACAAATTAAATTACTTTTTCGCCCAGCCTCACGGCATAGTCTTGTTTGTAGGTCCCACAGGTTCAGGAAAAACAACCAGTATGTTTGCTGGTATTAAAAAACAGGCTTTGGGTGGTAAAAACATTTTATCGATAGAAGATCCGATTGAGTACGAGATGCCGGTTATCGTGCAGACACAGGTTAATCGTAAAGCTAAATTTATGTTCGATAAAGCCATCATTCACTTTTTACGGCATGACCCCGATGTGATTTTAGTGGGTGAAATACGCGATGCTGAAACCGCAAGAGCTGCCATTCAGGCAGCAGAAACCGGGCATTTGGTATTATCCACTTTACATGCAAACAGCGCTTTTGGCGTATTGCCAAGGCTTAATGGACTGGACGTGTCCTCACGGATCATTGCCGGTGCCTTAATCGGTGTTATCAATCAGCGTTTAGTACGTACGATATGCACTCAGTGCAAGCAACCCGATGATTCCGATATTGACATGCCACAGTGGCTGGATGGTATTGAAAGTGTCGCATTCTACCGAGGGCAGGGCTGTGAGCACTGCCGCTGGACCGGCTATCATGGTCGTGTGCCGATTTATGAAATACTGCTGGTTGATAACCGCTTTTCTGATGCAATTTCCAGCGATTCTACGCTTAACCAACTGTCATCCGCTGCCCAGGAATGCGGCTACGTTGCGATGCAAGATGTCGCGAAAAAGCGCTTGATACTTGGCGAGACCACGATAGCTGAATTAATACGTGTTATGGGGTATGGCGCATGGCGATAAACAAAACGATAGACATAAGGCTTTCGTCTCAATGCTTAACTGCGGAAGCAGTAATGCCAGATTACAGGCAATAACGCTATGCCAGGCACTAATCATATAATGAGTTTGTTTTACTACAGCACTATAAAAAATGCTCGCCGGCATACGCGCGAGTTTATTAAGTTGCCGTATCAAAACAAATACTCGGCGCGTGCCTATCTGGAACAACGTTTCGCCGATGTAGCCATTGAAGTCACGCTGTTACCGCTGTGGATGCTTTATATCTACAATGCGTTTGAATGGCTAAGAGGCAAACAATTACAGGATGAGGATCTTGCCGAGCTGTTGCATAGCCTGGGGCTTATGTTGAAGAGCGGTTTGCCGATTATTGAAGCGCTCACCGAATTGTCAACTGATAGTGGTATTACTGCCAGTGGCCTTTTAGCCCTCGATTTAAAAGACTCCATTCGTTCCGGTATGAGTTTAACCGAAGCTATAGATCGTCACGGCAAACACATTCCGGCGACAGTACGTTATTTAATAAAAATAGGTGAAAGTTCCGGTACGCTTGATCGAACTTTGTCGGACGCTGCCTCACATTTAAAGCGGATTGTGCTGTTAAAGCAGGATACTCACAAGGTCTTGATTTATCCTGCTTTTATTATTGCCTGCACTGCCGGCACTGGCTGGTTTTGGGCTGTTTATGTCTTGCCCAATATATTTGATATGTTCCGGCAGATGCATGTTCAATTACCGAAAGCCACCCTAGCAGTAATGAATGTAATAGCTGCGTATAACGAGCATGCCATGCTCTATACCGAGTTAATGCTGTTTATCTTGTTGGTTATTGGTGTTACGGTAAAGCAAAGCGAATGGATACGTTATTACTTGTACGGTATGGCCTATCACGCGCCGGTAACAAAAATACTGGTGCGTGCTTCGGCGATGGCATTTATAACCGAATATCTGAGTTTACTGATAGCCTCGGGCATTAATCTGGCGGAGTGTCTGGATATTATGGCGCAATCACTGGAAAACCGCATGTATCGGCGCAAAATACAAGAAATCCGTGCCGGTGTGCTGCGTGGCAATACCTTAAGTGACGGTATGCGTAAATCCGAAGTGTTTCCCAGCCTGGTGATACGCCTGGTCAAGGTTGGTGAGCACAGCGGTAATCTTGATTATCAGTTGCGCATACTTGCCGAAGAATTCGGCCGGCGTTTTAACCATACCATCGACACGATTACAGAAATTGTCAAACCGCTGGTGATTGTTATTGCCGGTGCATTTTTTATTTTCATGGTAGTGATTTTTTTGCTGCCGGTTTACGATTTAATTAAACAAGTTTCGGCGCACTAATGAAAAAACCAATATTGACCGTTAAAGAGCAGGGTTTTACCTTGATTGAAATGGCTATAGTATTAGCCGTACTCATGGGCATGGGAGCGGTCTTGTTTTCAAAGACAACAAGTCATTATGCCCAAGTTCAAAGGGTAAAAGATGCGACTGCGTTGGGAGTTGCTGATCGCCAACTGCTACACTATGTCGCCATTCATGGACGCTTGCCTTGCCCTGATATCGATGGCGATGGCGCTGAAAATTGCGCAGGAGGTATTGCCAAAGGTACGTTGCCGTATAAAACTATCGGATTAATCGTTAGAGGTTATGCGTCCGGTGAAGTGCCGTTGCGCTATGGCGTGTATCGTAAGGCTGATAGCGCTGTCACCACTCAGGATAGTGCTGTAAGCAACGATGCCGATTTAGCGATGGTTGGCAACACCAATCGTTTTGAGCCGACCAGCAGCGACAGTTGTAGCTACGATACCGATACGGCAAATAACATCATAACCGATAGCGGAGCGCCGGTGTGTCCTGGAAAAAAATTGGGTAACTATTTCAATAATGGCTTTACGCGTAAGGGTGCGATGGATTTATGTCAGGCTTTGGAGAACGGCAATGCCAATGCCCTGAACAGCAGTTATACATTTACCCGTCCACCTACCGGAGCCGATAATGCGGTTGCCTATGTGCTGGTAGCGCCAGGATCTGTAGATGGTGATGGTGTTAACGGTTTGTTTGACGGTTTAAACGGTTCCGATCCGGCAGGTTTTAACAGTCCGGCAACCTCTGCACAAACTACCTATGATGACCAGACGCTGGCACGCAGTTTTACCGAGGTTTCCGAGCATTTGCGCTGCGCTTCGGCAATACGCAGTGTACAGATTCTGGCAGAAGCGGTTGCTTTTGATGATGAGGTGAAGACACAGCAACAAAGCATGAAAGATCAGGCAGATCAGGCTGTGAAAGATTCCATTATGGGCGCGGTATCCACCAGTCTTTCCTTGGCGCTGGCAATTGCTGCGGTGGTAGAGGCCAGTGAATTATCAACGGCGGCTTCGGTGGCACTAGCTTTGCATTCAGGTATTTGTGCGGCATCTTTAGGTTTGGTTATCACATCGTGTGTCAGTATTGCGTTGGCAGCGGCTGCTTTGGGTTCAGCCGGCACGGCGGTGGGTCTAGCTGCTGCTGCTGTGGGGCTTGCTGCCGGTGCGCTCGCGGCTCAAATTGCTGCGGCAATTTTATTTGACCAGGTTGCCCAAAAAGCGGGAGCAGCAACCAATGGAACACCTACAGATGCTATCCTTAACGCTCAGAAGCAGCAATTGGCAAGTGCGGTGAATAACCGGGACAATTCATACACGGATTATGTTAACGAAAACAATGCGGCAATCGCTGCCCGTAGCGCAGCAACTACGTCAGCAACAGCTGCTACAACGGCTTATACCGCATCGATATCCACGATAGACCCGCAGCTGGTAGCACCTGCCAAGCCAACAACTGCCCCGGGACTAACAGCTATAACGGCACTGGACACGGCAATTATCGCGATGGCGTCTTATGAGACGGCTAATAGCTATTGGAAAAGTCAGCAAGCAGTCGCTGATGCAACAAAACTGATTTGTACTCAGGATCCGCTATGTGCGACGACAGCGTCAACTTCGCCTTACGCCACGACTTACGATACCGGTAACGCAAAGTATATAGCCTGGCAAGCTGCTCAAGTTACCGCTAATGGTGCGCTAACGTCATTGAATACGGCTAAAACCAATGTAATCAGTAAATGGGATGTTGCGGTTCAGGCTGGACGTACCTGGGATACTAATCCTTTGGGTGGTAATCTCGCTTGTTTCGAGCCAACGGTCAGTAATCCAACAGACATAAGCCCACTTCCGCTGGAATGGTGGCCGACATATACTACTTCGGGTTGTGTGTTAGCCGATAACTTCCAAACGGCATTAAGCGATAATCAACAATACTTGGCTAAAGACAAGGAAGCGGCGCGTTTGGAGGCATCTGCTATTCAGAAATATAATGGCTGGCAAAGTTTTGTCGGTATGGCGGAGCAAACGGTATGTGGCCAGCAAAAATCAAACTATGTCGCAGGGGCGGGGGTTCCTCCCAATAATCGTGCCGCAGTGGTACCAGTGTGGCCTGTAGTTGCATCAGTAACCACAATAACAGAAATTGCCGCCACGGCCCCACAAACGGGGACAGTACCCCAGGTTGACAGCTCTGGTGTGCCCGTTTTTTCTACAGGTTCAGGAACGCCTTATAGCTGGTGGGGCAGTTGCTCGGTTATTGCCACAGGTAGCGGAACTTTAATCAGTATTATTTCGGGTTCCAGAGCTATTCTTGATCAGGCTGATGCATTAGGCATAACTCAATGAATCGCGAATTCAACTCTGAAGTGCAATTCTAGTATTCATGCAGCCTGCCGAATATCATCGCCAAAAAATATTGCATGGGGTGTTTTATAGTTTAGTGTTTTTCGAGGTCGATGATTGAGTTTTTG
>TBL_comb47_HYPODRAFT_10003928_pt1 | contig 17332 bp, 5 predicted proteins | sample TroBogypolimnion_40_FD_10682 | JGI IMG/M metagenome (IMG submission 10682)
CTAGCAGTATAACCCACTAGATTATATGCGTTTTGATATATATCGTCAAGAGTAATAGTGGTGGAAAACGAGGTACCTTGTTCCAGGTATAGATTGGAATATCCAGATGCCATTTTGAATCCTTTAAACTTTTTGGAATAGAGCCTGTGGGTCTTTAAAAACCTTCTGCTTTATTTAGTTGAGAAGGATTCTGGTATTAATACTTACCTTCAGCCTATTAAGGCGTTTTTTGTTGTCATTATTTACTTCCTTTTAAAGTATCTATTTCAGCTTTGAGTTCTTTAATTGCTTCGATGAGCAATGGTACCAATCTAGAATAATCTACAGTCAAATAGTTTTCACCAGATTTACTTACAAATTCTTCATTCATATTTTCTCTGGCCATATCAAATGGTGCCAAAGTAACTGCTTGTGGTATTACTTTTTGAACTTCTTGAGCAGATAATCCAACTTGTTCGTGTGTATTTTTATATCCACACTCTCTAGCCAATTCATTTTCAACATATACAAATCCATTAAGACTTTGAACTTTATCTAATGCATTAGTAATATTACCTAATTTCGTTTTTAAACGTTCATCAGAATAGTAAGCAGTAATATTATCGGCGCTCCAAATTTGGCCAGCAGTATATAGACCGGTATTTGTATATAAACCATATGAAGCATTACCACCAATTGTCCAAGATGATGCATAGAATCCAATTGCACCATAATTATATGAATTTATAGAAACATTATTGGTAGAATAAGCAGTAGTGCCACCTGAAGTAGTCCACATTGCTTGATAAAAAGCATTATCTGTTCTACCAGTCTGAATGCTGAGTGTGGATGCAAGAGTTGCATTGGTTGCATTGGTTGCATTAGTTACCGCAGTAGTGCCGATTGCAGAAACAATTTGTGATGCAGTTGCTACACTTTGCGCAGATGTTCCATTGCCATATAAAACACCAGTCAAAGTGCCCGCAACACCAGTACCACCATAAGAAGCACCAATTACTGAACCGTTCCATGTGCCAGAAGTAATTGTTCCTAGTGTTGTAATGTAAGAACCAAAAGAAGTAATACTTGATTTACGATAGTAATTATCTGTTCCGTCAGTAACAATAACTTGAGAAACAGTCGGATTTTCATTATTTGCAGTATTTGAGTTAATATAACCAAAATACATGTATCCACTAGCGTCTGATATTGCATACTGATTTGCACCAATAGCATTTGTTATGGTTGGTGCTGTTTGTGGAGAATATCCACCTAATTTACTGGAGTTAGTAGCACTTGCAACAGCACTACTTACGATGCTACCAGAAATTGAGGTCAACCAACTTGGATTAGAATATGAACCAGTTGAATATAGTCCGTTGGTTACTGATCCGGCATTACCTGTTGTATTTTGATTAAATGTTGGCCATGTAAATGTACCGGTACTAAAATTACCTGATTGTGGAGTTCCTAATATAGGAGTTACCAATGATGGTGTATTAGATAAAACATTTGAACCTGTACCGGTACTTGATGTTGTGCCTGTACCACCATAAGCGACAGGAATTGTTGAACCATTCCAAACACCAGAAGTAATTGTTCCAACTGAAGTTAAACTTGAAGTTACAACGCTTGAATTTAATGTTGTGCCGGTTAATGTTCCTGCTGCAGCAGTAATAGTAATTGCAGCAGAACCATCAAAGTTAACACCATTAATTGCTCTAGCTGTTTGTAATGCGGTAGCTGTTGCAGCATTACCGGTCGTGTTTTGGTTTAATGTTGGGAAAGTACAATTACTTAAATTACCGGATTGTGGAGTTCCAAGAATTGGTGTAACAAGAGTAGGACTACTAGATAATACAACGGAACCTGAACCTGTACTTGTTGTCGTACCTGTACCACCATAAGCGACAGGAATTGTTGAACCATTCCAAACGCCTGATGTAATAGTTCCAACAGAAGTTAATGAAGATGTAACAACAGTAGAATTTAATGTAGTTCCTGTTAATGTGCCAGCAGCTGCGGTAACAGTAATTGCGGCAGAACCATCAAAGTTAACACCATTAATTGCCCTAGGAGTTTGTAATGTCGTAGCAGTACCGGCATTACCAGAAATACTCATTGTATATGTGTTTGAATTGTTAAGAGCATTTTTAACAAAAGCAGTAGTAGCAATTTGAGTATTTGCTGCTGAAGTTGTAGCTGTAGGTGCTGTTGGAATTCCAGTTAATGCTGGACTTGCAGACAAGGCAACAATTGAAGTTAATCCATCAATAGCTTGCTGAACTGTGTTTGCACTACCAATTATTCCATTAATTGTATAAGGAATATTATTTGCATAATAAGGATTAACAAAATAACCATCAACTTCAAGTATTACATTAGCGCTTGCAGGAGGAGAAGATATGAATGAAACAAGACCGACACCTCCAGTATTACCACTAAGTTCAGTATAGTCTACAGTTCTAATTTTTCTTGCGCCGTTGACAAATACTTTGAGTTGGTCGGCACCTGGAACATATGTTGGTGAAGAATATGTTATACCTGATCCATTTGCTACATATGTTGTCAATGAAGAATTGATGGTTGTTCCTGGAGTTACACTACCTCCACCACCAACACCACCTGCAGCCCAATAATAACCACCAACACCAGATGTTGCCAATACATAACCATTTACTTCTCCAGCAGGTAGTAAATTGGTTAATGCTTGTGCAGCTGATGTGGCACCTGTACCACCTTGAATGATTGGTAGAGCATTAGTTAATGTTAAACCATTAAATGTTGGACTCGCAGAAGTTCTTAAATCTTGAGGATCATTAATTGTTAATGTGCTTCCAGAACCTGTAATTGTTATACCATTTGTGCTGGTAAGTGTTATGATACCACCTGGATTAGTGGGTGCAGCTGATCCTGTTGTGCCGGTAAACGATTGTGACGAAGCATTAGCACGAGCAAATCCTGCTTGTGAATATATTGAATTTGAAGTGATCCAAGTATTCTGTGTAGCATCAACGCCTTCAATAATGGTCATTCTAGTATTCTGACCAGCATCAACACCAGCAATTAAAGCAACATTGGAAGAAATTTGACTTTGTAGTGAAGTTACATTTGAACTAATTTGTCCTTGTAAAGAATTTACACTAGAAAAAATGTAGTTATTTAATGCATTAGCTACGTTAGCAGAAGCAGCAGTTATTGTATTTGTAGATGTTACATTATCGGTAATTTGTTGTGTAGTTAAAATTCTATAATAATAACCATTTGCAGAACTATTAACATCAGCAAGAGCCCAATAAGTATTTGCTTGATCCCATTTAATTGAAGCGTTACCGGCAGCAGTAGAATTTCTATAAACATTTAAATAACCAGTTTGATTTGGAGTTGCAGCACTTAATGTAAATACTGGAGTATTATATACCGTTGAACCGTTGATAGTAAAATTACCAATAACACTTAAACCACCCGTACCAATTGTTGCTGAATTTGCATATAACGTAGCGTTACAAGCAGTGATGGTCGTACCAACAGATAATGATGGAGTTGAAATCAAGGTGTTAGCTGAAACAGTATCAACATATTCTGTGCCAGAAATACTAGAAGTAATTGCACTAATTCCATTATTTGCATGAATATTACTACCGGTAATTGCGTTTGTAACAGTAAGAGCATTAGAAACAATGTTAACATTAGCTTGTACGGTATTTGCATACAATTGATTAATAAATGCATTGCCTAGTACAGACAATATGGCAGTATTTACATTGTTGTTGGCTTGTAATGTGTTTGCATAATTAGTACCACTAACGCTTATTGTATTTGTTGTTATTGTTGCCGTGTTAACAGAAGTATTAGCTTGTAATGTGTTGACGAATCCAGTACCTGTTACACTTAAAGTAGCTGTGTTAACAGAAATATTGGCTTGTAAATTATTAGATGTTACTGAACCTCCAACAATTTCATTTAATGTTAAATTAGTATTTCCTGTTATTGATAAAGTACCATTAACTGTAGTATTACCTAATATTGCTGTAGTTGTGGCATAAAGTGTTGGAGCAATTATACTTGTATTAGCTATAATATTATTACTATAACTATTTCCTGTTACAGATAAAGTAGCGGTGTTAACTAAAGTATTTGCTTGGGTTACATTAACATAATCGGTACCACTAACGCTTACTGTGGTTGCCGTTACTGTAGGAGTATTGACCGAAGTATTGGCCTGTAGGTAATTGGTATATGTTTTACCTGTTACAGATAAAGTAGCGGTGTTAACTAAAGTATTTGCTTGGGTTACATTAACATAATCGGTACCACTAACACTCATCGTAGTTGCCGTTACCGTTGGAGTGTTTACAGAAGTATTAGCTTGTAAGTAATTAGTGTAAGATGTTCCTGTTACTGACAATGTGGCCGTATTTACAGAAGTATTAGCTTGTAACGTATTAACGAATCCAGTACCTGTTACGCTTAGGGTAGCAGTATTAACGTTAGTATTTGCCTGTAACGTATTAACGAATCCAGTACCCGTTACACTTAGAGTAGCAGTATTAACATTGGTATTTGCCTGTAACGTATTAACAAATCCAGTACCAGAAGCACTAGTTGTTGTTGCTGTTAAAGTTGGGGTGTTTACAGAAGTATTAGCTTGTAAATAATTAGTGTAGGATGTTCCCGTTACAGATAATGTAGCAGTATTAACATTGGTATTTGCCTGCAATGTGTTAACGAATCCAGTACCAGAAGCACTAATTGTTGTTGCTGTTACAGTTGGAGTATTTACAGAAGTATTGGCCTGCAAGTAATTTGTTGTGGTCTTATTAGTAACAATAACATTACCAGAAAATACATTAGTATTAGCTTGTAACACATTAGTATAAGTTTGTCCTGTAACCGACAAAGTAGCGGTATTTACATTGGTGTTAGCTTGAACCGTATTTGCAAACAAAGTATTTGTAACAATTTCATTGCCGCCAACAAAAGAATTATTGATTACATTCAATGTTCCTGTGTTGGTATTATTTTGAGCAATTAAATTAAAAGTTGTTGTATTATTATTAACGGTAACATTATTACCAAAAGAAGCGTTTTGTGTTACGTTAAGAGTATTTGATATTGAGCTTGCACCAGTAACAGAAAGTGTATTTGATACGGTAGTAGGTCCAGCAACAGCCAAAGAATTTCCTAAAACTGTGGCACCAACAACAGACGCATTACTTCCTACATTAATAAAACCACCAATGGTTGTATTGTTTGAAACTGCTAAACCAACATTTGGTCCTGATGCTAATAAAAGTCCGCCAATATTAGCTTGTCCTGAATTAATTAAACCCAATGTAGTATTGGAAAAATATACTTGTCCTTGAGTAACAGTTAAGTTATTTTGAATTGTGGCAGAAGAACCGGTTCCAGTGACTTGCAATTGGCCTTGTACAATCGCTGTATTTGCAACTTGTAAACCTAATACAGGATTATTAAGATATAGTGTGCCGGCCGGTTTTACCCAATTTCCATATCCAATTGCATCAACCTCATTAACCAATGCATTAGTTGTGACAACCCAATCACCAAATGTGTTTGCATAATTAAGCGATGTAACGGTATTTGCCATTATGAACCTTTATTTTCTAATAGTTTCAATATTAAAGATTTGACTTCTTGCATATCTTGTTTGATGATATTAATTTCTTCTTTAACATTATTTATTTCTTCTTTTTGGACTCTAATCATACGGAGTTTACTATAATATTCATTTTTTTCATTTGAATCAGTATTCATTAGCGCCATACTTTGGGTATCTCTAACTAATTTAGTGCCAGTAACTTTGACCAAAGACATATTAAATTCCTGTTCCTGATGGTAATGCTAAAGCACGAATGTCGGTCAAGAATGGTACGGTCGTTCTATCATTTGTTGCGAGAACAACTTTAATTTGGAATTGAATAAATGAATTATATGTTTGACCATTTGCATTTGTATAAGATATAGAATTCAAAGCCGCACCATTTGTTCCTGGAGCACATTCAAATTCAATTAAATTACTTCTGCTAGTGGAATTAACATTCTGATTACCGGTCTGAGTCATTAATTGCCAATTTTGATTGGCCAACAATGATGTGTCGGTAGCATTTAAAATTCTATAGTAAACATATACATTAGTACCAAAAGGTTTATAAGCAGTATAGTATACTCTTAAATCGCCAGAGTCATTTCCTGGGGTCATTACAACAGGCTTGGTGATATATTTAGCGTAACCATTGCCACCAGTTGAAGAAGTTTCACCAAGGATAGTAACGACAGCATTTGAATTAGCTGTTCTTGTTGTTGGATCCAAAACAGTAATCGTTGGCGTTGTAAGATAACCAGAACCAGGATAAGTTACATAAATCGAAGTAATTCCATTAGTTGAGGCATTTTGAGTATAACCAAACACAGGTTTATCCGAACCAATATCAGGACTACTAATTGAAATTACTGTATTTGGTCCATATCCTGAACCAGAATTTGCAATTGCAATAATATTTCCATCAATGCCCATGTTGTTGACGTGATATACAATGCTGTATACTGATAAACCATCATCAGAAATAATAGGACTTACATTGGCGTCTTGCGAAGATATAGTTGCATTTAATTGTACTGAATTATTGGAATAAGTCAATAAAATTCTTTCGCCTAATCCATCATTCAAGTAAATATTATCTTGTGTTGGTGTTCCATATCTACCTGGATTAATTGAAGTAAATGCGGTTGGAGCATGAGTGCTGGACAATGTTGTACTGAATTGGTAATTGATATTTGCTTTTGATGGAACAAAATCCGTGGTGGTTACATTCAATGCGTCCATTGGTCTTGTTGGTGAGAATGATGGTCCGCCAATTAAATTAGGTACAGAGTTAGCGTCAATATTATACAAGACACTATTTTTACCAAGTTTTCTCAATGGTAAGTTTTTAGGAACAACAAAGTTAATTGTGGGTGATTGAGAAATATCAAACACACATTGATCTATAACAAACATCAAATCTTTACTTTGATCTGCTGTCCATGTTTGAGAATTTTGTGATTCAAATAAAGCGCCAACATAAGGAGCAGAACCAATCTTTGTTGGATTAGTTGGTAATACTCCGCCTTGGCTAACTGGTTTTGATATTGCTGAAGAAGCTATAGCAACTTGATTTTGTTGTGCATAATATACAGTATAATCAGATGAACTGGAATGTAGAGTAAAAGCATACAATACACCTGGTTGAATATAAACTGGCGCAGAAAATTCAAAAACAGTTGCTGTAGTTGAATCCAAATAATGCGGCGTAGAGCTTGCTTTTACTTGGCTAGGATTTAAAGTAACAGTAGAATAATCTAAAGTTTGTCCGTTTGGATAACCATTCAATGTACCAACAATTGACAATGTAATTGGCGCTGTTTGTGATATAGTAGCAAAAAACACAGTAATAGAATTTAAGAAAACTCCATTAGAATAATTATCTTTTGATATAATAAATGTTTGCGCTATAGGATCATAAGGTGAAGTATGTGAAACAATATTATAATTTTGATTATTAATAGGCGACAACAAAGTTGAGGAAGAATCAACCGATGGTGAAAAGTTTTGGCTATTATTTAATAATCCCGTAGCATGGAAAGTAGCTTCAGCGTATGTTGTTGCTGTAGTTGCGTCTGTTGAAACTGTTCTATTATCGACACGGAAAACTCTTTCGCCAGCAAAGAAATTAGAACCAGGAATATTAAAGATTCCAACAAATTGTCCACTTTCATCGGTTTTTAATAATTGAGGTATTGTATTAGTAATGGCGCTAGAAAGATTTGCTACTGTTCCTGTAATGGCGTATTGTGAAGTTAATATACCATACTGAGAATTATAACCTAGAGAAATATTAACCGGGGCATCTAAAGTTGCTGTTCTCGTTGAGCCCGTATAAGATGTAATATTGGCTGAAATCCAATCCGTGGCCGATAAGTAAATAATTGATTGTGCGGCAGATTGTGATGCAGCAACATCTGCATTGTATTGTGCAACTCTGGTCCAATAAGCAGATACATTCCAAGAATCTCCGTCACCCGAGAATATTGGTGCAGGAGGAACATAAATTGCACCGTAGTTGTATGCGTACACATATGTTGACTTAACAGAAATTTTAGCGCCAGTATAATAACCATCAGCACTTGAAGCATTTTGATCCAACTGAATTTTATTGGCACCAATATAATATGAACCGCCCAAAGGCATTGAATATTCTGTGCCAATTGCTGACCAATTCAAACCACTAGGAGTTAAAGAATTCCAAACAGCAATTCCTGATGCATTTTGTATAACTAATCCAAATCCTGAAATATTTGTTGCAGAACCCGATACATTCCAATAAACGTTTACATTACCGCCGGCACTAGTATAAGAACCAGTTACAGTAGAATTACTTACGCCATAACCAGGCAATGTATAAGTTGATGCACCTACATAAACTGTTCCGGTTCCTGTTGCAAATGCTGTTACAGTATATGTTCCAGCCGGTAAATTAACAACATAAGCGTTACTTGATGTATTATATGAAGAACTATTATTTGGATCTCCCCAAACGGCAAGATTATTTCCTAAAGTATTAAATCCATTAATATATTGTGATTTATAAATTCTTTGTGGTGTTGATACTGTTCCAGATGTCCAACCACCACCAACACCAGTAACACCACCCGAAGTATGTAAAGCAATTAAATTATTAAAGGTTACTGTTCCTGAAGCCTGCAACGTTGGATTACCATTAACATCAAACTGAGCACTATACAAAGTTGATGAGGTAGTTGTTTGAGGAATATTATTGAGTGTTGCAATGTACAACCTTGTGCTCGTGCCATTAGGATAATTATAAACCGAAACAACTCGAGCAATTGGATAAAATTTATTGAGTACATAGAAACCAATAATATCATCTTCATAAAATGTTCCAGATACATTGGTTACTTCAATAGTATTCATTCCAATCATATATTGATTAACATTTGTTCCATCAAACCAGCAAGAAACGGGAGTGTTAACTAACATACCTTTGGAACGGACAATAACTTCTTGTGGTCTAATATAAGGCAGTACTGAGGTATTGGTTATATAACCATCGGTTGTTGCTAATCCTGCCGAGGCTGCTGAAGATGTTTCTGCTGCAGTTAATCCTGCTAATTGACTAATATAATTTTGTTGCGTTTGATCGGAAGTATTAGTTAATGTACTTGTGGTTCCTGGCAAAGAAGCAAAATCTCCACCAATGATTGCATTAACTCCACCATAAGTTTGGCTATATTGTAAAGTAGGATTATTAATGGTTATGCTTGGCGGCATAATTGTATTATACCAATTATCCATTGGAGGATTTAAAGTTGCATATCCCTGATATGTTACAACATTAAACGGATTTACACTTATTGCACTACTTGCTAGTGGTTGAGTTACAACATTTGCTGTTGTGTATGGCAAAGTAAATAAATTAGTAGTTGAACCTGCAATACTTGAAACTGCAACACTATTTAAAGATGTTGATCCATACGAAGTAATAAGTTGGGGATTTTGTAATTGAAAATTAACAACATCGGTAACCGGCGATAATTGTTTCTTTCTAATATTAATGTTTGCTGTAAAATTTGGATCAGTTGTTGCGGCAGTTCCAAATGAACTAAAATCGTCAACAAGGATACCATTTTTAAATCGATTTATTCCATTAACATCAGGTACTTGTAACGAGTTAGCATTTTGTTCTAAGACACTTAATGAAGTATAGTACTCCAAATTATCAACTTGTTTTTGTAGGTCGGTAATGTCCGATTTTGCCCAACGCTTATGCAATATTTTGTTGATAGATAAGTTTGATGGACTTGAAAAAGCACTAGTGCCTTCTTCACCAGGAATAATAGCAGTGTAAGGGTCTAAAGAAATATTAGCAAGAACCAAAGAACTATCTGGCTCAGTTGGATATTGTGGATTAATTGATGGTGTTCCATTAATAATCAAAAATTGACTATCTTTTGTTAATACCAATTTATCTTTTCTTCCCAAATAATAAGAGTAATTATTTAAATAATTTGATAAGTTATTTGGAATTAATGTACCATAATTTGACGAACCTGAAGCAAAGTATTCCCACACATAGGCAGTTTGAGCATTTTTTCTGGAAGGCCTAAAGTCAACACAATCTCTTAAATTATATGTTGTGCCCGATTTTGCTGTATAAGATGGTATAGAAGCATAGTTTGCTAAAGGATAAGAATTAACACTAAAATATCCATCACCTGAACCGGCGTGTGAGTAATAATTAAATACAACTAAAATATTTCCTTTGGGAGGATTTACTCCAGGTAATAATTTGATAGATGCAAAATCATATAAATTATCTTTTTGGCCATTATCAAATGAGAATGAACTTGTTATATTGGTGTAAGAAGATAATGAACCTGTTGCTGTAATGCCAGGGCTGCCAGTATCATAAATTGCTACAATACTATCCACATCAGTAACATATAAACTTACAGATCCTGAACCAATTGCATTTGCAGTGATGTATGCTTGTCCTGTAGGATTAAGAGAACCATTTAAAGAAAGTGATGTATTGGAAGTTACGGATGTTAATGTTTGAACGGTTGCCGTGTTTCCTGTTACATATGTTTTTGTTTTATAAACTGAAGCGCCAGAATCACCATTTAAAATAGCTACTGAAGCAATAACATCAATACCTGTTGATATTGTTGACCATGTTGCTGTTGTAAATTTTACTTGAGTTGTGCTAATTACCGTTGCATAATCAATTGCACCATTAGTAAAATCTAAAATTTGTCCGTTTGCAGTATTAATTAATGTGAATAATTGCTTGAATGCTTCGCCACTATACGTTTGTCCTACAGTACCTTGGAAATAAACCGGACTAGTAGAAGTGATTGTGAATGTATTACCTGTTCCAGAGAAACCGTAATTGCGATAAGTTTGTGTTGAATAGTAATTCGAATTTGAGATAGTTGAAACATAAGGATAACCAAGCTTAAAAATCATTTCTGGTGATGTAGAAGGATTATTGTATAATGTTGTTCCTGTTGAAATAGCAGGATATTTTCCTTCAGCTATATTGATATTAGCATTTGCAGTTAAAGCATAAGTTGATGGATTTTTTTGTACAATAGAATTGACTACATCAGTTTTAAATATAATTGAAAATGTATCGCTAGCACCTGGTGTTATTGTAAATGCTGGAGAAACATTTAATGTTTTTGTCGTACTATTATAAGAAACAATTGTTCTAATATCTCCAGAATCTACGCCTGAAGTTACGGATAAAATGGCATTTAAATAAGCATTTGCACTATTTGAAAATTTTCCAACCGGATCATTTATTGTAATAGATGATGCCGTGGCGGAAGAAATATTACCGCTTAGTGTAGTTGTTGCAACATCGTTAACAAGAGCATTAAAAATATAAGTTTTTGTATTTGAACCAGAAGAAGTTTGATAATCTAATCCTCGAATAAATGCTGTACCTACTACTGTGGAATTATAGGTTGTTGCATTTGCTGAATTAATATTTGCTGCAGGAACACAATGCAAATCAATACTAGGCATTGTGGTGACATCAAATAGTCCAGACATTGTATCAACAACAAAATAATTTCCATAATCAACAAAGATACTATTAGTTGGAACTGTGTTTGTTGTTCTAGCTCTACTAGATTTAATTGAAAATTGAGATTGATTTTCTATTCTATAACCATGAACGTAAGCAACACCTTTACCAATTGTCAAAACATAGTCATTTGGATTATCTCTATTTTGAAATTTTGCTGGAACAATTGAAAAATCTGAAACAACATAATCACCATTGGTTTCATAATCACGTTTTGCAAAATAATCATCAATAGTAGAATATACAGTACCGTCAACTTGTTTAACTATATTACCGTTTTCAATACGGACTAATTCAATAAATTGAGAATCATTTCCTAAAGTCAATGGTAATGTTACTAGTGATAGTGTTATTATATATCTGTCCGATCCTGGAGCTTGATAATTTGAAGCGCCAATTGCTGGATCCAATAAAGAAGAATCATTAATATAATCGTCAATTGTTTCAGTAATTTGTAATCCTACACGATAAGAAGGATTATTGTCGTATTTGTCTAGAATAATTGTTTGTGGATTTACTTGAACAAAATTACCAACAGAATAAGTTGTATATGTTCCATCAGCATTTTGTGTTGATGACTGCGAATAACCGTTAACAATATAAAAAACTCCAGATGAAACAGACGCTGTTGAAGAATAACCAGTAGAAGGATTATTTGTAGTTGAAGCTGCTACGGAAGCAATAAAATTACTTCCATCAGTTGGAGTAATAATTGCTGCATCTACAAATTGTGTGCCAGAAAGATAAGTTACAATTAAAGTTGGATTATCTCCACCTACAACACCTTCTGTGGTAGCAACTACTTTAGCGATAACTGTTCCTGTTGCATCTTGAATAGTTTTATTTAAAAAACTACCAGCAGAAACAGTACCGGTACCATAGGTGTAATTAAGCCTAATGTAAAAACAATTTAAATTGGTTGTTACTTTTCCTCCAGAAACAGGAGTATTTTGAGTAAAAATGTTTGAAGCAAAATTGCTGATTTGATTTTGAAGAATGGTTTGTGACTGAGTTAACTCACGAGCTTGAACAGCAACTCCTGGTTTAAAAAGAATACGATGGAAATTCTTTGTAGGATCGAAATCATCAAAATAAGGAGAAACGTTAAAATTTAGAGCCATTTTTTACCTTTAATATCCTAAAACGAATTTAAGTTGTTCTATACCATCGGGACTTCTTTGTACTGCTGATCTATTTTCTATGTAGGCCAAGTATCCAGAAGGCAGTAATATTGTTGGAGGATTTGATGACAACAAAGTTCTTGTTGTGCTTGAAGAATTTCCAAATATTGATGTACTGAGTGTTGGAGTGCCTGTTATATTTATTACGTTAATTATATTGGTTGATGTATTAAAATTTAAAACAGTACCCACAAAAGTGGCTTGTTCAAGGCTGGGTCCCTGAAAAATTAATTCATCCGAAACATATGCACCAAATCCTGGTGCTACTTGCAACTGAGTATAAGCAGCATAAATTGAGTTATTTGCTGGGTACGGATAAGTGTCTTTTCCTGTTGGATTAATTAAAAGACCAATTTGGCGGTATTCTACGTCAGTTGGAATAGTTCCATTTAAGTCCGAACCACTAAATTGGCAAGTATACATTATATGGTTACAACCAAATTCCGATACTGGATCGAATCCATGGCCACCAATAGGACTGATTGGAACAATGGCCGTTGCGCCCGAACCAGAAGCCGAAGTGATTGATACACTGGCGTATGAATAATTTGTTCCTGCATTCGTTACGACAATATCAGCAATGCTACCATTTGCACCAATTTTAACATAACCTGCAGCACCAGTACCGTCTCCAGTAATAGTTACCGTTACAGGAACCGTATTTGAATATCCTGATCCGCCGTTAGTAACATTAATAACTTCAATGTCGCCTGCCCAAGCACCAGTTTCTACTCCGTTTATATTTAAGACGGGACCAGGAGTATTTTGACCAACTGGTACCGGCATCCAGTTATTGTCCATAAATGTTCTTTTTAATCCAGCGTTAACTGTATAAATGTATTTCCATTTGTAACCGTCCGCATCTTGAAAAATATAGTTTGAGCCGTATGTTCCTGGCTGAAAGAACGGCATTACCGTAGAAGGTGCTCCATTATTATTCCAAAGGCATTTGAATACTTGATCGTAAGAATTTCTGGCATAAAAATTGATATTTAAAATCCCTGCTTGATCTTCAGTAAACATATCAATCGTATCACTATAATAAGTGTATACTGTATTTGCTGTCCAATCTACTCTAGGAATAACTGGAGAAATATCATTGGTGGTGACTTTTTTCAAGACAAAAATATTTTTAAAAACAGATTTTAAATATGCTTGTGTTTGTAATGGCTGATCTGGATTTATATCACTTGACCAAGGATCAACACGGGAAATAAAAGCATATGTTACACTAATTGCTTGACCAGTAATAGGCAAAACAGCAACAGGAGAGTAATAATCTTGTTCAGATTCAACAACTTTTGCGTTAAATGTAAGTATATTTTTATTTGGCATAATTTATATTTATCAAGCGTGGACAACGGAAACTAGGGTGTTCGCTAAAGTACCATCAACACAGAAATACCTTGCACAAACAGTTGATGTTCCTGGTATGGTGTATGTGGTAGCATTTAATGTTGAGTTAATAGCAGAAACACCGGTTGTATAGGTTTGATTGGTACCTGCAAGATTTGTAATCCACAATTCAACCATTTTACCAACGGTAAAGTTACTCATCGACACAACTAATCCTGTTGTAGTTTGTGCTCGTACCATTGAGTTATTTGCAAAGTCGATGGTAATTGCTGTCTGTGCATTTGGATATACTAATGGAGTATAAATGAATCCTTTAGTTGGATTAACTGTACCAATAAATGTTGCTGAATTTGCATTAAATGTAGCAACTTTTTGAATTGTATTTGAACCTGTTGTAGTATTCCAAAATTGAATCTGCGTACCTCTATTGGTATCACTAAAATTTTCATCAGCAACAAAATCAATTTTTGTAGGTGAAGATGGAGGAAATTGTGTGCCTGTATAACCATTACCTACAACCCGCATTATTACATCAGTATTTTGAGTTGCTGTTGGTAAATCCGCTGAGCCACGACCCATACGACCAACAACAACTGGATATGTATTTTGACCAAAACTATCTATTACCACTCTGGTTACAGAATTGGCTTTACCTGTAACCTGTAACATATAATTGGTATTTGATGGTGCAATAGTTACAGCATTATTACTTCCTGTTATCTGAATAAAAGCTACATTTGGATTAAATGTTGAATTATTAAAGTCAACAAGTGTGCCATTAGTAGCTAAATTTGCCGTTATATTAAGGTCTTTAATAATGTTTGTTGTTCTATTAATAACTAAATTAGCTGTAGCTAATGCTTGGCCAATTACCATATCAACATTTGTTAAACTTGAATATATTGTATTATTTGCTATCGATAAATTACCAATATTTCCTGTATTAGCCGTAACAGAACCAGTAATTGTTAAATTACCAGCAAAAGTACCGTTTGTATTTGCCAATGCATTGTTTGCTTTAGTGTAAGCTGATTCCATTTTACCATTAGTAGAAGAAATGGATATTGTTTGTGAATTTGCTAAAGCAAAAGCGGCTTGAGAATAATTTGCTGGTGAAGCAGCAACAGGTTGAACTGAACCATCAGCAAAAGTGATAGTAGTACCAGTATTCATTGTTAAACCGGCAGAAGTCATCTTAGCAACAATATTGGCTGCCGTGCCTCCACCAACAATAAATCTTAAATTAGTATTGGATGTTGTTGTACCAATTACTAAGTTACCACCATTTGAAGATGCGGTGCCTTGAACATACAAATATCCATCTAAAGGATAAATTGCAGTACCAATATTATTAAATTCTAGACCTGGCTGATAATACTTGTTGGCATAACCCATATCAATAAAGTTAGTAGAATCTGTACCACCGGAACCAGCGTTTGCAGTTACAACAATGTCAGCGGAACCGCCATCATTAGTATTAACAAGATTGGTTTGAATATAAGAACCACCACTTAAAGAAAACTGAGCAACTGTATTAGGTAAATTTTGTTGATTTGTACCAACATTTAGAATCTCATTAGAATAAAGACCTTGTGCTAATACATGAGCAGTCATTTGGAAAGTAGTATCAGTTGGAACATCAACACCCACAAACAGCGTATTGGCCGTATTGGCATTAATTGTTGTAAACGGTGGTAGTTGTGATATTTTTACGGTGCTCATCTTTTATCCTAAAACAAGAATATTATTTTGTTCATCTGTTAAACTTCGTCCATCTTCTGTCGTTAATTCTGGTGTGTATTGTGATCCTATAGGTCCAAATATTTGAACATTATTAGTATTATACGTTCTACTGACTGATAATAATCCATTGGCACCATAAGTTAAATTACTGTTTAAATATACTATATCTTGTATATAATTGACGCTGGAAACGGTTTGCGTCATATTATTAACTAAAATAGTATCACCGGCATGAATGATATCCTCCAAAGGATACATCGTATTGCTATAAATGCCGTCATTTACAATATCAAATGAATTTGTCAATGATGTTATATTTATCACATTACTTCCAGCATTTGCTGTAGCATAGGCTACATTATTAAATGCTAACCAAATACTATCAGTAATAATGATATTATTGCCATCAACTGACTTAACTCCAGAAGAAACCACATCTCCATTGGCCGTAGTAAATTGTATAATACTATTACTAAACACAAAGGTATTTAAAGCAGCATTTGCTAAGTAATTGAAAGTTATAACATTACTACTAGAATTAGCAAAACTACCAGTCATGGTAATTGTTGAACCTGTTGTTCCTGTATAGTGATATAATGGGTAACCTTCGTATAAAGCATCAGTTGAATTAAATTGGAAACTATTATTGGACTTCATCGCAAAACGACCAAGAACTTGTGTTCCGGTTGGATGTAATAGTCCTAATAAAATACTTTTATATTTTGCAATTTCTTTTTCCAAAGTAATTTCATAAGTAAATCCATTATATTCAGAACTTTGGAGTACATCAAATCCACTAGGTTGACCGGCCACATCCAAGTATTGACCTTGGCCAATTGTTAAACCATTCAGGAAGGTTGCTGTTGCTAACGCTGTACCATCACCATAAGTGATTACATTGGAAGTATAAGGACTTGGAATTGTTGTTGAAATACTAAAACTCAAATTACTTGATTTGTCAACTAAAGGTAATGTTCCTGTTGGTTTTGAAGTATAATTAAAAACTCTCATATTATAAATTGATTGATAAGAGTTTGCGTAGTTAGTGAGCAAAGTCACGTTATTAACTGTTGCCGAATAGGAAGCAGTATTTAAACTTGTTCCTTGATATACTGTATCTCCAAACTTAGGTAAAAAACTTGAATTTAATCCAGTTATTATAATGTCTTGTACTTTTAGAGAAACACTAGGAACAGCATCATAATCCAAACCATAATTTAAAATATCAATGGTTGTAATTGAACCAGTTCTATTTGTAGAAACTGAAAAAGTTGCGCCTGATCCTAATATTCCTGGTACATAAAGAGAAGCATTGGCTGCTTGAGTATTAGCTGAACTGACTGTTAATGTAGGTAATCCTCCGCCATATCCTATACCACCTAAAGGGTAATGAGGAGT
>TBL_comb47_HYPODRAFT_10003929_pt1 | contig 17322 bp, 10 predicted proteins | sample TroBogypolimnion_40_FD_10682 | JGI IMG/M metagenome (IMG submission 10682)
CGCCCTGTTCCGCCGGAAGGTGCACGCCAGTGCCACCCCGAGCGCGACCAGCACCACCGGCAGCGCCACCGCCGTGCCCACGCCTTCCGGCAGGCCCGCCGTGAACGCCGCCAGCGATCCGAGCACGTTCACCAGCGGGAGTTTCGGCCCGCCGCCAATCTCCACCTTCCGCACGAACCCGAAGTAGTAGAGTCCGAGGAATGCCCAGGGCAGCACGTGCCAGCAGGCCAGATGCACCGCCCGGTCCCGCCACCGCGGCCAGGTCCGAAAGGCCATCACGGCCGACCACGCCAAGCCACCGAGCATCACTTGGAAGGCCACCAGATGCGCCAGCAGCCCGACAATGCAGGCCAATCCGTAAAGCAGCGCCCACGCGCTGTCCGGCCGGGTCGAGGTCCGCACCAGCGCGAACATCGCCAGGAATCCGGCCGCCACCACCGGCGCGTAACCGCGGGCCTCGGACGAGTAATGGATCAGAAGGTAGGACCCGCCCACGAGGGTCGCGCCAATCAGCCCCGCGACCTGGGCCCGCCGCGGCTCCTCCGCCGGATGCAAGAGCTGGTATTGCCGCCGGACAATCAACCCCGCCAAGAACACCGTCGCAGTCCCTGCCGCCCACGACAGCAGCCGGTATTTCCACGCAGGCTGTTCGGGTCCGACGAGATACAGCCACAGCGAGTTGAGCGGATGGTTGTTGTCGTGCCAGAGCCGCGTCACGATCTCGGCCGCCGAATGGACCTGCTGCACGAGTCGCAGGGACCACACCTCATCGAGCCACAGGTCGTTGCGCGCCGCCGCGAATCGCACCGCGCCGAACATCGCGACCAGCCCGCCGAGCGCCCAATAAAATCCCCGGAAGGCGGGCGGAGTGGGCGTCGTCGATTCCATGGGCCGTGGCCACCGATTCAGCCGCAATCGCGGAAGCTTGGAACCATAAACTGCGACGCAGGAGCCGGAGATACTTAGCCGGAAGCCAGGAAACCAGGAACCAGGCGGATCGCGAAAGCGCGAAAGGGCGGAAACGCGAAATTTCGAGACGCCTGGGTGCGGTCATCGATGGTGGCCAACTCCCACGCGGCTGCCGTTTCCGCGCTTTCGCCCTTTCGCGTTTCCGCGATCCGGTTTGGGTGTCCGTTCCTGGATTCCTGCCTGCCCGCCATAGCCTTGGCGAAGGCGGGGCTTCCCCCTAAGAAATCCTTTCCGCCCTTCCCCTTCCGCGATGCAGTCTTGCGCGTCCCGGCCCGCTCCGGCTTAACCGGCCCATGCGTCCCGCGCTGCCCGCATGATCGTCTCCGGCCAACCTTACCGCACCATCTGGCCGTCCCCCGACGGCGCCACGGTCGAGATCATCGATCAGACGCGCCTGCCGCACGCGTTCGTCATCGCCCGACTCGCCACGCTCGACGATGCCGCCGAGGCCATCCGCGCGATGCTCGTGCGAGGCGCCCCACTCATCGGCGCAACCAGCGCGTGGGGCCTCTGGCTCGCCCTCCGCGCCGATGCCTCCAACACCGCCCTCGACCACGCGCATGCCACCCTCCTCGCCACGCGGCCCACAGCCGTGAACCTGCGTTGGGCGCTCGATCGCGTTCGCACCCAGCTTGCCGTGCTCGCCCCGGCGGCACGCGCAGACGCCGCGCGGCGCCTCGCGATGGAGATCTGCGACGAGGACGTGGCCCTCAATCACGGCCTGGCCGCCGCCGGGCTTCCGCTCATTCAAGCCATCGCGGCGCGGAAAAAACCCGGCGAGTGCGTCAACGTCCTCACGCATTGCAACGCCGGCTGGCTCGCCACCGTCGACGTGGGCACCGCCACCGCACCGCTCTACGCCGCGCACGCCGCCGGCATTCCGCTCCATGTCTGGGTGGATGAGACGCGCCCCCGCAACCAAGGCGCCAGCCTTACGGCGTGGGAACTGTTGAACCAGGGCGTGCCGCACACCGTGATCGTCGACAACGCCGGCGGACACCTCATGCAACACGGCCAGGTCGACCTCGTCATTGTCGGCACTGACCGGACCACCGCGAACGGCGACGTCTGCAACAAAATCGGCACCTACCTGAAAGCCCTCGCCGCGCGCGACAACGGCGTGCCGTTCTACGCCGCCGTGCCCTCGCCCAGCATCGATTGGACCCTCCGGGACGGGCGCGACATCCCCATCGAGGAACGCCCTGCAACGGAAGTCTCCCATCTCACCGGTCGCCGTCCCGACGGCACCGTGATAACCGTTGCGCTCACCCCCGAAGGCAGCCCGGTCGCCAATCCTGCCTTCGACGTCACCCCCGCCCGCTTGGTCACCGGCCTGATCACCGAACGAGGCGTTACCGAGGCCTCAGCGACAGGTCTGCGCCGGCTATTTCCCGAGCGCCGAGTCGGTTAGGGCAGGACGAGATTCGCAGGGCCGCCTTCGCAGTCACCGAATCGCGCCTTTTTCCGCCCGCCGAGGATTGAAATTTCAGCGACATAACGGCGCAAAACGGCCGTTTATGACAAATTACGCCTAGAAAAGACTCGACGGCACGCTCGGTGCTGGCACGGTCTTCTCCGCATCAGGAACGAATCGGCCCTCCACAAGCCGGTTCTGCCAACCGGGCCGGGAGCGGCCACGGTGGATCGAGGGTGACCTCGGATGTGCGGAACCCGCAAGGGCTCCGAACCAAAAGCGCTCCCGAAGACGAAACCGATCTGATGCCTCAGATCGGTTTTTTGTTTTCACCCCCTGATGCGCGAACCTGCCAACCACAGATCCTCACGCATCATGTCCAACCTAACCAAACTCCCCGGAATCCGCGTCGACGCGGAAAATCCCAACCATCACTTGTGGGACAACCACGGCACGTGGTTTCTGCACTACACCGTGCACCCCACCGCCTTCACGAAGGAGCGCATCCGCCGCTCGCTCGGCACGAAGGACGTCAAGATCGCCCGCGAGCGTCGCGACACCTTCTTCGCCCACCTCGCGTCCGAAGCCGCCAAGATCGTCGCCCCGGCCCGCAAGGAAGCCGCCGCTTGAGGTGGTCGTCGGTTTCTACCCCGACGACTGTAGGGCGGGGTCTCCTGACCCCGCCTTTCCCATTTCCTTGTAGCTACGAGCGTGAGCGAGTGGATGAACGGCCACTCGCTCACGCTCGTAGCTACAGCCTGAATCAACCCGTCACGATTGACGGCAGCAGCGCCGCATCCTGCATGCCGTGGATGATTTTCTTGTCCGGCGGGCAAAACGTCGCGAGCGCACCGGAAAGTTTCACTTTGCCGCCGGTGACAAAATAATACGGGCACAGCCGCAGCCGGCCATCGACGTCGTGCGCGGCGTGGGGCGCCTCCCGACCGTAGACGCGATGCTTCACCCGGCGGGGTTTCTTGTAAACCTGGAGCAAGTGAAGGTTGGTCGGCGCCAGCTCGACCGCGTGGTTGATGCCTTCCTGCCATTCCTCGCGCGAGCAATCGCTGCCGAGGATGACGCTCCGCGCGCCCCAGGCCGTCTCGTGGTAGCCCGAAATCTTCAGGATGAGCTCGCGCTCCTTCTGCGTCGCGCCGGCCAGTTCACGCCAGTCGCTCAGCGCCCGGCCAGCCGCGCGCGGGGCGTCGAGCACGGCCCCCGGCGGCAGCGGCGCCGGGTCCATCACCCATGACGGCGGGATCAGCGCGCGCAGGAGCTTGAGTGCGCGGCCCGAGAGGGCTTCGACCCAGAATTCCTGCAGCAGGTGGTGATGAAACAGCGCGAGCGTGAGCTTCTCCTCCTGGAACGGACGCATCGGGGGCGTGATCGCCACCTCGCCCGCCGACCATGCCTCGAAGATGAACTTCGCCGTGCGGACGTTCGCCAGGTCGAAGAGCTCAAAAAAACGGTAGATGATGTCGATTTTCTCCGGGTTACCGTCCGCGTCGAAACAGAGCTGCGAGCCGAGCGGAAAAATATCCTCCGGCCGCATGCAGAACACGCGCTTGCCCTGCAGCTGGAGCTGCGCCGCGAGCCACTGCATCTCCGGCCGGTAGGTCGCCGCCTCGTCGCTCACCACCAGCGCGATGAACGGATTGCGCGCATCCGGCCGCAGTGCCGCCAGTGCCGCGTAGAAATTCGTAATCATCGCGTCGCCGTCGCCAAGGATGGCTCCCCCGGAATGCCGAGCCGTTCCCTCCGCACCCGCAGAGCCATCCTTGCCCTCCGGAGCTCGCAGAGCGGCGGAGGGCCTACCCTCATACAAACGGTTCAAAAACGCCGTCAGGCCGATTCCGCCTGGCACGGAATCCAATTCAGTCAGCGCCCAGCCGTCATCCGTCAGCAGCAGGTCGGGTCGCAGCACCGCGGGGAACGCACCCCGGTTCTTCGGATCCCGCGCGTGGGCGATGAGCTCAGCGGGCTTCCCGCGGTCGAGATAGTCCGCCACCCAGGGCGCGAGCAGCGGCTTGTTGCGCAGGAGGTTTTTGCCCGCCGCGGACCGGAGATAGAGCGTTTCCAGCGCCTGGTGAAATTCCACGCAGGCTTCACCGATCGCCTCGAGCTGTGCCAGTTGGTCCTTCGACACCGGCCAGGCCGTGGGCGAAAGCTGCCACGTCTTGTCCTCGAACAACGACTGTCCGCTCAGCGCGGCGCGGATGGATTCGAAGGGCAGGTCGGACATGAGGGGAAATGATGAAATGACTAATGCCTAATGTCTAATGACCAATGATGAAACCCTTATGTCCAATGGTCGGATTCATTCTCATTCGGCATCAGGCGTTAGGCATTGGGCATTAGTCATTAGTCATTCCCGTCGCGCCGCGGCGGGTCAGTCTTCCATCTGGATATCCTTGTTGCGATGCCGCGGGCTGCCGGCGCGGAGCCAAGCATTGACGAAGCGATCGAGGTCGCCGTCGAGCACGCCCTGCGTGTCGCTCGTGCTCATCCCCGTGCGCAGGTCCTTCACCATCTGGTAGGGCTGCAGCACGTAGCTGCGGATCTGGCTGCCCCACCCGATTTCGCCTTTCTCGCCGTAAAACCGCTCCATCTCCGTGCGCTGCTCGTCGAGCCGCTTCTCATACAGGCGCGCCTTCAGCACGTTCATCGCGGCGGCCTTGTTCTTGATCTGCGACCGCTCGTTTTGGCAGACGACCACGATGCCGCTCGGAATGTGCGTGATGCGCACGGCCGAGTCCGTCGTGTTGACGCCCTGTCCGCCCTTGCCGGACGAACGATAGACGTCGATGCGCAGCTCGCCCTCCGGGATCTCGATCTCAATCTCGTCGGTGATCTCCGCGATCACGTCCACGGCGCAGAACGACGTGTGGCGACGCTTGTTGGCGTCGAACGGGCTGATGCGCACGAGCCGGTGCACGCCGCGCTCCGCCTTGGCGTAGCCGTAGGCGTTCTCGCCCTTGATGAGGATCGTCGCCTTGCTGATGCCCGCCTGGTCACCCGCCTGCACGTCTTGCAACTCCACCGTGTAGCCGCGGCGCTCCGCCCAGCGGTTGTACATGCGGAAGAGGATGTCGGCCCAGTCGTTCGACTCGGTGCCGCCTGCGCCCGACTGGATCGAGAGGATGGCGTTGTTCTTGTCGAACTGCCCGGTGAGGAATGACGCGATCTCGAGCGCGTCGAGTTCCGTGACCATGGCGGCCACGCTGGTCTCGATTTCATTCTCGTAGTGCTCGCGCTCGGCGGCCGAGGCCGCCTCGACCAGCTCCTGCATCACGCCGATGTCATCGACCTTCTTTTGAAACGCGACGACCGGCAGCACCGCGCGCTTCAGCGCGTTCAGCTTGCCGATGTGTTTTTGCGCCCGCTCGTTGTTGTCCCAGAAACCGGGCGCGCCCATCTGCGCGTCCATCGCCTCGATTTCACGCTGCTTTTGATCGACGTCAAAGAAACCTCCAGAGATGCCCGGCGCGCTTCTTGATGTTTTCGATGTGGTTGAATGTCTCGGGAGCGATCATTGAACCGACATTGCCCCAAAGTCCGGCGACCGGCGCAAGCGGGAAAATCCGGGTTTGGTTGAAGGGGAAGCCAGGAAGCCACGAAAATACCCCGGACGTCGGCATCCTGGCTTCCGGCTTCCACAGGGTCTTCACGAACCGCCTTGGCACGTTCGGCAAATCCAGCACCGTGGGTCGGGCTTTACGCCCGACATCGGCATGTCGGGGATAAACCCCGACCCACAAAACGCCCCCACGCCAGCCCCATGAAAATCGAGTCCGTCGACTTCTTCTATCTCTCGATGCCCGAGGTCTTGGACATCGGCGACGGCAGCCAGGACGCTCTGCTCGTGCGCGTCCGCGCCGGCGGTTTCGAGGGCTGGGGCGAGTGCGAGGCGGCTCCCCTGCCCTCCATCGCCGCCTGGATGTGCCCCCGCTCCCACTCCGCCTGCAAGCCCGTGCGCGACTCCGTCCTGGGCCAGACACTCGACGGTGTCGCCGACCTCACCCGCATTGGCAATCTCGTGCGCGAAAACAGCCTCGATCTGCTCCAAGCCGACCATACCTGGTCGGGCGTCGACATCGCGCTCTGGGATTTGCTCGGCAAGAAGCTCGGCGAGCCCGTCTGGAAATTGCTCGGCTACGAGAAGTCATTTCCCAAGACACCCTACGCCTCCGTCCTCTTCGGCAACACGCCCCAAGAAACCTTGAAAAAGGCCCGCGCCGCCACCGCGGCCGGCTACAAGGCCGCGAAGTTCGGCTGGGGTCCGTTCGGTCGCACGACCGTGGCCGCTGACCGCGACCAGCTGCAAGCCGCCCGCGAGGGCCTCGGGGCCGACGGCATCCTGCTCGTGGACGCAGGCACGGTCTGGGTGGACGACGTCATCCGCGCGTCGCAAGCCCTTCCCGCCCTGCATGAATGCCGCGCGCTCTGGCTCGAGGAACCTTTCGTGTCCGGCGCACTCGATTCGTACCGCCTCCTCGCCGAAAAAGCCGGCTCGCTGAAACTCGCCGGTGGCGAGGGCGCGCACAACATCTGGATGGCGCGGCACCTGATGCAGCATGGCGGAGTCGGCTACATCCAGATCGATTGCGGCCGCATCGGCGGCATCACCGTCGCCAAGCAGGCCGCCGACGACGCCGTCGCGCGCGGCGTGACCTTCGTGAACCACACGTTCACGTCCCACCTCGCGCTCAGCGCCTCGCTCCAGCCTTTCGCCGGCCTGGAGAAGGACGTAATCTGCGAATACCCCGTCGAGCCCAAGTCCCTCGCCGTCGAGGTGACCGCCAATCAACTGAAGCGAGACGCCAACGGCCAGGTCCGCGCGCCGGACACTCCGGGACTTGGCATCACGCCTGACCTAGCCTCGGTCCAAAGATACCTCGTCCCCGTGGAAATCTCGGTGCGTGGCACTGTACTGTACCGCACGTCCGTGCTGTAAACGGCTCCCAGTCCGCTGTGTACGGCAGCTTCTTATTTTTTCCGGAACCCGGACACAACCAATGCTACACTGAAAACGGCCAAAAGCGCGCCGCCGATCCGTACACTCAACCCTTCCACATCGACGTCCACCGCGGCCCTTCCAGTAATCAACGCGTGAAGACCGAAGACGCAAAACAACAGCCCAAAGCCGATACTAGACCAGGCAACTGCTTGCGCCTTAGACATCGATAAACTCAGCCGCTCGCCTCTTTTTTCGGTCCCAATACCACGCGACCCAGATGCAGATTTCGTAGAGCAGGCAGAGCGGGACGGCCATCGCGACCTGGGTGATGACCTCGGGGGTCGTCAGCACGGCGCCGAGGATGAAGGAAACCACGATCACGTGGCGGCGGTAGTGCTTCAGTTGCTCGTATTTGATCAGCCCGAGCTTCACCAGCAGCAGCACCACAATCGGGAACTGGAAACCGAGGCCCATGCCGAAGATGAACTTCGAAACGAACCCGATGTAGTCGTCGGCCCGCCAGTCGAGCGCGTTGAAGCCCAGCAGGTCCGAATACTCGACCGACGCCCGCAGCGCGAGCGGCAGCACCACGAAATACGTCAGCAGCACGCCCGAGAAAAACAGCAGCACGCTCCAGGCGAGCCAGGTGAAGAACACCTGCCGCTCGCGAATCTTGAGCGCGGGCAGGAAGAACTGGCCCATGAAGAACACCCAGAACGGCGAGGCTACGATCAGCGCGGCATACATCGAGACGTGAAAGGCGATGAAGAACGCCTCCGCCGGCGCGAAGTTGTGCAGCTTCACCCGCAGGCTCGAAGTGTTGGCCGGAGACGCGGGCAGCAGCTTGAGCGTGACCACCTGCTCCTTGCCCGACGGGGCCACGTTCACCTGGTAGACCGCGTGCGGCGCGTCGCCCGGCGGCAGGCCCGGGAACTGATCGCGCGTCACGACGTAGGGGCCGAGCTGGTTGTCGCCGATCTGGAAAGTCACCGTCGGCTTCGGCTTCTCGAACATGTCCACCCGGCTCAGCGGATACTCGAGAATTTGCACCAGCTGCGGCGAGACCAGCAGGCAGACGACGAGCGCGATGCCGATCGCAATGGATGAACGCACTAGCGCCGTGCGCAGGTCGTTCAGGTGCGCCCAGAAGGATTTTTTCGGGCCCGCCTCGCTCTCTGGCAGAAATTCCTGGTCGTCGTTCATGTCAGTTCGATCCAGCAGAGCGGATTTGCCCGCGAATTGCGCGAATTAACGCGAATGGGTCACTTCCGATATTCGTGCAGATTCGCATGATTCGCGGGCAAAGGTTTGGAAAATCAACCCCGCAATTTGCCGGACGCCTGCTCGGCCAGGAAGCTCGCATAGGTCCGGGCAAGGCCATCCTGGAGACCGATCTTCGCCATCCAGCCGAGCTTCGCCAGCCGAGAAACATCGAGCAGCTTGCGCGGGGTACCGTCGGGCTTCGACGCATCCCATGCCACCCGACCCTTGAAACCCGTGGTCGCCGCCACGCTCTCGGTGAGTTCCCGGATGGTGACATCCGTGCCGGTGCCGACGTTCACCCAGTCCGGCGGATTCTCCACCCGCAGCAGGAAGGCGCAGGCGTCCGCCAGGTCGTCGACGTGCAAAAACTCCCGCCGCGGCGTGCCCGTGCCCCACGCGGTGACCTCGGGCTGGCCGGCGGTCTTCGCCTCGTGGAACTTCCGGATGAGCGCCGGCAGCACGTGCGAGTTCTGCAAATGGTAGTTGTCGCCCGGGCCGTAGAGATTCGTCGGCATCGCCGAGTGAAACAGCACGCCGTGCTCCTTGCGGTAGAACTGCGCGAGCTTGAGCCCGGTGATCTTCGCGATGGCGTAGGCTTCGTTCGTCGGCTCCAGCGGCCCGGTCAGGAGGCAATCCTCGGTCATCGGCTGCGGCGCGTTCTTCGGGTAGATGCACGAGCTGCCGAGAAAGAGCAGCCGCTTCACGCCGTGCCGATAAGCCGCGTGGATCGTGTTCGCCGCGATCGCGAGGTTCACGGACAGGAACTCCGCCGGGTAGGTCGCGTTCGCGTGGATTCCGCCCACCTTCGCCGCCGCGATGATCGCCGCATCGGGCTTTTCCTTTGCAAAAAACGCCTCCACCGCCGCCTGCGAGGTCAGGTCGAGCTCCTGTCGCGTGCGCAAGACCAGCGTCACCCCCGCCTCGCGCGCATACCGCCGCACGAGCGCCGCCCCGACCATGCCTTGGTGACCGGCGATGAAGAGTTTCATGGGAGCAATCCGGTCTTAGCCACAAAGAGGCACAAGGGCACCAGGGCTTCGGCAGAGCCTCCATTGCGCCTATAGGCGCGCGGGAGAGTACATTCTGAACCCCCGACCCCTTGTGCCTCTTTGTGGCCAACCCTCATGCGAACGGCGCTTTGGATGGATCCGGCAACTTCGCGATCTGCGCCTCGCGCTTGGCCAGCTCGAGGTCGTGTTCGACCATGATCTTGACGAGGTGCTTGAACTTCACCTTCGGCTCCCAGCCGAGTTGCTGGCGGGCCTTCGCGGGATTGCCGATGAGCAGGTCCACCTCGGCCGGCCGCTCGTAGCGCTGGTCGTGCTGCACGTATTTTTCCCAGTCGAGGTTCAGCAGCCCGAATGTCTCCTGGCAGAATTCCTTCACGCTGTGCGCCTCGTTGGTAGCCACGACGTAGTCGCCCGGCGTGTCCTGCTGCAGCATCAGCCACATCATCTCGACGTATTCCTTCGCGTAGCCCCAGTCACGTTTGGCGTCGAGGTTGCCGAGGAAGATCGAGCCCTGCAGGCCCAGCTTGATGCGCGTGGCGGCGCGGGTGATCTTGCGGGTGACGAACGTCTCGCCGCGGCGCGGGCTCTCGTGGTTGAACAGGATGCCGCTCGACGCGTGGAGGTTGTAGCTCTCGCGGTAGTTCACCGTCAGCCAGTGCGCGTAAACCTTCGCGCAGCCATACGGCGAACGCGGCCAGAAGGGCGTGACTTCCGTCTGCGGCACCTGCTGCACCTTGCCGAACATCTCCGAGGACGACGCCTGGTAATAGCGGCATTTCTTCACGAGGCCCGCCTCACGGATGGCCTCGAGGATGCGCTGGGCGCCGAGCCCGTCGACGTCGCCCGTGTATTCCGGGATGTCGAACGAGACCCGCACGTGCGACTGCGCGCCGAGATTGTAGATTTCGTCCGGCTGCAGCTCGTAGAGCAGCTTCACCATCTGCACCGAGTCGGCGAGGTCGCCGAAGTGCAGGTGCAGCTTCACGTTGTTGACGTGCGGATCGCGGTAGAGGTGGTCGATGCGGCTCGTGTTGAAGGTCGAGGCGCGGCGGATGACGCCGTGCACCTCGTAGCCCTTGGCGAGCAGCAACTCGGCGAGGTAGGAGCCGTCCTGGCCGGTGATGCCGGTGATGAGGGCCTTTTTCATGAAGGACAAAGGCTAGCCGCGCCCGTCAGCCGGGCAAGCCCGCAGGCGGGGCGACGGATTCAACCCGTTTGTCATTCTGAACGAAGTGAAGAATCCAGTTGGATGGCGTCGACGCGCAACGGACTCAAACTGGATTCTTCGCTACGCTCAGAATGACAAGATTAGGGACGGGCACCTACGCCCCCAGTTTCGTCGCCGTCTGCACTAGCTGCTTCGCCAGCGCATCCACGGACTTCTGATTCCTCGGCTCCTTCAGTGCCCCTTTTTCATCAAACGCCTCGTGTGCCCTGATCAGGAAACACTGGGCCGGCACGACGTGACAGCCGAGGTGCAGCAGGAGTTGCTGGGCCAGCTTCATCGAGCGCACACCGCCAAACGGTCCGGGCGAAGCCGAGACTACCGCCGCGACCTTGCCGACGAACGGGTTGTCGTCCGCGCGGGAGCACCAGTCGATCGTGTTCTTCAGCAGCGGGGTGTACATCGAGTTGTATTCCGGCGACGCAATGAGGAGCGCGGTATGCGACTTGATGAGCTCGATCAACTTTGTCGCGTTGGCGGGCATGCCCTCCGCGTCCTCCAGGTCTCCGTTGTACAGCGGCAGCGGCAGGTCCGTGAGATCGACCAGCGTGACCTCGCCGCCGGCCGCGCGCACCGCTGCCACGGCGACCGCGAGCAGCTTTTTGTTCAGGGACTCCCGGCGAGCACTGCCGGAAAAAGCGAGGATGCGGATCGGGTTGGCCATGCTTCACAAAGACCCTCTCTCGCCCCAACGGCAAGGCCAGCCAAAGCGGCCGAACTGAAACTCTTCGCGATCGCGGTCCCAGGTCAGGAGGGCCAGCCAGAATCGTAGCTGCGAGCGTGAGCGAGTGGATCCGAAAAATGCGAGCCACTCGCTCACGCTCGCAGCTACTCGGACCTTTGGAGCTACCGGCCGGGCTGGGAGCGCGCGACCTACCCCAGCGACTTCAGCAGCCGCTCCAATTCCGCCTGCTTGGCCTGCTGGTCGGCGAGCTGTTTGCGCGCGCCTTCGAGCACGGGGGCGGGGGCCTTGTCAGTGAAAGCTTTGTTGGCGAGGCGCGCCTCCGTGCCCGCGACGTGCTTCTTTAGCGTTTCCAGTTCCTTCGTGAGCCGCACCTTCTCGACGCCGGCGTCCACCGTGCTCGCGAGGTCGAGATACAGCGTGCCAAGGGTCGTGACGACCGCCGGCGCGCCTTCCACCGCCTCGCGGCGCTCCAGGCTGGCCGCGCCGGCCATGCGCGTGAGCTTGGCCACGCTCGCGGAGAGCAGGCCCCACTCGCGGTCGCCGGTGATGACAAAAAACTTCACATCGCGCCGGCTCGCCAGGTTGTGGTCGGCCTTCAGCGCGCGCGCCTGGGAGACAAACGCCTTCAGGTTCGCCACTGCCGCCACCTGCGCGTGGTCGAGCACGAGGCCGCGCAAATGCGACGCCGTCGCCAGCTGCGACGCGTTTTCCAGGTGGGTCTCCTCGATGAACGTGCCCGGTGCGGCGTAGCCGAGAAGCGACCAGAGTTCCTCCGTGATGAACGGGATGAACGGGTGCAGCAGGAGCAGCGTCTGGCGCAGCACGAGGTCCTGGATCGCGAGGCAGTTGGCCTTCGTGTCGGGCGACTGCAGTTTCGACTTCGAAACCTCGACATACCAGTCGCAGAAGTCGTTCCAGAAAAACCCATACAGCGCCTGCACGGCCGCGCTGAACTCAAATTCCGCGAAACACCGGTCCACTTCGCGTGTCGTCGCCAGCAAGCGGTCGAGGATGGCGTGGTCGTCGCCATCAAAGTGCGCCGTCTCGAGCCGCGCCGTGATGGCCGCCAGCGTGGAATTGTCGCCGGCGTCGCCCTGCATCTGCCGGAACCGGCAGGCGTTCCAGAGCTTGTTGCAGAAATTCTTGCCGCTCTCGATGCGGTCCTCCTGGAACCGGATGTCCTGCCCCTGCGGCGCGATCGAGATGATGCCGAAGCGCAGGCCGTCCGCGCCGTAGGCGTCGATCAGGTCGAGCGGGTCGGGCGAGTTGCCGAGGGACTTCGACATCTTGCGGCCCTGCTGGTCGCGGATGATGCCGGTGAAATAAACATGCTTGAACGGGATCCGTCGCTCCGCCGGCTCGCCCGGGCGGACGAACTCCAGCCCGGCCATGATCATGCGCGCGACCCAGAAAAAGATGATGTCGGGCCCGGTCACGAGCGTCGTCGTCGGATAAAAATAATCGAAACCCGCCGCCTTCATCTCACCCGCGTCCGGCCAGCCGAGCGTCGCGAACGGCCACAGCCACGAGCTAAACCACGTGTCGAGCACGTCCTCCTCCTGCTCCCAATTGGCAGCATCCGCCGGGCCGTTGACCGACACGTGCCAGTTCTTCGGGTCGCTGCGATCCGCGCCCTTGCGATACCACACCGGGATCCGGTGGCCCCACCAGAGCTGGCGGCTGATGCACCAGTCCTGGATATTCTCCAGCCAGTGCAGGTAAACCTTGGACCAGCGCTCAGGGTGAAACTTGATCTGCCCGTCGCGCACCACCGCCTTGGCCTCCTCGATTTTCGGGTATTTCAGCCACCACTGTTCGGTCAGCCGCGGCTCGATCGGCACGTCGGCGCGTTCGGAATAGCCCACGTTGTTCGAATACGGCTCCTCGGCCACGAGCGCGCCTGCTTCCTTCAACATCTCCGCGGCTTTCTTGCGCGCGGCGAAACGATCCATCCCCGCCAGCTCCGGACCCGCGAGCTCGTTCAAGGTGCCGTTCGGGTTGAGCACGTCGATCACGGGCAACTTGTGCCGCAGGCCGATCTCGTAGTCGGTGCGGTCGTGCGCAGGCGTGATCTTCAGCGCACCCGTGCCAAATTCCTTGTCCACCGCCGGGTCGGCGACGATCCGCAGGTCCGCGGCGGGCCCGATCGGGCGACGGACCGTCCGGCCGATAAGTCCGGCGTAGCGCGGATCGTCGGGGTGCACCGCGATGGCGACGTCGCCGGGAATCGTCTCGGGCCGCGTCGTTTTCACCTCGATGTATTCGCCGGACTTGCCCGTGAGGTCGTTCAGCGCGTAACGCACCCGAAACATCGTGCCGTTGACGGGCTTCATGATCACTTCCTCGTCGGACAGCGCCGTCTGCGTCGACGGGCACCAGTTCACCATGCGCTTGCCGCGGTAAATGTGGCCGCGGTTGAACAGCTCGACGAACACGTGCATCACGCGCGACGAGTAGCCCGGGTCCATCGTGAAGGCCGTCCGGTCCCAGTCGCACGACGCGCCCAGCCGCCGCAGCTGCTCGAGGATGATGCCGCCCTTTTCCTCGCGCCACGCCCAGACCTTCTCGACAAATTTCTCGCGGCCAAAGTGGTGGCGCGTCTTCTTTTCCTTCCGCAGTTCGCGCTCCACGACGGTCTGAGTCGCAATGCCTGCGTGATCCGTGCCCGGCAGCCAGAGCGCGGACTTGCCCTCGAGGCGGGCGCGCCGGATGAGGATGTCCTGGATCGTGTTGTTCAACACGTGGCCCATCGTCAGCACGCCGGTCACATTCGGCGGCGGGATCACGATGCCATACGCCTCGTGGCCCAACTGCACCTTGCCCGCGAAGGCCTTGGCGCCGAGCCAGGCGGCATACCACTTCTTTTCCACTTCGCGTGGTTCGTAGCTCTTGGTGATCTCGGCCATGGCGTCAGTTCGGGTTCGGGAAAACGCCCAGAAAACCCTCCGCCCGGGAGCGAAGCAAGTGGTTAAAGGTGGGCCGTGCGCTCCGCGCGGCATGAATTGGCTCCAAATTGGACCGAAACCATGCCGCGCGCGGAGCGCACGGCCCACCCAACCAACCCCGCAAATCCCCTCGCGCGCGCCGCGGTTTTCCTTTCACTGACGACTCCCCATGTCCTCCGCCGTGCCACCCGCCGCCCCCGCCTTCCTGGCTTTCGCCGCGGACGCGCCCGTGGCCGACCGGTTGGCCGCGTGCAAGGCCTACCTCGCGGCCGAGGGCGCCGCGCTCCGCGCCCGACATGACGCGGGGGCCCCGGGACTGGAGATTGTCCGGGCACGCGCCGCCACGATGGACACGATGCTCAAGGGGCTGTTCGACCACGCGATCACCACCTTCACTGCCAAGCAGGGCAAGCTGCCCGCGCCTGTCGCCCTTGTTGCCCTCGGTGGCTACGGCCGCGGCGAGCTCAGCCCGCTCAGTGACATCGACGTGATGTTCCTGTTTCCCGCCAAGACGAAGCCCGCCGTCACCAAACCCCTGCTCGAGCACCTGTCCAACGAGGTGCTTTACCCGCTCTGGGACAGCGGGCTCAAGGTCGGCCACTCCACCCGCAACGTCGACGAGGTCTTCGCCGAGGCGCGCAAGGACATCCAGACCCTCACCTCCATGCTCGAGTCGCGACTCATCGCCGGCTCGGCCGCGCTCTACGAGACGTTTGCTCAGGCCTACAAGGCCTTCGCCACGACCGAGGACCCTAAGGCCTACATTGCCGAGCGACTCGGCGACCAGGCCCAGCGCCGCGCCAAATACGGCGACACCATCTTCCTCCAGGAACCCGACGTGAAAAACGGCGTCGGCAGCCTGCGCGACTACCAGAACGCCGTGTGGATGGCCCGGGTGAAGCTCGGCATCTCCGACATCACCGAGCTCGTCACGCAGAAATATCTCCGCCCCGAGGAACTCGCCGAGTTCACCCGCGCCTACGACTTCCTCCTGCGCGTCCGCAACGAACTCCATTTTCTCAGCAAACGCCCGAACGACCTGCTCGACCTCGAACTCCAGCCGCGGCTCGCGCAGAATCTCGGCTACACCGAGCCCGACATGCTGCTCCGCGTGGAGCGGTTCATGCAGGATTACTACCGCGCGGCACAGTCGATCTACCGGATCTCCAAGGTCGTCGAAAGTCGCCTCGCCCTGACGATCGGCCGCGACGCGTCCGGCGAGCGCGTTTCGCTGCGTGAGAGCCTGCTCGCTTCGCGCTTCCGCAGGAGCAAGAAACTCGACGGTTTCATCCTGCGCGGCCGGGAACTCGCCGCCGAAACCCCCGCGGTTTTCAAGGACGACCCCGTCCGGCTCGTCCGCGTCTTCCGGCACTGCCAGCAGCTCGGCTGCGCCCCTGATTTCAACCTCTCCACGCTCATCCGCGAGTCGGGCCCGCTGCTCACCGCCGCGGTGCGCGACTCGGCCGACGCCAATGTCAGCTTCCGGGCGATCCTGTCCGACGCCGGCGCCGTCTTCCCCACCCTGTCGCTGATGCACGAGCTGGGAATTCTGGGGCGGTTTATCCCGGAATTCGACGCGCTGACCTGCATGGTGCAGCACGAGTATTACCATCGCTACACGGCCGACGTGCACACGCTGAACGCCATCCGCCAGCTTGACCTGATTTTCACGAACGCGGAGCCGATAACCCTCAAGTATCGCGAGGCGCTCCACGAGACCGCCGACCCGGCGCTGCTGTATCTCACCCTCCTGCTGCATGATATTGGCAAGGCCGACGGCATCCAGGGCCACGCCGAGAGCGGCGTCCGGCTGGCGGGGCCGATCATGGAGCGGCTGGGGGTGTCCCCCGAGGGCCGGGAATTGGTGTCATTTGTCATCAAAAATCATCTCGCGATGGCACGATTCTGGCAGAAGCGGGATGTAGATGACCCCCAGACTGCCATCGGTTTTGCCGAGCTCGTCGAAAACGCCGAGCAGCTGCGCAACCTCTACGTCCACACGTTTTGCGACGCCCGCGGCACGGCGGCCAGCCTCTGGAACAGCTACAAGGACACGCTCCACACCAGCCTTTATCGCGCCACCCTTGAGCGCTTGAGTCTTGGCGCGGGGCTCGACGCCCGTTACGAACAGAAAAAGCAAATGACCCAACAGGAACTCATCGCCCGCAAGATCCCCGGCATCAGTACCGACGAGATCACCGCGCACTTCAGCCTGCTGCCCGAGCGTTATTTCATCCAGACCGACGCCGCCGAGATCACCCTGCACATCCAGATGGTGAACCGGCTGCTCAAGTCCATCGCGACGGCGGACACGGTCGGCTCGCTCAAGCCCGTCATCGAGTGGAAGGACGACCTCAACCGCTCCCTCACCGTCGTCAACGTTGTCACCTGGGACCGCGCCGGCCTCTTCTACAAACTCGCAGGCGCCTTCAGCGTCGCCGGCCTGTCCATCCTCGGCGCCAAGGTCATTTCCCGTTCCGACCACATCGCCATCGACACGTTCTACGTCGTCGAGCCCGACCGCGGCGTCGTGCAGAGCGCCGATGCCCAGCGCATCTTCGCGCAAACCGTCGAAGCCGCCCTCGTGGGCAACAAGGACCTTTATCCCGACATCGTCGCCCAGGCGAAACGCGTCGCCTCCACCCGCCCCGCCGTCAACGGCGAGGGCCTGCACTCCTCGTTCCCGCCAACGGTGGATGTTTACCACGAGCTTTCGATGAAGCGCACGATCGTCGAGATCCAGGCCCGCGACCAGATCGGCCTGCTCCATCGGCTGGCCAAGACGATCTCCGACCACGGCTTCGACATCACCTTCGCCCGCATCGGCACCGAGCGCGGCGTCGCCATCGACACCTTC
>TBL_comb47_HYPODRAFT_10003930_pt1 | contig 17321 bp, 15 predicted proteins | sample TroBogypolimnion_40_FD_10682 | JGI IMG/M metagenome (IMG submission 10682)
GTCAACCCGCCTCCCGTTGGTTTAGTTGCAAGTAAACGTGGTAATGTATCACTGCCCAATAGGTAAGCAAACTCAATATTTTGTTTACCTATAATAATAGCATCAAGCTGTTGCTGTGTTACTGTTTTTTTTAAATAATAATATGCCTTTTGGAGATTCGGTAATCTTGTTACAAGATTTATTGCAGTTGAATCACTTAGCGGACCCGAGGGGAACGTATTTTGTGAATATCCATAGGCGCTAATAAAAATCAATAATATCGTAAACAGTTTCTTCATAATTGATAAGTTTATGGTTCGGCATAAAGTCTAAAAGTGCCGGATGAAATATTGCCGGACGTAAAATAAAACTGTATAGCTGTCAACGATGACGGCCCTGCGCCATTCCAATATCCCCAAGTTTCCAAGCTAGGGGCACCACTACCACCAGTATAAGGAACAAAGACTATCCCGTGATATGTTGGTAGAGCTTCTCTGTCAATCCACAGTGTTCCAGTGCATCCACCGCCAGTAGTTTGAACAGTTACAGTTAGTTCATGACCATTTTGTGTAGAAAATCCAGACGGACTACTAAATTGAGTATACATAAATTGATACGTATTTGCACCTGTTTGATATGTTGGTGTATTACCGGTTCCCGTTCTAACATAAAGCCAACCAACGGACACAGGCACAACGCTATCTATATAAACCTTGTAATGACAATAAGCGGTAAGACCCGTAAAGGATACAGTTGGGCTATTAGATGCTGTAATAGTTTGAAGCAGTGTGCCGCACCCTAGCCCATTATATATCGTATCATTTGAAAGGGTAAGTATTGTTCCATTATTGGTTAATACCTGAACTCCCGTTACTCCTGTTGCACCGGTCGCGCCATTGCTTCCATTACTCCCGTTCGCACCAGTCGCTCCCGTCGCCCCATTCGTTCCATTGCTGCCATTCGCTCCGGTCGGGCCTGTAACACCTGTTACCCCTTGTAATCCGGTCGGGCCGGTGATGCCGGTTGCGCCTTGTGAGCCTGTGCCTCCTGTAACACCGGTTACTCCATCATTTCCAGAAGCGCCTGTTGCTCCCGTTGCTCCATTACTACCACTTGACCCGGTTGCACCCGTCGCGCCTGTTTGACCTACTAAACCGGTAATTCCTAAATTCCATGATGAAAACGTTCCGCTACCCACATAATTTGTAATGTTCATTATCATGGTAGTTCCGGAGTAAAAACTAACCGTTCCCTCCATAAAGTGAGTAGCATCGTGTATAACCCTTACCTGGTCTCCTAAAACATAAGCCATTCCGCTTTGAGTGGTAAAGGTAAAAGCGCCCGTTCCTATGGTCATGGTTGTAGATGATGAGCCGCCATAGCCTGCGCCGGTTGGTCCCGTGATACCTGTTCCACCACCGCTGCCGGATGCGCCGGTAACTCCTGTCGGACCGGTGATACCCGAAACGCCTGAAATACCTGTTGCGCCGGTGGGTCCGGGAATGCCGGAAACGCCGCTAACACCGGTAGGACCTGTCGGGCCGGTAGCACCGCTGGATCCAGTCGGGCCTACGTATGATTGAACAGGTCCGTTAGTTGGAAACCCATAATGACCATAACCCTGAGCATGGCCCTGCCAGCAATGAGCAAGCAGGGCCATTATGAAGATCAGTTTTTTCATACTCAGGTTAGTTGATTAGCCTCCTATTTCAAAGCACTGGTCGAAAATGCCTTCAGGAGTATTGAATGCTACCGGTTGAACGAGCGATTGCCATTTCACCTTTACATTCCAAACCACGTTAGCAGTAAGGTCATTATCTACCTTATAACCTGGCATGATTGTTACAGGCACATCGGTGATGTAGGTTTGAGAGCTGGTACGGAAGAACATTTTCAGGTTTCTGCGTCCAACCAGGGCAGCGTAAAAGCCGTTCTTGTTATTGCTAACAAAGTTGGGGTCGTTAAAGAATCCTGACTGGTCCTGGCTTAATACTTCTTCAACCATGTCACCATATCCCGGGCCGGTCTTAGCTGATGGCTCAGCAATTTCACCATTGGTAAAAGGCGCAATAATGATATTGCCGCTCGCAATACCAGCCTGCCATTCGGTAGGGTTAGAAGGGTCATTAAATACAAAGTCTTTTTTGATGAATCCGGCCGAACGTATCCGCGCAAATTCGCGGGCCTCGCAGGGATCGCAATCATGCGCCGGCAAGTCATCGCAGGTGGTTGGGTAATAGCCCGAAAGATATTGACGCAAAAGGCCGCGCATCTCGCCACGGCTTGGCATTCCCTTTTCTACTCCGGGAACAGGCTTCTTGCTATTTCTGAAAACAATAAATTGCTTTTTCATGAGAAGGTTTTTTAAGAGAAAAATTCAAAACGTATTACTGCTAATTGCAGTCACAAATATTTATACAGCCCTTGCGGAACCGGGAATTGATAGAATAACCGATCGAAAACAAAATATCTTCAGGAGCCAAATACAAGGGAATGCCCTTATATTCTTCCTGCCATACCTTTGCGCTGTTCATGTCACTGCTGTTGAGCGTAATGGTAAGATTGTCTAACTTTAACGCCCTGGCCTGAGCATCCGGAATATTATCCGGAAAATTGGAAGTGATGAGCGCCTCCAGCTGCTCCCGGGTTAATCTTAAGGCTGAATATTTTCCATATACCACCATTTTCACCGTCACTGTTTCATTCACATACCTGTTGCCATCACCAAACTGCCCTGATGGAGCGGTCTCAGGCTTATAGGCCTTGGAAAGCACTTTATGATAAATGATGATGGGATAAGTATCATTTACTACTATTTCCTTAGCCTCATAGTTTTCATCCATCACGGCCGGAAATGTCTGAATATTGTCATCATCCATTTTGCGCGATACGTCAACAGCAATAGCCTCATAGCGGCCACTCTCAAACCGGGTATCCTTTAACGATACCGCACGGAGTGCGCTATTCACGATTTCTATTTGCTGTTTTAAAAAAGGCATTAGTTAAAAATTTTACTGACTTCAAATTCGGCCACCTGGATAACCTGCTTTTTTTCCTCTGCAGTAAGCGCCCATATCTGCTTACTGTATTTATGCTCAAGAGCTTTAGCCCTCTTAAAAAAATCATCATTGATCCAGCCAAGACCATAGCCGTTACTATTCGGATCACCTATCACCACAAACTGGTTATTGAGACCACCGGTTAAGCTCAAATTCACTTTGCCGGGGTTACGGCCGATAAACGATTTAAAGGCGTCGTAACTTTCAAAATACCGCGTCATTCTCGGTTTACCGCTTTCACGAACAGATATCATAACCTCTTTATGGCTTTTGATGCTGAAATAACCCGCGCCGGCCTTTTTTGCCTTTGTCTGGCCCTTACCCAGTGGCGTAAAACTTATGGGTGAATTATTGGGGTTGACATAAAGCGGATGAGTTTTATCATACCTGCCGATATCGCCGCCATCAGCTGCCAATCCGTCCTGATGAATCCGTTTTTTCATAGCCGCCAATGTATCGGTTGCCACCGTTCGCATAATGCGATCATAACCAGCGCCACCCGGCAAAAGGTCCTTCACTTTATCACGAAGGGCTTTGAGAGGGCCAACATGTACAAAGGCTTGCATCATTTTTTCTCGATTTCCTCTTTTAGCTTTCTGTAAACCTCAATCACATCCTGCACTTGTTTGCCCAGGCATATTGCCTTTGCCAATTCCATCAGCCTTATCTTATCAGCTGGCGTCATGGTAATTGGTGAACGAGCTGCACCTGGTCGTTACAATCAATACAGCAATCCCAGGTAACCATGTTAATACCGTCTAATACCGCTGCCAGTTCCTCGGCCGCTGTTTGGGCAAAGTACTTCTGCAGCTCTTGCGCTCTTTTCAGGTCGATGGTAGTGTACTTATTCAAACGGTCGCTAAAAATGCGCTCTATCATAAGTTCAGCGCCATGAGCATAGAGCAAGGCGTTGGCCACCATCTGCTTATTTGCGCATACGACATTTTCGAACCCACAATTCGTTCCGATTTGTCCACTTAGGCCATAAGTATTGTTGAGCTCCATTAAGCCGCCGTATGACTCGTTTGAATATGCTCCGAAGAGCCACGCCTGGCAAGGTGAATTGACTGGCCATTGCATCAATGATTGTTGGTTAAACATGTCATATGCCCGGTTAAGCGGAAGCCATACAGAGTCGATAGAAGTGGCGTCGTAAGCAACAAATATCTTCCACACGTTGTAATCCTTATTAACCTTGAGGGTATTCCAACCGGTTACTCCACCGGAAAGGGTGAAAGTATCGAGCAGGTTAGCATTGTCGCTATCAATTACCTCCCATACTTTAAAGATTACGGTTGCCTGCGGTGCCAGTAAATAGATCTGGAGCGTTTCAATATGAATATTGGCTAAAGGGCTTGCATGATAACCCAGATCATAAGTAATGCCACGCCATTGAGCTGAAGCTGCTGTTTGATTTTCAACCTCACCCAGATATGAATTAGGCAACTGGATAGACTCATGCACCCTGCGCAGTTGGTACCGCTTGCTGAAATAGCTAATAATGGCAGTATCAAATTTTTTCAAAGAACGACTTTGGACGCTTTTCCATACGCCCGAAAATGTGATTTGCTCCTGATTGGCAATGTGCTCCATTTCCTTCAACGACACGCCTGGCAGATCGTTAATATATAGCCCGCTATCCGGGGCCGTTGAGCCCGGATAGCGGATACCTATATAATCTTGCAGACATTGCATCTATACTATTTGCCCTCGCGGGCTTTAATTAGGAGTTAGTGATATTGTAAAGCAAAGCACCGTTACTGCCTGTCAATACATCGCCAGCCTGGTAAGCATTGGAAGGCAATTGGAACAGGTCATAGTTCTTGCTGATGATCAACTGCCAGCCGCGGCTAACTGTTACAGTACTGTAACCGGTTGATATTTCGGTTGGGCAATCGATGTAACGAAGCTGAGCATCGAAGGTCATCAGATCAGCCGTGCCATCGTTTTGAGCTGCCATAACCGGTAAGCTGATTTGGAAGAAGGTAGAAATACCTTTTTTACCAGATCTGAACCCGATGTATTTTTGCAGGTCAACAAAACCGATACTGCCTTTACTGAACATACCGATATGGTTTGCGCCAAAGGCTCCGCTACCGGCCTGAGTGTAATTGTCATAATACCACTTCAGTTCGTCAAGGGCTTTTGCATTATCCAACCCGTTAAAGCCGGTTGAGGTGAAGCCCTTTTCTTTCATCAGGGTATTAAACAATCCACCTCCTGCGAGTAATGGAGTACCAACAAATTCATTGTCCTGAGCATCAGAAAGCAATTTTCCAATGCCTGCGGTCAGATCATGCCTGGTGGCATCGATTGGAATATTGATGGTCTTAGCTGCGTTTGAACCGGTAGTAATGTTTGTACCGAAAGTTACGCGGCTGATCAGATCCTTATTGATAGCACCAACCAGACCATTGACAAGGGTCATTAACGTGGTAACGTGCTCCTTCATAAAGTCTGTAGGCGGTTGGCCAAGGGCAACAGTTTTTGCAGCGTCATCTTCATACTTCGCAATATCCAGGTCAGAAATGAAGAAGGAGATTTTGCGGAAGGTTACTGCAGTAAGCGTGGTTTCAGCATACGCAGGTATAAGATCATTATCGCAATCATCACTGGTGGAGGTTTGCGAAGGAAGGGCGCGTTGCAAGTATTTTAACTGCACCTGGCGGACGTTGCCTTCACCATTTGAAAGGCGGAGCTTTTCGTAGTCCGGCAATTGCAGGGTTGGGTTGTTTTCCAATAAAAGTTTGAGGAAACCGGTAGGTGTTACCTTGGTTTCGGGTGCGTTGTCAGCGGCAACTACATTCAAGTGTTGCAGCAGATAGGGTGCATATCCTAATGCCATGATGTTTGAGGTTTAAATAACCCCGGATGAAGAATTAGCTCGTTACGCCTAAGTCTGCCAGGTGTTTAGCGTTGGCATCAATGGCTTTGGAGTTGTCGAACTTCTTTTCCGTGGTAGTTGTTCGTTGAGCAGGGCTCGCTTTATTACCCGCAGCGGGGTCACTTACTTTAAGGAGTTTTTTATTTGCCAGCGTTTCAGCTACCAAATCACGGTAAGATTTTGATTTATTGTTTTCAAGATAATCCAGGTCAGGATTATCTGCATTTTTTAAAACTAACTCACCCTTATCATTACGGGTTAAATGAGCCTTCTTTGCGGCCAGCTCTGAGCGGATGATCTGCTTTGCAGTGGCGGTCATTACTTCCTTAGGCACATCGGCGAGGGCATAATCAAAGCTGCCTAATATGTTATCATCGGCATATTCAAGCAACTTGGTTTCGAAGTTTGCCTTCTCCAGGTCAACCTGTTTCTTCGCATCATCACGAACTTTGGCAATCTGCTTGTTAAGCTCTGTAATTTCATCAACCAACTTCTGCTTATCTGCAGGTGTTTGGTTTTTCTTGGCGGCAGATGCAACAATCTTGTCTTTTAACAGCTTCAATTTCTCGTAGCTGCTCTTCTCGCCTTTGATTTCATTTACGTCAGCTTCCTCTAAAGTTCCATCCTCAATCAAAGAATGGATCTTGGCATCCATGCCATTAAATATTTTGGCGTTAAAATGCTTTAGTAAGTCAGGGTGACTTTTAGCAGCCTCAAGGGTGATGCTGTTGGGATTGTTTTCAATAGCGTTCGTAAGCGTATCATCCACCTCAGCGGTAATTGAAAGGGCATCGATCAAATTAGGATCATTATCCGGTATTCCTGCTGCCTTTGCAAGTTTTGCTATGAGTGTTGCTACTTTTATCTTAGCCATTGAAAATCGTTTACACAAAATTAGACGTTTTCGTATTATCTTATGATTGGCTTTGCATTTTTGTCTATATTCGTTTTATAAACCGGTATAAATGGGAAAGAAAAAAGAACTACAGGAATCAAAGCCATCGGCCATCATTCTTAAGCCGGTTCCGGATGATCTTTGGGAGGCTATTTTGAAAGAAAAGGCACGTGTAAAAAGGGCTAACCCCATCCGGAAGATAGTGAGCCATGGGGAAGCATTAGCTAACCTAATAAAATGTGGAGAATAGGCGCATTTTATATTTTTAGCTTAAACCCCTTTTCATCGAAAGCAATTCCTTTCGCTTCATAAACTGCCATTCTTGTAGCGATCGGTACAGACGTTTCACTGACAGGAATATACTGATGGTCACATCTCCAGCCACCTCTTACTGCGCTAAAATTCTGCGGGTTGGTTCCTGGCTTCATACCACTTGGCAACCCGGTTCTGGAATCAATCTTTCCATCGGCATCTTCGAACTCCGGAAAATCACCATGAATGACATCTTCCAACTCGCTTTTATGTATGAATTCTTTAGCTATACATGCAATGCAGAACGCCCGGGAGGTATTAATTATCGGACCCACATATTTACCCCAATCGAGCCCAAGGTCATTACTTATCGCATCCATATATTGGCCGGCGAAGGTATTGAGTGAGTCGGTGGTCGCTGTCTTTACATACCTTTCAAGCGCACCTGAGCCGGTTTGGATATTGGTTATATAATCCCGTGTTTGGTTGATTAATTGCTGATAGGTCCCTCCACTGGTGGCATTACGCAGAAGGATATCGTGCATAGGCTTGATGAAGTTGGCGTTCATGCCGGCATCTGTCAACGATTCAAGTGTGCTGTCAATATTCTGCTGCTTTATCTCCTCCAGTAGCCTACCCGGTTTAAAGTCATCAGCAATGGATGCGAAATATTGATTGTTCAATACAGCCACCTCATCAAAGGCATTCATAAAATCGCCAAGTTTATCCTGATAGTCTGACCTTTTGATAATGGTCATGATCTTATCTTTAAAGCCTGCAATGCGCTTTAGGTTGGCCACGCTACTTTGAACTACTCCATTCTTGATATCGAGGCCCTTTATAAGCAAGTCCACCTCTCCGGCAATGCTGTTCTGAATGCCGGGGATGGACCTGTTGAAATCCCCGACCGCATTATCGAGGGTTGCCATCAGCTTTTTTAATATTTCGTTACTCGTTGCCATTAATTGCCGGGTTCAGGAGTTGGTGGAGCTGGGGGAGTAGGTGGGTTATTCCTTGCCTGCAATTGGTTAGCAGATATCACAGTTTTTGCCAGTGCTTCCATCTTTGCCCTCTGAACTTTCCAGTCGAGGGTATAGAATGTATTATCCTCCTCAAATGCCTGTTTCACAAAACGCTCAATATTGCAACTGATAACATAATCAATCTCNCTGATTCCGCCACCTTGCTTGTTAGCCAGTTTCTCATCAGCCGTTGCGCCCGGGAAAGGGTCCAGTGCATACACGGTTTTCATGATATCCTGAATATCGCCGTTGGATTGAAACTTGCTATTGGCAAACTTCATCTGATATTCCTGAATGATGATGCTTGAAAGACCTGCATTGGTAACTTTTGCTAATTCATCAACCAGATAAGAGCTACTCAGGATATCATATTTTTCAGGTACAGGTATAACCGGCAATTGCTTTAACCGTGCTGCAGGACTGGTCACTATTTTACTATACCGGTATTCGTTGATGAAAAAATAGATCTCATCCATGGTTTTGATGATAAACTCAGCAATACCATAAATGAAGTTGTTCAGCTCGTCGCCATCTACCTCTTTAGCCTTGCCGCTTTGATTGAGTGGCGTTTGGTCGAGAAATTGCATATTAATAGCAGCCAGAGCCTTGAAGATGTGCTTATCAATCCGATCATCCTGTAGTTTAACAATATCGATCTGCTTCTGGATATACCCGGCCGGAGGTGTAGGTATGGCCGTTTCACCCAGGTTTGCTTTGCCCGGGCGCAGCACAATCTTTTTGTAAGGCCCGGTGCCCATGGTACCGGTGCCATTGCATTTGGTGCAGGTAACCAGGCGCTTGCCATTGCCTGTTTTTATTTTGCCGGTGCTCACCCCCGTCATAGGGTCCATACACTCCTCACATTTCTGAGTAGCATATTCCCACTTTTCGCTAAATATGTGCTGCACAACTTCGGCCTGCATGTCGCTATACTCACGCGCTGCCTCATTTAACCTTGGCACGATCGGCTCCAGGTGCGAAGTGAATAGCAGGTCCTTACTGAATGCCTTTTTGAACTGCCCGCCGATGCGGATAGCCGGCATGTTGCTTAATCCGTGCACATAAGTTTCGGTCAAAACATAATCTGTTGTTTTGCCCACCTGCTCCCATCGCTGAATATCAACTGCAGTAACAACCATAAATACATTCCCTTCATCGTCGGTTTTATCGGCCGAGAGCAATACGGCCAGCTGCTCGGGTATAAACTCATACACCTGGTCGCTGTTATACACAACCGGGTAGGGCTGTAAATACTCATTGGCCTCGATATCAGTTTCGAGCGGAGAGATGAGAATTACCGCATTGGCGTCTATCAACTGATTTTTAAGGAGGATGGAGAACGCCCAATTTGTTACCGATTTGTGATGCGGGAAATTATGCTCGCAATACTGCTCCAAAGTTTCACCATCGGCCACTGCCGGCGTTTTACTGCCGTCGTACCTTACCACATAATCAGCACTGCGACGGATTTTGCCAAGGGACCTGATGATCCGGCTCATAGGCTCCATAGTTACAGGCTCATAAATGGCTTTACGGTAGGTAAAGATATCCTCGCTCTCGCTGGGCCTGCGCATCATGAGCAGATCGCCCGGGGTTTCGCCATTGGCATGGATGCGGAGCTCGTCATAAAGCTGGGTTGCATCTTTATAACATTTACGGCGCTTATTACCGGTAAAATATTTCTTTAACAGTGCTGGGGTTACTTCAAGAATTGGCATTTTGCATGATTCAAAAGGGTTCGGTTGGTTTTATTCGCTGCGGCGAATCACTTTTTATAAGGTGAATGATAAATGGAGCGCATGTCTACTTTGCCGTTACCATGAACAAATATAGGCTTAGTGCCTGTGATGAGATTGACGAACTCATATTGGTCGTTAATAGCAAACTCTCCGGTATTGGGTGGCTGGTGAAGACCCTTCATGTTATAGAGAGTTTGAAACATAGAACAATCGCGGTCAATCCAAATGTTTTCGATTTTCTCCTCCAATATTCGGCTGGCATACTGCTGGTCATTTTCTCCCGGGTTTCGGGGATATGTTTCAACAATGCGGATGTATAAATCTATTTGACAAATATATCCTCCCGCACAGAGAAATGGCCACCGGGTTTCGTTTGTGGCATATACCTCAAGCCTTTTAGCAAAGCATGGATTCTTTTCGCCACTAAATACCCAATTAATAGGTGTTGAACCAAATTTACTAAGTAACACTTCGGGGCCGGCAAAAGCCAAAGTATCCCAGGCATCGGTATAAAGAATATGGGTGTAATCTTTGCGGTTTTGCTTTAACCACTCAGCAATAATGCTGTAATTATCTCCACCCCAACTAAACCGGCTATCGGTCAGTGTTTCAAAATCGTATCCATGTTTCTTTAAAGACTCTACCAAATGCAGATAGCCCGGGTTGGTCAGGTCGGTAGTAAAAGTGATCACGAGTAGCTTCATACGTTTTGAGATTTAAAACTCCAGTTAGGTAATACAAGCGGGTTATTCATAAAATAGCCCTTCATCAATCCATCGCGGCAACACTCCCAAAACATCCGGTCTATATGGCTGCGGATGGGGGTAATGCACTCTAATATTTGATTGGCGCCCCAACTACCATTCACCAGGTAACAGCATTGGCCCCAAACATCGCCGCTTTTAAACGTGCTCCAATCATCATTTACACGTTCCATTTCAGCGCCCTTATCACCTCCAAACCAGCTAACGGCCGCAACGTTCCAATGTTCAGGTAAGGTTTCAATCCGGGCAAGCAGCTTGTTCATAAAGTCAGCCTCAATAATGGGGTCATCTTCGAACACCAGGTATATTTCATCTAACTGAAAAGAGTGGCGTATCTCTTCCATTAGTGAGATGTGCGAGATGCATACACCTACCTGTTTAGATATCCATTCCTGCTCATGTCGTAACCGGCTGGCCCGGCCATCGAAACCGCGCACGAAGGTTACGTCCATACCTTCGCGCTTAAATTGCTCTTCGCACCAGGCACAGCGCTCGGCCGCGTCTTTCATATTTATGCAATAGATCTTCATGCTGCTTTGCGGTTAGGGCTCCATCTTTTTTTAGGGGTTATTGAAAATGAGTGAGGGAGCTTGAGCGCCCGGGCATAAAACTTGGCCAGCATTTTATACTTATCCATGACCGAAGGAGGCAGGTTGTTACCACCCATGCTGATACCGTAAAACTTATCCTGGATCTGATTCAGGTTGGCTCTACCCTCAATAGCATACCAGTGAATAGGCAAAAAGCTATCCTTATGCGGGTTTTTACCGGTAACGGCCACGGCAATGTCAAAGGCAAGTTCATCAGGTATATCGCCATCAAACAAGGCAGGCTTCACTTTCGGGTTGTCGAATATCTCGCGGCAGAGATCAAAGAAGGCCTTATTGCTTTCGCTGCGTTTAAAGAAAATGAACTCGCTATGCAGGTGGTAATACCGGCCAAACCCGGCTTCCTTCGCCTCCTGGCTGATGGAGCCGTCAAAGTATTTCTCTTTAACCTCGGCAATATTGCACCAGTTACTGTATCGCTCATTTATATCGTCACGGCTCAGGTCAAAATAACCGCGATGCTGGAACGTCAGCTCCACATCCTTTAACTCTTCGAACAATGAAGAAGCGTTTTTTCGGTTGGGCCCACTGAACCATATCATATCAGCATCTAAAAAGATAGTCTCTTCAAAAGGAGATAGCTCATAAATGCAGGTTTTGGCCTTGATATAGACCGTTTTGCCATGCTTGGTATAATACTCGGGCGGGCACTCAGCCATGGAGGTAAACAAAGCCTTATGTTCTTCGCTGAGGTGTGAGATACTTTGACCGCTCCAGACCATGTGAATTTTCATACCCTGATCGATATAGCGGATGGAGCTGGCCAGGTTTGCAGCCATGCGGCCATATTCCGGAGCGCCTAAGGCAACTATCAATATGCCCTTGCCCTCATAAAGCGGGGTTGGCTCAGGTTCCCGTTGGGTTTCCTCAGGTTTTACCTGTGGTACTAATGACAATGATGGCTCAATGCTCTTGTCGCCTTCTGGCTTCTTCTTTTTGTTTTTGCTCATGGTGGTTTATTGACAGTTTGTATTTGTATTGGATGATGGTTCAGCCAGACGCAATACCCCTTTGCCCTGGCCCAGTTTAAAGCGTGGTATGTTTTCCTCCTGCCATTCAACTTCTATTTTTTCAGTGCGCACAAATTGAGTTTTGGAAACGCCCTGACTATATTGAAAGCCGGGCGAACCACCCAGGCTGATACCCTGATACGGACATGCAATAAATACCAAGTCGTGACCTGTGGCCGCAACTAATGCTTTGTGCTGATCGCGGGTGAGGTAATCGGTTTTGAACTTGTAGTCTTCCCAAATGCGGTGATTGAGCTTTTGACTGCTGCCATCACTTTTATTGTAGGTCATTTGGTCCTCGGCATATACCGGCGAGTGCAGATACATGGGAAGTCTGACCGTGTTTAGGAAATCGATATCGGGGCTTAGGCCCGGTAAACCATCATAGTAAAAGCCAAAGGCATCGTTATTGTTTGCATATGCAAGTATGGACGTTGGCTGGCCATCACAATCATCAGCTATTTTTACAAAGCAGGTTTCGGAACAGATATCCATAGCTACAGCGCTGGCCACGGTATCAAAAGGACCGCTGACCACTGTACGGATATACTGCAGCTTGTAAAAGCAGATACTAAAGCATACGCCAACGGGCAGGTTGTGCCACATTTGCCCCTCGTTAAAGCCGGTAGGCTGAAAGTAAAGCACATATTCAGTTGTTCCCAATAGCGTATTGCCTGTAGGGGCGTAGCCGGTGCATTTCCACAGCAAATCGGGATGATGCTCGCCCAGACTTGGATGCAGATCAAAAACAGGTGGGTTGCTGCAATCCAGACAGAGGGTAGCGCCAATAACGCCTAATACATTGGGGCCTAACTGACCTGAGTATGGACCCGCGGCAAAATAAGCCAACAGGTAATTTAAATCAGATCCGCTTACCAAAAAGGTTAGCTGAAAACTGAGGTCGGTAGGGTCGAGCATGGGCAGGCATACATAGGGCGCATCGCAATTACCATAATCATCGGGGGCCGATAACTGGATGAATGAGTTTTTGATGGGTGTGTTATTGATTGCCATTGCTTATATTTTTGGATATAGTTCAAAATCGGCCACGCCGGTGAATGGGTGATACTGAAGGTCTACCAGGTAACCGCTTTGCAGGCCTTCATTCAAATGTTCATATTGTATTTCGCCATAAGGATTGGCCATGATAGCCAGAAACTCATCCCAGGTTAGCGGATACTCAAATTTTACCAGCTCAGGATAAAACAGCGGTTTACCATCGTCGGCCACCGTAAAGTTTGCCAGGCTAAGGTTGCCTCCCTCGCTGATGTTGTCATTTTCGGGGGTACAGCTATCGTTTATTTTGCCAAGGGCATAGAAATTACCCTCGCCACCGGTGAATATGAGCGACTCGGTTAGGTATTGCCTGTCGGTAATTACATTCCGGTAGTGGCGCATAGCGTTGTGGGCCGGGCTGATGCGGTAATTCATTACCGTATCCGGAGCCAGTATGTTAGTGCCGTTTTTCATACCCTGCTCAACAGCATAGAACTGATTGTTAGCATTGGTGATATGCACATAAATATCCCACCGATAGCTGAACGAGCCGGAAGGAATAGCAGAAGCCGGGTAAACTACCATCGGGAAATTGACATTGGTTAAAATGCCGGTTGGCTGAGCTACAAAAAGGCTGCTGATAACGTAGGTGCCATCACTGTATGTTGAACCCGAAAGCGTGATGGAGTCGCCTGATTTTGCGTTGAACAGATCCTCCTGGGTTAAAATAGCCGCGCCATTGGATGAAATGAAATAGGCCAACTGGGGGCCTAAATCGGTATTGCTGGTATTGTTGTGAAGTTTTGCGGCGCCGGCCTGCTCATTTGCAAAGGTTGCGCCCGTAACAAATATCAGCTTTAACGATGGGTCTGTATCTGAAGAAAGAATATTGATGTTGGCAATAGTGAGCGAGGTAACGTTATTGCCGCTGTTGGCTGCGCCGGTAATGGTAATAGAATCGCCCACCGTAGCAAATACATTGGTTGGGTCGTATACCAATACGCAGCTTTTAGTAAATACTGCCTGGTTAACGTATTTATTAGTAAGGCAAAGTATAAAGGTGCTATCATCATACCGGCTATCGCTAGTAGTAACACCAAACTGGCGGCGGGTAAACTCGATAGCGTAATCGCTGGCCATCCATTTGCAGGTTTTATCAAACTCGTTTACCAGGTGGTTGAGTGGTGTGCGATATTGCCTGCTGCCAAAGATGTCATAAAGCCCGTTGTTGCTCCACATTTCAAACTGCTGATAACCGCATTTAAAGGTAGAGGGCAATAATGATGGTACGGTTTCGCGGGTAATGCTCATTACATTTTTGCAGGTAAGCATTACCGTGTTTTGAAACCAGTGCTCATAAGGCTCAACCCGGAGGCGCAGTTTGCCGGACCTCGTGGGGTCTGGCTCAATAGCCCAGCCGATGTTATGAATTGCATCGAGCGCGGTGAGCATATCATCAAGGCTGGTAAAGAATTTAGGTATGGCGCTGCTATCGGGCATTATACAGCCGCGTATGCGCAGGCCATTGGTAATGGCGGCTAAGGCGCCGCAGCCATCGGCGCTACTTGGTTGGGGTTGGGCGTTAATACGGCCAAAGTAATCGCTGTAAACCTGCAGCTCTCCGTTGGTATAGCTTTCGGCGCAGCGGCTTAATGCCTCATTGATCATGTAAACACTGCAGGGGGTATCAACGCATTGGCTGTTAATGGTTACTTGTAACGTTGAGCCTGCGCCTATTAACAGCTTTGGGTAATATGCATCGGTATTATTGGTAACCGGTATTAAAAACCACATCCATATATACTCACCTGGATTAAGAGAAATATTGTCTACTTCCCCTGAAATAGTAGTCTTAGACATGGGCCAGGAGTCGTTATCAATTGGGATACTAATGACTGCAGGGCCTGTTAAGTTGGTTGGGTCAGATCCCTTAAATATTATAAACTTCGCGGAAAGAGTCGCTCCAAAAAGAGGCCCAACACCAACATCATAATTTTGCCCATCTCCACTATCATAGGGCAAATATTGATAAGTGATGCTATATTTTAAGGAAGCGAGCCCAGCGCAGGGTATACTATTTTGGCGAAAGAATATAAGGGAGTCAGGTACATGGGCAGAATTAAATCCACCATTATAATCGGGAAGGCCAGAACTAATTGGAATATACGCCTCACCTGTTCCCACATCCGTTTCATTTATATCACTTTGAATGTTAGCCATCGAAGGGGTTATAAATGCAGTTATACTACTCAAAGTGCCATGCGCATGAGCATTACCCATACCTAACTCATAAATACCATCTTCTACCTGCTTATAAATACTGGTTGCCTCAATAACCTTTGCCGGCATGGTAATAATTTTACCTAATGCTGCATAGGGTTGCATATTATTTTTCAACCAGGAGCCGGACAGCGTTATAGTAATGCCGGGCTCTGATACTATTGCCTCTGCTACCGTAATAATTGTGGCTGTTGGCTGGCTGGTATAGATAATAGTGCCGGTTATAACAACGGTTTCCTGGCTTGTGGAAACCATATAAGGCGTGCCTTGATAATTTAAGGTGTTTGATGGGGTTACAGGGATTAAAGTATTTAGCGCAATGGTTAAAACGGTATAATTGAAAAACTGCTGTACGGACAAAACATTATAAGTGCCTGTGTTGTCATAAACAGTATAGGTAATATTGCCTGATGGCCATGTTGCTGTTGAAATGCTGATGGTGGTACCAACCGCAATATTTAATAACTGATTAACACTGATGGTCATATTGCTTGCATCGAATGTTGCACTTACAGTAGGGTCAATGGCGGAGCTGCCCCCTCCGGCCAAATCAGGGTTAACATTACTATAATCAGGCTTTGCACTGGCTACTGTAAAGGTTGCATTATTATGAACGCTACCGGTAATAACAATTTTACTACCTGGTAGTATGCCGTTTAAAAGTTGAGTTACTCTTATTTGGCCAAAACTTTGCCCCAACATGGTAGTTGCTGCCTGAAAAATGGCATTAGTATTAACAGTTTGGCTTTCTGGTAACTGGTCATAACTCGCCAGGCCGTCTAAGTCTACCTGCTGGCCGCTCCTGTTTTTAAGTAAAAAATATGCTTCACTCACATAAGTAGGGCATTCCACATAACATCTATCGCCCACATAATCTTTAAAGCTGGTAAAATCGAAACTGCCCAGGTAAATACTATCGGTGGTAGTGCCATCGCAGTTATAACTAACGCCCAACATTACATCGGCCATTACGCCATAATTGTAATAGGCATTGCGGAGTATCTCGGCCCCGTTACCATCAAACTGCAGGTCGCTGAACGAGTTATCTTCAAAACTGAAGAACCCATGAGCTTTAGGGTCGCGCTTAAGATGCAGGTTTACGGCATCCCAGCCTACAGGCTCCTGGATGGCCGTTGTAACGAGCGAACCGCTGGTATAGTCGTTAATTGTGAATTGCCACATTTTGTTTTACCTTTGACTTACTATTAAATTTTAACCTATGAAAACCTTATTCCTCCTACTGGTTATTCTTTGCTCCTTTTCTGCCTGCAAAAAATGCTATACCTGCTCTGACGTTAATGGAACAAATTCTTCGTCTCCATGCTTTTATACAAATGCCGCTTTGACCAACTATGAAAATTCAAAGTCTACGCCCAATAACCCATATATGTGCGGACCTCAATAGTCTCTAATCCCATCGGGTTCTATTATTCAAAATCTGCGTTTTGCCTCCCTTATTCACTAAATAAGTCTGGAAGCCACTTTTATTCATTTCAACCAAAGGCCGGGTTTGTTCACCCACAGCCTCAGCAATCTTTTTAGCCAGGCGGTCCTCATTAATCATCGGCTGTGCCACCTGTAGGTTTGCCCTCATCATTACATCCTCACTTACATTCGGTAATGCCGGCACATCGTATTTAGCCAATAATGCGGCGGTATCGGGTGCGGTAATGATGCGATCTCCACCACCGGTATAGATCAACTCGGGCCCCTGCTCACCTACTAACTTCATACCTGGTAATGTATCGGGTGTGCCTTTTGGTGTTCCCTTAGCAAAGGCCGGTGGTTTTTGTGCACCGATAACGGCTACCTGCGCGGCTGTTGCTGCCACTG
>TBL_comb47_HYPODRAFT_10003931_pt1 | contig 17321 bp, 7 predicted proteins | sample TroBogypolimnion_40_FD_10682 | JGI IMG/M metagenome (IMG submission 10682)
GGTCTTGAGAATACTTTAACATTTTTAATAAGAGTATCTTTACACCCATCTACACTTGAAACAATAAGTCTAATTAAATAAATCGAATCTATGCCGGATTGATTATCTAAAAATGTTAAAGTAGGATTTGAAGCAATAGGATTAGAGATAATTACATTTGAAGAATTTAAAACATTCCATAAATAAGTTGTAATACCTTTTGAAATACTAATATTATTAATATTGATAACTGCCGGAGCACATACTGAGTCATCGCTAAATAAAAAATCTGCTTTTGGTTTTGGATAAACTATTAGAGAATGTATAATTGTATCTGAACAACCAGATGAACTAACAGTTGCTTTTAATTTTACACTGTAAGCTGTATCAATATAATTACTATTATTCACATAATTCATTATAGGATTCAAAAAAGTACTAAATTGATTATTCCCAAAATCCCAAAGATAATTTAAAGGTGTTGGAGTAGATTGATTTTGGAACAATACTTCTAGAGGATGACAACCTGAAGTAGGTTGAATAAAAGATGCTTTAGGTAATGGTGATACAATAATCCTATAATCTATAAAATTGCCTAAACAACTATTAGCTGATGTTGATATATGGTAAACTATAGAATCAGTAAACGTTCCAATATTAGTTAGTAATTGTATTGGTATTTGATTTGTACCACTAGATATAAAACCTGTAATGGCTCCGCTATGAATAACATTCCAATTAAAAGTAGTATTTATTACATTTGATGTTAAATTTATTAAAGAGCTTGAATTACCGGAACATATATATTGATCTAAAGAACTATTAGTTATAGTTGGTGTGGGTTTTATATTAATTGAAGACAGCGAACTAATACCACTACAACCATTAGAAATTGGAGTAACTATATAATTTAAAACTCCAGAAACACTTGAATTATTCAAAAGCAATAGTTTAGGAACATTACCAGTCCCTAAAGGAATAAAACCACTTATAGAAACAGGAGCAGAAGCAATCCAATTATAAGTAGTTCCATTTATATTAGAAGAAAAGCTTAATATTGATGTAGAATCTCCTGAACATATAGTTTGTGTTTGTGGAATGATTGATATAATAGGTTTTGGCTTTACTTCGACAGGAACAGTTATTGAGTTCCCACTACAACCACCAATAGAAGGCGTAATAACATAATAAACAGTATCAATAACAATCAAAGTCGAATTAACAACTTGTGAGATCTGATTACCTGTGCCAGGAGAACATCCAGAAATACCAGAAGGGACATTAATAATCCAATTGAAAGTCGTACCTGTTGAAGAGGATGAAATATCTATCTGTGTATTTGTTCCACTACAGATTGATTCATTATTTGGCGTAGCAACCACATTGGGTGTAGGATAAATAGAGATATTATAGTTTATTGGAATTCCTAAACATGAATTAAATACTGGAGTTATTGTAATTAATCCGGTTATTATATTTGATGTTAGATTTGCAGGAGCTATCCATGAAAGTATATTTCCACTACCTGTAAGAGCTAACCCTATGTTGCTATTACTATTTGTCCAATTAATTGTAGAATTTGATGGATTACTTATAAATATTTGACTAGGTATTATTCCTCCAGAACATACTGCAATATTAGTAACTGTATTAATAGTTGCAGACTGTTTAATAAGAACATTAAAACTAGTTGAATTGCCGATACAACCATTTAATGTAGGTGTAACATTAATTATTCCTGAAATATTGTTTCCTGAAATATTTTGAGGAGCAATCCAACTAGAGATAGTTCCAGACCCAGATGAACCTAGACCAATTGCAATATTATTGTTTGTCCATGAATATATTGAGCCCACTGGATTACTTGTAAAGTTTCCAATATTTATAGTATCACCCGGACAAAAAGTATAATTTGAAATATTATTTACAGTTGGTGTTGGTTTTATTTGAATAAGAAAATTCTTTGGCAAACCTATACAACCATTTAAAGAAGGTATTACTGTAATTGTTCCATTAATTGAAATACTTGAATTATTTTGAGGAGCAATCCAACTAGCTAAATTACCTATGCCATTAGCTAGAATCCCAATTGAAGTATTTGAGTTTGTCCAAGTATAATTTGCACCAGTAGGTAAACTAGAAAAGTTACCTATATTTATAAATGAACTTGGGCAAGCACTGATATCACTTACAGAATTAATAGTAGGTGTTGGTTTAATATTAATTATAAAACTTGTATTTGCTCCAAAACAACCATTATTTATTGGTGTAACATTAATTATTCCTGTAATATTTAATCCTGTGTTATTTGAAGGTGCAATCCAGTTTGAAATATTACCTATACCTGTAGCGGCAAGACCTATTAAGGTATCTGTATTGGTCCATGAAAAAGTAGAATTAACAGGATTTGCAATAAAACCACCAACACTAACTGTCTGACCTGGACAAATATTGATATTAGAAATTGAACTAATTACAGGAGATGGTTTTACTATAACTTTAAAACTCATTGGATTTCCTCCACAGCTATTAATATAAGGAGTTACTGTGATAATACCTATAATATTAGCTCCACTTATATTCAATGGTGCTATCCATGATGTTATATTACTACTGCCAATATTTCCCAATCCTATTGATGTATTAGAGTTAGTCCAAGAATAAATTATATTTGAAGGAATGCTAACAAAGTTACCAATATTAATTAAAGCACCTGAACATACAGAAACATCTGGTATCTGATTTAATACAGGAATAGGTAAAATAGTTATGGTAAAAATCATAGGATTACCAATACATGAATTTAATGTTGGTATTACTGTAATAGTACTTACAATAATAGAACCAGTTGAATTATTAGGTGCTAACCAATTTGAAATATTACCAGAACCACTTGCTAATAGGCCAATATTAGTATTTGTATTAGTCCAGATAATTTGTGCATTAGTAGGATTTGATAAAAAATTCCCTAAATTTATTAATTGTCCTGAACAAACTGTAATATTAGATATTTGAGTTAAGGATGGTTTTGCATAAATTGTAATCATAAAAGATATTGTCATACCATAACAGCCATTAAAATAAGGAGTAACAGTAATTGTACTAATTATGTTTGTTCCGGTATTATTCTGAGGAGCTGTCCAATCTAGAATATTTCCATTCCCACTATTTGCTAAACCTATAGATGAATTAGAATTTACCCATGAAAAAGTTGCACCCATAGAGGTACTTACAAAATTACCAATTGATATGATATTACCTGGACAAACTTCAATATTTGATTTAGGAGTAATTAGAGGTAATGGATTAACGACAATATTTTCTAAAATTATACTGTCACCACAACTATTAGAAGCTTTAATAGAATAATTAAATATACCAGATGAATTATAAAATATAGAACCAGGGGTGGAATTTGTAGAGGAAGATGGTATTCCATTAGGAAAACTCCATAAATAAGATATTATATCGTTACATGATGTAAATGTTGCAAAAGGTGTTATAGCACTTCCTGCACAAATAATTGAAGATGTAGTATTATTAGTTATAAAAGGTTTTGATCTTACAGTAATGAATCTACTAATAGTATCAGGAGGTGTACAACCATTTTCAACTTTTAGTAATATCTGATAATAACCGGGTTCGTAAAATACAACCTCAGGGTTTAGAGTAGTATCAGTAGTATTATTAATATAAGTATAATAATTTGTTGATAAAGCACAAGTTGAAGATAGTGAAGTAATCTTCCAAGTATATTTAACATTGCCACACAAATTAGAAGCACTAGATTGATTAATTAAATACAATGTATCAGGTTTACATAAAACAGAATCACTAATAACGAATTTAGAAATAGGAATTGGAGAAATACAAACTGTTTTTGTAACAATACTATCTCCACAATGATTACCAGTAAATAACTTAATAGTATAGATTCCAGAGCTAATAAAATTTAAAGTTAAAACACCTGAACCCCAAGTTGTAGTATCATTTGTTGGAAAAAGGTTACCAAGTTTACCTGATTGAATTATCCATCCTGTATCAGGTGTAACTTCCCAATTTCTTTTATAAGTTAATACAGGTAATGAAACTACATTAGGGATATAACAACTTAACTTAGTACTATCATAGAAGGAAATTTGTGAATTCACACAAACACTTGAAGAAGGAGAAAGTCCCATTCCCATAATAGGTTTTGAAGAAATATTTATAGGTGTAACAGTAACACCTGTTGCGCCACAAGGATTTTGTGCAGTAATTGTAATTTGAAATGAATTAGGATAAGTTTCTAAACCACTATAGCTAGTAACTCCACAAGAATATTTATCAAATGTATGTGTATAACTAGATGGCGGTAAATCAGGTAATGAAGGTTGATAAAACACAGTATCCGGTGAACCATCATTGATAGATATAGTATATTTAGTTCCGGGGGGGTTAGCTCCTCCTTGAGAATTGATATAATAAATAGGAAAAACAAAAGTTTGAGGCAAGCATCCTATCGTAGCTCCCGGATTCCCGAGACTTATTGCAGGATTACCTCCATTAAAAACGCTATAATCATTTGTTGTAACACAACCGTCTTGACCTGTAACAATAATGTGTATGTTAAATGAACCTAAATTAGTATATGTATGATTTGCTGTATCATTAATCATGGAACTATTGATATAATTAGTGGTATTATCACCCCAATCTATATAATAAGATGCATTGGTTAATTTTGTTGTTGATGTATTAGTTACTACAAGATTAAAAATATTATATATACCACCAACAGCACAATGAGTAAAAGCAGGAGAACTTACCCAATCCATTAATTGAGCACTTGGATTTTTTTTAACTGTAACCGGAATAATAGTATCATGTGAACATCCTAGTGTTAAATAATAAACTGTTAATTTAACATTAAAGTTAATATTCCCATCTCCAATTAAATTACTATAAGTATGTGAAGGATTCTTTGATATTGAAGTTGTATTATCTCCAAAATCCCACAAATATTTCACTCCTGTTGTAGGAGTAGATAGATTTGTGAAATGTATAGTTGTTCCAGAACATGAATTATTTGGAGTAAAAGTAAAATTAGGTGATATCTTTTGAAAAACATGAACATTCTTAGTTATAGATACCACACATCCATTATCAATAGAATCTATTAATTGTAAAAGCCAGTTTCCCGTAGAAGTCCAATTAATATTTATCTGATTTGAATCTTGTCCATCATTTATTACTCCCCCACCCGATAATAACCAATTATAATTATGACCAGATTGATTTATTACAGAATATGAAATATTTGTATCACCTTGACAGATGCTATCCGTAAAGAAATTCCAAATCGGATTAGGATTAGGTGATAGATTTATATTTATTGAAGAAGTATATGTATTATTTAAAGAGTCAGTTACGTTAAGTGTAAAAATATCAGATTGTAAAATCAAGACATTAATAATAGAATCATTAATTAATGTAAAATTAGAATTTGATGACCAATTATATATAAGACTTCCTTGTGAACCAGAAATGTGAGCATAAATATTCGTAGATAAGTTTATACAACCTACCGTATCATCAGCTGATAAACTAACAGTAATTTGTCCTATTCCCAATTTCGTAATTACTATTAAAACAAATAATAAATATAATTTTTTCATAATAGTATAAGTGCTGTATTTCTAGCTATTAACACAAGTTTTACATAACATTATATTATATAATTTCATAATACAAAAGTAATTCCATTTATTTAAACAATTGTTACATAATTAATATTAAATGTTATAAAATTTACATATAACTTTTAATAATATATTTTTATCCATTTAAAAATAATTCTAAAAAGATATATGTATTGATAGATATATTTAATACTTACTATCATCATATTATTATTAGTTACAATCTTTATATTAAATAATTATAATTTATTTCTTCAAATTAAATTAAAAAACAAAATTACACAATATTATAATCAAACATCAATAAATAAAGCAATTTACAATACTTTAAATAAACAATTTATTGTTAATTTAGTTTTAATTTATAAATACAATTTTAACAATAATTTTATTTTAGTTATTCATTTTAATTTAGATTAATAATTATTACTTTTTTTAAAAGTATTATACGTGTAGTTTTAAATACATTTGTTATTAAGAAGTTAATAATAAGTTAAAATGTTCTTATATAAAAAACAATCTAAAAAATCACATTAAAGATTTTGTTTAAAAGCATATTAGAATTAAATTAAAATTATTTAACCGTAAATTTAAGTTCTAAAAATCAATTCTTATTTAATACTATATTCATAAATTTCCGTATAATCAACTTATTAAGTATTATTTTTAATATGATAAAAAAAGAAACCCAAAATTAACATTTCATTAACAAAATAAAAAACTAGTTTTTGTGATTTGGTAAACAATTTTTTAATAACATTGCATCATTAAAATTAACACAATTAATTAATTTTTTAAATAAAATAAACATATGACAAACATTGCTTTAACTCAAAAAGTTGATCAATTCATGGCAAAGGTTATTGCCAAAAATCCTAGTGAAACAGAATTTCACCAGGCAGTAAGGGAAGTTGTAGAATCATTATTCCCATTTATTGAAGAAAATCCAAAGTATAATGGAATTCTAGAAAGAATAGTTGAACCTGAAAGAGTAATCATGTTCAGAGTTCCATGGTTGGATGATAAAGGAAATTTCCAAATCAACAGAGGTTTTAGAATAGAAATGAATAGTGCTATTGGACCTTACAAAGGTGGTTTACGTTTCCATCCTACTGTTAATCTTGGTATTTTAAAATTTTTAGCTTTTGAACAATGTTTCAAAAACAGCTTAACAACACTTATGATGGGTGGTGGTAAAGGTGGTTCTGATTTTGATCCTAAAGGAAAATCAGATAATGAAGTAATGAAATTCACTCAGAGTTTCATGAGTGAATTACAAAGACATATTGGTCCTGACACAGACATTCCAGCTGGTGACATCGGTGTTGGTGGACGTGAAATTGGTTTCATGTTTGGTCAGTACAAAAGACTAAGAAACGAATTTACTGGTGTTTTAACTGGTAAAGGTTTAGAATGGGGTGGCAGTTTAATTCGTCCAGAAGCTACTGGTTATGGTCAAGTTTATTTTGCAAAAGAAATGTTAGCTACTAAAGGTGATTCTTTCAAAGGCAAAACAGTTGTTGTTTCTGGTTCTGGTAACGTTGCTCAATATGCAACTCAAAAAGCTACTGAATTAGGTGGTAAAGTTGTTACTATGTCTGATTCTAATGGTTACATCTTTGATCCAGCTGGTATCACTGCTGAAAAATTAGCTTTCGTTATGGAATTGAAAAACGTAAAAAGAGGTCGTATTTCTGAATATGCAACTAAATACAACTGTCAATACGTTGAAGGTAAAACTCCATGGGGCGTTAAATGTGATGTAGCATTACCAAGTGCAACTCAGAATGAATTAAATGGTGATGATGCTAAAACATTATTAGCTAATGGTTGTATCTGTATTTCTGAAGGTGCTAATATGCCATCTACTGCTGAAGCTGCTGAATATTTTGTAGAAAAGAAAGTTCTTTATGGTCCTGGTAAAGCTGCTAATGCTGGTGGTGTTGCAACTTCAGGTCTAGAAATGGCTCAAAATTCTCAAAGACTTAACTGGACAAGCGAAAAAGTTGATCAAGAATTACATACTATTATGGTTAACATTCACAAAACTTGTGAAAAATATGGTAAAGAAGCAGATGGTACTATCAATTATGTTAAAGGTGCAAACATTGGTGGTTTCGTAAAAATTGCTGAAGCTATGTTAGCTCAAGGTTTAGTTTAATTTTTATATCTTTTAAATTAAAAAAAGAGGTGAGATTTTCTCACCTCTTTTTTTTTGTTCACATTTATATACTATATTTGCATTTTTATTAATACTAGCTCATATGAAAAAATTACATTTATTAATCATTACTTTAATAATTTTTCTTTTCTTTTATTCAATAAGTTATTCTCAAAAAACTTATTTTTTAAATAATAAAATTTTATCTGGTTACAACCATAAAATATCTGGAAATGATATAGAATATCATTCTCATGAACCAAATGTAAACGATGCATTATTGACAAGATGTACTGATGGAAATATGGCAATAGAATGGAATACTCAAAATATTCCTTTAAATTTTGTTGATAAGGAAGCTACTTTTACATGGATTGCAGCTTATTCATGCGGTACAAGTAGTGCAAATAGAAAATTTGATTTGTATATAAATAATGAATTAATTTTAACTTTTACTACGTATTATCTTAAAAGTCCAAACTCATGGAAATTTGAAGGAAAAAATGGCGTTATCCTTTCTTTTGACGAAAAAACAAAAGATAACGTTGATGATATTATGGGTAATATGTTTCTTAAAGTACCTACCAATATTTACAAACCAGGTTCAGCATTGCTAATGAAGATTGTTGGTGAAAAAGAAGATAGTAAGGATTGGTATATGACTTTTAAGTATGATATTTTTGAGAAAGTAACAGTTGTTCCACAGCAGGTTATTGTAAAATCAATAAATGGGAAAATGCAACTTTTAGAGATAAATATTTACCATATTAATAATTCAGGCAAAGCTACAATTATCATAAACAATGAAAAAGCTAATAAAAAGGTTTATGATTTAAAATATGGATCAAATAACTTTACTTCAAATACTCCTGTTTCATATATTCCTAGACCTGTTAAAGTTGAAATAATTATTGATGATACTACTTTTTATAATCAAACTTTAATGATTAATCCTGTAACATATCGAGAATTATGTTTAGTATCTCATGCTCACACTGATATTGGATATTCCGACCTCCAACAAGATGTTATGCAAAAACACATTGATAATATTAATGTAGCTTTAAAAATAATAAAGAAAACAGAAAATTATCCTAGTGATGCTAAATATATTTGGAATATTGAAAGTTCGTGGGCTGTTGATCATTTTATGATACAAGCAACAGATGAACAAAAAACAGGATTTATTAATGCCATAAAAAATAATTCAATAGGTTTATCTGCAACTTATAATAACATTCTTACAGGACTCTGCCAACCTGAAGAATTGATCGAACTTACCTCATATGTACATAATTTATCTACCCAGTATAATTTTTCAATGCCCAAAACAATGATGATAAATGATGTTCCTGGTTTAAATTGGAGTATAATTGATGCTTTAGCTCAAAGTGGTGTAAAATATATTGCAAGTGGTCAAAATTATATATCTAGTTTGCCCCAATTGGGCGACAGAGTTGGTAGTTCTAACCAGCTTTTGGGCGACAAGCCTTGTTATTGGTTTTCTCAATCAGGTAAAGAAAAGGTTTTATTATGGTTAGGTGGTAAAGGTTATAGCTGGTTTCATGGCTCAAGTGTTGCTAAGATGCCGAATAAAGTTAAAGCTAACTTAATGCAATATGTTAAAGAGTTAGAAGAACAAAATTATCCTTATGATATGGTTATGCTACATTATACAATCCCTGCAGATAATGGCACTACCGATGATAAATTATCAGATTTTGTTAAAGATTGGAATGAAACCTATGAGTCTCCTAAATTGATTAATTATAATATAAACACGCTTATGGAAGTGTTTGAAAAGAAATATGCTAATAAAATCCCTGGAATTCAGGCTGACTTTACTCCATATTGGGAGGATGGGGCTATTTCTTCTGCTAAAGAGGAAACGATGGTTCGTCAGTCTAGCTCATTTCTTCATAGTATTTCTGCTTTAAAATCAATGTTGGCATTTGATAAACTAACTTCATTAAGTATTGATTACAATATTAATATTGCGTGGACGAATATCTTAATGTTTCAAGAGCATACTTGGGGTTCGTGGAATAGTATTTCTGAGCCTGATGCTCCTTTTAGTACTAAACAATGGGATTATAAAAAACAATTTGAAATTGATGCTGTAAATAAAGTCAAAAATATTTTAGACTCACTTTTGATGAGGAAGAATGGGGAAGTAAAACCAAATGAATATTTTGAAGTTTTCAACCCAAATTCCTGGAAACGAACAGATATTGTTACTATTCCTTCAAATATTTATGTTGAAGATAATTCTTTTGTAAAAGATAAAAAAGGAAATAAATATCATATTCAACATCTTTCTACTGGCGAAAATATATTTATTGCAAAAGATATCCCAGCTTTAACTTCAATTAAATTTCAGTTATCAAATCAAAATATTGTCGAAACATATCCACTTTCTATTTCCAAATATTCAATAGAAAACCAGCAATATATAATAAAAATCGACAGTGTTCACGGGAACATCAAAAGTATCATACGCAAGAAAAATTCACAAGAATTAGTTGATCGAAATAATAAATTTAAGTTCAATCAATATCTATATGTACCAGGTTATAATCCTGCTGATGTTGTTAGCAATGCATCTTGTGAGATTATTATTAAAGATTATGGAAAAGTGATGGCTTCATTAATAGTTAAGTCAAAGCCTACAGGAAGTAATGAAGTTTTGCAGGAAATTAGGTTATATGACGGTATTGATAGAATTGATATTATAAATACTATTGATAAACTTAAAGTTAGAGAGAAAGAAAGTGTTCATTTTGCATTTCCTTTCAACATAACTGATGAAGATGTTAAAATTGGATTAGGTATTGGATACCTTCAACCTAATAATAAACAAATTAAGGGCTCTTGCAAAGATTATTTTTGTATGAATAATTGGGCTGATGTTTCAAATAAACAGACAGGTATTACATTAACTTGTAACGATGCTCCTATGTTGGAGATGGGTATATTGAATAACGAAGATCGTGCGCTAACTACCCACAAGATTTGGATTGACACGATTCCTCTTTCTAGTACTTTGTTTTCGTATGTGATGAATAATTATTGGCATACAAATTATAAAGCTGATCAAGAAGGGCTAGCGTCATTTTCATATAGAATTTATCCTCATAATCTTTTTTCCTGTTCTGATGCTTATAAGCACGGTCTTGAAACTGCACAACCTTTAATTACTACTATTGCGGACAAATCAACTATTACTGTCAAACCTTTCTTTACCATTGACAATCCTAATGTTATCATTACTTTTATTAAATCAAATTCTGATGGAGGTTTGCTGGCAAGAATTTATAATGCTTCTGATAATACTCAAACAGCAAATATAAAATTTAATGATAAGAAAAGAGAACATAAAATCTACGATAGCAATGCTAGTGGCGACAAAGGAAGTATCTATTTAAACGACAATTTACAACCTCATGAATTTAGATCTATTTTAATATATTAATCTCAAGAATCGTAAAAACAAAAAGTCCCGAAATTATTTGATTTCGGGACTTTTTGTTATATTAATAAATAAACGTATTCTTATAGTGGAAAGGAATACTGAGTATTATCAACTGTAACATTAACCTGTGGATTACATGAGTCCGCAGTAATAAAATCAATTGTAACTACATTAGTTACATTTTGATTACTTGAATCTAAACTATGCATTGTCATATTTATTATACCATATACAATATATTGACATTGAGTTGTTATTCTCAATTTATTTGCAGGTGATATATTGCCTGTAACAGTACAATTGTTATTAGTTACAACATTAAAATTATCGCTTTGAAATGTAAATTGATCATCAGAGAACGAAGGTGTTGAAACTCCATTATCCCATTCAATCTTATACGATCCGTTGAAGGTTGTAGTATCAGTCCCTTTTATAATTTTTGTATTAGTAATACTATCTGTAAATGTTTTTATTGTAGCTCCTCCCAAATTTGTAATACTATTAGATCCTTGGAAAGTGTAACCATTTACAGAATAACCATTAAAGGTTATTAGGCAAGTAGCTGATGAATCTTGAAAATTTCCACCTGTAACTGTAGCAACAAAAACTCCCGTTGTTGAATCAGTTGATTTTAGATTTCCATACATAAAAGTATAAGTGTGTGTACTTGCATTATAAGTAACTGTCGCACCATTTATATGACCTAGTCCACTCATAATAGCCGAATCGTTTGAAGCCTGACATACTAAATTGAATACATGAGTATAAACTCCTTGTATTAAGGCAACTTTCTGTGCTAAATTTGTTTGTACAGATGTTGTAGTTGTTGAATTGTTATCTTTATTGCAAGATGAAACTATGATTGCAAGTATTGCAAGCATTAGTATTGACATTATTGTTTTTTTCATTTTCATAACATTTTTGTAATTATTATTATTTATTTTGTTAAATACTAAACTAATATTGTTGCAAATATACAAAATAATTTCTATAAAATCTATTTTTATATAAAATATTTATTAACATTATCACATTATAAATTTCACTATTTCATTTGAAACCTAATAAAGATAGGGCTTTTAAGCAATTTAAAATTTATTTTATTTTTGATAGAAATCAGTACTTTCAAATATTTTATCAGCAGATTTAGCAATAAATCCTGAATAAAGCTTACCATTTGCATCAGGATACCTTTTTGCAAATTCATAATAACAAGATGGTATTTCAAACGCACCTTCAATAAAGTCAACTTTTATCAACCCAGATTTAATGCTAGATTGCTCTAACAGTTCTTGTGGCGACCCTTTAATTTCACCTTCTGAATCATTGATTAAGAAACCCTTATTTTTAAGAAAAGTGTTTACTTTTTCAATAGAATCATATTTCTTTAAATTATTAATATTAACTGTGAAATGATTGGCACAAAATCCAAAAACATATACCCAAGCAGCATATTCCGATTCCTTACGAAGGTATTTAAATACCTCATAAGAAGGAGTTCCCCATATATTTCCTGAATAAATCAGTTCTTCAGATGTTAAATTGTTCAAAGATATCTTATCAATTGTTTTGCTAATAATATTTTGAAGATCAATACTAAAGTCTTCAAGAATTAATTCACTGATAAAAACTCGTGGGGCAGATAAATCTGTTTTATGTTCAAAATGTTTAGCAAACAAATGTTTATTTTCAAAAGTATAAGTTCCTTTTTCTTCGAAACCATTTGCAATAAATACCTTTGCAAGAACATCAATATTTATTCTAGCATCATTAAAAGTTCTAAAAGCGATATGATCATTAAGTATCTCCTCCCCTTCCCCTACAAAAAGATCGTAAACCTTTTTTGAATGAGGATTTTGAGTAATATAATCCGTCCACAAACGATTGAAAATATCTTTATAATCCATGTTTAATAAATAAATGTTATTAATAATATAATTAATAAACAAGCATTAAAAACAATTGTTTGCAATCTAAAAGGAAATATTATTCTTATTAACTTTAAGTACTTTAAGTATTTTAAGTATTTCAAGTACTCTTAAATTCTATTTTTTATGCAACAGCACGACATTCTCCACATGATGCGTATGAGGGAACATATCAATAGGTTGAATCTTCATAACATCGTATTTCTCACTCATCAATGCAATATCCCTTGCCTGTGTAGCAGCATTACAACTAATATATACAACTTTCATTGGAGCTATTGTTAATATCTGGTTTACAACCTTCTCATGCATTCCTGCTCTAGGAGGATCGGTAATTATAACATCTGGTCTTCCGTTAGTTTCCACAAAATCATCAGTCAAAACCTTTACCATATCACCGGCATAGAAAAAAGCATTTGTAATTTCGTTAAACACAGAGTTCATATAAGCATCCTCAATCGCCTCAGAAATAGACTCTATACCTATTACTTTTTTAACACTACCGGCTATATAATTAGCAATAGTTCCGGTACCGGTGTATAAATCATAAACCACTTCATCTCCACAGAAATCAGCAAACTCAGCTGCAATTTTATAAAGATTATTAGCCTGTTCTGAATTGGTTTGAAAAAATGATTTAGGACCTATTTTAAATTGAAGATCAGCTCCTCCTTTAAAATGCTTCATCTTTTCAATAATATACGGGTTTCCCTTATAGCTAATAACCTCCAGATCACTTATGGTATCATTCTTTTTACCATTCACAACATACATCAGTGCAGTTATTTCAGGGAATGATTCTGCAATATGATCCATTATTTTATTAATAGCTTTTATATAATTATCTCTTACAATAAGAATAACCATCAAATCTCCTGTAGTAGTAGTTCTTATAATTAAATTTCTTAAAAAACCATTATGCGATCTAGCATCAAAAAATGTAAGATTATTCTCTAAAGCATACTTCTTTACTTCATTTCTGATAGCATTCGAAGGATCTTTCTGCAAATAGCATTTTGTAATATCCAAAACCCTGTCGAATAACAATGGAATATGAAATCCCAATGCATTAGAATTTTCAATAAGTTCATCCGTTTTTATTTCATCTTCCAACAACCAACGCTTACACGAAAATGTGTATTCCAACTTATTACGATAAAAGAAAACATTTTCAGAACCAATAATAGGCTGCATTGACGAAACATCAATTTTACCAATACGTTTCAAATTATCCTCAACCTGTTTCTGTTTATAATATAATTGTTCCAAATAGTCCATATTCTGCCACTTACATCCTCCACAAACACCAAAATGCTTACAACTTGGCTCTGCTCTTTTCTCAGAATATTTATGAAACTTAATCGCTCTACCTTCAATAAACGACTTCTTCTTTTTAATAATTTCAATATCCACAACATCACCGGGCACCACATGCGAAACAAAAATCACAAGGTTATCAACCCTTGCAACTGCCTTACCCTCACTACCTGCATCAATTATCTCAACGTTCTCAAACACTTCTCTCGGCCTCTGGTATCTTTCCATTTTATTATTATTAAATACGATGCAAAGTTAATCAATTTATGCAATTTAGTATGATTTATAATTCGCTATTCGTTTTTGCTCATTATTTTATTCTTTATTATTATGATGATGATTATTATTTTAATTTTATTAATGAAGAAGATTATATAATTAAAATGAAAAAGAAAAAGAATCCCGTTAACTATGATAATTTTGAATTTAAATAATAATAGTATGATTAATAACATAATAAATTAAATTAAAACCAGGATTAAAGTAATATATTATAGGATTAATCTCCCCCAGGCAGGATACAAGTAAGATATATGAGGATACAAGTAAGATTATCTAGAATACAAGTAAGATATTTCAGGATACAACTCCCCTAGGCAGGATACAAGTAAGATATATCAGGATACAAGTAATATTTTCTAGGATACAAGTAAGATATTTCAGGATACATGTAATATTTATCAGGATACATGTAAGGTTAGATAGGATACTTCCCATTTCAAACAAAAGATTTCTATTTTATAAATGGATTAAAACCATTTTTTAAATAGTAAATATTATGCCACACAACTAGCATTTTATCTTTATAAAAAATATTTATTATTTAATTTTGATTAAATAACCAAAACAATAGACTAATTTTATCTAAATTATTATTACTTTTACATCCTAATTAATAACAATGAGAACAATTATAGTATTCCTAAAATTCACAATAATAAATTTGCTTTTTGTACTGATAATTAGCAATAATATCAAGGCACAATCCACCGAAAAGTTCCTTATCGGCAACTGGATTGGAGCAATTGATATACAAGGCACGAAACTTACACTAGTAATCAGGTTTAATTTTAATGATAAAGACAGTCTTATAGCCGTAATGGATAGCCCCGACCAGGGAGCAAAAGATATTCAAGTTTCAAAACTGACTATTAGAAATGATTCAGTAATTATTCGAGTAAAAAAATTGAGTGTTACTATTTCAGGTTTATTAAATAAAAAAGATTCGACTATTAATTGCCTATTCAGGCAAGGTATTTTAAGTAGTCCATTATTACTTAAGAAAACTGATAAAGTTCCTACCCTCAATAGACCACAGGAACCTAAACCACCTTTTCCATATATAATAAATGAGGTAAGTTTTGAAAACTATATTGATAGTATTACTTTGGCAGGAACGCTTACGCTTCCCGAAAAGGGAGATAAATTCCCTGTTGCAATAATGATTACCGGTTCAGGTCCTCAAAATAGAGATGAAGAGCTGTTAGGTCACAAACCATTCCTAGTAATTGCCGATTATTTAACCAGACATGGTATAGCAGTTCTACGTTTTGACGACCGTGGTATAGGCAAATCCAAAGGAGACTTTAGTAAAGCCACCTCTTTCGACTTTGCTAATGACGTAGAAGCAGCTATTAACTATTTGAAGAAACATCCTAATATAGATGTATCACATATTGGGCTTATTGGCCATAGTGAAGGAGGTTTGATAGCTCCTATTGTTGCTTCCAGAAATAAGGATGTAAACTTTATAATACTTCTTGCCGGCCCAGGCTTAACCGGTGAACAAATCATATTGAAACAATCAGCATTAATATCAAGAGTTGAAGGGTTAGATGAAAAAACTATAAAAGATAATAATGATTTAAGTGAGCAGATTTATAATATACTAAAAAAAGAACCTGATAATTCTAAAGCAGGTGAGAAAATTAAGAAAGTATATTTTAAATCTATAAAGAAATTGACAAAGGAGGAAAAAGAAAAGTCAGGTTTAAGTGAAGATAAAGTTGATATTATGATACAACAAGTGACTTCTAAATGGTTTAGAACATTCCTCATCACAGATCCACAAATTTATTTAAGTAAAGTTAAATGTCCTGTCTTAGCTTTAAATGGAGCTAACGATTTACAAGTCCCTCCTGATGAAGATTTGGTTGCTATTGAGAATGCTCTTAAGAAAGCCGGCAATACTAATTATAAAACAATGAAGCTTCCTGAACTAAATCATTTATTCCAACATTGTACAACAGGTTCTCCAAATGACTATTCTAAAATTGAAGAAACAATATCCCCCGAAGTTTTACAGATCATAAGTGATTGGATAAATAATATTGTAAAGTAATAAATAGTATCGAATTTTAATTAATGTATTAATAATATTAAATAAATAAAACATGAACAGATATTACGGAAGAAACCCCAAAATAGGGATTAGACCAACTATTGATGGTCGTAGAAAAGGAGTTAGAGAATCTCTTGAAGCCCAAACTATAAAAATGGCGGAAAACCTTGCTGAATTCATAAGTTCTGAATTAAAGTATATAGATGGCACACCTGTAGAATGCGTTATCGCTGACACATGTATTGGTGGTGTTGCTGAATCAGCGATGTGTGCTGATAAATTCGAAAGAGAAGGTGTAGGAGCTACTATCACAGTTACTCCATGCTGGTGTTATGGTTCCGAAACTATGGATACCAATCCATATTACCCAAAGGCAGTTTGGGGATTTAACGGTACTGAACGTCCGGGTGCAGTTTATTTGGCAGCAGTTTTAGCTGGACAT
>TBL_comb47_HYPODRAFT_10003932_pt1 | contig 17321 bp, 18 predicted proteins | sample TroBogypolimnion_40_FD_10682 | JGI IMG/M metagenome (IMG submission 10682)
CGGCATGGCCGCCCACCCTGCGTGCAGACGCAGGCTGACCGTGCCCCCGTTGCCTCCCTGGCGCTACTCCCCGTGGGGAGTTGTAGTTGTCGTCAGTGGGGACGGCTAATTGTCGTCAGGCAGAAGGCACTTCGCTTGTTCCTAGAGCCTGGCCAAGTGGCTGAAGTCAGGGTCCTGGTCGCCCGATTAAGGAACTCACGGTACCCGGAGACCAGGACCGGCTACTTCGACACTGATCACCTTGATGAACTGGTGACCGAATTCGAAGGGATTCTCGATGCTCAGGGGTATTACATCACCCTGAACCCAGTGCTTCGAGATCTTCACGCCAGGGCCTACAACCGGACCAAAAAGGCTGAGAAGGGTGATTCTACGAGCGACCGTGATATTGAAAAAAGGCGATGGATCCTCATCGACATCGACCCGGTTCGACCCTCAGGAATCAGTTCCACGGATCAGGAAAAGAAGGCCGCAGGGAAGGTGGCATATGAGGTTCGTGAATGGCTCAGGACCCAGGGTTGGCCTGATCCAGTAGTCATAGATTCAGGGAATGGGTTCCACCTTCTCCATCTGGTCGATCTTCCCGCTGAGGACAACGACCTACTGAAGCGCTGTCTGGAAGTCCTGGATGAGAAATTCTCTACGACGAAGGTGAAAATTGACACGTCGGTTTATAACCCATCTCGCGTAACCAAGATTCCTGGCACACCTGCCCGTAAGGGGGACAACACGCCCGACAGGCCACATCGGATGTCCAAGCTGATCAAGGTGCCTGACCCACTGTTGGCAGTCCCCACTGCACTTCTGGAAGTCTTTGCGGGTCCAATGGAGAGCCAGCCCCCTCCCGCCGAAGAACCTGGGGCTCGTTCCGCATTCAATCTGCATGATTTTGTTGGCCGTCACTTCCCTGATGCAGTGGGTCCAAGGCCCTACAAGGTTGGGACAATCTACGAAATCTATTGTCCATGGCGAGCGTCTGATGGCAGGTCAGCCTTTCTGATTCAATTTCGCGATGGTGCGGTGAGTGCAGGATGCCAACATGCCACCTGCCCCGGCTCAAAAACGACTGGGAATCACTGGCATGACCTTCGAAACATGCTGGAATTCACTTCAGAGAGCCGGGGTCAAAAGATACAACCTGGCACGAATTCGAAGGCCCAATCAGAAGATTCACCATCGGCCAAAAAGGTGCCGAAGCACAGGCAGTCATTGGAACTCTTGCGTTGGTCAGACTTGAAGGACAAGCCTGTGCCAGATGCAGAATGGTTAATTCGTCCCTTCCTCCCAAAAGTGTCATTTGGAATTGTGGCCAGTCATCCAGGCCACGGGAAAAGCATCCTGAGCCTCGCTATTGCTGTTGGAATGGCCACAGGACTTCCGGTCCTAGGAATGCCAACTTACGGCCCAGCAGGCGCAGGTGTGCTGTCTTTGGAGGACGACAGGAATGTGATTCACCGTCGATTAATAGCCATTCGGGAGAGCTACGGCGACGCATGGACATCGATTCATGACGACCTCCTAGATCAAAACCTCAGGATCATGGTCCGAGCGAGGACAATTCTTGAAGCACTTGATGGGCCTGCCGCCGCACTCCATCTTTCAGGTCTTGCCTTCGAGCTGGCTGATGCCATGCGCACCACCCGAGACCGGCCTGCCGTTCTCTTCCTCGATACCCTGAATGCCGTGCACGGTGAGGATGAGAACTCGAACACCGAAACGCGCATTCTCACAGCAACCATCTTTGCCCTGCATGACACCCTGGGTTGCTCGATTTGGGCGCTACACCACCTGAAGAAGACGGGGAACTCCAGGAATCCTCCTCGGCTTCCTGAACGGATGGATCCTGAACTGGTGCGTGGAGCAAGTGCACTCGTGGGATCGGCTCGCGCGGTGGTCCAGTTCGGATGGGTTGTCTCCTCTGAAGCGGAAAGGGCGAGTCTCGAAATCGAAAACTGCCAGCGGCGGTACGCGATTCTCGGCCTCACGAAGGTAAACGATGGCCCTCTCAGCCCGTGGTTGCTATTGGAGCACTCGAACAGGGGCGGAGTGTTGGTCCCAACGCCCGATGGAGAAAAGGCTCTGGCAGTCCTTCGGGGTGGAAACACCGCCAAACAACTTCGGGCGGCAGAAATGCTGTTGCTGGATATCCACGCTGGCATGGATCGATCAGTCCTGAAGGAGAAGCACTATCCGAACGACCCAAAGGCCGAAAATAAGCTCAAGGCCACGCTCCATGACATGCGACGTCGTCACCAGTGGCTGGTGGACCGCAAGATGGATCTCACGGACATCGGTCTTCGGAAGGTCAAAGAACTAGGTGGGCAGCAGAAAGACATTTCCGACCTTGAAGACGGCGATGGCCGTTAATCACTTGGTGAACCGTGAAGTGGGCATGCCCACTATCGCCGACGCCTCCTTCGGATGGCGGTCTGCTGTCCCGCCCCTCAAGGGCGGGACAGTAGGACCTCCATCTCCGGGTAGGCACGCCAACTCCCCTTTAGGGTGACCCGGATTCTGCCTACCCGAGAGACGACGGCCTGATCCCAGCTACCAACTCCCCAGAACGAACTCTGAACCTTTCCCATTTGCACCCGCCAGGGTGGAGGAAATCATGCGCAAACAAGCCAAACAATCCGGTCGTGATGACAATCGTCTACTCAACCCAATGAACGATAGCGATCTGGAAATCATTGCGATTACTCAATTCGGTATGCCTCGGCGAACCCGAAAACACGCTAGAGGAATCTACCTTTCCTTCCTCAGAGAGGCCCTGACGACCACATGCTCACCAACCGTGTGGCCACCGGAATCCTGGGCTGAATTCTTCGCCGGTCAGAACCCTGCGGGGTCGAAATGACTCGGAGAACCGGCGAAACCAATTTACTTCCTACAACCAAGCAGATCAGGAAAGGAACCTTACCAACCGAATCCGTTCTTGCTGATATGTCGAATATGACATATTATGATCAAGCCGGGTTCGAAAATAAACCTCTGATCTGGCTGAAAGACAGGATCAGCACGCCACCCTTCTCTTTACAGGCTCGTCGGGAGGCTGGACTGCTGCTTAGACAACTCCAGATGGGGATTCTGATCCCCCTACCCCACTCAAGACCCATGCCTGCCATCGGGCCACGATGCCATGAACTCCGCATCGACGATCGGACCGACATGTGGCGGATCATCTACCGGATAGAGTCAAATGCCATCATCATCCTCGCCTGCTTCAAGAAAAAAGGCCGCAACACGCCCTACCAGGTCATCGCCGAGTGCAAAGACAGATGGGCAATCTACAGCGGGCTCAAAAGTAGATGAAGAAGCGGAGTCCCATAGTGAGTCCAGATTGAAGGCTGCTGGCTGGGCCGTAGGGACGACCCGAGATTTTCTAGGCCTCTCAGATGAGGAGGCAGCCTTCATCGACATCAGGGTGGCTCTGGCGGTCACCCTGAAACGGCTCAGATGCACGCTGGATTTAACCCAGGTCGAAGCCGCCAAGCGCTTAAAGACCAGCCAGTCCCGTGTCGCCAAGATGGAATTCGCAGACAAAACCGTCACTGTGGATTTGCTCATTCGGTCGATTTTGAGGCTGGGTGGGACTCGGGAACTGGTGGCGGCGGCCATCTCTCGGTAACGCTCGTGAATATTTGTTCCTGGGGGGCACACAACTGCTGTGGTCCCCCTAGGAATTGACGAATTTCATTCCTCAGGGCGAAGAACTGACGGTCTGGCTGAAGCCCGAAATATTAAGCCTTGAATCGATCTGGGTATCTTTCTGTGAGACGTGCCATTACGGTTTGGTGTTCCGCCATTATCACTTCTATTCTTCTCGCCACATCGATAGGAAGCCTGTAGTGCCCAGGAGTCCCCTCCGGTTCACCTTGTGCGCTGAGCTTTACATACTGTTCTTTTAAGTTGCACATCAGTGCAATGTCCTCGTCATTGCTCAATGGGCGGCGAATATTGTCAGGGGGGTTCTTTCCCAATCGATCCTTCCGACGAGGAACGAATAGTATTCGTTCCTCCTCATAGCCTGGGCGCTGGGGAGTGATATCCACCAGGATGCCCGAAGGCTTTTCCCATACACAGTGGTATTCGGCTTCAAGAAGCAACCCCGGAATTTCCCATAGGTGCCACCCCAACACCAACTTGCCCCCCTTTTTCTTCACCATGGTGGCGACATTGGGAAAGCATTCTGCCGGAAGTGCCCAGTTCGCCACTTGAACCAGAACGTATCGAGGTAATCCTGCCAGGAAATGATCCTGGCAAAATGCCTGCACATCTTCTCGACTTATATCTGGAGTAGCCAAGAAATCTCCCAATGGTTATTTAAGATCTCATTCCAGAGACACAAAGTAGTCCCATAACGCTTCTCCATTCTCATGGAGCCATGACTATCTGGGCGTTCATAAAAAGTTCCCTTATATCGTCATCGTGGCGAGCCAATACAGGAGCTTGATGGCTCCGGCCCCAATCACCAGGGGGACACAGCACCCAGCCATCTTGCCGATCTTTCGTTGCCTTCCACTCCGGGATAGGGGAACCCCGATCTGCCTAGACAGCCCGCCTTGGGCCTGTGAAATGCCCAAGGCACGCCGCCATGAGAAGGAGAGACCGGGAATACCGGTGCCACGCCTTCGAACCATCTCACCTCCTCCAGGTCTCTTGGACTGTGGCTGAATTGGCATTCCAGACGAGCGCCCGGCACAACATTGCCGCCTCGTTCTGAGCAGCCTGTGAATTCAATCCATCCAGTGCGGGCATTGGTGCCTCTTCATGCAGTTTAGGCCAGTTCATTGGACACAAAATGACCATTCCAAGTCCTTGTTTTGTTGGCTGTGGGGAGTAAGGTTGGGATATCCCCCAACAATTTGGAACGCCCTCTCACCGCCGCGTGAGCCCTGGGTCTTCCCTCACGAAAAGGCTACTTGCCATGGCGTTCATCCCGCTATCCACCTTGGTTCCTGCCTGGGAAGCCCGCTACGTTCCCGAGGTGTACGCCTTCATCGAGAAAGGTATTCATCGCCTTCAAGCTCGATTCTGGCTTGCTCGGTATGTCGTGGTCTCCTTTACGAGTTCCTGTGATGAGAACTCTTACCTGACCGGGTTCGATTTTGAGATTGGAGTCAGGACTCCTGAGGAGGCTGTCCGTGCCTGTAAGCAGGTCCTGCGGTACCGCATGGTGAAAGGTCAGATCGGACCATATACAGAGCACTGGCGCGTGAAGGAGAACGAATATTTCGAAGCCATCGAACTCAGCCGAATCCCTCCTCGAATCGACATTCTGGCCTGGGAGACCCGTGGGGACCATTTCCATACGTACTCGGTCTACGTCGGCGTGATCGAAGTAAACCCCTTGCACCCCTTCACCGGAGAGGACCTCGGAGCGATGGGGAAGACTCATGAGCTAATTCCCTACCTCCGAAAGCTGGGGGGCGATCAGAACTTGTAGACTTCGCTTTAGTTTCCATGGGGTTCGGTTTCTTGTTTGAGTAGCTGGTGAAAGAGGGTGAAGCCAAGCTGCCCTGGCTCTGCCACCCCGTGCGGCCCTGACTGCGCTTCCCTTGCGCCCGGCGGCGGCGAGGACTCTGCTTTCTTGTCTCCCACCGGGTGGGAACCCCTCCGCGAAAGCGTCCTCTTGCCTTGGGAGCGGCGTCGCTTGCCCTGGCCGAGCCGCACGGCGCGGCAGACCCAAAGGAGCAAGCATGTCCCTCAACACCCTCATCCTCACTGGCAACCTCGGCAGCAATCCCCGGTTCGCCCTCACCACCACCGGCAAGCAGAAGGCAACCTTCTCCCTCGCCACCAGCCGCAGCTTCCGTGGGCAGAAGCACACCGAATGGACCCCCATCATCCTCTGGGGAACCCTCGCGACCCGTGCCGAAATGCTCCTGAGCAAGGGCCAGGCTGTCCTGATTCACGGCGAGAAGCGCACTCGCAGCTACACCGATACCCACGGCGTGGAGCGCCAGGTGGTCGAGCTGGTTGCTTCCGACTTTCAGATCCTGAGCCGCAAGCAGGCCGAGCCCCGAGAGGAGGCCGCCCAGTAGGGCGGTCTTCTCTCTCCCTCAACCCTCGAATCAGGAGTCCACCATGTCCCACGCTTATGAAGCCATCACTGCCCGCATCCTCGACATGCTCTCTCAAGGTCAGATCCCCTGGCGGCGTCCCTGGAGGGCCATCAAGGGCTCCGGCATGCAGCATCCGCGCAACATCAGCGGCAATCTCTATAGGGGTGCCAATTGGTTCCTGCTGGGGATGCTGTCCTACTCCAATCCGACCTTCTTGACCTACCGTCAGGCACAGGCGCTCGGCGGCCACATCCGCAAGGGTGAGCACGGGTTCCCGGTGGTCTTCTGGAAGCTGTTGCAGATCACCGAGGACACTGCCACTGAGGCCGATCAGGTGGGCCGGAAGATCCCCTTTGCGAAGACCTACACCGTCTTCAACGTGTCCCAATGTGAAGGGCTTTCCCTGGTGCTTCCGGAGGCCGGGCCGGTTCCAGCACCCTTCGACCCCATTCAGGAGGCAGAGGCCTTGTGGGAAGGCATGCCCCAACGGCCTGAGCTGAACTACGGCGGAGATCGAGCCTGCTACATGCCTGGTCTGGATCTGGTGAAGCTGCCTCCTCGTGAAGCCTTCGGGACCCCGGAGGGATTCTACGAGACCCTTTTCCATGAGGCTGGCCACGCCACGGGCCATGCCACACGGCTGAACCGGAAGGAACTCATGGCCGGATCGCATTTTGGGACTCGGGATTATTCCATGGAAGAGCTGGTGGCCGAGCTGTGCGCAGCTTTTCTTTGCGCTGAGGCGGGCATCGACCAAGCCGTGATCGAGAACCAGGCGGCCTACCTCCAGGGATGGTTCGAGAAGCTCCAGAAGGATCCGAGCGCATTCGTGACCGCAGCCGCCCGTGCCCAAAAGGCAGCCGATTTCATTCAAGGCCGCCACATGCAGGGCTCCTCAGAGGTAGATGCAGCCTGAGGCAACATTGAGGATGAGGGCTCCTGATCCAGGCTCGGGAGCCCTTTCTCTGCTGGCCGAGAACGGGAGAGCCAGGTCCCCGAAAGCACATGGTGGGCATCCGAATCTGGCAAGCAGCGAATCCGATGATGCTAATCCAACCGGGTCCGTCGAGCATGAGCAAGGACTGTGGAGCCGACGTCCAGCAAGAGTTCTATCTCGGCTGCGGACAGTCTGGAGGCGAACCACACGAGCCTTCCCATGGCCTCGTCCTTTGGACTGTCGGAGAGCTGTAGTCGGAATAGTTCATGAAGTTCGAGACCGAGTGATTCAGAGACGAGGGCCATCATCCCCATAGAAACAGACCGCTTCCCCGTTTCAAGACGGCTGATGGTTTCTGGCTGGACGCCAACCATCTCCGCCAGTTCCGCCTGAGTCAGTCCGGAGACCCGTCGTTGTCTCGCGATCCTATGACCAAGTCGTTCAGCAAGGGTGTTCATGGGGGAGCCCCTGTCGAGGAGGGCAGGCCGACACGCCAGGTCAGATTCCCCCATGGACTTGACCTAACTGGTCATGCTTTCGCCGAAAACTTGACCTATTAGGTCATGGTGGGCGCGTCCAGAGGCAGGTAGGGTCGTTTGCCAGGGCCAAGGATCGGGTACCGAAGCCCACCACCTAGACAGATGGGGTGCAGCATGAGCGACGACCTAATCCGGGCAGCCCAATACGTGCGAATGTCCACAGAGCATCAGCAGTACTCAACTGAAAATCAGTCTGATGTTCTGAATGAATACGCCGTGAGACGGGGCATTCAGATCGTCCGGACATTCTGCGATGCAGGAAAAAGTGGGCTTCGCATTGATGGCCGGGACGGTCTGAAAGAACTCATCGAGACCGTCCAATGCGGTCGGGCGGATTTCACCACAATTCTTGTATACGACGTTAGCCGATGGGGACGGTTCCAGGACGCCGACGAAAGTGCCTACTACGAATACATCTGCAAACGGGCTGGGATCGCCGTGCAGTACTGTGCAGAGCAATTTGAAAACGATGGCAGCCCGGTCAGCACCATCGTGAAGGGCGTCAAGCGGGCCATGGCCGGTGAATACAGCCGAGAGCTTTCGACCAAGGTGTTCAAGGGCCAATGCCGCCTGATTGAACTAGGGTTCCGGCAAGGTGGAGCAGCCGGGTACGGGCTTCGACGGCTGCTCATCGATCAGGCTGGAAAACCAAAAACCGAGCTACAGCCTGGTGAGCAGAAGAGTCTTCAGACCGATCGCGTGGTGCTGGTGCCTGGTCCACCGGATGAGCGGGCGGTGGTCCGCAGGATATATCGTCTGTTTGTCTCGGAGGGATACACCGAACGGCAGATCGCTGGAGAACTCAATCGGGCTGGAATCTCCGGAGAGCTTGGCCGGGACTGGACCCGAGGGATGATCCACCAGGTGCTCACGAACGAAAAATACGTTGGAAACAACGTGTATAACAAGGTTTCATTCAAATTGAAGAAGAAACGCGTCAAGAATCCACCCCAGATGTGGGTTCGGCGCAACCAGGCCTTCGATGCCGTGGTGGACATGATTGATTTCACCGCAGCGCAGGAAATCATCCTGGAGCGCCACAAGAGGGCCTCGGACTCGGAGCTTCTGGAACTTCTTCGAGGCCTTGCCGAACGCAATGGTCGCCTGAGCGGGCTGATCATCGATGAGGCAGAGGGCATGCCATCGAGTTCCGCCTACCGGCAGCGCTTCGGCAGCCTTGCTAGGGCATATCAACTGGTCGATTACCTGCCTGATCGGGATTTCGCCTACGTGGAAATCAATCGAAGATTGCGGCAACTTCATCCCGAGATCATGTCGCAGGTGATGAAGGCCCTTGAAGAGCGCGGAGGCACCGTCACACGGGACTCCGAGACCGACATGCTCCTGGTCAACGGGATGCATTCGGTCTCGATTGTCATCTCGCGATGCCAAGTGTCCCGAGCTGATGCAATGCGCTGGTTGGTCCGTCTGGATACAGGGCTCGCGCCAGATCTCACCATCGTCGTTCGAATGGACGCTGCGAACCGGACCCCTCTCGACTATTACGTGCTCCCATCCTTGGACGTGAGGGAAGCTCGCCTGCGCATCAAGGAGGACAACGGCCTATTCCTGGATGGCTACAGGTATGAGTCCCTGGAGTATTTCTTTGGAATTGCCCAAACGGTCCGAGCTGTGGCGGCAGCATGACCACTGTGCAGCTTGTTCCCATCGATAAGATTCGCGTGATCAATGCGCGAGGTCGCAGCAAAGGGAAGTTCAGGGAGATCGTTGAGAACATCGCCAAGATCGGCCTGAAGAAGCCAATCACCGTCAGTCGCCGCGAGAGTGACGATGGGTTCGACCTGGTCTGTGGGCAGGGTCGGCTTGAGGCCTATATCGCCTACGGAGCCCGCGAAATCCCAGCGGTGGTTGTAGACATACCTCTGGAGGATCGCCTCCTCTGTAGCCTGGTTGAAAACCTGACCCGACGCACTCCATCCTGCCTTGAGTTGGCGAGGGATTTGGCTGGGTTAAGGGAGCGCGGCCACAGCCTGTCCGCAATCGCCGCACTCACAGGCGTGAGTGAGAGCTACGTCGTGCAACTCATCCGCCTGATTGAGAACGGAGAAGATCGTCTAGTAGCGGCGGTCGAGCGTGGCGACATTCCAATCACATCGGCCATTGAAATCGCCACCTTTGATGATGCTGGCATGCAGCGCAGCCTCCAAGATGCCTATGACAGTGGGAAACTTCGTGGACGCTCGCTCGTGAAGATGCGCAGGCTCATCGAAGAGCGTCGGGCTCATGGCAAGGACCTTGGAAAGTCTAGCTCGCGGCGATCCAAGACACCTTCACAGCAGGATTTGGTCCGCACGCTGCGGAAGGAAACTCAAAAGCAGGAACTGCTGGTGAAGAAATCCCGGCATTGTGAGCAACAACTGCGCTTCGTCCTGACGGCTCTGAAGGATTTGATGAAGAACGATCACTTCGTGACCCTCCTCCGGGCCGAGAATCTCGATGCTCTGCCGAAGTATTTAAACGAAATGCTTCAGAAATGAGCGCCCCACGGCTTGATCCAGCATTTGAATTGGAAGGGATCACAGTCCGGATTGACCGGCTTCTGCCAACACGGGCAAACAGCGAGAACATGAAGGAATCCTCAAAATTCCGTGCCCTGCTCGCCTCCATCCGCGAAGTGGGAATCATTGAGCCCCTGAGCGTGTTTCCCCAAAAGGGCGGGAAATACCTTCTGCTCGATGGCCATGCACGTGCCGAGGCCTTACGTGAGCTGGGGATAGCAGAGGCCCCCTGCCTCGTCTCTCTCGCGAATGAGGGCTACAGCTACAATAAGAGGGTCAACCGGATCGCACCGATCCAGGCCAACCGGATGATTCTGAAGGCTCTGGACGCTGGGGTTCCCGAAGAGCGGATTGCTCGGGCTCTGAACTTGGCGGTGGAGACGGTGCGCATGAACCGCAGCCTCCTCTTTACCATCTGCCCAGAGGCTGTTGGCCTGCTCCAGGACAAGCAGGTTGCTCTGAAGACGCTAGCACTGCTGAAGAAAGTGAAGCCCCTCCGGCAGATCGAGATGGCCGAGATCATGGTGGCGGCTGGGAACTACTCGGTGACCTACGCCCGCGCCCTGGTGATGACCACGTCGAGAGAACAGCTTGTGGATCCTGAGAGCCCGAAGAAGATCCCAGGCATTCATCCAGACGATCTCGCTCGGATCGAGCATGAGATGCGAATCCAGGAGAAGGACTTCCGAATGTTAGATGAGACTTACAACGAGCACGTCATGTCCCTGACAATCGCCCGTGGCTACCTCAGGCCGTTGCTCGACAACAATCGGGTGGTCCGCTTTCTTGCCCAGAACTACAGGGAGTTCCTCACGGAGTTCCAACGGATCGTCGAAACCAATGCCTTGGATGGGTGAGATGAACTTGACGCTGTTGTAAATTGCAATTATCTCTTCGTAGGGAACCCCCCTTCCCGTCCAGGCAAGGATGCTGCGCCTCCGGTCAGAACCCGCAAGCCCTCAAGACGGTCTCCCAATGGGAGCCCTCCGTCTTGAGGGCCGCTGCGCTTTGCGGGCTCTGCCCTTCGCCGCTCTCGGCTGCCATGACGGGAATGAAGGGGAGTGGAAGTGCCTTTCAATTGACGCAGGCTCATTCCGCCCACTGAACAGAGGATCTTTGAGAATGTAGCCCCGAGGGTGAAAGGCACCAAAACAACCACTTTTAGTTTCGTTTATTAAAACAGAATTAATTTAAATTATGATACTTAGATCAATTCTAAAATTGCTCATCTGAAGACAGTTTGCCCCTGATGCTCGGTAATCCAAGGATAGAGGGGTTGCCCGGATGATCTGTAGACTGTATTCTTTTTTCGGGAATTTTGATACGGTAATATTCATGAGCCATCCCTCCAATCCCACCTTCAAGCCAGGCCAGGTCCTTCGTACCGAGGACCTTCGACAGTGGTCTGCCAATCCAAGCCGACTAGGCAAGCGGCTAGTTCAGGAGGGGAAGCTGGAGTTCCTGAAACAGGGGCTCTACGTCGCCCCCCGATCGAGCAAATTCGGAAAGGTCCCTCCAGACAGCCAGGCTTTGCTTCAGACCTTCCTGAAGAACTCCCCTTACTTGGAAACGGGTCCAAAGGCATGGAATGCCCTGGGCCTTGGCAGCACCTCCGTTTTCACTGGGGCCTTGGTCTACAACACCAAGCGCTCTGGCCGATTCACCTTTGCGGGGAAGGCCTTCGACCTTCGCCGGGTTCGCTTCCCTGCCACGCCAACTCCCGAATGGTTCGTGGTGGACCTCATGGAGCACCATGACGAGGCCGGTGCCTCGCTTGAGACCCTTGGGTCGAGGCTAGCGGCGGCCATGCAGACCCGAAGGTTTGACCATGACAAGCTCCTCGCCATGGCCAAAGAGTTCGGCACACACCGGACCCAACGGGTGATCATCAAGGCACTTCGCGAGGCAGGCCTGTGAACTTCATTCACGAGGATTCCGAATTCTCCGAGCTGCTAGCCATTGTCCAGCGCCACCTTGCGGACAAGGGGCTGGCATTGAGCGAAGCCTTGGTGGAGAAGGACTATTGGGTAACCCACACGCTCTGGTCTCTCCACCACTTGGGGCTGGAAGTCTGGTTTAAGGGTGGTACTTCCCTGTCCAAGGGCTTTGGCCTGATCCAGCGGTTTTCCGAGGATCTGGATCTCAAGATCGAAGGCGGTCGCTACGAACTCCCCAAGGTGACGAACTGGAAGTCAGATAAACCGGGGCGTATTGCTGAACGACGGGCCTTCTTCGAGGCCGTTTCCGGCCTGGCAATCCCTGGACTCAGGTTGCGCCTTGATCCCGAATCCATGGACGAGAAGTGTCAGGGGGCCGAGATCCAAGCGATCTACCCTGGGATCCATCTCGCTGCCCTGGAGCACTCCATGAAACCCTTCGTGCTTCTGGAGGTGGGAGAGGCGCGTGTCAGGCCGTTCCTTGATCGCCCCCTCTCCTCCTTCGTTCACGATTTCCTCCAGGGGACTGGACGGCTCAAGGACTACGAAGACAACCGACCGGCCTCCGTGCGGTGCATCCACCCGATGGTGACGCTCATTGAGAAACTGGATGCCATCTCCAGCCGATTCAAGCGCGGAAGGGACGCCTCGGAGTTCATTCGCCACTATGAGGACGCCGCTCACATCATCCAGGAGGCGTCCCGGCTTCCAGTGTTGACTGGTTATGAGGGGCCATCCCACCTCATCAAAGAAATGCTCACAGAGAAGCAAATCCGATGGGCACCCAGCGCGAATGACCCGGCCTTCAACCCGGCTGACGATGACCGATGGACTAGCATTCAAGCCCTTCATGGGGCCATCGAAGGCATGTTCTGGGGGCCACGCATCGGGCTCCCAGAAGCAACGGCATCTATTCGGACCTGGATCGGATCTCTGGATACCTAAGAGATCGTTTGAGATAGGTACACCTCAACAGAGGGCACCCCCAACCCAGGGCACTAGCCTGAAACGGGCAGGTTAATCTGACCGAGTCGAAGTGGAGCCAGAAGTGGAAGATCAACCCGAAGGCGAGAAGAAGAAGGGAATTGACCTTTCAGATTTAATCAAGGCAACGCAAACAGAATTCCATTTAGAGCCATTCGGGCGGGTTCTGATTGGTACCTTGAGCGTTGGCGCCTTGATGGCGGTTGAAAAGGCCCTTTCCAAAGAACCCAACCTCGAAGATGAAAAATTAGTTCGTGTATTACTCGGGTCAACGCTCAGGGTTCCAGTAGATGGGAAAGACCGGAAATTGACTGAAGCCGAGGTTGAAGGCATTTCTGAAAATGATGTAACTAGATTTTCAGAAGCATATTTACAAAAGAAAGACTGGCAACATGGTGAAGCAATCGCTGTTCTTACTAAAGAGACACCAGTTGCTAACCTAGCGGAGACGATTAGAGTTCAAATTAAAAGATTTAATGATCAAACAAAATCAAGTATAGATTCAATGCTAGGTCCAATGAAAAGCATCTTCAGTGGAACGACGCAGAGTCTCTTTCGGGAGTCTGAAAAGATAAGAAGCCTCTTTCAGAATTCCGCCGCACCATATTCATTCCTTGGCGCTACATTTAAAGGTTTAGAACCACAGTGGGACACGGCAAGTCTTACAAGATTGACCGATACTCTTAGATCTGAGCAAGAACTCAGGAGACCTCCCGCGATTAATTTTAATATTCCGAGAATAACTCCAGTTTCTGAACATGTGGAACGTCTTAGCAGTGACCTAGGCAGGGTTATTGAACGGCTGGAAACCCTAACCGAATGGACTGGAACGAATAATCGGTTGCTGACTTCGGCCTTGGGAGATATCACGACATGGCGAAGTGAGCATGAAAGCAGTTCCCGAAAGGGGTTGTGGATTGCAGTGGGCGGGATCTTAATGACCACGCTGGTTTCGGCGATCGGCCTGCTCGTCTCATTGAGGGCCAATAAGGATGCCGGTCAGTCGCAGCGAGAACTCATCCATGAGCTTCAGCAGCAAAATCAGACGCTGAAGTCGCTGCTTCAAGTCCAAGCCCAGTTACCTCCACCCCCAATCGGACCGAGGTCACTAAAAAAACCAAGAGCCAAACAAGCTACTCCCTAGCTGGTGGGACAGGCGATCTCACCAATTAAATAACCTCGGGTGAAGGTCCAGTTGAGCGCCGAAATCGCTCGATAGCTTCAGCAACGGCTTCCTCTGGTGCCCGAGGAATGATGTTGCATGGAATAACAACTTCGCATTCAATTGGTTCCGCGTCATCAATAGTGAGTTCGACGATTCGATTCCCGATAACGCTATGGAGATAGCGGGTGTAATCCTCGACGTCCTTCTCGCTCAGTTCGACGGCATCACACAAGCCTCCCTCATTGAGAACGGTGTGCATGCGACCGTTTGCCACGTCCATCGCAAACACTAGTGCAATAGACTCTCGCGGGCTTAGCGCGACGAATTTCACAACCCCACCCTTGCTCCCAATCGGAGTCAAAGCCATCGATTGGAACTGCTGTGCAGGTGGGTCTGGCCATAGTCTCACCGAGACGCGGGCACTTTCGAGCTTGCCGAGTTCCTCAGCCCTCTCCACCTGCCCACCTGCCTTCAAAACAGTCAGCGCCTTCTGCGTCATCAAGCCATGCCATGGAGCTACACGGTCCCGAGACTTGTAGAGGTCCATCTCGTCCGGGACACCAGCATCTACCTGGATATAGCGTTCCGCCAGGGCTGCGATGATGTCTAAGTCTGCCGCGATGCGCCTTCGATCACTCGGTATGTCTGGATCGACGATGTTGCCGCCTACACTCGCGTGTGCCACTGCGCAACGTCCGGATTGGAAGAGATGTTCGTTGACATCAACACCGTCGGCCCTAAGTTCGGATACGCGCTTTGCTGCCTCGCCTTGGAGGGCGTCAAGGTTGTTACTAAACCACTCCACTCTATCTTTTGAAGAAAACTGGCTCTCAATGACTTTGAAGAACGACAAAAAAGAGTAGGGCTCATGCGCGTGACGCAACCGACGTCCTTCACGCAAGAAGGCAAGTGCCTTCCGGATTTGATCGTCATCTACGATCGGCATGTGATTACAACTGAATGATTTCTTCCCTGCCTGGGTTACTGTCGTAAAAGTATCCCGAGGGTTGGCATACCTGATGATGCGCGAACCCCAAACACGGCCCGTAATATCAACATAGCCTCGCTTGAAGTAGCCAAGAATTGAGGCAAAACGAAAGAGCCGCGAGAGCGCTACATCGTCATCAGCCTTGGCACATGGCGTACTGATACAGGGAGAATTCCAGCGGTCTCCCTCCTTCTTTACCCCATGGAGAAAGAATTCTCCACCATCGTAATCCACCCAAACATCGTCCTCAGGCCAAGCTATGGACGAGACAACGCCAATCGTAAGCCAACCAATACGATCTTGGGCTTTCCTGATGGCATCAGCGCCAAAATAGTGAGGTACATAGGGTGTTTTCACAGCAGGTAATGGTAGCGCTTATGCCAAGGGTGGGGATGGTATTCCCGGACACAAGAGTGGTCTGTGCCATTGATGTGCCCCACAGGGCATGAACCTGACTCCTATTTTTTCTTGGGCTTCTTCACCTTGGCCTTCGGTTCAAGAGAAGCCTCAAGGATTCGGCTGATGGTTTCGGCAACCGCGTGGCGAGGGTCATCTTGGAGGTGGGCATAACGATTGGTCACTGATGGCTGGCTATGCCCCAGGACTGATCCGATGGAGGTGAGGGGCTGGCCATCTGAAGCACCCACGCTGGCAAAGGTGTGCCGAAGATCATGGATTCGAACATCCTCGATGTTCACGCAATCTTGTGGCTTCTTTTGTTTCTTCTCTACCTTCTCGGCCTCGTTGAGGGAGACCTGGTTCCGGATCCGCTGCCAAACATGCTGTAGCCCAACGAAATGCTGGCCACGGACCTCCCCCACGATCACGTAGGGATTACCTGGCACAGCCTTGATGGACTTCAGCACCTTGATCGCTGCATCGCTGAGGGGAACCTTCTTGATGCCCTTCTGTTTTCCTGTTTTGTGCTGCTTTCGGCTGAAGATCAGGTGCCGCTTCTCCAGGTCCACCTGAGACCACTGAAGTTTCACAATCTCGTTGTGCCTTGCCCCGGTGTGGATCAACAGGCGCAGGGCGGCCACCGCAGCCTTGGGCATGTTGTATTTGCTCACGGCTTGATTTAGCACCTCGCCAAGGGCCATTAACTCCTTGGTGGACAGGTATCTCTCTCGTGGTTCCTCGGGGAATTTATCGATTCCCACACATGGGTTGGTTTTTGGGGCTCGGAGTTCCCAGATCTCCGCCAATCCCATCATCTTCCTGAGGATGGCAAGGGCCTGGTTCGCCTGCCGAGGCGTCTCCTTAAGGCCCGTGTGAAAGGATGAAACATCTGCTGTGCTGAGGTCTCGGATGGGAATCGATCCCAATCCCGGCTTGATGATCACCTTGAGGTGTCGGCGATAGCCGTATTTTGACCCTTCGCCGAGCTTTGTCGTGTCGACATACTCCTCGATGAACTTGTCGACCAAGTCAGCGATGGTGGGAGCCCCTTTCTTTTTCCTGGCCCCCTGGTTCGGATCTAAACCCTTGGCAGCATTGTTCCGAATGTCCTTGGCCAACTGTCGAGCTTGGGAGAGGGTCAGGGTCCTAGAACCGATAACCAGGTCTTCGGCGATGTCCTTCGCTGGGGCCGCGCCCGGTTTCGCGGGCCTTTGTGTCCCTGGCTGGAGGGGCTGCTTCTCTCGCCTAGAAATCTTCCCGATGGTCTTCCAGACTTGCTTGTTCCTATACAACAGCTTCACGACGTAGGCCTTCCCGCCTGCGGGTGTCACGCGAACCCCGAAGCCGTCTTCCTCGCGATCCCAGAGGTAGTAGGTCGTCGCCATAGGCTTCGCGGCGTCGATCTTCGCGGCAGTCAGGGAGACCTTCTCTTGCCTCTTCCTGCGCCCCTTCCTTGTGGATGTGGCCTCGGATGATCGGGCCGTAGAACTCTTCTTTGTGGCAGCCATGGCCCCCCCTCGAAAAAATTCTACAATTTTTCTACAATTTCGGGCCGTTTTCTACAGTTTCAAGCCGTACTCCATGGGAGTTGCACATCACTCAATTGTGTGTATAATATGACTTAACAGATTTCAGCAGGAGCCCATGGGATGTCCCAAAAAGGTCTCATAATCCCTAGGTCGGCAGTTCGAGTCTGCCTCCAGCCACCACTAAACACACCGGAGCCGACCAGTTCCGGTGTGCCTGTATACCCACCCCAGCCCAAGACTCGAACTGCCGAGAAGCAGT
>TBL_comb47_HYPODRAFT_10003933_pt1 | contig 17311 bp, 17 predicted proteins | sample TroBogypolimnion_40_FD_10682 | JGI IMG/M metagenome (IMG submission 10682)
GAGTATGATTCTGTTTGCCGTTAACAATTGTTAACTATATTTCCGGAAATTTCCAAAATAAAATTGATTTTTTTTATTTATTCACTTGTCCTTTCGACACTTTTCACTCTGTCCTTTCGGCCTTCATTCTCTGTCATTTCGAACGTGCGTGTGAAATCTATCGCAACCACCTGGAGATCCCTCTCTTCGATCGGGATGACGGAAGCGGTTCATGCCTGAGATTTCGGCCTTCATCCTCTGTCATTTCGAACGAATGTGAGAAATCTATCGAACGTAGCAATCAATATGGATTGACCAGCATCTTAGTTTATACCAAGGATCACACTTGAGGCTTTGAACACTGCACAGGCAGTGTCTCCCTCTTTCAGTTCAAGCTTTTCAGAACTGCCATGAGTGATGATGGCGGAAATAACGTTGCCTTCTCCGATTTCAACATCAACCTCTGTGCTGACAGGGCCTTCAATAAGTTTGCTTATTTTTCCGGGTATAACGTTGCGCGCACTTAACTTGGCATCCAGCAGCTCCCGGGCGACAATAATTGAGCTTGATTTGATGATGGCGTAGGCATTCATACCTTCTTTCAGGCTGAGGTTGTCCACTGCGCCATTGGTGATAGTTGAAACGATGCGGGTATCAGCATTGATCAGAAGAATAACCTCAGCGTTGACTGATCCTTTGGTGATTTTTTCAATAGTGCCGGAAAAGACATTTCGTGCGCTGATTTTCATTGATATCATTCTTAGAAATTGATAAAGGTTATTGGTCTCTCCGAGACGTCCTTCAAGATTCCGGAGAAACTTTCGGTGTTCTTCCTGAACAACCCGAAACTGTTTGATAACTTTTTTCCCCTCTTTGGTCAGAACAGTACCGCCTCCCCCTTTTCCGCCTGCAACTCGATCTACAAGAGGTTTTTCGGAGAGGTTATTGACCATATTGACGAGATGCCATGCTGTTTTATAACTGATCCCGACGGCCTTGGCTGCACTGTTGATTGAACCAAGCTCATTGATTTTTTCCAGCAGAGCGATTCTGTCACCGCCAAGAAACTTGTTCTGTGCTTTCTGAAACCAGATGGAGGCCTCAAGCCCGATCTCTTCTTGTTTGCATTTCACACTTCAGTTCCTGAACTTTTGTTATAAAGACTTTCAGTCAAGGTGCCGGCTCTTTTCTTCATGAAGAGTAACATACAACATTTCTGTTTTTTTTACTTACCTTTATTACGGTGTTAACATCCCTTCATCCCTCCGACGAAAAAAACCTGCTATAAAACTATAAATAGTATGGACGAAAAAATTATGCATTATCCTGTTACAGTCGCTAAATATGTTTTGCGATTTATGATTATCATGCTGGCGCTCAGCATGATTTTTGGTGCGGCGCATCTGACGTATATCTGGGTGACCGGTCTGTTATCGCCAGATCCGCTTTATTTTGTGCTCGACATACATGAACTGTTCGAGATATATGGAATGATTTTAATCCTGGTGGTAGGTTATGAGCTTATGAAAGCTATATCTATTATTTTACACTCAGAAAAAATTCCATTTCTTCAGATACTTCGGATAGCAATCATTGCAATATCAAACAAAATGATCACCCTCGATATACATAAAACAGACTTAAACCAGATGATTGGCCTCGCATGTATTATGGTCTCCATTGGTGTTGCCTATTTCTGCTTTAACCAGAAGGAATGTATAATGGATTCCGATGTCCATTCAATAAAATAAGTTGGGAGCATACTGCAATGGCTTGATGTCATAGGTTTTCTCACCTTGCCTCTCCGCAGGGACGCAACTGCCCACTCTCCATGCGGAGGCAGCGGTCGGCCAGGGCGGCGTACTCTTCGTTGTGTGTGACGATGATGAAGGAGGTCCGGCGCTCTTTGCTCAGGCGGGCCATCAGTTCATAGAGTATGCGGCTGTTGTTGCTGTCGAGGTTGCCGCTCGGCTCATCTGCCAGAACCAGCTTAGGGTTATTCATCAGGGCCCGGGCAATAGCGACCCTCTGTTGTTCGCCGCCGGACAGTTCCGAGGGAAGGTGCTCGATGCGCTCGCTGAGTCCGAGTCCGGCAAGCAGTTCACCGGCATGTTTTTTCGCCGGCTTGAGTTTTCCTGTTGCAATGAACTCCGGCATTGCCACATTTTCAATGGCGGTAAAGTCAGAAAGCAGGTGATGGAACTGGAAGACGAATCCTATTTTTCGGTTCCGTAACTTTGCCAGTGCCTTTTGGGATAACGTGTATTTTTTATTCATGAAGAGGAGTTCTCCATCAAACAGGATTTCTCCTCCGTCGGGTGTATCGAGTGTACCAAGCATGTTCAGCAGTGTCGTTTTTCCGCTGCCCGAAGCTCCAATGACTGTCACCATCTCACCTTCACCCAGCGTGAGATTGACTCCGCGGAGGATCTCCAGGCTCTTTTTGCCAGGAAGGGTGTAGGACTTGCTGATGTTTTTTGCTGTGAGCATTATGACGCTGGTCTGTTTTGGCCCATGTCCCTGCAATGTCTTCGAGAGATGGGATGCTGATTTATTCAATCATGACTTTCCGTAAGGCGAGTCCTTTCTTTTGGCTTGAAATCCAGGCATCTTGATCAATTTTGTGAAGCAGAGCGTGCGCATGGTTGTTTGCCGCTGTTTTATTGTCATTTTATCGTGAAACCGTTTCGCGTTTGCCTAAGCTCTCTGCCAACATGGATGTTACAAGAGAGTTCATGCTGACACCCTCTTGTTTTGCTCTCATAACCAAACGTGAATGAATGCTTTTAGGAACCCTTTGAATAAATTTACCACTATACGTGCCACCACTACCTGGTTCCGGAACAGGCAAGTTTAAGCTTTCTAAGGCAGCAATTGTTTCTTGTAAGGCATCCATACCATTTTCAATTGCTTCTGCTATTGTTTCACCATCTGTAATACATTCAGAAAAGTCAATAAATGAAATCATATAACCGCCACCATCTTCTTTTGAAAGAGGACGAATTTCAAATGGGTATTGGTTTAAATCTGTCATAGTTCAATCCATTACAAAATCAACAAATTTCTTGATGTATATCGGTTTAATTGGCCTATGAGCAGGAACCGGTAACGTCCGACCATCAGTGCGTACAAAAACGACGTGACTTGTACCGCATTGTCGCCATTCAATATTTGATAAGCGCCAGCAACGGTTTTTAGACTGTCAATCCGCCAATCAAGGGGATTTTTTTGCGTCAGCTGGAGGATTTTATCTGCTTTGCTCACAAGAGGTATGATACTGAATATGATATCATGATGCAAGAGGAGAAAAGATAATGAAGAGATTTATTTGGTTTTGCCGCTTTCAATTTACTGAAAACTTCTTTCGCTGGAACTGCTTTCATCTCTCCCTTTTCATATGGAGTGTTTGAACGAAAACAACTTATTATCACAGTTTATCCCAATCATTCAAAACCCTCAAGCTCATCTGATTCCCATCACACCGGCCTCACTTGCCCATTCCCCTCAATAATCCATTTATAGGTAGTCAGCTCTTTCAGGGCCATCGGACCTCTCGCATGGAGTTTCTGTGTGCTGATGCCGATTTCTGCACCCAGTCCGAACTGGGCGCCATCGGTGAATGCTGTTGAAGTGTTTGCATAGACAACAGCAGCATCGACTCTTTTTAAAAATATCTCTTTTGTCTCCGGATCCTCCGCTATGATGGCTTCACTGTGACGGGAGCTGTAGTGGGCAATGTGCTCAAGCGCCTCTTCAAGGGAATCTACGGTTTTTACCGACATTTTCAGAGAGAGGAACTCGGTGCCGAAATGTTCCGGTTCAGCCCGATGCAGCAGTGCACCAGGGTAAGAACCTTGCAGTTTCAGATAAGCAGCCTCATCGACAAAGAGTATCACCTCTTTTTCCTGCAGGGGTTTGACGAGTGCCGGAAGGTCATCAAGCCGTTCCTTATGGATCACCAGAGTATCAAGTGCATTGCAGACACTCGGACGACGGGTTTTTGCATTGAAGATGATCTTTTGTCCAAGGTTGAGATCTCCGGTTTTATCGAAATAGGTATGCACAATGCCTGCGCCGGTTTCAATCACGGGAACCTTTGCGTTATTACGGACAAAGTCGATAAGTTTCTGACTGCCCCGCGGAATGATCATGTCGATAAAGCCGACCGCATTGAGCATGACGGCTGCTGCTTCCCGTTCTGACGGTAACAGGTAGAGCGTATCGGGATTGATCGAGTGCTCCTTTAGAACGGTATGGATGAGATCAACAATGGCAATATTCGAATACATGGCATCGCTTCCGCCTTTCAGTACTGTGGCATTTCCGGATTTCAGGCAGAGCGCGAAGACATCGAAGGTTACATTGGGACGCGCTTCATAGATAATGCCGATTACTCCTATTGGAACCGTGACTTTTTTCAGGTTGAGGCCGTTCGGCAACACTCGTGCTTCAAGCACTGAATCGAGCGGAGAGAGGAGTGAAGCGACGTTGCGGATGTCGGAGGCAATGGCATCAAGGCGCGATGCGTTGAGCAGCAGTCGGTCAACCATGGGGTCTGCCGGATCCATCCGTTCGATGTCCTTCTGGTTGGCCTGGAGAATGGCTTCCTGGTGAGCGGGAATGCTGTCGGCAAGGGCGAACAGCAGGCGGTTGATCGTCTCATCGGTGAGGGTGATGATCTCTCTGCTTGCCTGCTGGACGGCACGGAGCTGTTTTATTATCGTTTCCTTCATGTCGGATGGAGTTCAGGAGGTTATATAGAGGTAATCGTAATGAATCAGGGGTTTCTGATCCTTCAGCCCCATGATGGCCTTAGTTTTTTCTGAGCTGTATTGCGCCATACCGTAGCCGATGACGGTGCCGTCTGTGGCGCATACCTTGATAATGTCGCCTTTCAGGAAACGCCCCTCAATCGACTCAATACCGACCGGCAGCAGGCTGTTGGCGCGCTCTCCGGCCACCAGCGCCATTTCAGCGCCCATATTGACGGTGACTGCTCCCTTTTCCATCCCTTCGCTGTTGGCAATCCATCGTTTTGGCCCGTGTGTTGCTTTTTGCGGCAGAAATTTTGTCCCGTTTTGTTCTCCCTCAAGAATCGAGAGGAGAACACCCGGGGTACGTCCGTTGGCGATATGGACAGTGATGCCGAGCCGTGAAAGCTTCTGCGCTATGTGGCACTTGGTCAGCATGCCCCCTCGTCCGAATTCGGATTTTCCAGGATGGATATACTGGTGGAAATGTTTAGTCGAGGCGTCAATAACGGGGATGATGGTGCCGCCCCCTGTTTTCATGTCGAAGAGGCCGTCAACATGTGAAAGAATGATATAGCCCTCAACATCCATCATTGATGCAATGAGTCCGGAGAGCTCATCATTGTCGGTAAACATCAGCTCGGTCACTGAAACGGCATCGTTTTCATTGACAACTGGAATAATGTTCTGTTGCAGAAGGGAGCTGAAGCAGGTCTGCATGTTGAGGTAGTGCAGGCGGTCGCTGAAATCGCTTTTGGTTACAAGGATCTGCGCGGTAATCAGTCCGTGCTTACTGAAGAGTTCGTTGTAGGTGCTGATCAGCTTGATCTGACCTGTTGAAGCAAGTACCTGCCGGGCAGCAACCGGCGCGATGGCGCCGGAGAGTTTGACCACCGAACGTCCTGCACCGACAGCACCCGATGAGACAAGGATGATCTGAATCCCCTGCTTCTGCAGTTCCGCTATCTGGGTGGTGAGCTGCTGGAGAATCTCAAGGTCAAGCTTTCCGTTTTTATCGGTAATAACATTCGTGCCGATTTTTACGACAATTTTTCTATAGCTGGGATGTAGATTTTTCATGCTTTAGTGAACCTGTTCCTGACTGAAATGCAACCCCACCACTCCGATAATAATAAGCAGCAGGGAAAAGAGTTTGATGGCACTCATACTCTCTCCGAACCAGATAACTCCGATGACGGAAATAAGAGCTGTTCCAATTGCTGACCAGATGGCATAGGTTACCGAAATGGGCAGTACCCTGAGTGCTAACGAAAGAAAGGTAAAGCTCAGCCCGTAAAAAAAGAAAATAAAAAGTGTTGGCACAAGTTTAGTCAATCCGTCCGAAATTTTCATGCATGTGGTGCCGGATACTTCAAACAGGATTGCAATAATCAAATAGATCCAGTGCATTGTTACCGGGAGGAAAAAGGTTCAAAGAGGCTGGGCTTGGCCTGAGCATGTCATCAGGGTGGTTTGTGATCAACTGAAAAGATATGCATATTTATTTCCGGATAAGTTATTTTTCCTGATGAAAATATGAGCCTCATCCTGCAGGGCTGATGCGTAACTTCTGGATTGTAGACGATGGTGTTGATGAGCCTGATTGATATAGCATTGCCGTTGAAGAATCCGGTATTACAGTTTTCACTGATACTGTTGATTATTCTTTTTGCACCGGTTCTTCTCAGCCGGCTGAAAATTCCGAGTTTGATCAGTCTTATTATTGCCGGTGCGGCGATAGGACCTCATGGGTTTAATTTAATGCTTCGTGACAGCAGTATTATCCTGTTTGGAACGGTTGGTCTTCTCTATATCATGTTTCTTGCCGGACTGGAAATTGATGTTGAGGATTTCCGGAAAAACAGTAGAAACAGTATTCTATTCGGTCTCTATACTTTTTCCATCTCAATTGTTTTCGGTATTCTTGTTGGCGTCTACATTCTTGATTTTTCGCTGTTTTCATCTATTCTTATCGGCAGTATTTTTGCGTCTCATACGCTTATAGTCTACCCTGTTGTCAGCAAGCTTGGTGTCTCATCGAACAAGGCGGTCACTATTGCAATTGGCGGCACCATTATCACCGATACCCTTGCGTTGCTTGTGCTGGCAGTTATTGCCGGAATGTCGTCAGGGGAGTTGATGACAGGATTCTGGATAAAGCTTCTGATTGGCATAACGCTTTTCAGCCTGATTGTTCTGCTGCTTTTTCCGGTTATGGCCCGTTGGTTTTTCAAGCGTTTTGATGACAGTGTGCTCCAGTATCTCTTTGTTTTGGCCATGGTGTTTTTTGGAGGTTTTCTTGCGGAAGCTGCTGGTGTTGAGGCGATTATCGGTGCATTTTTCAGCGGTCTCGCCCTGAACCGTCTGATTTCCCGTACATCACCACTCATGAACAGAATCAAGTTTGTCGGCAATGCCCTGTTTATTCCGTTTTTTTTGATTGGCGTTGGAATGCTTATCGATATCCGGGCATTTTTCAAGGATTATAACACCATAAAGGTTGCTGCGGTTATAACGGTTGCAGCTACGGTGGCAAAATATCTTTCAGCCTGGATTACCCAGAAACTTTTTGGATTTTCTCCTGACCAGCGTCGGCTGATTTTTGGACTGATCAGTGCTCATGCGGCATTGGCGCTTGCAACGGTGTTGATCGGTTATAACATTATTACCGGTTACTCTCTTAAAGGCGATCCTGTCAGATTGCTTGATGAGAGTGTTTTGAACGGTACTATCCTCTTTATACTGATAACCTGCACTCTGGCTTCAATTGTAGGGGAAAAAGGTGCGCAGAATATAGCTCTTGCCGATACTGTCGATGAGGTTGCCGAGACCGGTCTTGCGGTTACTGAAGAGCGTATACTGATTCCCATGAACAATCTCAGCACGGTTGAAGAGCTTGTCAATCTCAGCGTAACTGTAAAATCGAGAAAGGACAAGAGCGGGATTTATGCCCTTCATGTAGCTGACAGTACCATGAGTGACGAAGCTGCAGAAAAGCATGCAGGGAAACTGCTTGAAAAAGCAGCGGTTGCCGCGTCGTCTATTGACTTCAACATGAAGCGGTTGATTCGTTACGACAGCAATGTGGTTAACGGAATCACCGGTGTCATCAGAGAACAGAAAATCACGGATCTTATTTTAGGATTGCATCAAAAGAGCATTCTCACCGATAGTTTACTTGGCAGTCCATCCGACAACATTCTTGGCCGGTGTAATATCACGATTTTTATTTATAAACCGGTTCAGCCACTTGCGACAATCAAGCGAACGCTTGTCGTTGTCCCTGCGGGAGCTGAACATGAAATCGGGTTTGTTCACTGGATGCAGAAAGTGATCAATATCATAAAAAATACTGGATCAAAACTGGTTGTGTATGCACCAAAACAAACTCTTGCTTATCTGAAGGAGGCCTGTTCCCAGACTGTTTCCAATGCGGAATACAGACAGTTCAAGGAGTGGGATGATTTTCTCGGCCTGTCGACTGANATAAAAAATGACGACAACCTCATTGTTGTGATGAGCAGGAAAAATAATCTTTCCTATCATAGTAAAATGGCAAAGATGCCTCTTTATCTTAACAGGTATTTCCAGAAAAACAGTTTTATTCTGGTTTATCCTGTTCAGATTGGCAGAGAGGATGATATCAGTTTGGAATCACCTGTTTCGACAGTCAAAAAAACTTTTTTAAGGTTTGATGGTATAGGAAAGCTTCTTGAAAAAATGTACAAAAAAAAGAAGCCCGACTCTTCCTGTGAGCATTAACGATGTCTTCGCTTTCCTTTTAGACTTTGGAAATTTCCCGGGGCTTCCTATTATTTGGTCATTAAGGCCTGAAGCCCCAGTATGGGGTGGGCAACTTTCAGGCTGTCAGGAAGGTTGATGACACAGCTGATACATTAAATAAACTGTAGTGTGATTTATGATATTACCGATCAATATTTATAGCGACGATATACTTCGAAAGAAAGCCAAACCTCTGAAAGGTATAGAAAGTGGCATTGATGAGCTTATAGCCTATATGTTTGAGACAATGCGAAATGCTTCGGGTATCGGTCTTGCCGCTCCCCAGGTCGGGCACTCGGTTCGGCTGCTTGTCCTCGATATTTCCGGCCTGACCAATTATTCCGATGCAACGCCGATGGTTGTGATTAACCCCCATATTCTTGCCGTCAGGGGATACAATGACATGGAAGAGGGTTGTTTAAGCCTTCCCGGCGTTAAGGGGGACGTTGAACGTCCTGCCGCTGTTACCCTGAAATATCGTAATGAGCACTTTGAAGAGATGACCGGGGAGTTTTCCGGTATGTATGCCAGGGTTCTCCAGCATGAGATAGATCACCTTAATGGCACTCTCTTTGTCGACAGGATGGAGAAGCGCGACCGGAGAAAAATCCAGAAAGAGCTCGATGCTTTTTTTACAGGCAGTGTGACCGCTGCATATCCAATTGCGCGCGAGCCTCTTGCCGCTAAATAATCTTGAGTGCCATGCGGATTATTTTTATGGGAACGCCGGAGTTTGCTGTTCCCTCATTGAAAGCTATTGCAGAAGAAGATAAACAGTTTAAACCGGTTCTGGTTGTCACTGGATCTGATAAACCCCGCAGGAGTAAGCATGCCGAGGCTGAACCATCTCCAGTAAAACAGGCAGCTGTTTCTCTTGGGCTTCCTCTCTATGAAACCGATGATGTTACAAGCCGGGAGTTCGCTGATATTGTCGCGGCCCAGAGAGCGGATGTCATAGTTGTGGCTGCTTTCCGTATTCTGCCTCCCGCCGTGTTTGAGAAGGCTGCCTTTGGAGCTTTTAATCTTCATGCATCATTGCTTCCTGCTTACCGGGGAGCGGCTCCGATTAATTGGGCCATTATCAAGGGTGAGCACGAAACCGGTGTCACGACATTTTTTCTCCAGCAGCGCGTCGATACCGGTAATATCATTCTTCAGGAAAAAATGCTTATTGATCCTGCTGAAAATGCCACAGAACTGGCCTGTCGCCTGTCGGTTCTCGGCGCTCGTGTTGTTGTCGATACACTTCACCTTATTGCTTCACGCCAGGTTGCGGTATCTGGTCAGGATGAAACGCTTGTTTCCAGAGCGCCCAAACTTACCCGCAACAATACTCGAATTACCTGGTCGCAACCGGTCAAATGCGTCAATGATTTTATCAGGGGTCTTGCCATGAAGCCAACAGCCTGGACAACGTTCAACGGGAAAACCATGAAGATATTCAAGGCCTCTCCCGCAACTCCTTCTCTTGAAACAACGTCGGCTTCACCGGGGACGATTTATGTCGAGAACGGAAGACTCTATGCATCATGTGCTGATGGATGGCTTGAGGTTTTGTCATTGCAGCTTGAGGGTCGTAGACCAATGGAGTCCGTTGAGTTTCTTCGGGGCTTCCGTCAAGACCGCCAGCAGCATCTCTTTGTATAGCCACTCTGCCATGTCACAATCGTATTAATTGCTTATATTTCTCACCTTGAATTTTTATCAGAATCTAACGCTTATTTTATGGCATTGTCCAGTACAGAAGTCAGCCGCCTCAGGAACTTCTGCATTATCGCACATATTGATCATGGAAAGTCCACATTGGCCGATCGGCTGCTGGAGGTAACGCATACTCTTGACCGCACTCAGATGGCCTCCGCACAGGTTCTCGATGATATGGATCTGGAACGGGAACGGGGTATTACCATCAAGAGCCATGCTGTTCAAATGAAGTACAAAGCGGCTGATGGTATCGATTATACGTTAAACCTCATCGATACTCCAGGTCACGTTGATTTCAGCTATGAAGTCTCCCGTTCACTTGCCGCATGCGAAGGCGCACTCCTTATAGTTGATGCCACCCAGGGTGTTGAAGCTCAGACTATCGCCAATCTCTATCTTGCTATCGAAGCCGGTCTTGAAATTATTCCGGTTATCAATAAAATTGATCTTCCTTCATCGGATGTGGAGGGCGTTGCCCGTCAGATTATGGATCTTGTCGGCAATAAACGAGAGGATATCCTTCAGGTATCGGCTAAAGCCGGTCTTGGGATTACTGAACTCATGGAGGCCATTATTGCACGGATCCCTGCTCCTGACGACAATAATCACCTTCCTTTGAGAGCCCTGATTTTTGATTCGGTCTTTGATGCCTATCGAGGAGTGGTGGTCTATCTCCGAATTGTTGAGGGATCGCTTAAAAAGGGTGACAAAGTCAGGTTTTTTGCCAGTGACAAGGATTTTCTTGCTGATGAAATAGGGGTCATGGGCATGAAAAGGCAGCCTAAAAATCTTCTTGAATCAGGAGATGTCGGGTATCTGATCTGTTCCATCAAGGATGTCAAGGATGCCAAGGTTGGCGACACGGTTACGCTTGTCGATGCTCCTGCAAAAGAGCGCCTTGAGGGTTACAAGGAGGTTAAACCTATGGTGTTCAGTGGTCTCTATCCGATTAACTCGAATGAATTTGAGGATCTTCGGGAATCGCTTGAAAAGCTCGCTCTGAACGACGCCTCTCTTGTTTATACCCCCGAAACATCAGTCGCTCGCTCTCGGTTTCGGGTTCAGATGCGGATTTCTCGGACTGCTCCACATGGAAATTGTTCAGGAGCGTCTTGAGCGTGAATATGGAGTTAATATCATTACCACGGTTCCTAACGTGGAGTATCGCGTTGTCATGACCAACTCGGAAGTTGTTATTGTCGACAACCCATCCAAGATGCCAAATACGACAAGGATAAATCTTGTTGAGGAGCCCTATGTCAGCATGCAGATTATTACCCTTGCCGACTATATCGGTAATATTATGAAGCTTGGCATGGAACGCCGGGGCGATTACAAGACTACTGATTATCTTGATCCCACAAGGGTGATCATGCATTTTGAGTTTCCTCTTGCAGAGATTGTTTTTGATTTTCATGACAGGCTCAAATCCATTTCAAAAGGGTATGCATCGATGGATTACGAGTACATCGGCTACCGTGATTCCGATCTGGTAAAGCTCGATGTCCTGCTGAACGGCGAGGCGGTCGATGCACTCTCTATTGTTGTTCACCGTTCAAAAGCTTATGATTGGGGTAAGAAGCTTTGCCTGAAGCTGAAAGGCATTATTCCCAAACAGATGTACGAAGTTGCTATCCAGGCAGCTATCGGCAGCAAGGTGATTTCGCGCGAAACCATATCGGCCATGAGGAAAAACGTGCTGGCGAAATGTTATGGCGGCGATATCAGCCGAAAACGCAAGCTGCTTGAAAAACAGAAAGAGGGGAAAAAACGGATGAAACAGGTTGGCAGGGTGGAGGTTCCTCAGGAAGCTTTCCTTGCATTATTGAATATTGACGAATAGCGCCCCGCTTCGTTGTAAAATTTTATTTAACGAATCAAAAATTGACATCATTGAATATTCAGAAAGGAAAACCGGAAAAAAAACATTCAAGGGAGTGGTTTGAAGCTCTTATTATCGCAGCAATATTTGCGACCATTCTTCGTGTTTTTGTCGTTGAGTCTTACCGTATTCCGACAGGCTCGATGGAGAATACTCTGCTTGCTGGAGATTTTCTTTTTGTCAACAAGTACGTCTATGGCCCCAAAATTCCCTTTACCGATATTCGGCTGCCTGGAATTAAAAAGGTTGATCGCGGGGATATTATTGTGTTCAAGTTTCCCAAAGATCGCTCCCTGAACTATATCAAGCGTTGTGTTGCACTCAGTGGAGATACCCTCGAGATTCATGGTCAAAAGCTCTCAGTCAATAAAAAACCGGTACCTCTGCCGCCGCATGCTCAGTTTATCGGAAACCGTATGGCGGCGGGAGATGGGGATTATATGATATTCCCACAGTTTTCAAACTTTAACAAGGATAATTACGGGCCGATACGTATTCCCCGCAAAGGAGATGTCGTACCTTTGAACCCTGCAACCTATCCGCTTTACAGTTCACTCATTGCCGATGAAGGACATGAAGTCAGCTTACAGGGGAGGACGGTTTTTATTGATGGTGCACCGGTTCAGAACTACACCGTTCAGTCAAACTACTATTTTGCAATGGGTGACAACAGGGATAACAGTCTCGACAGCCGCTTCTGGGGATTTTTGCCGGAAAAAGATATTGTCGGTCAGGCACTCATGGTCTACTGGTCATGGAATCCGGATTTGTCCCTGTTCACCGATCTCGTGAGCAAAGTCGGTTCAATACGATTGCAGCGTACCGGTTTAATGGTTCATTGATCAAGGTGTTGCTCTGCAAGAATTTTTTCACAGAGTGCATTTGTCGACGATTGACGTTCAGTGCTGCTGAAAAGCAGCATTTGAACATTTGGAAATGGAATTTCGAGTGTATCGATGGTAAGGGTCCGACTTCTGACGTTTGCGCTGATCCCAGGTCTTGCAGTTTTTGTGAGTTCGATATGTTTAAGGGTCACGCAGTCAAAAACCAGGCCGGATTTGATTGATTTGATGCTTGTCTGCCAGGTATTGCCGGTTGCTCTCTCTACCGATTCCGAAAGGTTTGTTTTGAAAATGACATTCAGATAGATATTGGTTGAGAGATAAAGTAACAGATATCCAGTCGGAAAAAGGACACCGGGAGAGAGCATAAAGGCTTTAAGCCAGTTTAAGATAAATTTTTTTCTGCGGGGTAAGAGGGGCATTCTTACTGATTGATTTCGGCTGTTTGTGGAGAGTAATGCCGGTTATCTTTTTTACTATACAAAATATTTTTCTTTATTACGCTGTAACAATAACTAATTCAGTTTTCTCTTTTTATGCCATTACATCAACGGCATGCGCCCTATCTTCTCAAGCCGCTTTTGAAAGAGGTCTATGCTGATACAGAGACTCCTGTTTCAGTATATCTCAAACTCAAGCGACCCTTTTCATGCCTGCTCGAATCGGTAGAGGGAGAGGAGCTTCTTGCCCGGTTTTCTTATATTGCCATAGATCCGGTCGCTATCCTCAGAGGCTCTGTGGATGGATCGGCACACATCGATATTCTTGATGAAAAATTCCATGATCTTGGAAGAATCGCCGGGGAGGAAACAAATCTTCGTATAAAAATTGATCGGTGTCTTGCAGCTTTTGATACTGATGAGATACCGAGGAAAAAAAACGGTGCGCCCCAGATGATAACATCAGGGGTTTTTGGCTATTTCGGTTACGATGCCATGCATCTTGTCGAAAGAATACCAAAACCGGAACTCCCCGATCCGGCAGGGATGCCCGACATTTATCTTCTTTTTTGTGATACGCTGGTGATATTCGATAATATTCTGCGCAAGGTCTTCATTGTCTCCAATTACCTTGACGATAGCGATAAGCCGGCTGCTTTGAAAAAAGTGGAGCTGATTGCCGAACAGATGTTCAGGCCATTGCTGCGTGAAGAGATCGAGTTCCAGCCCGAACACCCTGAAGAGATAGTTTCCAACACAGAGAGAGATGTGTATCTGCAGAAAGTTGAAAAAGCTAAAGAGTACATTCTGGAGGGAGATATCTTTCAGGTGCAGATTTCACAGCGTCTCAACCGGAAATTGAATACCCGGGCCTTTGATGTCTATCGGATGCTGAGAACCATCAATCCTTCCCCCTATCTTTACTACTTTGATTTGAAGGAGTTCGAAATTGTTGGATCATCCCCGGAATTGCTTGTAAAGGTAGAGCGAGACAGCACCGGCAGGCGAATAGTTGATACCCGCCCTATTGCAGGCACAAGACATCGAGGAAGCAGTTTTGAAGAGGATGAAAGGATCGCGCAAGAGCTTCTTGCTGACGAAAAAGAGCTGGCTGAGCACCTCATGCTTATTGATCTCAGCAGAAACGATATTGGCAGAATAGCTAAAATCGGCACTGTCGAAACCAATGAGATGATGGTAGTTGAAAAATATTCGCATGTCATGCATATTGTCAGTAATGTACGCGGCGAACTTCGTGATGACCTTGGCACTATGGATGCCTTCTGGTCTTGTTTTCCTGCCGGCACACTTACCGGTGCTCCAAAGGTTCGTGCCATGGAGATCATCTATGAACTTGAAAAGGAAAAACGCGGTTTGTATGGCGGGGCCGTAGGATTTCTTGATTTCAAAGGAAATCTGAAGACCGCTATTGCCATTCGCACTATGGTTATTGAGGATGCAACTATTTACTTTCAGGCAGCCGGTGGTATAGTTGCTGATTCAACGCCTGAGGCGGAGTATGAAGAGACAATGAATAAAATGAAGGCGGGTTTAACAGCCGTTGAAAATATTGAGGCTTTATCGTAACATTAATAAATCCTTGAATATCCTATGAGTAAAAATCAAAAGTTACTGAAATACCTGCTTCTTGTTTTTGCAGGAATAGCCGTTGGCGCACTTGTGTTCTCCAATGTTGAGTTCAACCTTTCTGTCAATGGCCCGCACCTTACCAGCAGGCCGAATTTTGCCACGGCAAAGAACACGTTTGAAAACTATCCCATACAGTCGCTCAAAAGCTTCAACGATGCATTTGTGCAGATCGCTGAATCGGCGACACCTTCTGTGGTGACGATTTTTACCGAAAAGAAAGTGACTGAGAGAGGTATTAGTCCCATGGATTTTTTCGGACATCATTTTGATGACTTTTTCGGGCATTCATTCGATGACTTTTTCGACAAACCTGAAAGTGGTTCACGCGGTGGTCGTTCAAACGTTCAGCACGGCCTTGGATCTGGGGTTATCGTGACAGATGATGGCTATATTCTCACCAATAATCATGTTGTTGATGATGCGGATGCGGTGTATATCCGCACCTTCGACAACCGTAAAATTGATGCCAGGGTTATCGGCAAGGATCCTAAAACTGATCTGGCGGTTATCAAGGTTAATGCTAAAGGCCTTAAACCAATCGTTATTGGTGACAGTGACAAACTCAGGGTTGCTGAATGGGTTATAGCCATCGGAAGCCCCCTTGGTGAAAATTTTGCCAGAACAGTTACGCGGGGTATTGTCAGCGCCAAGGGTAGGGCTAATGTAGGACTCGCCGATTATGAGGATTTCATTCAGACCGATGCGGCTATCAATCCCGGTAATTCCGGAGGTGCCCTTGTCAATATCAATGGCGAGCTTGTCGGCATCAATACTGCTATTGCAAGCCGTACCGGCGGATTTGAGGGAATAGGTTTTGCCGTTCCTTCAAATATGGCAAAAAAGATACTGACGGCACTCATTACTACCGGCAAGGTTTCCAGGGGCTATCTGGGTGTGAGCATTCAGGATATTGATGAAAATCTTGCAAAAGCCATGCATCTGAAGGTGGATGGAGGGGTGTTGGTCGGAACGGTTGTTGACGGCAGTCCTGCTGCAAAAGCCGGCGTAAAAACCGGTGACGTTATTCTGGATTTTAACGGAGCGAAGGTCACAAGCAGCGTTGCGCTTCGTAATTCCATAGCAAGCCAGTCACCTGGGGCAACGGTGAAGTTCAGGGTGTTTAGAGATGGCGTCATCAGGCTTTTCAGTGTTCGACTTGAAGAGCAGACTGGAAAGGAAATCGCGTCACTGTCAAAGGGTGAGGAAAAAGTCACTTCAGCTCTTGGTTTCAAGGCGGAAGCGCTTACTGCTGAAACTGCTCAGAAGTTTAACCGGAAGCCGGATGACGGTAAAGTGATAGTCACCTCTGTTTCTTCATCTTCAAACGCATACCAGGCAGGCGTAAGGCGTGGTGATATCATTCTTTCTGTAAACAGGCAGGATGTGACCTCGTTTGCACAGTACAGCTCTCTAATACACTCAGTCAAAAGTGGCGACCTGTTGTTCCTGCTTGTCGACCGTGGAGGAAGCAAAATCTATTTTGCGTTTAATGTGTAAAGTTTTTTTTGCCTGAAGGATTAAGAGTTGTACATTACTTTGAAGTAAAGTCAGCAGCGACCAGCTGACTTTACTTTTTTTTGTTTGCAATCCTCTCCGATTGGCGAGCAAGTAGCTCTATGGAGTTATTTCTTTTTTTCAACAAAAACAGTACAAGAGATGACTGACAGAATTTACCTTACCAATGATGGGTATAACCGGCTGAAAGAGGAGTTGTATGTGCTGGTTCATGAAACCAGAAGGGAAGTTCTGGAAAAAATTGCTGAAGCAAGAGCCCATGGTGATCTGAGCGAAAATGCGGAATACGATGCGGCGCGCGAGGAGCAGTCACATACGGAAGCGCGCATTGCCGAGCTTGAAAACAAGCTTACAGCAGCTACGATTCTTGATCCGAAGCATATCAAGACCGATAAGGTTTATATTCTGACCTCTGTAAAACTGCGCAATCTTGATGATCCGAATGAAATCATTGAATATACGCTTGTCTCTTCCGAAGAGGCAGATACCGATTCAGGCAAAATTTCTGTCCGTTCTCCAGTCGGAAGGGCACTGATAGGAAAAGAGCCTGGAGATAAAGTTTCGATCATAGTGCCCAAAGGTGAACTGCATTATGAGATCCTGGAGATTTTCGTCAAATAGCTCCTGACTTCATACATAAAAACCTGGAAACCCAATAAAGACGGGGGTATGCCTTTGAAACAAGGCACTACAATGCAGTAATATTCAAAGAGCATTACATCATCAAAAACGGTGTAGCGCTGAGCTTTTCACCCATGACCTGAT
>TBL_comb47_HYPODRAFT_10003935_pt1 | contig 17302 bp, 4 predicted proteins | sample TroBogypolimnion_40_FD_10682 | JGI IMG/M metagenome (IMG submission 10682)
TGGAATTCGGGGACGTTGCCGGGCGCGTTGCTGGTGGAGGCGGGAGGAACGATCAATTGGCAAGCCGGAACGGCAGCGGGGCCCTTGAACATTGCCAGCAATGCGGTGCTGAATTTGATCGGGGGCAACACAAGGTACCTGGAGGGTTCGTTGACGAACGCCGGGACGGTGACTTGGCTCGGGGGGACCTTTGACCTCTACAACTGCGGTTTCAATTCTGGACCGGTGGTGAATCTGGCGGGCGCCTCCTGGTTGATTCAGTGCGACCAGACCTTGGGCGGAATTTGCAGCTTTGGCAGCAACGGATACTTCCTAAACCTAGGAACGGTCCAAAAACTCGCGGGCACCGGAACGACCTACTTTTCGATACCCTTCAACAACCTGGCAAGCGTGAATGTGCTCGCCGGTACGATTTATCTGAACGACGGGGGTGTGCTGGGGGGCGTGTTCAGCGCGGCCGGCGGAACGGAGGTGACGTTCGGTTCGGGAGCTTTTATGTACGGCCCGCCGCCTGTGCTGGTAGGGTTGGGGGCGTTTTTGTTCAGCGGCGGCACGCTAACGCTGGCGAACGACATCATTCCGAACTTGCAGTTGGTAGGTGGGACTTTGAGTTTGGCGGCGAGTTTCCAGGGTGGGGTGATCACCAACCTCACGTTGGCGGGCAGCATGTTGAGCGGGAGCAACGTGGTTGGGGGTACGTTCAACTGGAATTCGGGGACGTTGCCGGGCGCGTTGCTGGTGGAGGCGGGAGGAACGATCAATTGGCAAGCCGGAACGGCAGCGGGGCCCTTGAACATTGCCAGCAATGCGGTGCTGAATTTGATCGGGAGCAACACCAGGTATTTGGAGAATTCACTGACGAACGCCGGGACGGTGACTTGGCTCGGGGGGACCTTTGACCTCTACAACTGCGGTTTCAATTCTGGACCGGTGGTAAATCTGGCGGGCGCCGCATGGTTGATTCAGTGCGACCAGACCTTGGGCGGAATTTGCAGCTTTGGCAGCAACGGATACTTCCTAAACCTAGGAACGGTCCAAAAACTCGCGGGCACCGGAACGACCTACTTTTCCACCCCTACCTACAACGCGGGCATATTGGATGTTGAGAGCGGTTTCGTGAGTTTCAATTCGAGTCCCGCCTACACCCAGACCGGGGCAACGATGGACTTTGGCATTGCTGGTCCCAACGGTAATTCCAAGGTGACCGTTTCCGGCAACCTGAATTTCGATGGCACGCTGGGGATCAACCTCCTGAATGGATATACCCCGTCCGTCGGTGATTCTATCCCCCTGGTGAGCTACGGTTCGCAAGCGGGCGCTTTCAAGAACCTCAGCCTGCCGCCCCTGCCGCCCGGTCGGGCATGGCAGTTGGCCTATGCGGTGTCGTCGCTGACGTTGATCGCCGTAACCAATAGCAACGCAGCAAGCCAGATTTCGGGCTCGGTGGTGGATAACCTCGGCCACGGAGTGACCAATCTGGCGGTGTTCGCATACACCACCAACAATTATTATGTGAGTTCGCGCACCGATGGTGCCGGTAACTATTCCCTGAGTGTATCGAATGGGGTGTTCCAGGTTGGCCTGCTGGGCTTGCCGGCACGGGGGTACAGCCCGGCGACAAACCAAATCGCCGCAGTCACGAACAACCTCCAGGTCGTCAACTTCGTGCTCGCGCCTTACACGGGGCCGGTTTACGTGATCACCACCATCGCGAATCCTGCGGGGGGCGGGGGGGTGAGTGGCGGGGGGGCGTTCCCGCCGGGCACGATCGTCACGGTTAATGCGTCGGCCAGTACGAACCCGCTCCCCTACTTTTTCGCAAATTGGACGGAAAATGGCGTCGTGCAGAGTTTGACCAACACCTACTCGTTCGCGGCCACCCGCGACCGGGCGCTGTATGGGAATTTCACGCTGCCCGTCTTCACAGTCGCCGCCACGAACAATCCTCCCGGCGCCGGGACCGTATCGGGGACCGGTTCCTATTATTACGGAGCCCAGAGTCTGCTCACCGCCCAGCCGAGTTTCGGATACTCCTTTGTGGATTGGACGGAGGGCACCAATCTGCTCGGAACGAACCTGACCCTGAGCACGATGATTTACAGCAATCACCTGTTCGGGGCTAACTACCTGGCAGCCAACCTCGTCCACACAGTGGCGACCGCGACTGCGCCTTCGGGATTGGCTACGGTCGCAGGGGCGGGAAGTTACACCAACGGTCAGACCGCCAACCTCGTTGCGCCGGTCCTGCTGACCAACGTCCCATACGTTTATAGTTTTCAGCGGTATACCCTCAGCAATACGGTGGTGAGCACCAACGCGGGCTTTAACAAGACGTTTTCGACCCTGGATGCGACCAACTTGCTCTATGTGGCCGTTTACACGGCTCGCACCATTCTGCCATTGCTCACAAACCTCACCGCTAACCTGGCTAATCCAGTGCCGGCGACGACCAACTTTCAGCTCACCCTGCAATTCGATCGGAGCATGGCGACGAATGTGAATCCGTTGATTCAGTTGCGAACAGCGCCGCAGCGCTTCAGCCCCTGGTTCCCTCGAACGGTTTGTGGAGTAAAACCGTCCTGTCGAATGATACCTATTCCTCACCGGCCATCACCTTTGTCACCGGGATGGACGGCACGAACAAAGTGTTGGTTTCCGGGGCGCAGGACCTGTTGGGCCTAACGCTGGCCCTCACCAACCCGATCAATCTTCTGGTGGATGCGACCCCGCCGCCGGTTCCGGCGATCAGCCTGGTATCCTCGAATGCCTCGGGTCCTTCGGTAGTCGTCGGTTGGCCGACGTATGTTGCCCCATCGGATTTGGCCGGATTCCGCATTTTCCTGCAGACCAGCAACTTCAGTTCAACGACCACAGTGCCGATTTACACCGGCCTTGGCTCGGGTGCCGCCAGCTACCAGTTCAGCGGCTTGACCCTAGACAAGCCGTATTACGTTTCGGTTCAGGCCTTCGACACCGCCGGCAACGGCATCAGCGCCGTTTCGCCGTTGAGCTTCGTGCTCCCGAGCACCGTGCCCCCGTCGGTCAGCTTGCAGTCCGCTCCGGTTGGCGCCTCTTCCGCCTGGTTGTCGTGGAATAGCTACAACACTTCAGGCCTGTTTGGTTTCTCGGGTTTTCGGATTTTTGCGGCGCCGACGAATTTCTCCTCGGTGACCGGCATGACGCCGTTGGCGACTCTGGGGACTGGCTTGCGCACTTACCAGGTTGACGGGTTGGACCGTACCCATGCCTACTATTTTTCCGTGGTTGGTTTCAATGGAACCAACGGGTTTAACCCGAGCGTCACCACGGCCGGTTGGACGGATCCTTATGCCGGGAGCATCGGAGTAAGCACGACGATTGGCGGGAGCAGTCCGAGTGTGGTGAACATCTATCAAAATCTCGTGGTCGTTAGCAACGCGACCTTGACGATCCAACCCGGCACGACGCTGCGGTTCGCGCCCGGGATTGGCCTCACGGTGCAACAGGGCACCCTGAGCGCCAATGGCACGGCGCTGGCCCCGATTGTCTTCGACTCGGCCAATGACACGCTCGGAGGAAGCCCGGCCTCTGGGGATTGGAACGGCATTACGCTAGGAGTTGGGGCGGGCTTCTCGGTGTTACGGTTCGTCGAGGTTTGGTATGGAGGTGGTCTTAGGCTCATGGGTTGCGCCCCGGTGGTGGATGCCTTCACCGCCAACCACAACACGCCCTGGGGATTGGGCTTGCAGAATGGGGCGAGTTTGACCACCAGCAACGCGCTCTTCTCTTTCGATTCGGTTGGGGCAATTCAGTTCGACACCTCTGTCCTGACGTTACAGAACTCCGCCTTTCTCAGCGATCCTACCAACGCACTGGCGGCCGGTTCATTCGCCATGAACGCACTCTCGAATTGGTGGGGAACGCCGGTCACGACGAACGTGGTCGCTAAACTGGGTGGGAGCGTCAACTATGCCCCATTCCTTGGTTATGAACCGCTGTTGACACCCGCCATCGGAACCTCAAACGGCATGGCGCAGGTCGGGAGCGCCGCGGTCAGTCTCCTACTCGCCTGTCGAACCGCTGACACGATGCGGTTGAGCGAGGACTACAATTTCAGCGGCGTTTTCTTTGCGCCATACAGCAAGTCCGCATCCTTTGCGCTCTCATCCGGCGGCGGGCTTAAGCGGGTCTATGCTCAGTTCAAGAGCCTCACCGGCCAGACGAATGTGCCGCTCGAATTGGACGTGAACTACGTCACCGGAGGACCCGTTATCCAGTCGTTTAGCCTGAGCCAAGGCCAGACACTCAATCGTCCGCTGACCGTCACCGGTTCGGCGACGGCGGTCCTGGGCATGGCGAGCATGGAACTCTATGTCGATGGAACGTTGTGGGGGACGAACTCGGGGGCCGCCTTGTCGCAGTACGTTGATGTTCGGACCCTGGGGAATGCGGTTCATCAGTTTCAGTTGCTGGCGAGGGACACCAGCGGGAACACCGCTACCCTCCAGAATAGCGTGGTGGTTGCCATCACGCCGCCTCTGGCGCCAGTCATCACTCAACCGGTCGCGGGCCTAATTATCAAGACGAACGTGGCGACCATCAGTGGCTCAGCGGAGCCGGGCATCGGCCTGGCGCTAACCGACAATGGCCAAGTTCTGATCTCGACCAACGCCGATGCGACGGGGAATTTCACGGTCACGAAGGTGGGGCTCGTAGAAGGGGACAACCTCCTGCTAGCCATTGCCTCGGACAACACTGGTACCACGCCGTCGGCAGCCCGCCACCTCACCGTGGAGACCATTCCGCCGACCCAGCCGGTTTTGAGCCAACCGTTCTATCTACCGGGTAATGGACTGACGTTCACTTGGTCGGTGCCGGCTGGAGGCAAGCCTTCCACGTATTACCAGCTATTTTGGAGCCCGGCGGCTTTCACGGCGACTAACCAGTCGAGCGGGTCGTCGGCCTTACTCAGCAGCCCCTACTACAATCTCCAGGGATTAACCAATGGAACCTACTACTTTGGCGTGGTGGGGTTTGATACCGCTGGCAACGCCAGTCCGATTTCGGCTTTGGTGACCAGCGTTTACGATGCCACGCCTCCGGCCCTGGCGGTTGCTTACACGCCAGCATCCCCTATCGGCGTAACTCTTTTGAATGTCGTGCTGACCTCGAGCAAGCCCCTGGTTGCAACGCCTTCGCTGACGCTGCAGCCTTACGGATCGTTTTCCCCCGTCTTGCTCAACCTGACCAACGTGGCGTTGAATACCTGGCAGACGGCTTTCAATGTGAGCGCTGTCACGCCCAGCGGTCCGGTTTCTGTCAACGGCACCGCTAAAGACCTGGCCGGGAATGTGTTCAGTGGCACCCCCAGCGGTCCGCAACTGGTGTTTGATACTACCCCTCCGGTCGGATCCATCATCTCCTTGCCTGCGGCGCCGATCCAAACCACGAACAACACGAATGTGACCGTGAGTTTGGTTTTGACCAAACTTGCGGCTCCGGGAATCCCGCCGGCGCTCAGCTTCATCCCACCGCAGGGGGCGGCCGTGGGGATCACTTTGGGCGGAGCGGGCAGCAACTGGAGCGGTACACTGCCATTGACCCCGGCGATGGGTTCCGGTTTCGGACAGTTCGCGCTTACCGCCCAGGATCGTGTGGGTAACCTCGGAACCAACATCAGCTCAGGCAGGCAATTGGAGTTGTATAACACCGCTTTGCCGGTTGCCCCGGCGGCTCCGATGGGACTGAGCGCCCTCAGCCTGCCGGCGGGCTTGGTCAAGCTGAGTTGGGGTGCCAGCAGCAACGCCCAGTTCTATCGCCTCTACCGTGAGTCCGGCACCAACCCGGTGCCTCCGGCAGTGCTGGTCCTGGACAACATCACCAGCAACTCGCTGGTGGATCTCCCACCAGTGGATGGACCGTATCGCTATGGCCTCACGGCGAGCCGCCTCAGCTCTGAGAGCGGCCTCTCCAATATGGCGGTTGCGCTCTCCGACCGCACGCCGCCTCCCGCGCCCACCAACGTGGTCGCCTCGTTGGCGCCCAGCGGCGTTCAGATCGCCTGGCAGGAGCCGGCCGGAGATACGCCGGACCACTATCGGATCTACCGCAACGGCGCGCTAATCGCTTCGGTTGCCTCCATCGCACCGGTGGTGGACTATCCGCCGAAAGGCACGAACAGCTACGTCGTCGCGGCGACCGATGCGGTGGGCAACGAGAACCCGAGCGTGCCCGCTGCCTTGGCGTTATTGGTCGGCCCCGTCAACAACCTGTCGGTGGTGGTGAATGCCGCTCAGCCCGTGGTCCTGAACTGGGTCTCTACGGACTCCTTAACGGTTGGTTTTAATGTCTACCGCAATGGAATCAAGCAGAACGCCTCCCTTTTGACCACCAACCGCTACTCTGACAGCCTCGCGTTGTCGGATGCGACGCAGTACGCGGTGACCGCGCTCAATCAGGGCGCCCAGGAGAGTCCGTCGCGGCTCGTGAATGTTTACCCGGTCACCCTCGGGTTGCTCGTGAACTCGGCGGGCAGCGGTACCAATCAGCCCGTCCTCGCCGACTATTTCGACCAATACCAGGCGGCCATCACCAACTGGGGCAGCACCTCTAGCCTGCCGGTGGCGCAAGTCCAACTCACGCGCACGATCTCCGGCTTAAATGACGTGGGGGTCTCGGCTGGCGTAGTCACCAACGTGGCCGCTGGGGCTGGCTTGCAGGAACTCTTCGTGATGGCCGAGCCATCGGTCCTGGCGACGCAAACGGTCAGCCTCGTGGTCTCTCAGCAAACCGACAGCGACGGGAGTCAAGTCAGCTACCAGCGGACCTTCAGCTTCGCGCCTGCCCCGCTCAGGCAGACCGAGATTGTCTTGTCGGCGAACCAGCTTCCGTTGGCGGGAGGACTTACCACCTTGCAGGTCCAAATGCGCAACCCCAGTTCTCTGGATGTAGCGTTCATTGTCTCGCGGGGTTCCGGGGCTCAACCGGGCGATTTCTATATCTCGGTTCAGAACAGCCTGGGACAGGAGGTTAGTCGCACTGCCTTCCAGGGCACGCCACCGGGGACTTTCTTCCTCGCGGACGGCCGAGCCTATGCCACGGTGAAGGCCGGCGGTTTACTCACCTTCACGGTACCCAATGTGCTGGTGCCGGCCGCCTTAACCGGCGCAACGAACGTGATCTTCGAAGCTGTCGCGAGCGCCATTTATAGCCAGTTCAACACCCCGAGCCAGGTCGCCTCGGGTCCGTTGACCGGCAGCATGATCTCCTCGGGGTTGGCCCAGACTCCCTACTATGGCACCGCCCAGACCGACAAACCGAGCTATGCCAACAACCCTTCGATTCGGATCACCGGCCAGGCACTGAATACCGCAACCGGCCTGCCCGTTCCGAACGCTGCGTTGAACCTAGGGTTTTCTGCTCGCGGGCACAAATGGTATGTCCCGGTCACCACTGATACTAACGGGAACTATCAGCTTGTTTATCCCCCGCCGACGGGATTTTCCGGCTTGCTCACGATCTGGGCCGCCCATCCTCTGGTGGTGGACCAACTCAATCAGTCTTCCGTCACGGTTTACGAATTGTATTCCAGCCCTTCCGCCGCGAATATCACGATGTCCAAGAACGACACGTTTAACTTTTCGATTCAGCTTATCAATCCCGGCGATCTGCCGATGACGGGATTCACATACGGTTTGAGTGCCTACCAGATGTCCGGCACCAACCGCATCCCGGTGACCGTGGTCACGGGCACCAATTTAGCTGACCCGGGCCTGGTGCTGGCGCCCAATCAACGCCAGAACGTCAACCTGCAACTGGCGGCCGCCATTAATGCGCCGAACTCGGTTATCATCGAGTTCACGTTTGTCTCGTCGGAGGGTGCGGCGTTGACCTTCACGGGCAACGTGACACTGTTGCCCGCGGTGCCGGTGCTCTCAGTCCTCAGTCCGGCAACGGGGTACCTGGAGGTCAGCGTGAACCGCGGGGATCAACTCAGCGGCCAGGTAACGATCCAGAACACCGGCCTGCGAGCCTTGCAAGGGATCACTTTGTCGCCGCCAACGAATTATCCCTGGATGCAGGTTAATCTCCCTGTGTCCGGCGATGGTTTGATGCATCTCCCGGACCTGGGGGTTGGCCAGTCCAACACCTTCATTGTGGTTTTCTCGCCGCCGGTACAAACGCCGTTGGCTTTCTACCAGGACGCTATCGCGATTCGAGGGACGAACTCCGCGAGCACTTTTGCCGTGAACCTCTACGCCCTCGTCACTTCGCACCTCACCGGCGGCGTGCAGTTCTATGTCGATGACGTGCTCGGGCTGCCCGTCCCTAATGCGGCCGTCGTGCTTCACAGCGATGTCTTGTTCACCCAGCCGGCGCCTTTCTACACCGATACCAACGGTTTAGTGACCATTACCAATCTCCAGGAGGGATTCTGGAACTGGCAGGTGACTGCGGCCGGTTGTCATGGGGCGATCGGCACGGTCTCCGTCGCGGCAGATCAGACCGGATACCAGCATGCCCGGCTTTCTCGCAGCCTGGTCACCGTGACCTTCAGCGTCGTACCGATCCCCTTCACGGACCAGTATACGATTCAAGTGGAGCAGACTTATGAAACCCACGTGCCGGCCCCCGTCATCGTGCTGGATCCACCCTACCGGGGCTTTATGCATGTCTCCTCCGGGTTCGAAGCCAACTACACCGTGAACCTCATGAATTATGGGCTGATCCAACTGAGCGATGTAAAGCTCACCGGGCACCAGAACGCTGGATTACAGCTCACGCCGCTGGTTACTTATCTTCCGGCCATCCTGCCCATGCAGTCGTTTGATGTGCCCTTCACCCTCACGTATCATAAGCCCGGCGGCGCCGGAGCCGGCCCGCACCTGCGCAAGGACTTTGTGACCATCTCCGGAAGCGGGTCCTCGGGAGGATCGTCATCAGGCGGCACAACGGGCACGGGCGCCTCGGCCACTGGCACTTTCTATTGTCAGGAGGACGGTCAGGAGGAGCAGGGCGGGGGCGATGAAACCGCCACGGTGGAGGATGACTCGGACGGAGGCGACGGCTCTGATTCAGGCGGCGACAGCATGGACGTCGAAGACAATATCGCTGGTGACATGGCAGATCTCGGGGGCGATATGGGTGGGTCGGATGACGGCTCTCCGGACGAACCCAGTTCCTTCGACGGCGGAGATGCCGGCGATAGTTGCTTTGCTCCCGACACTGCCGTGTTGATGGCCGATAACTCACTCAAAGCGATTGCGGATATTCGGATTCACGATCTGGTGCGCACCGGCACCCGTCCTTGGAACGTGGCGATCGTGGCGAACACCGTGGAAATGTCCGCGCAGAACGAACGGGTCGTTCGGTTCATCCTTCCCGGATCATCGGGCAAACAGGAAGTGGTGGTCACACCCGAACATCTCTTATGGGTTGACGGCAAGGGCTGGGTGTCGGCGCGAAACTTGGCCGTGGGTGACTGGCTGTCCGGTCCTGACGGTGAACGCTTGCGAGTGACGGACAATGAACCCGCTTCGATGAACCTGAGGACTTATACCCTGAGTTTACTGGGCGACAACGCCTTTTACGCCAACGGTGTGTTGGTTCGCCACCTCTGTGGTAAAACGTCTCCCCGGTCCCCGGCGAAAAGTCACGGGGTGGCCAAATGAATAGAGTTGCCAGGCAACACCCCGTCATTCGTTTTATGATTACTCTTGCGTTTGCGAATCGCCGCCGGCTGGTTCACGCCACTCCCTGGCTGGTTGGGTTGAGCCTCCTGGCGTCCGGCGCGAGTCTCCTCGCCCAGCAACAACAGCAGGGCACTTGTACCCTGATCAAAATGTCGATTTCGCAGCAACTCACCATGGAGCGGGTCGGGTTTTTGGCGACGCTGACGATCTCCGACAATGATGCCACCGACCCGATCACCGATTTCGCCGCGAACCTGACGTTCGAGAACCAACTGCTCTCGACCAATGGGGCGATCGACGATTCATCAAGTCTGTTCTTCGTGCAGCCCCCGACTTTCCAGAACCTCCAAGGAGTGACCGGGAATGGGAGCCTGGGATCCGGTCAGACCGCCACCATTAGCTGGTTTATTATTCCCACGACCGCTGCGGGAGGGGGTGTTCCCACAGGGACCCGCTACCGAGTCGGGGCCGTCCTAAGCGGGAAGTTGCGCGGGATTCAAATCCCGGCCAGCACCTTGTCAGTGATCCCGGCCCCGATTACCGTCTACCCCGACGCCCAGCTTCAAATCACGTACTTTCAGCCGCGGGATGTTCTTGGGGACAATCCATTTACTCCCCAGGTCGAGAGCCCCATCCCCTTCACGTTTGGTGTGTTAGCCCAGAATGTCGGTTATGGCGCGGCGCACAGCGTGATCATTAATTCTCAGCAGCCCAAGATCACCGACAACGCTCAGAACGCCCTCATCCTCGCCCAATTACTCGGATCGCGCGTCAACGATTCGGCCTTGTCCAACGCCAACCTGACCGTGAACCTCGGCGACCTCCAACCGGGCCAAACCGCCAAAGGGGCCTGGGATATGATCGTCTCGCTCTCGGGCACCTTCCTCTCGGTGAGCGCCAGCTACACCCATTCCCCGGCCTTGGGTGGTGCCGAAACCTCCCTGATCAAAGGAGTCAATGCCTATCTGTTTCTCCATGAAGTGCTCGACGACACGCCTGGGCGCGACGCGGTCCGTGATTTCCTGGCGGACACCGGTGGCGTGCTGGATCCGGTTGGAAACTTGATGCCCGATTCGCTTTACGAAAGCGACGGCGGCGTCCTCCCCGTGACCGATGTCACCAATGCCCCCGCCAATCTCGTCGGCAATACCCTCCAAATTACGCTGGCCACGACCAACCTCGGCTGGACCTACCTCCGTGTGGCCGATCCGAAGCAGGCCAAGCTGCCCATCATGAGCGTGGTGCGTTCCGATGGAAAAGTGTTGAACCCGAACAACTTCTGGACCAACGTCCATTACGAAAAGCCTAATAACTTCGAGGACTTTTACCTAAACCTCTTTGATCTGGCGAGTGCCGGTCCTTATACTTACGCGGTGACTTATGGCAGCCCGGTGGTCAGCACTAACCCGCCGGTGACCGCTCTGCTCTTCGCCGGTTCGGCCAACCTCGCAAGCGGAGTTTACTACGTCACTCCGGACACGCAGATGTATTTCATTTCCCAGGATGTCACGCCGGTCAACATCGTTTACAGCCTGGACGGTGGCGTATTCCAACCCGCTTTGCCGTTCAGCCTGAGCGCGGCGGGATTGCATCAAGTCGTTTATTATGCCACCGACGCCAACGGTCTGCGAGAAACCAACCATACCGTTTTGCTGGCCCTGTCCGGGGTGGGGAGCTTGGGCTTCGCCGGTTTCAATATCCCCGCACAGCCGATCTACGCCGCCGGGGATGCGATGTCTGTCCGCCCCGGGAGCTTGCCCATATCGTTCCAGGCTCTGCCTGACCCCGTAGTGGTTAACGCCCGGGTGGACGTCTTTCCAGGGGTGGTCGGGTGGCCGACGGTGGGAGGGGTTCCTTCCTCTCCCACCGCCGCTACAGCCGCTTCGCTGGTAGTGGCCGGCCAGAATGTCGACTATTATCTCTCTCGGCTCAACGGCCAGGGGTGGAGCGCCGAACAACCGGTGGCCTCGCCGTTGGTATTTTCCGGTCTGCCGGTCGGCACGAACACGGTTTCGATCCTGGGACGGTCACGGTTTGGAACTTACCTGGACCCCACCAACGCTCTGAACGTGACCTGGGTGGTTGATCCCGCTTCGCCAGCGACTGCCATCGGCGGAACACCAGCCTCTCCCACACATTTGTCCAGCGCTCAATTCACCGTTGGCGGCACCGGGGTGACGGCCTACGAATGGACCCTCGACAACGGCTATTACCGGCCTGAAACGCCCATCGGCACCCCGGTTGCGCTGACGAACCTAACTCCCGGCTCACGCCTCCTCAGTGTGCTTGGAAAAGCCGCCGGGGTTTATCAACCGACCAATGTCCCCACGACCGTGGCCTGGACCTACGATCCGCTCTATGGGTATTACCAAGGCCCATGGAATTCCCTCCGCAGCGCGGCTTTCACCAACATCGGCACCAGCTCAGTGACGTTTACTTGGGATGGCCGTAGTGATGCCGGCATCATTCAAGCGCCCGGATGGTACACCGTGCGCGTGACCTTGACCGACGCCCTGGGGGGAACGAATTACTCGGTAGGGTTGGCGCAGATCGGTGTCCTGGCCGGGACCAACCAGATCATCGCGGATGCCAACCGCGGTCCCAGCAACCCCTACGCCCGGGGTCGCTGGGCCGTGTGGCAGGACCAAAGTACTGGCAGTTGGTCCGTTTATGCCCAGGATCTGACCGCGTCGGCCCCTGTGATTCAGCCCGTCAGCAACAGCAACCTCGCCCAACAGAATCCCAAGACCGACGGCCGGTACGTGGTCTGGCAGGCGAGGCAAGCGGACGGCGATTGGGACATATATTACAGCGATTTGAACGGCAGCCTCGGTCCTCAAGCGGTCACGATTACGTCTGACGTGGACGAGGTAAACCCGGCTATCGATTGGCCTTGGGTGGTTTATCAAGCCCGTTCCAACCTGACCAACAACGCCCCGTGGCAGGTTTATGCCTACAACCTGGCCAACGGTCAGACCTTCAGCGTCCTCCCCTCGACCCAGGACCAGCTTAGTCCCGATGTTCAGGCGGGCCGAGTGGTGTGGCAGGATTGGCGGGATGTGGGGCCGGGGGAGGTCTATTTCAAGAACCTCGAGAGCGGGCAATTCCAGCGGATCACCACCAACACCTTCGGTCAGTATAACCCGGTCATTTACGATAATTGGGTGGTGTGGCAGGACAATCGCAACACCGAAACCGACCTCTACGGTTTCGACCTCCTGCGCAACCTCGAGGTTCGCCTCACCAGCACAGCGGAAGATGAGACGCTCCCGCGGTTGAACGGTCCGTGGGTGGTCTGCCTGGAGAACTCGCTGGGCGCACAGACTGGCAATGGGCGTCTTATCCATCTGCCTAGTCTCGCGGCGGTTCCCATCACGCACACCTTTACCGCCAAGACAGCGATGACACTCGCTGAAGGCAAAGCGATTTGGATGGAGACCGTCACCAACCAATCTCGCGTGTTGATCGCTGCCTTGCCCTCGTTGCAGCCGGTGTTTGCCCAGCACAATGCCGTGGCTGTGACCGATGCCATGGTGGCCAACGCGCATAATGCCTTCGGTCTGCTCTCGACCTGGGGTACCAACGGCGTTCAGTCTATCACGACCTTTAGTCAACTTGTCCCGCAGGTGGTCAGCCAGACCGCGACGCTGAGCAATGGAGTGCCCGCCGGCCAGAATTTCAGCCTGGTGTCAGGTGCTTCCCTCTGGGTTGGCTTCGGCAAGGGCCGGGTTTTGGACCTCGGACTCAACCTGGCCGCCCCGCTCAACCTGGCCGCCGGCGCCAACGTCTTCGGGTACACCGGCTTCCCCGACTCCTACAGCGCCTACCAACTGATTACGCAGCTCGGCATGAACAACGTCCGGGCGGTGCGTATGATCGAGGCTCAGTCCGGCCTTTGGCTGGTTGCCGAGGTGTTTAACGGCGTAATCATCGGCAACAATTTCCCGATCCCCACCGTGGCCGTCATTTTGGTAGATATGGCCAATCCCGTCAGCCAATTCAGCCCGCAATCGCAATAGCCATTTATGCGCCTTTCCAATCCTCTACGTTCAAACCTGCCGCTGGGTCTGTTGCTCTGGGCGGGCACGGTGTTTTCCCTGCCCGCTCTCACCGTAACCGACTTGCAACAGCAGATGACCGGGCCGCATCCCGTAACGGTGATCGACCTTCGCGCGCCATTCTTGTTTGCGCGGGGGCATATCGTCGGGGCAATCAACGTGCCCGCCTCCGTCTGCCCTCACAAAAACCTGCCGCCGCTCGGCAACGTGGTGGTGTACGACGGGGGGCTAGGGAAGGAAGATAGCGAGGCCGCGGCGGTGGCGTTGTCCGCCAAGCCAGGAATCAGCGTGGAGGTTCTGGAAGGGGGCTTCGCCGCCTGGGAAACTGCGCGCGCCCAGACTACGCAGGCCAAAGGGATTCGCCGGGAGACGCAGAACCAGATCTCCTACGCCGAACTCAAAGCCCTCAAGGCGAGTGACGTCGTGCTCGTGGACCTCCGTTCCGAGCCCAGCGCGCCCAAGGCGGTGGCCAAGACAACCCCGTCCGGGAGCCAACCTCTGACCGATTTGGCAGTGGAGTTTCCGGGGAAGAGCATCTCGCATTCGCCTTTTGATCTGCCCGCCGCCCAGATGAAGACGAAAGCGGCCACCAGCACGCCGCCCCTCCTGGTGTTGATCGATAACGGTGACGGCGTGGCGCAAACGATGGCCCGCACCCTCGAGGCGAACGGCCTCAAGCGTTATGTCATCCTCACCGGCGGCGAGTTGATCTTGTCTCGGCAGGGCCAAGCGGGTTTGCAACGGAGCAGTCCGGCTTCGCAGGCCGCCAACCGGACCGTCTCCTCGGGTCCTGCAACTCAAAAGTGATTATGCGTCCATTAAGAATTATTGCGGGCTGGTTCCTGGTGCTCGGCGGCATCGCGTCCGCGGCACCGGGGGTGACCAACGTGTCCGTGGTCAACATTACTCCCAGCACCTTCTCCGTCGTTTGGGTGACGACCGGGGGAGCCACCCCCACGCTTTCGGTTTTCGCCGATCCGGGCGGGGTGACCAATTTGGCGGGCCAGGTCGGCCTCGAGTATTACCCCTTGCACACCGGCTCGCCGGCCTGTACCAATGCTTACGATCGGCGTCTGAACGAGAGCGTGCTCCGTCAAAAAACCTCGGGGTTAGGCCTCGTTCAGGTGCGTGTTTCGCATTGTCAACCCCACACGCCCTACTATTTTCGGATTCAAGAAACCGATAATCAGGCCGGGGTGACTTTTTGGCCTTCCAACGGCGCGCTGCCGGTGGTGACCACCGCGCTGGACACCGCCTACGTGGTGCAGTCCCGGCAGTTGGTCTTCAACGTCCCCGGGTTGGACCCCGCGGGATCGATCGTCTTGCTCTCCAATAGCAATACGCCCAGCCGTTTGGCTGCGGTAGCCGGGGATGGAGTTCGCAGCAACGAGGTCTATTTCAGCCTCAGCGACCTCCTCGACGCCTCGGGCGCCACCAATTATGTACTGCTGGGAAATCAGTCCTTCACCGCGACGGTTTTGGGCGCCAGCACCACCGAGACGCAGACTTATAGCCTCAATTTCACCACCGATTTTCTGGTGGGGCAGGGGAGCCAGATCTCTCTCAGCGAGTTCCTGGTGTTGAGCCTTGGGTCTGGCGTGGTTCGCGCTGGGTCCACCGCCACCTTGCCAGTCGGCGTGTATGCCAGCGGCATTACCAACCTGAGTTTCTCGATCAGCCTCCCGACCAATCTTCTCGAGAGCCTTTCCTTCCAATCTGTTTCGCCTCAGGTGGGCTCCGCTTCCTTGCAGATCTTGAATTCCAACACCGTGGTGGCAAGCCTCGCCTCCGCTCCCGGCCTGACCTTGGAGGGAGACCAGCAACTCGCCCAGTTCGTGCTGGCGACTGCCTCCAACCAGCCTTCGGTTTTCCTCCCCCTGGCCCCGGTGTCGCTTCAGGCGAGGAATCTTGATGGATCTTCCGTGTCCAGTCTCGCCGCCTCCTCGGCCAGTCTCGTCATTGTGAACCACCAGGCGCTGCTGCAAAATGCCATCGCCGTTGATGGCACCCGCAGCCTTTCGCTTTATGGCCTTCCGGGATACAGCTACGAAATCCAGAAATCCACGACCCTCGCGGCCTGGACCGACCTCATTCGGGTTCCGATGACCAACCTCGTCGAGGTCTTCTCCGGCCTCGACACCAATGTGTCGCGCATTTTCTACCGGGCCTACGAGTTTACCGCCGACCCGCCGTGGGTTCAGGGCTTAGCCGGTCAAAACCATTCCTTGCTCGTCTATGGCCGTCCGGGCACCAACTACGTGGTTCAGTACGCTACCAACCTCTCCCACGTCGTGAACTGGTATCCGCTGATGTCTTACACGCTTACCAATTCCTTCCAGACCATCACCAACCTTCCTAACACCAATCCGGTCATTTTCTACCGGGTGAAGCGGTAGAGTTCCCGAGCGGATGTCCCCCGGCGACCAGGGAGGCGGGGGCAGGTCGACGGCTTGCCAGCCCGCGCCCCAGGGGCGATCGAAGCGCAACTCCGCTTTAAATGAATGCCTCAGCGATTGCGCGCCTCGACTGGGTCGTTTTCTCCTCGACACGACTCTCCTCCAGCCCTGTCCATACCCCCATTGAATAATCGCGATCATCCTGAGCCATCCGAGCTTCAGCCGCCGGAGAGCCTTGCTGGTTCCCTGCGGGCCTGGCGTTGGCTTTTCGGCCTGCTGGGCTTGGCCGTGCTGGTCTTGGGGTTCTATGCCGAAGAAAACTGGCGTGGTCACCGCGCTTGGGAACTCTGCCAACGGAATATGGCGGCACGCGGGGAGCCCTCCCAACTATCCGGGCTGGTGCCGCCGCCGGTGGGCGAGCCGGAAAATTTCGCGACCACTCCATTCCTGGCGGCCATCGTCAACTTCCGGCCCGGCATGCCACTACCTCGCGACACCAATGCGCTGGTGCGCCTCCGCGATTTTGCCGTCCGTTATGACGCGGCCTCGGAGGCTCTGAAACTGCCCACGACCGGTCGTTCCAATTCGTGGGGCTTGGCGCACACGGACTGGGTGGCCTGGTATGGCGCTTTCCTGGATGCCACGAACCCTCCCGCCTCCCGAGGAAGGAAAGCCATCGTGCTCACGAATCTCACTCCGCGTGAAGCCGCGTCGAGGATTCTGACCTGCTTGTCCGAAAGCGACGCGGTGTTCGATGAACTGCGCGCCGCCAGCTACCGGCCCTATTCCCGCTTCAATCTAAACTACGAAGCGGAGAATCCCGCCACCATCCTGCTGCCGCACCTGGCCCCGCTCAAGCACCTTTGCCAGGTCCTCCGGCTCCGAGCCAGTGCCGAGTTGGCCATCGAGCGCCCGGATGAGGCCTTCGAGGATATCCATCTGATGCTCGCCCTGGTTGACGCCTGCCGGAGCGAGCCGATCCTGATCTCGCACCTGGTGCGTTTCTCGGAATTCCAAATGGCCCTCCAACCCATCGCCGAGGGGTTGGCCGCCCGCCAATGGTCGGAAGCCCATCTGAAGAAGTTGCAGGACCGGCTCGGCAGCTTTGACTTTCTGGCGGATGGACGGCGCGCCCTCCAGAGTGAGGGAGTCTGGCTCGGCGCCGGGATGATCGATT
>TBL_comb47_HYPODRAFT_10003937_pt1 | contig 17296 bp, 8 predicted proteins | sample TroBogypolimnion_40_FD_10682 | JGI IMG/M metagenome (IMG submission 10682)
CACGCTTCGTTCGGATCCGGGCAGGATGCCCGGACCACTGGGGTACGGGCATCCTGCCCGCCGCCAATCCCTGCATCAACTCAGGCAATTTCCGTCGTGCGATTTGCAACGCTCACACTGCATTTTGCACGACGTCGCCACGCGCGAGGGTAGGCAACTGGGCGTTTTCCCCGAGGATTGTTGAAGCAGGCGCAGGGGGACTCGGGTGGCACGCGTTTCGCTAGGGAATCGTCAGTCAGCCCCGCGGGGAAAGGCGCGGGGTCAGGAGAATTGAACCATCACCAGAAAGACCACCGATTATGAAACTAGACGAGATTGATACTGGCTCCACCGCGGTTCGCGAGCGGCCCGAAACCCGATTCAGCTCCTGGAGATCCGAGGTCGCAACGCGGGACTTTCAAAAGAAGTTGGAGGTGGCGGGACGGCCGGGACCGGCGCACCAGGTGTTCGAATCCTTGGCGGGCAATTGGCGCGCCGAGGTGAGGTGTTGGATCGAGCCGGACGGCCCGCCTGAGATGAGCCTGGGCAGCGCGAGGATTTTCTGGACCTTGAGCGGGCGTTTTCTCGAGGAGGAGTTCCACGGCGAAATGATGGGCCGGCCCTACACCGGACGAACCCTCATGGGCTTCGACAACATCAAGCAGACTTTCAACAGCGTCTCGGTGAGTGACATCCAGACCTCGATGTTCACTTGCGAGGGCAAGGGTGAGCACGGCAACAAGCTCATCACCATGGAAGGCAGGGCCACCTGCATGGCAAGCGACTGCAAGGACATTCCCATGCGCACCGTCATGCGCATCATCAGCCCCCTCAAACACACCGTCGAAATGTTTGACCGAAGCAAGGGCGACAACGTCAAGACGATGGAAATCACCTATACCCGAAGGTGAGAACCGCGTTCGCACTGGTTGCGGCTGCCAGCCGCGGTAACGGCGCTCACAGAGCGCCGCTATAATTCACACACGGGCGGGCCGCCCAATACTGTTCGTTTTAGTTGACATTTCTTAATTATCCCCGAGAGTGGCCCGCATGGCCAGGCATGCGAAAAAAATCTCACAGGGGACCGCCGCTACCGAACACCTCAGCGCCGGGATTCTGGCGCTTTGCTTTCCGATGCTTGAGGTCAAGGCGATTTTGGCCGAGTGCAAGTGTCTTGCCAAACGTGATCGGGAACTGCCGCCGGCCGTCATGGTGTTTTTTGTCATCGCCCTCAACCTCTTTCCCGGTGTGGAATACCAGGGCGTTCTGCGCTGGTTGCTAAACGGCTTGCGCTGGCTTGGCGGCGGCAGCTTCACCGTGTGCGTCAAATCCTCCCTCACTGACGCCCGCAAACGGCTTGGTTCCGCTCCATTGCGCCGCATCCATGAGTCGCTTGCACGGCCCCTGGCCAATCCGAAATCGCGCGGGAGTTACTGGAAAGGCCTGCACCTCGTGGCCATCGACGGCAGCACGCTCGCCTTGCAAGACACCGAGGGCAACGCCGCCACCTATGGTCGCCCTTCCAATCAGAACGGCAACGGCCCCTGGCCCCTGGCCCGCTTTGTGGTCCTCGTGGAAGTCGGCACCCACCTAATCTTCGAGGCGGTTTTTGGCACCTATCACGACTCGGAGATCCCCTTGGCCCGCAAGCTTATCAAGCACCTCGGATCCGGCATGCTGTGCCTGGCCGATCGGCTCTTCCCCGGTTTCGAGCTTTGGAAAGAAGCCGCCGCCACCGGTTGCGCCTTGGTCTGGCGGGCGAAGACGGGGCTGAGTCTCACCCATGTGAAAACCCTGCGCGACGGCTCCTGGCTGGCCCATTGGCATCCCGATGAAAAGGCCAGCAGAAAGCGCCGGGAAGCGCCACATCTGGTGCGCGTGGTTGAATACAAGCTGCATGACAAGGCCTGCCCAGGCAGAGACGAGGTGTATCGACTCATCACCACGATTCTGGATCCGGCCGCCGCCAGCGCGATGGAACTCGCCGCGCTCTACCCCCAACGCTGGGAAATCGAACTGAGCATCAAGGAAACCAAGGTCATCATTAGGCGTGGCAGCATCACACTGCGCAGCAAGCATCCCCAGTTGGTGGAGCAGGAGTTCTGGGGGCTGCTATTGGCGCACTATGCGGTGCGAAAAATGATGGCGCAGGCAGCGCTGGAAAACGATCTCAATCCCGACGACTTGAGTTATCAGCGAAGCATGGAGATCATCAAGGCAAGGCAAGCAGGGCCCGCCCTGCCTTCCCCCCCTAAAGGCAAAGCGGCAGGATCTTGAACGAATGTTAGTGGACATCAGCAAGGCGAAAGTGGCGAGTAGCCGGGGCAAAAGCAAACCTCGGGCAGTGAAGACAAGGCCGCGGTGCAAGTTTCCTCCCCGAAAGCCGGGCGCGCCACCCTGCGTGCGTATTCGAGCAGACGAAATCGAAATTCAAAAGAAATGTGCTTAACCGAACAGTATTGGGCGCGCCGCCCGTTGCCCTCTTGAACGCCGGCGCTCCGTGGATCATTCGTTGGCCTCCACGCGGATGAACTTGCGGGCGCTGTCGATGGGGATGAGCGCCTGCTTGCGCACATAGCCCGGCAGGTCTTGCACCGGGTTGTCCGAGATGGTTGCCGTGCTGACAGGCCAGGTGCTTTCCATCAGGGTGGCGCTTTCCCGCAGGACATAGACGCTGGTGCCGGTGGCTAGCTGGTTCCAGCGCACGATCAGGCCGGAGGGCGTACTCTCTAACTCAGTCAGCGAACCGGTGGCGGTGGTTGGCGAGGTGCCAAACAGGTATTCCTGGAGATTGGTCAAGCCGTCGCCATCCGGGTCGGCCGCGCGGCCGCGTTGGCTCGGGTCGGCAATCTGGGCGGACCAGACGGCGTATGGATCGGCGACCGCCGGGCTGGAGGTCACCGTCACGATGCCTGAACCGGAGAAGCGGCTGTCGTCCTGATAGGTGGCCGCCGAACTGGTGCTGCCGTAGGTGCCGGCGACCTGTTGGGTGGAACCAAAATACAAGGTGTTGACGGTTTCGTTGGCAGCGGCTGCCACGTCCACCTTGCCGCCGTTGATGACGAGGCTGTTGGCGTCGGCGATGGAATTGCCGCTCAGCGCAAGCGTGCCTTCCAGCACGGTGGTGTCTCCGGTATAGGTATTGGCGCCGAGCAACTGCATGGTTCCCGGGCCGGTCTTGGTCAGCGGCGAGGTGTGGCCGCCGACGTCTTGCAGGATCGAGCTAACAATAAGATCCGGATCGCCGGACGAAGTGACATCGGCGACCTGGAAGATCGTCCCCGTGATGCCTAGCGAACCGAGGGATATGTTGGCATTGGCGCCGGTGCCGGAAGTGGCGATGACCGTAGGAGTTGTGCTAACACCCCCGACGACGACAGTTCCGACGAAGGTCATGTTGGTATTGAAACTACCGGCGGTTGAGCCGTCGGTCACATCGACGGTGGCACCGTCGAAGTTGAGGTTGGCGATGAATGCGAGGTTGCTGCCTTCGCCGCCCCAGAGTTTGCCGCCGGGTTCGATCATGATGGTCGGGGCGAATTGCGGCAGTACCGGCGAGTTGCCCAGGGCCGCCGTAAAGCCCACTCCCATCGTGGCTCCGCCTTGCACGGTGATCACGTTGGACGGATCCATCGGTCCTGCGACGCAGTATTGGCCGGGGCCGTTGCCGTCGCCGGAGGATATTCCGTTAGAGTAGAACTTAAGGATCCCTGCTTTGATCACGGTGCCGCCCGAGTAGGTGTTGGCATTGGCGTAGCCGCCCTGGTTGCACAAGCTGATCATTTCGGTGCCGCTCTTCACCAGTTGGCCCTGACCGGTGACGGTGCTGAAGAAATTCCAAACCCCGGCGAGTTCAAAGGTCGCGCCACTGGCAATGGCGATGTTGGAGCTCCAACTGGTGTTTCTCAAATTGGTGAAGTTGAGCTTCAGCGTGCCTTCATTGATGTCCGTCGCACCGGTATAGCCATATCCGGCGATGCCGAGATTGCAGAGTTCCTGGGTGGCCGGACCGGTTTTCAGAAGCGAAACCGCGCCACCCTCCTGATCGCGGATGATCCCGGAGAAACTGTGGTTAGAGGTCGTGTGGATCGTCAAGCTGGCTGGTCCTGCGGTGCCGCCCGTGCTGCCGGGATTGCCGGTTTCAGTTTCATCGTTCTGGATCACGGCAACCCGCACGCTGTTGAGGCTTTCCAAACCGGCGACAACCTGGTTGGTGCCGCGCAGATCCACTTTGCCTTGCGCGACGCTGGGGCCACTGGAAATGGAAAGCACGGAGGCCGGCCCGAACTGGTTGCTGGCACCCAAGTCCAACCAGACACTGGAACTGCCATCTCCCAGGATCACGTTTCCAGGCAGCGCAATGCCGCTGGGATTGGCCGCAGTGAGCGATCCGGCAAGCACCGTGGTGGCGCCGGTGTAGCTGTTCGTTCCGGTGAGTGTCAGCGCGGCCAGGCCGGACTTGAGGAGCCCTATCGGCGCGCTGATGCTGCGGGTGAGGGTGAAATCCGCGGTGGCATTGATGCCCAAGGTGGAACCCGCCTGGAATCCGCCCAGACTCATCGCGTTCAAATCACTGTCGGTGAATTCACCTGCACTGCCGACATTGCAGCCGAGAGTCGCGCCGGCAGCGACCTGAATGTTAGACGCGGTCCAGGATCCGGTGATGCCATTGTAAAGCGCAAGTTCCTGAGCCAGTTGGAGGGTGCCGCCCGTAACACGGGTGGCACCGCTATACGTGCTGTCGCCGCTAAGCGACAGGCTGCCGAGACCCGATTTGGTGAGGCTGCCCGTGTAGCCGGATGACTCGCCGATATTGCCCTCGAAGCTGGTGATGAGAGCGACGGTTGGATCGCCAATCGACAGGGAAGTGTTGTCCAGGATGATCGATCCGGCGGTGCCCGCGAGGCTGTCCAATACCGGCGCCGCTGAGGTGAAATGGGCGGTGCCGCCGGTCATCGCCAGGGCGGCGTAACTCATCGCAGCGTTGTTGGCGATATGGAGCGTGCCGTTGCTAACCGAAACGTTGCCCGTGAGGAGCGGATTTGCCGCGTTCAGCGTGATGCCGCCGGTCCCAGAGAGAATCATGCCGGGCGACTGCACGGCAGCGTTGAAAGCGAGGCTGCCCGCGCCTGACAAGGTGACGCCGGTGGTGGCAATCAACGCATTGTTGAACGTCGCGCTGCCAGGGCCCGCCGACTCAATGTCGTTGCTCACGGTGATGAGCTGTCCGCCGAAGGTATAGGGAGTGGAAGTGCCATTGGCAAACGTCAGTGACGATGCCGTCAGGGCGGTGGGGACACTGATATTGCGATTGGCACCGGTGCTGTCGAACGTCAGCGGCGCGATCGAATTGTAGTTGCTCGCAGCGCCACCGCTTGTTTGCTTCCAGTTGCTATCCGCCCCGGTGATCCAGTTGGCGCCGCTGCCACCGGTCCAGGTCAGTGGGGTCGAAAGGGACACGGCCGAGCCCACCGCGACGAATTCGCGGTAGCCCGTGTAACCGTTTTCCTGATTGTTGAAATAGAGCTGGATCGCTGCAACTCCGGTGGCCAGAAAACCCGTGCTGGGGGTAAGCCGGGTGTGGGTGGCGAGCAGAGGATTGCTGGTATGGTTCATGACCGCGGTGAGTGGAATGAAGACACTCGGCGCAGCCACCGTGGAATAACGGATGGAGAAATCCTGGTTGTCGCGGCCACTGTCGGCCCAGGCGCAGTAGGAATCAAAAGATGCTATGTTATAGCCGTTGAAGTTGACCGACGTGTCCAGCGGGAAGGTCACCGTGTCCTGGTTGTTAGGCGTGACGGAGTCCAGGAAGTTCGACGCGGTGCCAACTGAGTTGTTCGTCACTGTGGTCCAAGTGGCGGAGGCGACATCGACTCCGCCGTGATTCGGTTGGGTGGGGACGGGGGTTGCCGTGGCACCGTTGAGCAGGTTGGTTCCCGCTGGCAGCGTCCAGATGTTGGTGGTGTTGGACTCGTTGAGTGAGGTAATCGCGGCCGGCGCCGCCTGCAGGATGAACTCGCGGTAGCCGACGTAGCCGTTTTCCTGGTTGGCGAAATTGAGTCGCACGGCACCGACGCCGGTGGCCAGGAAGCCTGACGTGTCGGTCAGGCTGGTGTGGGTGGAGAGATAGGGGTTGCCGGTATGGTTGCTGATAGTGGCAAGGGTGATGAACGTGGTGGGATCCGCCACGGTGGAGTACTGGATGGTGAAATCCAGGTTGTCGCGCCCGCTGTCACCCCATGCGCCGTAGGCATCGAAGGAGGTGAGGCTGTATCCCGCGGGTTGCGCCACGAGGTCGAGCGCGTAGGTGAGCGAGTCGCCGTTGTTAGGCGTGACGCTCGCGGTATTCTCCCCCGCCGCGCCAATGAGACCATCGGTCAGGACGGCCCAACTGCTCGACGAGCCCTCGTGGCTGTTCGCGGATGCGGGTGAGGGCGTCGCGGTGGAGAGCAGATTGGTGCCCGCTGGCAGCGTCCACACGGCGGCGGTGCTTGATTCGTTGAAGTTGACGACCGAGGCCAGCGCGGAAGAGCAGGCGAGCAGGGGTGTCACGCAGACGACAAAGGCCTGGGGGAGGAAACGGAGGTAGCGAAGTTTCATTGGATCTTGAGTTGGATGAAATGAATGGCGTGCGGCACGCAATTCATCTCCCACCCCATAGACGCGCAATCCGGCTCCGTAAACCTCCTGATTTATGGAGTATTCTGCAAACCATTGAGAAACAATCGCTTGCGCTGAATAAAACATTGCAAACCCATCGCCTAATGGCGCTGGACGGGCCGCCCGTCTTCACGGTCAGCGTGATGTACTCAACGGACAATTGGTTATTGGTTATTAGCCATTGCTTATTAGTTATGGGTTATCCTCGGATGAAAGGGTGGAAGAGGGAAGCGCCCTGCAAGGAGGGGTGGCTTCCAGCCGCCCAGCCCAAGGAGTGGTGGCTTCCAGCCGCCCAGGAACCTTTTCGCATAAGGTGGAATAAGGCTTAGCCTGTAATTTGTGTCTGCATGTGGCAGTGAACAGCGCACAGATTGGGCTAGCGCAACCCAACAAACACATGGCCACGGTCTATCAAACTAACCAGAGCAGGTACTGGTTGGCCCGGTACTATGACGGCACCGGCAGGCGGTTCAGCAAGTCCACGAAGACAGAAAGCAAGCGGGAAGCCAAGCGGATTGCCGGGCAATACGAAGCCGAGGCGCGGAAGGCGATAGCCAAGGCCGAGGTCGATTCCGAGATACCGGCCATGATCCGGCGCACCGTGGAGTTGGCCGGGCTGGAATCGCAGCAAGGCCGGCTCACCTTACAGCGAGCTGAGGAACTCATTCGACTCATGCACCAGGCCGGATGCAACTTTCAGCCATTGTCGCCGACATCTCCCTCGCGGGGCCGCGAATCTCGGCTGGCTGAAGCAGCTCCGGGCAACCTGCCCGCAAGCCAGGCTGGTTGTCCTGAGCGTCCACGATGAGAGCTGTGTGTGCCGAGGCGATCGAAGCCGGTGCCGATGGCTTTGTCGGCGGTGTTGCCCGCCAGCACTTCGTAAGCGATGGGAAAGCCCTCGGGCGTGACAATGTGGGCGATGACGATCTGGACGCAGTCGCCGCGCTTGTCGCGGGAGCAGCCAAAGCGGCTGATGTCCGCGGGATTTTCGGGTGGTTGCGGCATCGAAGGCAAGCGGCGATCCGCGCCAACCACAACGAGTTTTCGCCGGTTTGGTGACCCGCTGCCATGGCCGGGGAGAATTGGGACAAGCGGGCGCGGCATGAGCAGGGGAAAATGCCAAAACCTGCCCGCAAAAGGGAATGGTAACGCGGAAAAAAAATCTCGACACGGGATCGAGTTCGGCGTCAAGTCCGAGCCGGGTGACGGTCAGGTCGCGAGCCCATTTCGAAAAAGTGCCACATCATGGAACCATCATGAAAGACCTCTTTGTTTCCCGTTCGGTCCTCACCGCGCTGTGGCTGACCTGGTTGCTGCTGCTGCCCGCATGGGTCCAAGCCGCGCCGCCGGACCTCACTGCGGCGGGCGTGATCGCCACCATCGACCGCAGCTCCACCTACAATCTCGGGCCCACCGGCCTGCGCGGCTGGATCTATATCTCCAGCGGCGATATGGGTCCGGATGACATCATCACTGGGGAAAGCCGCCAGATCCTGGTCACCGTGGCGAGTACGCCGGGCAACGCCGTGCTGGCGGTGGACGACGTGATCCTCGGTGCGATGGCCGGCAGCAGCGGCACGGTGCCGCTCTTTGCCAGTGATTGTCGCAAAGCCTTCGGCACGGCGATCGGGGATGCCGAGAGCACCGGGGCCGGCAGTCTGCGGGTTAAACGCTGGCGCGCCGGCACCACCACCGATGTGAATATCCCCATGACCATCATGGGCAATTACGCCGACACCGCCCCCTACTCATGCCCGAAATCCTCGCTGATCCTGGCCAACGCCTGCACGTCCCTGGTCAGCCAACTCGTCGCCGACCCGAACTTCCTGACCAACGACCACGCCGGTTCCATCAAGGGGCTGGCGTTGTTAGCCGGGGTGGCTCCGGGCGATGCCAATTACTCCACGGTGCAGACCCGCTTGCAAACGTTTGCCCGTGCGCTGGCGGCCACGACCCCCGTTCCCTCGGGTCTGTACGTCTGGGACTGGGGTTACATCGGCCTGTTTCTCGGCGAGTACTACCTGAGCACGGGCGACGCCAACGTGGTGACCGGCCTCAACACTTACACTGTCGCCCTCGCCAAGGTCCAGAGCCGATACGGCACCTACGGTCACGGCGGTGCGCTCTTGAATGCCGATGGCAGTCTGCATGGCACGATCCCTCCCTACGGGCCGGTCAACCAGGCCGGTCTCCCCGCCAACATCGCCATCGTCATTGGAAAACAAGCGCTGTTGGCGGCCGGCCAGGCGATCGACCCGGAGATCGATCCGGCGATCCTGCGCGGCGGCAATTTCTTCGCCTGGTATGTCAACAAGGGGCCGATTCCCTACGGCGAACATGAGCCCTTCATGGAAGGCCACTCACCCAATGGCAAGGATGCGGAGTGTGCCGTGCTCTTCGGCTTGCAGCCCACCCGCACCGCGGAAACNGAATACTTCGCCCGTATGACCACCGCCGGTTTCAACGGCCGCGAATACGGTCATACCGGCCAGGGCTTCAGCTACCTGTGGGGGGCCATGGGTGCCAACATGGGCGGCGCGTTGGCTGTGGTGCAATACCTGAAACCCGTGCGCTGGCACCTCGATCTGGAACGCCGCACCGACGGCTCGTTTGTTTATGACGGCGCAGAGCAATTCGGCGCAGGCTCGACCGCCGACGGCACCTATCTGGGTGCCAGCGCCTACTATGATATCAACCCGACCGCCAGTTATATCCTCACCTACTCGCTGCCGCTGCAACGCCTCTATATCACCGGCAAAAACGCCAACCCCGCCAACACGCTCGACTCAACCCAGGTGGCCGACGCGATTGCCGCCGCGACCTTCGATCTGGATTGCCACGGCTTCACCACCACCCAGTTGATTACCGCCCTGAGCGCGTTTGATCCGGTGGTGCGTAACTACGCCGCCATCGAATTGGCCACCCGTTCTTTGAGTTCCACGGAACTCACCACCCTGCGCACCATGATCGGTGACACCACCAATGCCAACGGCCGCCAGGGCGCCTGCCAAACGCTGGGAATTCTCAAGGACGCCACCGCCTTGCCCTTGATCACCCAACGCCTCGACAAGACCATCGAGCCTGACTCCTGGGTGCGCGCCAAAGCCGCCAGCGCGCTGCGCAGCTACACCTCCGCCACGACCAGCACCCAGCGCGACCCGATGCTCACCGCGTTCACCGCCAACGCGACCGACCCGGATGTGATCGTGTGGGATGATCCCATCCAGATTTCCAATGGCTACCTGGGTTTTGCCCTGTTTGGCGACGCCGTCTATGGCGGCACCCATATCGCCACTTATACCATCAACGCCTCCAAGAGCCTGCTCTATCCGGCGGTCCAGGCCGGCTTGAAGCAACCGGATTCCAAATCGCGCTTCGGGGTCGCCAGCTTTTGCAATAGCTATCTAACGCTCGCCGACGTCGAGGCGCTCCTCCCTGATCTCTTCGAGGTCGTCGAAACGGAATCCCAGGCGGACACGATGTGGAGCATGGATCCCCGCGGCTCGGGCATCACCTTGCTGGCCAAATACAAAATCGCCGAGGGCATTCCCGAGGCGCTGGACATGCTGGTGGTGCCGACGGGCTTTGGCTGGGGCAGTGACGGGTTTCAGGTTCCCGGCCTCAATGCGCTGGCGGCATACGGGGATGCCGCCCGCTGGACCTTGCCCACGTTGATGGGTTATCTCGGCACCTGGGACCCGACGTCATCCCAATACACCACCCTCGTCAGCACTATCGCCAGCATCCAGGCGGCCAACACCTCGCCCACCCAGAACCTCGGCCTGGCCGTGGCAAACCCGCAGGTCGTGGCCACCTCCGGTGCCAAGGCCATCACGCTCACCGGCACCTCACCCCGGACATCGGTGACTTTCGCCAACGTGACCGCGCCGGCCCACGGCACACTCACCGGCACCGCCCCCAACCTGACCTATACCCCGGCCGGCGGTTACACCGGCCCGGACTGCTTCACCTTCCAGGTGACTGATGGTCTGACCACCTCCGCGCCGGGGACAGTGAGCATCATTGTTGGCACCGCCGGCACCGGCCTGAAAGGCGAGTATTTTGACAACATGGACTTCACCAACCTCAAAGTCACCCGCACCGACGCGCAGGTGAACTTCGATTGGGGCACCGGCTCGCCGGATCCCTCGATCGGCGCGGACACCTTCAGCGTGCGCTGGAGCGGCCTGCTGCTGGTACCGGAAACCGGAACCTATATGTTCTCGACTCTCAACAGCGATGGTGTCAGATTATATGTCAATGGAGCGCTGGTGATCGATGACTATGTGGACCAGACGACCAACTGGACAGACGGCGCACCGGTCTATCTGACGGCCGGCCAAATGGTGGACCTGCAAATGGAGTATTATGAAAACACCGGCTCCGCCGTGGCCAAGCTCAAATGGACAGGCCCGTCGTTCGCCGGCGCCAACGGTGCCTTCATCGGCACGCAGTGGCTCTACGACGGCACGGGTGTCCCCAACCGCACGCCCTACGCCCATGCGCAGAGCGTGACCCTGGTGCAAAACTCCGCCCAGGCGATCACCCTGACGGGCAGTGGCGGCACCCTCACCTACACGGTGGTCACCCAACCGGCCCACGGCTCTCTCACCGGCAACGCGCCCTACCTGACCTACACTCCGGCAGCCAACTTCAGCGGGTCTGACAGCTTCGCCTTCCTCGTCAACAACGGCACCAGCAACTCCTCGCCGGCCACCGTGTCCATCGGCATCTGGGCCGGCCAGCCCGTGTCCTACACCTGGAGCAGTGGCACGTCGGGCAACTGGAGCGTCGCCGGCAATTGGACAACGGGCGCGCCCGCCGCCAGCGGGCAGGCATACTACACGCTCAATTTCACCCCGTCGGGCACTTACACCGTGACCGATGACTTGAACAGCGGGTTCCAGCTCAATCAACTCAACCTGGCCGGCGCGGTCACCCTCGCCGGCACCAACAGCCTGGCCTTCGCCGCCAACGGCACCCTGCTGCCGCAGTTCAACCAGACCAGCTCCAACGCGGTCACCGTCAATACGCCGTTAAGCCTGACGGCCATGACCGGCTTCGGCGGCACCGGCGGCGGGGAAGTGGATCTCGCCAACGTGATCTCGGGCACGGGAGGCCTGACCAAAGGCAGCGCGGGCATGCTGAAAATCTTCGGCCTGACCCCTAACACCTACAGCGGCGGAACCGTCGTCAACAGCGGCACGCTTCATCTGGGCACCATGGTCAACGGCATCAGTCCGCTTTGTGCGGGCACCTTGGGGACAGGAGCGGTGACACTTAACAGCGGCACCATCGAGTTTGACAGAGTCACCGCGACAAACGCCCTGACGGTGAACGGCGGCACGCTCTATAGTAACAACGGATGGGGCACCACGTGGAGCGGACCGCTCACCCTGAACGCCACCGCCACTTTCAATGCGACATGGAACTTGACCCTCAGCGGCAACATCAGCGGTGCCGGCGGCTTCATCAAGTCGGGCGGCAATACCCTGTTGCTTTCCGGAACCAACAGCTTCACCGGCGCTAACAGTGTCACGGCCGGCACGCTGTCCTGCTCGAAATCCGCCGCCCTCGGCATCGGCTCCCTCGACATCACCACCGGGGCCATCGTCAACCTCAATTACACCGGCACCCGCAGCATCGCCGCGCTCACGTTCAACGCGGGCGCACCCTTGGTCCCCGGCACCTATGGCTCCTCCGCCTCGTCCGCAACCTATAAGACCGACACCTATTTTTCCGGCACCGGCACGGTGACCGTCCTCCCCGCGACCACCACCACGCTTGCCCTGACCAGCGGGAGCACGCCGTCCAATTCGGGCTCGCCGCTGACCTTCACCGCCACGGTGACAGGCACCTCGCCAACCGGCAACGTGGCCTTCTACGACGGCACCACGCTGCTAGGCGCCAGCGCCTTGAACGCATCATTTCAAGCCACTTTCACCACCAGCAGCCTGGCCATCGGCACCCACGGCATCACGGCCCAATACACGGGCAACGCGACCAATGCGACCAGCACCGCCGCCGCCCTGGCCATCGAGATCACCAGCATGTTGCCCTCGCCGCCGACCAACCTGCTCGCCGCGCCCGGCAGCAATCACGTCGGCCTGACCTGGACGATCTCAGCCGGTGCCGCCAGCTACTATGTGAAACGCTCGCTGACCAACGGTGGCACCTACACCGTGATCGGCAATCCCAACACCGCAAGTTATGACGATCTCACGGCCGCCAACGGCACCACTTATTATTATGTGGTGTCCGCCATCAATACCGCCGGGGAAAGTGCCAACTCCAACCAGGTCAGCGCCATTCCCGCCGTTCAACCGTCCACCACGACTCTGGTGTCGTCCCCGGTTACGACCGGACCCTATGGCACGACGGTCACTTTCACCGCGACGGTGAGCGTGACCGGCGGGCCCGCCACCGGCACGGTGACGTTCAAGGACGGCGGCACGGTGTTGGGCACCGGCACCTTGAGTTCGGGCACGGCCACTTTCGCCACCAGCGCGCTGGCGGTGGCAAACCATTCGATCACCGCCACCTACGGCGGCGATCCCGCCTTCACCAGCAGCGGTTCCGCTCCGTGTGCCTACGCAGTGACCGCCAAGGTTCTGACTCTCACCGGCGTCACGGCCGCCAACAAGGTCTATGACGGCAATGCCACCGCCACTCTAACCGGCGGCGCGGTTTCCGGCGGTCTCGTCGGCAGCGAAACGCTCACCGTGGTCGCGGGCACCGGCACGTTCGCCAGCGCGAACGCGGGCACCTGGACGGTCACGGCCACCGCCTATTCCCTCGGCGGCCCCTACGCGGGCAACTATGTGTTGTCCGCCCAACCCACCGTGCCCAACGCCACCATTACGCAGCGGCCGCTCCAGTTGACCGGCAACGGCACCCGCGCCTATGACGCGACGACAGCCGCAGCGGCGGCCAACCTGACGATTGCCAACAAGGTGAGCGGCGATGATTTATCCGTGACCGGCAGCGCCACCCTGGCGGGCAAGGATGTTGGATCGCAAGCGCTCCTCACCAGCTACACGGTGCCGGCCCGTGTGCGCAGCGCCACCGGCTTTAGTTCCGGTTCATCCAGCACCTCGTTGACAGTGACCATGGGAACCGCACCCGCCAGCGGCAACACATTGGTGGCGGTGATCTCGACCCGCGGCACCGCCGCCAACCAGGTGAGTGGAGTCAGTTCAACCGGAGCCACTTGGACGCGTGCCACGCAGTCAACCAACGCCAGCGGCAGCACGACCGAAATCTGGTACGCGCCCGTGGGTGCCAGTGCCGGAGCCACCGTGACCATTTCCACCACGGCGGGGCGCTGCGCGGCGGTCGTGGTCGAATACAGCGGGATCTTGACGGCCAGCGCGGTCGATCAGGCGGCGGCATCACCCGGTGGCAGCAGCACCGCCCCGCTAACCGGCACCACGCCAACCACGACCCAAGCGAGCGAAGTGTGGATCGGTGCCATCGGTTACCGCACCAGTTCGCCCACCTTGGGCACGCTGCTCAACTCCTTTGCCTCGGTCGCCAGCGCCCAATCCAACAGCGGCACCGCCGGCAGCAACGCCAAGGTTTACGCTCTTGAGCGGATCGTGACGGCAACCGCTGCGGCCTCGTCGGGCGGCACCCTCAGCGCCACCGCCGTGTGGTCCGGCGCCATCGCCACCTTCAAGGCGGCATCCCTGTTGAATTTGACCCTATCAGGAAACTCCGCCCCCAACTACACACTCACCGGCGCCACCGGCGCGGTGACGATCTCGCCCAAGGCGCTGACTCTGACCGCCACGCCCGCAGTCACCGGCAAGACCTACGACGGCCTCGCCACCGCCATTCTAACCGGTGCCACGCTGCGCAACGCGGAGGCGGCGGGGACCGGCACCACCGCTGACGGCACGCCCTACACGGGCGATGCGGTGACCGTTACCTTGAGTGGCACCTTCGACACCAGGAACGCGGGCAGCGGCAAAGCGGTGACCCCGACCTCAACCCTCAGCGGCGCTCAGAAGGACGATTACACACTCGTCCAACCAGTGGGCCTAACGGCCAACGTGATGCCGTTGCCGCTCTCCGTGGCGGCCGTGAGCGCCACCAAGACCTACGATGGCACGACCGCCGCTGCCGGCACCCCGACGCTGACGCCGCCGCTGGTTGCCGGCGACACGGCCACCGTCCTCTCACAGGTGTTCCAAGACCCCAATGCGGGCACCGGCAACAAGGTGATAGTGCCTAACATCACCATCAGCGACGGCAACGGCGGAGCCAACTATGCGGTGACCCTGACAAACTGCACGAACGGCACCATCAACAAGGCGCCGGCCACCGTCACTCTCGGCAATCTGGCGCAAACCTACGACGGTTCGCCGAAGGCAGCCTCGGCCACCACCGATCCGGCCGGCAAACCGGTCAACCTCACCTACGATGGATCTAGTACCCTGCCCACCGCCGCGGGCAGCTATGTGGTGTTCGCAACGATCGCTGATCCCGATTATTCCGGCACCGCCACCGGCACCCTGATCATCGCCGTGGAGCCGCTGGTTGCCTGGCGCTCCGCCCATTTCACCGCCACTGAAATCAGTGCCGGTCTCGCCGCTGACAATGCGGATGCCGACGGCGACGGCCTCACCAATCTCGCGGAATACACGCTGGGGACCGATCCCCGCAGCTTCAGCCCGCAACCGCTGGCCATCGCACCGGCCGCGGGCAACCAATTCACCCTCAGTTTCGTCGCCCGCCGCGCCACCGGCGACGGTTATGCCGGCCTCACGCGCAAGTACACCGTGGAAGGCAGCGCCGATCCCGCCAGTCCCACCTCATGGCAGCCCGTGACCGGCTACACCAACCTCGTGGGTGGCACCCAGACCAGCGACATCGTTGGCAACGAACAAACGGTGATCGTCACGTTGCCCGACACCTCTCCTAACAAATTCTACCGCCTCAACGTCCGTGTCGAATAAAGCGCATATGTGGGCTGACATCGGGTTGCTTCGCCAAGCGGGCCACCCCGAGCAGGGTGCCGCTACAGATGCCGACCTGCAAGCCCTGCCGGCGCGGGCCGCGGCCGGTTCAAAGCCGACGCCATCATCGGTGGCCGCGTGTGCTCAAACTCGCCGCCCTCCAGCCCCATCAGTTCCTACCGGGCCACTTCGGCCGGCTTCCTCCTGAACTTGGCCGCCGACCATCTTTGAGTGGAACTTCGGCCGCTCCCAACCCCGGGATCGGCTGTCAGAGAAAGATAATGCAAGGGCCGCCAAATCCATTGCATCCGTGTCCATGCGGCCGTCGTGACGGGTGCGAGTTGTTGGTGCTGGATCAATCGCCCGGCCCGGCTCAGATTCGCGCCGCACCCAACGGTCCATGCGCCGAACCCGATGTGGAACTCACGGTCATGACACCGGCACGGATTTTGCACAGAACCCCGTTGATGGAGGGAAAATCATGAACCTGAAAAACATGTTGATAAACCTGACCTTCCTCAATCGCGGGATCAGCGGCAACAAGGTGTCGGACCTCGCCGGGCGCTGGCAGAATGACGCGATTGCATTGAAGCCCGACGTGCTGAGCATCCTCATCGGCGTCAATGATGTCTGGCACAATGTCGCGGCCAAGAAGGAAATCAATTTCGCGGAGATTGAAGCCACCTACGGCAAGATGCTCGCCGACACCCTGACCGCGCTGCCGGAGACAAAGATCGTGCTTTGCGAGCCGTTCATTCTGCCGGGTTCCGCCAACAAGGACCAGTGGGCTGAGTGGGATGCGGCCATCGGGAAAATCCAACAGATCGTCGCGAGGCTGGGAGAGAAGCACAAACTCCCGGTGGTGCATTTTCAGAAGGTGTTCGACCAGGCCGTCAAACGCGCGCCGGCGGAATACTGGCTGTTTGACGGCGTGCATCCGGCATGGGCCGGCCACCAGCTCATGGCGGATGAATGGGTGCGTGCCGTGAAGGAGCCCTGGCCGCGATAGGAACGGGAACGCACCATGAAACTCACCAAATGGATCCGCTCATCCTCGTGCTCTGGCTGATGATGTTCATCGCCCACGCGGTCTTCCAACGCTTCCTGCGCAATATGCAGCCCGTGCCGCGGCTGGCCCACACGGCCATCCATTTCGCCCAACTCATCGCGGCGGCTCTCCTCAGCGACCGCTGACGGCTTCCCCGCCCGCCCTAGTTTCCAAACCCATTGCCACCGCTCAGCAGAGAGCGAGGAACTTCGGATGCCTCCCTCAATGGCAAAATGTCCCCGCGTCGCGCCAGCCACCGCCAAATCGCCCCCAAACCCGCCCACAGGCACCCCGGCGAAAAAGCCTCCCCGTCTAACATCCAAGACCGCGCCCCACAATCCAAGCGTTTCCAAGCCTGGGCGCGCACTACGCGGCTACGATTTCGGAATCGCTGAATCGCATCCGTACGACTTGACCGAGGGCGTCGGGGGTAGTAGTCTCGCCACGCCCCAAATCGCAACATGAGAAACCCGGCATGAGTCAGCGGCAGTTAGTAATCGTCATCAGCCTAATGGTCATGGGAATGGCCACGGGGTTTTTGTGGCTGCTCATCCGGCCGCCGGGTGCCGTGGTGGTGGAGCGGCGGGTGACGGATGTTGCGGCGGAGCGGGCCGCGGGGACCCTGCCCAAGGAGGCGGGGGCTGCT
>TBL_comb47_HYPODRAFT_10003938_pt1 | contig 17295 bp, 9 predicted proteins | sample TroBogypolimnion_40_FD_10682 | JGI IMG/M metagenome (IMG submission 10682)
CTCATCGCCACCTGCAAAGCCAATGGCGTCAATCCGCATGAATATCTGAAAGATGTGCTTACCAGAATTAACTCGCATCCATTCCTGAAGTTGGCGGAACTGCTGCCGCATAACTGGAAAGCCGCAAAAGAAAAGAAATAATCCAGAATTCCAAAATCTCGCGCCTTCCGTGTCGTGGAATCGTCGGGAGCTTACAAACGATCAATTCTTTGCTCTTTGCCAACCAGATCAACCGTACAGCGATTTCATTTTTAATCAGGGTGATAAATTGCTCTAATATAATCCAGATTGGCAACAGGAGCTGGCATGTAGAAGCTTGAGTGCTTAATTCAGACAGGACACAGTAATCCGATTCCCAACACGATTGTAATCAAGTTGTTATTCGAAATATTCCTTTCCAAGGTTTAGCCCAACCCGAATTTGATCTAAACTTAGTATAAATTAATTTAGGTCAACTCCGGGGGACGACCAGCAATCTCGTTACTGGCCTTGTCCAAGTTGTATCGGGAGTAATACTTTCTGGCCCCCCAGAGGCTTATTTCCTACCCAACTAAATCAAAGTGATAATATCTTTAACTTAGCATTATTTTTTATTTCTATCACATTTCCGTCCTGTCTAGCTTTAGCTGTGGTGGCAATAGCCTTTCTCAGCGCCGGAATAATATTCTTCAATATTTCGTCATTGATTTTTTTACCAGTCGCAACCGAAGCTTTTTCTGGATACCCCATTACCCCTACTTTCACTTCGCTGCGCTGTTCGGTAAATGGAATTTCTTCGTTCAATCCGGTAAATGAAGTACGCTTCTGATAAGAGTCTGGATCATTGCGTAGCATTTCCGCAACAGCAGGCTTGTCCAATACCACCTTTTCCCGCACCACTTCCGGAGTCCAATACTTGATAATAGAAGTTTCAGCGTTTGCTGCATGATAATCGCGAGCCCTAAGCATTTTCATCCAAGTTGGAGAGAATTCCCAAAGCGATATCATCATAATCATTGTGTTGCGCAATGCGGGATTAAGCCACTTAAGGATGCGTAACGATTCCTTGAGATGGAACATGCTTTCACTACCGCCATGTCCCGGCACAATGATAATGTTTTTAAATCCCTGTAAGGTCAGCGATTCGATGATCTCGCCGACCAGATTGGAAAAAGTATTAGGTTTTACATTGATAGTACCAGCCAGCATACCACCTGAAAAACAGTAATTCAGAGCTGGCGCAACAATGCATTCAAGTTTTTCCGCAATCTTAGCGCCCATGATTTCAGCATTTCTGATGTCGGTATCCAGAGGTAAATGATAACCGTGCTGTTCGACCACGCCATATGGTAAAATAATTGTCTGGTTGGTTTTCAAGTATTCCTGAAGCTCATTAACTGTCATTTCACCCATTTTTACCGTTTTCATAATAATCTCCCCATACATTATAATATTTTCTGTTCCGCAGATTTGATGACTTTTCTAAGCTCACGCTCCACATCGTCATTAATATTCTGCGGCCAGTATTCCTTGAAAACTTTTTCGGCAATTTCCCGGGCGAATTCAGTATCGTTTTTTTTCCCCGGCTTGTTCCATGCGGAAAGTGTTTCTCGTGAAAAAAACTCTGGAGACCAGTGTTCCGTGCGGAAATGTTCCACTGTATGTTCGTGTGCTGTGAAGAACCCGCTTTCAGCCTCCTCCTTTATGACTTCATATGCAAGAGTGATTTCATTAACCTCAAAGCCCCTTGCAAAGCGTTTGATTCCACCCGCAAATTCATTATCTATTACCAATTGAATGGGGGACCCTATTTCTGCACATGAAAGAAGCCCGAAACATTCAAGCCCAAGGCTACCGGCAATGACTGCGGGAGTCATTGTAAATGCAGCCTGCATTCCGGCTTCACAGGAAGGAACTTTGGCATCGGCAAAAACTCCGCTAGCCCAAAGTCCAGCGTTGAATTTATCGGCGATCTGCCCCATGGCAAGGGCCATTATTCCTCTCTCCGGCCTACCGAAAGAGAACATCGCTGATTTCATGTCAAGGACGGATGCGTTGAGCTGGAACCACATTTTTTTCAGCCCGAAACAAAGGCGATAAAGGATATTCACAAAGATGCTTTCGCACAATGCCAGACTTACTGTAGAAGCCAGCGTTACGGGAGAAGTGCCGCCAGCGGAATGCATAAAACCGATCCCGCAGAGTAGATTGTTTTTCCACATATCGACAAAAATGGCAGCTTCAGCCTCCATGAATCTGAGCGGAGAAATCAGTTCTACTTCGGCGAACGCGTAACGTCTGAGCGGCTCATTCTTGTAATCCGCCATAATTTTTCCCATCTCAATAATATACGGAATAAACGATTTGTTATGAACTTCGCCACACCCGCTCAACTTGTTCTTAGCGTATTTCCATGCGAAAAGGCGCATGTAAAGAAGCGACACAGACGCAGGTACGTCATCAGGCACCCCCATTACACCAATGCGATCAATGTTCTGAAGATAATCGGCCAGTCTGGTCATATCTGAAACAGTTTTTTCGGTATGAAGCTTTATATTGCCGTCTAAATCCATATACATCTGGGGATAGGTGCCGGCAGTGCACTCCACTCCGTGAGAATATATGGCCCGTTTACCATATGGTAGCAGGCATGAAACATCCAAGCCATCAACCTCGTCATATTTTCCAGAAGCTCCGCTGATAAATTCCTCTATAAATTTACGCCGGAATTTAACCCTTTTAGAACCGTAACTTACTTCTGCCCCTGCATTGCGGAGCAGATTTATGAGTTCATCGTTCTGTACCAGTACTCCGATTTCTTCAAGAATGCGGAATGAATTCTCTATAATTTTATTCAGCTCTTCACTGCTCAACGGTTTTGCAGATCCATTAATGTTCATGTTAACTCCTAATTTTAGTTACTCTTTATTTATCTACAACAGGATATCGCTTGTGACAGCTACTATAAATTTTTCATTATATTTTATACCAGTCTACTTTTTGCATATTTCCCACTGTCCTGTGCTATGATTGTATTGTTTTATAACGCGAGCGGGGATGCCGATTGCAACACTGTACGGCGGGATATCTTTGGTAACAACTGAATTAGCTCCAATAACACAATGCTTCCCGATGGTAACGTTTGGCATAATACATACTCGCTCCCCGATCCAAACTTCATCTTCAATGATAACAGGCCCTGGAATTTTCAGCGGCTGTGACATAACTCCACACGAGATATCTTCAAATCCGTGCGAATTATCCGTGATATACACATTGTCTGCGATTGTTACATTTCTGCCGATTTTCATTTTGTCACAAACGATAATATGGCAACGATGCCCCACATATGTGCCATCGCCTATTTTCAGTTCGGAATCGAATTTTTCCTTACCGTATTCAGTAGCGGTATCGATCCAGCCTCCTGCATGTATGCAGATATTATCGCCAATATACAAAGTTCTAATACCGCCGCTACTATGAAAAGGTGGATAGACAACACTGTTTTTACCGATATGAGCAGCCTCGCCCCGCAATAACCAAGTGTAAAATTGCGCTTTTTTATGTTTTAAAAAATTCTGTATATTTAAAATGCCCATTTTTCAATCCTATTACCTGATTCCGTTAAAATTTAACTGCTACGCCGTCCGTAACTCCGCCGGATTCCTATTTTTGCCATCAACGTCTACAGCCGCTTTGCCACATCTCTATTTTCGGTCTGGAATATGTTTTATGACAAAAATCCCATTTTTAACCTCATGCTTCTCTGTCAACTTTACCTTCTCCTCCCCTGTTGGGTGCAAATATTTTTCGAAAACACTTCAAAGCACAGGCAGTGTCAGCCGTTTTTTCTCCTGCATGGTGCGCTCTCTTCAGCAATCGATATGGATATAATCCTGCATCACCTACTGCAAGCGTCGCCGTTCGAGTTGATTGCTTCTGTACACTGCGGCGCTTTCATTAGCGCTGTTTACTCATTGTAATCCATAATCATTTTTTTGCTTCCTTACTCTTTCCTCCTAAATAGGCCTTTGCTGGGTTTGCAAACAGTAAAGATGCCGCTACTGTTTTTGCGCCTTTGAATTCAGATATTTCAATATCTCCATTGCGATAACTTTATTACCACTACTGGTAAGGTGAACTCCATCAAAATTATACAACGCGTTTCGATTCGGATGGTTCGCAGTGGGCGTAAAGACATCAATCACAGAACACCCGGCGATTTGACCGATTTCCTTAACCAGATCGCGGTATTTTGCCACAACGGATGGCTCTCCGAATACATATTTCACCTTGGCGCAGTGTTTCATGCTTTTTTCATAATCCGCCAATACCGGAGTCAGCAGAACAATTTCTGGATTATTACATTTCTGTCTGACAATCTTAATCAATTCCAACATATTCTCCTTGAATTTTTCTGGTGGAACCTGCAAAGGGCTATTGATTCCCATAGTTTTATCCAGTACCAGTGAATCGTTATGACCTAGAGAAATAATCACCAGATTCGGTTTTACATCAAAAATTCCGGCGTAGCGCTTAAAGGCATGGACTTTTTTGCCATTCAAACGATCAATACAACGCGGCGCCATATCACCGCCGATCCCATAGTTTCGCCACACGCTTTGTCCGGGGAAACGCTTTGCCGTAAAATATGCGAGGGTATCGATATAATTGTACCCGCGCAGGAAATCACTGATACTATCTCCAATAACCAGCACTGTGCCAGGATTGCGGATCGTGGACGCTTGTTCTTCTAGTTCGCGATATTGTGCCTCCGGGATAATATCCGCATATACTGTCTCGCCTATGCCTGCTTTAGAGCAGATCACACTGAGTTGTCTGACTCCAGTCGGCTGATTCGCGGGTAATTTGAACTGCCAGTTGATTTTACCATCACCGCTGGTCTGCGGTTCGCAGATGCCACCGCAAGATCCAAGATCACTGCCATTAACGGTTACTGTTTCGCCAGGAGCCGGGTTCTGGTTGTAAAGCAAGGAAGTTCCCAGTTCCAGCGTCCCGCCGGGATAACTCACCAGATTGCGCGGCAGTAAGTTCATCTTCCACCCTGGAGTAGAGTCTTTGAGGAATTCGACATCATCAATATAGGCAACTGCGCTGGAACCGGATACTTCAAATGCTGCCAGTAACAGAGACAAATGAACACGTTGACCAATATATTGATATTCAAAACATTGCCAATTTTCACTTAAATTAAATCCAGGTGACCATGTAGAACCAAGCGAGTCCAGCCCCAGTGTATGAGTCGGCTCGCCATATTCATATACCCCGAATTTCAGTACGCCATTGCCTTTGGCCCATGCTTTGAATTTCCAGCGTTGACCCGGAGAAGTATTTATGTAGCCGTAATTGTCACGGCAAACAATCCTTACGGTACCTTTTTCGCCTGCTTCAAGCTTAAGCGCGCCGATGCCGGAATGTATAAAATTAGATTTCCCGGTTACCAATGAAAGAGCGCCGATTTTTTCATCGCTTAATTCCCAAGGCGCGATTTCTCGCTCGAAATTGCCATTGTTCAACATGGACTCTGCAGAAACAGTTACCATTGCGTGTAACACCATCATGAGCATAATAAATTTCATAATCTTATTTCCTTATGTTAACGTTTGATTCCATAACGGTCGTCCCAATACGGTTTGGGTTGGTTTGAGAATGACTGTACGGAACCTAACCCAATGTACGACTATGGTAAAAGATTAGTTCTGAAAAACTGCTTACCATGAAAATCTTTTTCCCCAAAAGCATGTCGGTTTGACGTCTTAGTCCATTCATTCTTTCCTCACTGTTTTTATTAACAATAACTTAATCTATTGCGCAGACTCTACTCACAGCACGACTTAACTTACGAATTATCTTCGTTTGGCTAGTTCATTTTTCTCATATTCCATAATTTTCTTCATGAAATTAATTCCCAATAATACATTATTCTTATTGCAATAATAATTCCACACAGCCCCCCATGGTAAAGACTTTGTCTCTTCCTGCAAAGCTAAACGATTAGAAAAATCCCATTTCTTTTCAAATTTCTGTAATTGAATTCCCGGTTCAAGCAGACCAATTAATAACGCCTTAAGCATATTTCTAGCGCCAATTACCCATGCGGCAATACGGTTAATGCTGCCATCAAAATAATCCAATGCGATGCGGACTCTAGCCCAAAAATTATATGCCACAATTTCTCTGGCGATATTTAATAGTTCATCATTAATAATTAATACATGATCACTATCCCAGCGAACTCCGCGACTTACATGTAATAATAATTCATCTTGAAAGCATAGAATTGCAGAAATTTTATCGCCTATTGATTCGGTGGGATGAAAATGCCCGGAATCAAGACAAATCATTTTGCCGGATTTCATAGCATAAGCCAGATAAAATTCATGCGAACCTACAGTATAGGATTCTGAACCAATGCCAAAGAGTTTTGACTCCACAGTGTCACGGATATATTTGTCGGATAATTGGTCATTGAATATCTCATCTAACGACATCTTTAATCGTTCTCGCGGAGCATAACGATTTGCAGGGGTATCCTTAAATCCGTCCGGCGCCCAAAAATTACAAACTGCCGGAGTTTTTAATTCTTTCCCAAATTGAGCAGCTATTCGCCTGATTGCTTGACCATGCTCAATCCAAAATCGGCGAATCTTGGCATCAGGGTGAGACAATGAAAGCGAATGATCCAGCTTGGAATGTGAATAAAACGCCGGGGCAATATCCAGTCCAATTTTACGTTCCTTTGCCCAGTCAAGCCAATCTGAAAAATTTTTAATGGTAAATTCATTGCGATTAATACCACGAAACATTCTGTCTACTTGATGACCTTGAAGTCCTATCCGATGATGACCGGGTATTAAAGATAACGCCAATTCCAAATCTTTGCGTAATTCCGCTGAATTTCTGGCTTTACCCAAATAATTGCCGGTGACTTGACATCCTCCGGTCAATGCATGGCCGGTACCCTCAAAACCAGTAACATCATCACCTTGCCAGGCATGAATCGACAGCGGGATTTCCTCTAAAATCTCAAGCGCTTTTTCGGTATCTACGCCGTAGGAATAATATATATCCTGTGCTGATTGATAATTTTTGTTTATAGTATCCATAATATGATTTCTTCCCTATTAGGTTGCATTTATCACTTCTCATGAATTATAAAGTGATGCTGTCCTTCCTTGAATATTTTACATTTTTTATTTTTATCTTTGAACTTATAACCGTCCGGAATATGGAAAAATGCTTTGCATTGAGGCGGTATATCCAAGTCAATCTTAACTTCAGTGCGATATTTTTTCCAGCGGAAAGTTAAATATCCCTGGACTAATGGAATTGTTCCTTCGGCACGTTCCAGAATTAAAGTCCGCGGGGCAATTTTAATTTCTCCAAACCCTGCGACTTGCGGCAATATACCTAATATTTCACTATAGATAAAATAGACTGGAGAGGTACTAAAGCCATGACATAGCGAAGTTTCACCACCCCACATCTCCCAGCATGTACCCGGTCCATTATCCAGCATAAATCCCCAGCAGATTTTTATATATTCCAATGCCTCAATATATTTGCCGGCAGCATAAAATGAAGCTAATGCAAAATAAGAGAAAAACGGGCTCCCCAGCATAATAATTTCTTTATCCGAAATAGAGCCGCACTGGTCTTTGAAGAAATAGCTCTGGATACCGCCTAAATCAGGCAAATATTTACCTGAATGCCCCTGGATAGCTTGGTGTGCTAATTTTTGTTGTCGCCTGGAACCAATATTCAGCAGCGGGAATAGGAAATTCTCATGTTGCCCAATTACCAATCTTGGAGTGTCAGCCGGTAAGGTTGAGCCATCCGAGCGATATTTTAAAAATGCACTTTTCTCTTCTGACCAGAATGAATTTTCGATGGCCTGTTTAGTTTTTTCAAACTTTTCATCAAAATCAAGCTTATCCTGTGTTTGCTTCAACACTTGAGCAATTTTACTGGCAAATTGAAGAAAATATAAATAGAGCCCTTGCAACGCGCCATCGCTATTATTGGCATCTGTTTTTGTCCAATCCACAAAATGCCAGATATTGTCTTGCGTTAATAAATTACGAGTAAGAATTAAATCATCTTTGCAAATGCTTTCAAGAAAGGTTGACATCTCTTTAATCGTTGCATAAACACGTTCCAAAATAGTCTCTTCACCAGTAAAACAATAATAGCTCCACGCCAATGCGGGGAAATACATGCCAAAGGTTGGCAAATTTAAACCGGTCCCGCCAGGCGCAACTGCATACATCCAACCTTCTCCGGTTTTGATTTCAGAAAATTCTAATATGGCTTTTCTAAGTATATCTACTGCGCCTAGAGCATATAAAGCAGTTTTAGACTCAACCATGAGGTCACCCAACCACTGCTGACGCTCTCGCCATGGACAATCAGTAAATGCATCCTCCATACATAAATTCATCGTTCTTTGACACATCTTGTAAATTTTATTCAGCGCCTCATCAGAAGAATTGAAGTGTCCTTTTCGATTCGCGGGATAAATCTCTTCAATGACTCGGATTGAATTAATTTTTACTGGCTTATCGGTATTGAACCTCATGACCAAATAGCGAAATCCTCTTGGCTGAAAAACCGTATATTCAGTTTTTCCGGCCTGCGTAATAAACTGTTCGGCAAAGAAGATATTCTGGCGAAATGGATTAACCTGATTATTTTCTAAAACTTCGGAATAACCAATATCAATGACAGTGGCAACCTCAGTATTGATTGAAAAACAAGGAGTACCCAGCACCTCTTCACCCATATCAACTTCAATATAAAAGCTTTTTAACGCCTTGACAACTATCCCTGCTGGCGGGAAATCTGCTATTGTATTAATTGGAGGAGTACTCTCCAAGTTAAAAGTTTGAGAACGCTTCATATCTCTTATTGAAATTGCCAAATCTTCTATAGAGGTATCCTTTTCATTGGATGTTAACCCTATAGAAATTACTGTTTTTGCAGTATAGATATTATTGGTTAAAGGCGGTATCGAACGCAAAAACAACTCTGATGGGGCAGCTAAAACTCCAGCTTTTACGTAGATAGAATTATCCCAGGAACTGGCATTAAATGTTAAATTCTGCCAATTTTCAGGAATATAATTAGCATTAAATATTTCGAGATGCTGATAACCTGCGGGTATGATAGAATAGCCCTTAACGCTGCTGCATTTCCAGTTATGGTCAGAATATAACACCGTTTTTTGATCAATGCTTAATTCAAGAATCAATCCCCCGTGAACAGGTGAAAATATAATGGAACCACCGCTATAATATTCAACTAATACGGCTATAATATTATCGCCTGAATGCAAAAACGAATGAACATCATATGAATCGACATAAGGAGCGCCCGGTCTTCCCCGGGCCGGCCCTGTTCCAGCGTATTTACCATTGATCCACAAACGATATTTCGAGTCTGCGCTAATTAATAAATCAGATGTCTTAATATGATTTTTAATTTTCAAATTTTGTCGAAAGAAAACAAAATGACCAGGAGTCAAAGTTGTATCTTTTGTCCATATCCACTGTGCTTTAGTAAACATAATTATTTGTCTTTCTCTATCAGTATCATCACAAAATCATGCTTGGGAACCGTGACTTTTACACCGGCGCCATCAAGTATTAAGTTATTTTTGCTGACTGCATTTATTGCTTTTGCTTCTTTGGCATTAAACCCCAGTCGTGCAAAATCCAACTTAACTACTCCTTCAATGTCTCTGTCTGTCAAGTTACCAGCAACAATCAATGCAGAACTGTATTTTTTTAGATACATGGTGGCTTTCAAGTCGCCGTCATTCCCGTTTTGCCAATAAGGGGAAAATTCAACGTTTCTATCGGCAATTCCAAAGGCTTTTTTGACTTGATATGTTAAATTTATTTCAGCATAATTAGAATTTATTTCCCAGATTAGCATGTCATGAAGCATAGTGATTGCCAATAGGTTGCGGGTAGACATTCTGCTCTCCTCTTTATCTCCCGTAAATTCTGGTAGTATTAAAGGTATTAACCCATAATTTTTCGCATAAAATTCACCAAAAATTTTCCCTGGAGTAAAAAGTTTCTCATGTCCGTATACTCCGTCAATGTGCGAACGAAGCTGTTCGCCATCCAACGCGACATGTGCAAAAGAAAAAGAAGGTATAACCATCGTTGCTGACATATGTTCAAGAATAATAGGCGCTTTGCCATAACTGCGAAATAAGGCTCCCACTCTACGGGTAAAATCACGCATTGCCATAATTCTAAAAACCGGGTGCATTTTCCCATTCTCCCAATATGCTGACTGGGTTTGAGTATTCATATTGGCAATCGGATAAACTTGATCAAAGTAGACCCCGTCAATATCCCACTTTTCTATCATATTCTTAATTGAATACAATAGATAGTCAACAAAACTGTCTTGTAATTCAGTTCTAATATAAGTATGATCATCCGGATTATCCGAATTAATTTTATATACCTTGCTTTTTTCGCAAGTGACCTCACTGATAGGAAGGAGTGTCCACTCATGTTTAAAGTAACGGTATTCAGGCACATTCTTGCCAGTGGCGGTAATATCAATATACGGCAACACTTTTACTCCTCTGGCGTGATCCTGCGCCACCGCTTTGCGAACTGAAGCGTCATCTTGACTTGTTAAAGACATGCGACAAGGGATAATGTAATAATTTGGCCAAAGTATTCTACAATTTGCTGGATCTCTTTGATCAAATATCTGTTGAAAATCCCAAGCTCTCCAATCTGTCGGCAGAGGTTTGACCGGAGTTGCCATCAAGCCGAAAGAGAATGTTTTATTTTGAACTATTTTCGTTTTGCCTGAAATAAAATTAATTTTTAATTTGACTTGGTTATTTTCTCTAAATATCTCCAACGCAGAAGTCTTCCCATTTTCGACCCAACTGCGATAAGTATCTGAAAAAAATGCCAATCCCTGCTCTTTATTGCCAATATGCAAATATGGGATAAAAGTACTTTTGGTTTGTACCTTAGGAACTTTTGCACTATCCCAAATACAGCCATTTCCATCGGGTACTTGCATAGCATCCGAATTAATTGTGCCGCTATCTCCGACATAGTGAAGAAAACGGCCGACAATCTGGGTTAGCGGAATTTCCATTGATAATTTTGTTAATTCTATTTCTTTGATTGGTTCCAGGGTAAATTCATAAAAAATCAAACCATCATACTCGACAGTGGCGCGCATATTTATTTTCAGTTGCCCATTCTTGGTGGCAAGAATATTATTTATTACGGCCTGTTCCGGTTTTCTTTCGTTATAAACTAATTTATTCGCAATAAATGTTTCTATCCCATTTGTACTTTGACAAGTAAATACTATCGGAGCTGCGAGAATTTCTGCGCCATTGGTAATTATTTTTTCAGGCAATAAAGTATCTGCGAAACTATACTTCCTGCCCCACATGGAAATTGTATTTTTTTCGTATTCCAATGGAGTGAATGGGGGCTGTATCTTATTGCTTACTCCTAATTTTGCGCCTAACCATTCCGGTTTAGCAAGTATACGGACCAAATCTTTTTCGGATTTGATTACATTGTCATTGCCATCTAGTAACGACGCTTCAAATTGATAATCTCCAATGCTTATATCATTCAGTTCAAGCGCTTCACTAATATCAGATGATTTAGAACAAGACACGGATTTTTGCTTTATAATTTTGCCATTATTATCTTTCAATGTGAATTTTAATGATTTAACCTTATCCGCCTCTTTAAGATTGCTGAAATCTAATTCAATATTTAATTTTTGATAAGTCGGATATAATTTAGCGTCAAACCAGAATGCTCGCTTCATGCTCGCTTGACGGTTGATTTTCAAACCGCTGTCATTAGCGCTGAATTCAAGATTGAGATATTCATTTTTCTCCTGATCTGCAACTTTCAACCTTACTGTATCCTGCAGCGCCTCCGGCAGGGTATCGCGAATGGCAATCGAACCTGGTATATTTAATTTTTCTCTTTTCAAACCGATGATTTTTCCCAGACCTAGAATTTCTAATTCAGTTATTAATTCAGAGGATTTATTTCCTGTAGAATTAAGCGCTGCCATATCCATTCCGATAGTTCCTTTCCCCAAAATCGCAGAACTGTCGACGATTTTAATTACCGGCGCCAATGGGTCTATTTTTACGTTCAGCATGGTGTCTCTATTATCATATGTTTCACTCCTTGACGGAGGCAGACAACTGAATAATTGCGGATCTTGACAATCCCGGCAAAAACGCATTTTAAAATTCTTCGTTATATCAATATTTAGCTCTATCAGGCTAATTGCCAATTCCGCCGTCCACCAACCATCCTTGACGCTGTTCTTAAATTCCCAGTTGCCATTCCATTTTAAATCTAATTTATTATCCGAATAAACTCCATCAAAAATATTTCCGATAGAATTACCGGCAAACTGAAACACCTCTTGCTCTTTTGAATTGCTTTGTATCATTAACTCAATTGCATCATCAAGATAAACTTGTCCGTCGCGATGATCAACAGCCTTTCGCAAAACATGGCCTTCCGGCACTTGCGAACGAAAAGCTAAATAAAGTTTTTTGCCATCAGTAGTTATCCAAACCCAGGTTTGGCGTTCATTCGGGATAAATCCTCCATTTGTTGAGCAAAGTGAAAAACCCGTTAATTGATTGGCATTATTCCACTCTTTTTCATCCCAAACCCCATCAATGACAGGGACTTGATTATTCACAGGAAGCGCCATAAAATTTATCTTTTTATCGCTTTGAGCTTTCTGTTTGTCGCGCCCCGTATAAGACTGATATATTTTGGCGGCTTCTCCATCAGCAAGCGGACGATTTAAGACAATGAATTCATCAATTAGGCTTTGAAATTTTGAATTTGTACAATTACCAATTATAAAATAGTCCGATAAATCGTCTATCTTTATATCCCGCGGAACGACAGTTTTTTTGCCTTCCCTGCCATCTAAGAAAAAAGTATATTCATTATTAATCCATGACAGGGCGACATGATGCCATTCATCAGTCTTCCAATTATCGCTCGGATAACTGGTTAAATATTGATCATTATTTGCAGTTTTAAGATAAAAAGATAGGGCATCTGATCCACCTTGTTTAAAAATTAACATATAGGATTTACCTATGTTATCGGTACGAAAAAGAACAACGCTTTCTTTTGTATCACAGTCCCAATTTAGAGGTTTAAACCAAAAACTTAATGATCCACGGCGATAATTAAGATTATTTTCAGACTCATAACTAATGCCGCCGAAACTATCTCCTACTGCAATTGCCTTTGAGCGAAAACCTTTATCAACTAAATTGATTTTATCGGTGTTAATTAATTGTCCCCGGGGATTACCATTTGCAAAACGGGCATTAATTCCATTTTCAAATGATTGATAAAAAGTAATGTCATCAAGCATATCACCGCAAACTATTTCATTGGCATTTAATTTTGAGGTTGCTATTTTAGCAGGAACAATGATTTTTTCATCCAAAGACACCGCTTTATTTATCCAATCAGCTTCGTTAGACTCAAAGAATTTTAATTTCATGCTCCAAGATTTACAGGTTCCTGTCGCAATATCAATTTTATCATAAGGCTGCAGATAATATCTATGGGATAGCTTAAGATCCCATAACCCGCTCTTTGTAGCAATGCCCGGATATACTTTGGGGAAAATTATTGCCATTCCAACTTTATCGTTAGCACAATAAAGAGCCAGATATTTAACATCTTTTTGAAGTTTCCAGGAACCGTTGCTTTCAAACTTGCCACCAAATGCTTGTTTTCCGTCATTTGCTATCCAATCGGTAGTATCAGGCGTGAAAGAATGCATGAATACATACATGCGCTCTATAGTTTGCGGTTCAACGGCTTCATATTCATACGATTCTTCAATGCCATCCGCTGTAATGATTGTGCGGCTTATTGATTTGAGTTTATCTAAAAAAGACAGTTTCTCTAAAATCAATTGTTTGCCAGTATAAATTTCTCCTGCGGGATTTATCTGGACAACTTTATCATCGATAGTTAATTTGACGTTTTTAACATCTTCTTTGCCGCCTTCTGTATGGCCAGAACCTAAAAATAAACCAGATTTATTAATTACTGTGCCCATGGAACCATCGTCATTGACATATTCTTTCTCATTATATAAAATTTTCTGAATGGTCCAGGCTTGTTCTTCGGAAAAAATAACGGTATATTTGCCACTCTTTAAGACAATAGAATTGGCCCAAAGCGTGCCGGTAAGTACGATTAACAATAATAAAATCACTTTTTTCATAAAACATAATTCCAATTAATTTTAAAAATGCCTAAATAGTTTCTGTTTTTTTAACCGCCCTACTGAACTCAAGGAGCCGTTCAAAAAATAATCTTTACATCTTCGCGATTTTCCCGGATGCCTTTGTGTTTGCCGGTTCGTTACATACCTTCATGCATGCGCCTCGCCGGCAATTCACAAAATCACCTCGGGATATTTAACGAAACTTGTAAACTTTATTTTTGAACAACGCCCAAGTCTGGCACTAGACTATGGTTTGCAGTTTTATCGTCGCACATAAAATCATTTTTCGTTTAGCTTAGGAATAGCATTCATAGTGGTCAATTATCCATTTCTGCCATTAAGCTTGTCAACACCTCTCTTTACGTGATTCATATCAAAATTATGGGGAACTTCATTTTTCTATTAATCTTTCATGTTGTACCATGGTAATTTATATGAAGTGCTAGCTCTGTTTTTAATATCTTTTCCGCCAGCACACTTCTTTATATGACCATCTACATACAAAATATTAGCGTTTTGATTGCTATGTCTAAGCCCTATCGCACCATAAACGTAATCATCCAAATCATAAATTACCAATGAACTATCAATTGTAGTTGAATACCGGTCAGTAATAAACCACAACATGGTTGGTCTAATAACTTGAGTAATCTTAATTCCAGAATAATTGATGCCTCCACTAGTCCCAACTGCATATACGGTAGCTTGATTTAGAGAATTAGCATCTATATTGATTCCGTAATTACCATAAGGCCGTAAAGAACCACTGGGAATTTCGGTAGAAGAAGGACATGCAAATAAGCCGGCAGCGGGGTTGTTTTCATCAGAAGGATATTTAGTAATGTATTTGCTAGAATAAAGTAGCCTTACCCAGTTATCTGCATTCCCGTCGGCTCTATACATCAGATGTGGCAACAAATAATCAGCGTTATCTGAAGAATAAAAGGCTGAATATTTGCCAATCTGGTTTAAATTATTGGCGCATTTAATAGTTTTGGCCTGTTCACGCGCGGCATTGAGGGCAGGTAACAGCATTGCAGCAAGAATGGCGATGATAGAAATGACCACAAGCAATTCGATCAAAGTAAAAATCAATGACTTAAAACATTTTACAGCTTTCATTCTAACTACCTTCTTATTATGGATTTATTGATTATTTTTACGACTAATTTATGAATTCACTCTTACTTTCTAATTTATTTCCCTCCTGTTTTTGTGTTTTTCTATTGATTTGTCAGTCAACTATTTGTTTATTTGTTATGCCCCGCAATTTTACAACCGCCAGGAATCAAACATCTTTAAAACTGCCAGTTGCATTCATGCAGTAACTTTTCAAACCTTCGCCCATATTCGACGTAGGTATCAATTTTACGCTGTGCTTTGACCTCATCGTCGTTCTGGTCATCTTTTTCGTGAAAAATCGTTGCCAGATGCGGCTCTATCGAGAATCCGCCATCATAGCCAGTAGCCAGTAAATCTTTGATGATCGGCCGCACATCTCCGCAGCCATCGCCGGCAAATGTGAAAGTTGTCTGAACATTGCCTTCGGCATCAACTATGGAAGTGCCGTCCTTGATATGCACATATTCGATAAATTCACGCACTTGTTTATAGAATTCCCAAGCTGACTGTAGTGGATAAGGAGATGCTGCAATGCGGCGAAAAGTAAAAACCGGATTCCCTGTATCGAAGATTAGCCGGAAATTAGATGATTTTACATTATCCAGTAGACGCAATGTATGAACATAAGACATGCCTCCATAATTCATGCAGTTTTCGTGTCCGTAGACCACTCCATCCTCTTCGCACATTTTGACAAGTTCGTTGACCCGATGAAAGATCACGGCTTCGAGCTCCGGCGAGTCAGGCTGTGTATCGGTCGGCACCTTAAAGCTCATACCGCGAATCAGTTTAGTTCCAAGTTTCTTCATTCGGGGAAGCGCTAGAGCCAGTTCCTGTTTGCTTAACTCGAAATCTTCATTGCTGCGCGGATCTCGCCCCCAATTGGCCACGCCGCTTCCATAACAGTTGACTTTAATTCCTGCCCGGTCAAGTTTCTCGGCAAATTCATCGAACTCCGTATCCGTTAGCGTTCCGAGATTCTTTGTGCCGATCGATCGAGTTTCGATATATCTCCAGTTCAAACGCTTGGTAGCGACAATCTGTGTTTCAATGGATGCTCCTGCCTCATCAGCAAAACCAGTCAAAAACATTTTATTACCTCAAAATTATTTAGTTAAAGAGTAATTCACAAAATATTTATTTCAGCTGGCTATTTCCGGAACTTTTATCTTCCGGTAGCGCGAGTCTGCGATCAATTCTTCCAGTCGGGCTGCGTATTCGATTGAATTGACAGGCAAAGCAACCTCATGACCGGTCAAACCGGAAAGGAGCATTGCATTTCCCAGTTCCAAGCCTCGAATACCTTCCTCCAGCGGCGCAATTAGTTTTTCGCCGTGTAAAATGGCGTTGGCAAAGTTTTCGACAATGTCGCGATGCTGGTTTTGGTTGGTCGCCGCTGCGGGGATCTCCACTTGCCAATAATCAGGAATGCTGAATTTAAGCGGGGTATTGCGGCAGAATTCGGAAGTTGGGATTTCGTTGCGCAAAAATTCCATCTTGCCATGCTCAAATACCAGCCTTCCACGTTCGGCAGTGATCTCCAGCCGGTTGGTCCCGGGAGCCTCTCCGGTCGAGGCAATGAAATTACCAGTGGCTCCGTTGGCATATTCCAAATAGGCATTTACCTCATCTTCCACTTCAATATCGTGGTATTTGCCGAATTTCGCGGCAGCACGCACCTTTTCCGGCATCCCGAAGAACCACTGCATCAGGTCTAACTGATGCGGACATTGGTTTAGAAGGACACCGCCGCCTTCACCGCGCCAGCTTGCCCGCCAATCGCCGGAATCATAATAAAGCTGGCTGCGGAACCAGTCGGTAATGATCCAGTTGATCCGGCGGATATCGCCCAGTTCGCCGGTATCTATT
>TBL_comb47_HYPODRAFT_10003940_pt1 | contig 17292 bp, 20 predicted proteins | sample TroBogypolimnion_40_FD_10682 | JGI IMG/M metagenome (IMG submission 10682)
AAGTGAAGAAAACATAGGGTCAACATTCTTTTTTACAATACATAAATAATGATGGAAGAACAGCCAAATCTAGATTATATCAATCAATTAGCTTGTGGAAGCGAGTCGATAAAAAATAGACTGATAAACGTTATAAAGGAGGAATTCCCTCAAGAAGTTTTAATGTATAACGAAAATATGGAAAAATTAAATTTAATTGAAGTAGCCGAAAACGTTCATAAAATTAGACATAAAATTGGGTTTCTTGGACTAGAAAAAGCCTATGATTTATCGTATGACTATGAACAGAACTTGAGACAAGGTTCAATTATTTTTAAAGATGATTTTGAAACTGTTCTAAAAAAAATTACTAATTTTATAAATAATTTATAAGCCCCTTTATTATGAAATGTATAATAATCGATGACGAGAAATTTGCTAGAGAGGTTCTATCTGTTATGATTTTGAAATCACCTGAACTTATCTTAATTGAGGAATTTTCAAATGCTATTGATGCTATTAAGTATTTGAATACTAATGATAACAAAGTAGATTTAATATTTTTAGACATTCACATGCCTAATTTTTCTGGGTTTGATTTCATCCAAACTATTAAAAACCCACCGCAAGTAATATTAGTTACTACTGACAAAAATTTTGCATTAGATGCTTTTAATTATGACTGTATTGCAGATTATTTAGTAAAGCCAATTGTTGACGATAGATTCAATAGAGCTATTCAAAGAGTAAAACTAAAAAGAGAACAAATAGTTAATGCATCTAATGAAAATGACTTAGAGGTTAAAGAAATCTATGTAAACATTGATAAAAGATTGATTAAAATCGATTTGTTTTCTATTAATTCAATTCAAGCTAATGGCGATTATATCACTATTAAAACAGAAACTAAAAACTATACGGTTCATACTACTCTTAAAAAGATTGAAGAAAAACTACCTAAGTCAATATTCTTAAAAATTCATCGTTCTCACATTATTAATATTCAGAAGATCATAGATATTCAAGACTCTACAGTATTAATTGGTAAAGACGTTATCCCTGTAAGTAAAAATAATAAAGCAGAATTAATGAAAAATTTAATTCTTTTATAAAAGTAAAAAATACTCTTCCCTAACAATCTTAACTATGTACTACAACAAATAACTTTTCTTGTAGTTCATAGTTTTATTATTAAAACATATTAGTTACTTATTTCACAACAAAAGCAAGTTAATAATAAAGTGTAACACCATCCATTCGCTTATTTATAATAAATAAATTCTTTAAAACAATAATAGGAATTTCTTTCATCGAGTTAAAACGTCCATTTATCTACAGTAAATAGCTATTCAACAATAATAATAATTTGTACCGATATCAAATTTTATATTTGCTGTAATAAATAGTGAGGCTATGATAAATTCAGAACAATTAAATTTAGAATATTCTAATTCGTATGGATTAATTTTTGAAGATCGTTTTTACGTTCATAGAGAAAATGATTTGTCATGTATTAATCTAAATAAAGTAAAGAAAATCAAATTAGTCAAAGGGCGTACATTTAAAATTAATTTTATTACATTTTTCATGTCCTGTTTAATGATTTCCTTTTCGTTTTTATTAGGACATGATCAAATAATTTTTAAATATTTATTTTATTTAGCTTCTTTTGGATTCTTTGTGAGTTCATTCTTATTGAAAAAATACGATTACACTATTATTGTTGTAACTATAGATTATCAACCAATTAAGATTAGTGTGGATGTTGATTTTAAAAATGATGCCAAAGAAATTGTAGCCAAAGTCAATAAAAAACTCATGAAAACAGAAAAATAATGAGGTAGAATTTATATCAAATAGAACAGGGTTTTAAAAACAAAATTGTAAAGAAAATAAATTGTTCTAGAAATAAATAATAAAGCTATGGATAAGAAAACATATATTTACGATACATCAAAAGGATTTTCGTCTTTTATAAAACATTATTATTCTGATAAGATGATGATAGATGTTTGCACTAATAAAAAGAATTTTAATTTTGAAGACATCAAAAATTATGATACTTGTTTCTTCATAGTGAATGACATGGATGATTTTTTTAATCTTATGAAAATATATACTAAAATGAAACATTTTTTTATTGGTTCGCCTAATAAAATTATTGGCGAAAAAATTGAGAATTTGAATTATGAAGGCATTGTTTTTCTTAATTTTAATAACAACAAGTACGAACTATTAGAAACAATCAATTACAATTTAATGCTAAAAGATGTAATATAGTTTCAACTGTAATAGTTTTGAGGAATATAATCATAAAGCAATATTTTACAATGCATATTTAATTCTAACTGACAGCTTCACGGTAAGTGATATTTTGTTGTAGTGATTTGTAAGGGGATTTTCTACATTACTGTCAGTTAGTTTTTTTAGTTCTTACCAAATCTACCATAAGGATTAAAAGATGTAATGGTATAAAAAAAGAGTCTATTTAAGACTCTTTTTTTATTAAACATAACCCTAAACAGATTTTTTTTGCTTCTCAACAAAACCATCCGCTTGCAATTTCAATAACTCCATAGCCCCTTTCTTTTTATAATTGTACAATTCTTTATCGTTTTTGATATCGGCGTACACTTTATCATATATTTCAACATCCGTTTTCTTTTGCAAGTCACTTTGATAACGATTTTGAGCCATTACATTTTTGATGCCCATCTCTACATCTTCCTGTTTGAAATCAAATTCACCTCTAGGAGATAATAATTTGGCTATAATAGGTGAGGTTTCAATTGCTAAAAATAACAACATGATAAAAAAAGAAGGCAACCAAGGTAATTTATCCAAAGCATTAATCCGCGCCATCAATCCATCAAATCCATCAATAATAGGTTGGGTTTCGGAGACTTTTTTATCCAAATCAGCTTGCAGTGTTTTGGCGGTCGCTTCTTTAGCAGCAATGATTTTCGAATTATTTAATTGTATCGAATCCAGTTGTTTGGCAGCCAAATCATAAGCGGCTCTTTTTTCTTTATAAATTGGGCCTTTCCCCATTTTTTTGGTTCCAGCAGTTCCTTCGGCTTCTGTAATGTAGGATTGGTATAAAGAAGCCACTTCCTTTTCTTTTTTAGAAATAGCCGATTGTAAACTATCTGTTTCCTCTTTATTCTTATCGACATCACTCTTGAAATAATTGGTCACTTGCTTTTTATTAAGCATAGCCATTTCATTTTTCTCTTTCAATAAAACGGTATTAATTTCCTTTTGAAAGATTTTAATTTCCAATGGTTTTGAAATCACAATAGCAATAATAATCGCCAATACAATTCGAGGAGTTGCCTGAATAAATTCATCCAGAAAGTGATCTCTTTTTTTAATCGTAGAAACAATAAAACGGTCCAAGTTAAAGATGAGTAAGCCCCAAATTATTCCAAAGAACACTGCGATATAGACATTGTCGAAAACCGTAAAAAGAGCATAACTCCCTGCTATAAAAGCCATAACTGCCGTAAAGAACACTGTCGCTCCAATACCCGCATATTTGTTTTGTTCGCCATTGGAACAACTGTACACAATGTCGCTATCGACACCAGAACATAAGATAAAAAAACGTTTTAACATGATTGATTGATTTTGATTGATACTCATTAGTACCAATTTGATGCCAAAAATTACAAATGGGAATAAAGAATTTATTTTTAACATAAAAAAATCCGCTCACTCCCTAAAGAATGAACGGATAATATGTTTTTGTGAGCTTAGTGCTTCCTTTGTGTCTTCGTGGTTAAACCTATTTACTCAACTCCACAAAATACTTATAAAACAACGGAATAGTTTCAATCCCCTTCAAGTAATTAAAAATCCCAAAATGCTCGTTTGGCGAATGAATAGCATCACTATCCAACCCAAATCCCATTAATATCGTTTTTGATTTTAATTCTTTTTCAAACAATGCTACAATCGGAATACTACCTCCCGAGCGCACAGGAATAGCAGGAACCCCAAACGTTTCGGTATAGGCTTTATTTGCTGCTTGATACCCAATACTATCAATTGGCGTAACATATCCCTGACCACCATGATGCGGAGTCACTTTTACCTTCACTGATTTGGGTGCAATACTCACAAAATGTTTCGAAAACATTTCCGTTACTTCCTCCCAATCTTGATGAGGTACCAATCGCATTGATATTTTGGCATAAGCCTTACTAGCAATAACAGTCTTCGCACCTTCACCAGTATAACCGCCCCATATACCATTCACATCCAATGTAGGACGAATAGAGTTACGCTCATTAGTGACATAACCACTTTCTCCATACACATCCTCAATATCCAATGCTTTTTTATAATTGTCCAAACTAAAAGGGGCCTTAGCCATCTCAGCTCGTTCTGCCGAGGTCAATTCCTCCACTTTATCATAAAACCCCGGAATTGTAATATGATTGTTTTCATCATGAAGCGACGCAATCATTTTAGTTAACACATTAATTGGATTCGCAACAGCACCACCATACAGTCCTGAGTGTAAATCTCTATTCGGACCCGTAACTTCTACTTCAACATAACTCAAACCACGCAATCCAGTTGTGATAGAAGGTTGTTGATTAGAAATCATCCCCGTATCAGAAATCAAGATAACGTCGTTAGCCAATTTCTTTTGATTGCGCTCTACAAACCAACTCAAACTTTTAGAACCCACTTCTTCTTCGCCTTCAATCATGAATTTCACATTGCAAGGAAGATTGTTATTCTTGATCATATATTCAAATGCCTTAACATGCATATACATTTGCCCTTTATCATCACAAGCCCCACGAGCAAATATAGCCCCTTCCGGATGAATTTCAGTAGTTTTTATTACTGGTTCAAATGGGGGTGAAGTCCACAGCTCCATTGGGTCTGCGGGTTGAACATCATAATGACCATACACTAGAATTGTGGGAAGCGATTGGTCAATGATATGTTCTCCATAAACAATCGGATACCCTGGTGTTTCACAGATTTCTACCAATTGACATCCTGCTTTTTCCAAACTAACTTTTACAGCTTTCGCAGTGTCCAGCACATCTTGAGAATACGCTGTATCAGCACTTACAGAAGGTATTTTTAATAATTCGATTAATTCATTTATGAAACGTTCCTTGTTCTGTTGAACGTATTGTTTTATGTTGTCCATTGTTGTTTGATAAAATATATTTCAAAAATACTAAAATATATTTTTAAAAAAATTCCAATTTCATAATTTATAATTAATAATTATATTTATATTTGCACTCACAATTTTTGCGGGTATGGCGAAATTGGTAGACGTGCCAGACTTAGGATCTGGTGCCGCGAGGCGTGTAGGTTCGAGTCCTATTACCCGCACTTTTAAAAATTTTAAAACCCATAAAATCAATGATTTATGGGTTTTTTATTTTATTTTTGTCGAAATTTTGTCGAAAATAATTTAGGTTTTATTTATGAATCAAATAATTTAGGTATTCATTCCGGTTTTTTTGTAGCTTTGTATTTTAAATAGTAGATATTATGGGAACTATAAAAAGGGATGAAAATAGAAAAGCTAAAAAATATAATCCAAAATTTGTCGCAATGGTTAAGAAAGCACAAAAAAGTGTCAAGAGAACGGTTGTAGACCCAAATAATATTTGGGAAAGTATTAAATAAATTTTACGAAAAAAAGCATAAAAACCCCCTATCAAATTTATGATAGGGGGTTTTATTTTTAATCTAAAAAACAGAAAGTATTTAAAATTTACTTTTCTTCATCATTTGAAAATGCATACTTTAAAACAAAGGCACTTGCTCCCACAAATAAAACAACTTTTAATAATGTATTATTACTATTACTTGCAACTGTAGAAGTTACAGTGGAGATGTTTGATGTCGTTATATTTGGGGTTGTTCCAGTAACACTTGCAATTGTTGTTTTTATTTCTTCTGTTGTCAATTTTGGTGTAATTAAAACTGTAGATTGGCTTGGTAATACTGGATTTCCTTTGGTAAGTTGATAAACACTTGAATTAATTGAAAAATCACTAGCCGATGCAGGTATAGCAAGAAAACCTAAATCAATTGATTTAAAATTTTTAGTTATTGGCACTTCAGGCAGAATATTTAAAGTACTATCTTGGCCAACTACATCATAAATAGCTTGAAAACAAGTGTCTAAATATCCTAATCTATTAGAAATTCCATCAGAAGTTAAACCAGTATTTTCATTATTTATATAGTATGCTTTCGTGGCATCTATTTTTAGATAAATATCATTTAAGAACTGTATTCGAGTATCTAAATCCTTAGTTTTATCTAGTACATTGTTTTGTAGACTATGTGATAAATCGGTATAAAAGGGAGTAAATCTATTAGTATCCCAAGGAGTTAATATATTCTGATCTGATTGAGGTAAATCGGCATCAGTAATTTTCATGTCATAAGTTGCAGAGTCTAATGCGGAAATTGCCAGTGCTAGCTGCGGGCAAAAGTTTCCTACAACCGTAGAAATTGTCTTAATGTTTCGGTGTACCCAAGCTCTCATTTTCGTTAAAAATCCTAATCCTCCGTTTAATTGTGGTTCATTCTTGTTCATCTTTTTTTTATTTTTAAAAATTTATATGAACAAAATTATTGCTATAAAAATGGTTTTTATCATTGGGGTAACCCTATATATTACCCTAGAAGCAGTAAAAATAAAAAGTTTAGTAAATTATTTTTTTTCTTTGAATTTATCTTACACAACATACATAAGTTACATTTTATTAGTGATAATAAGGCTTTGCAACGTATTTATAAATTGCATTATCTTACATTTTTTATTTATCCTACACTAATTTATTTGTGAAAGATAGTGTAGGATAGTGTAAGATTATATTTTTAAAATAAAACCTTTGCAAGTATTGCTATTATTGTATTTATGTAATTTAATGTAGGTTATGTAAGTTAATTTACAACATTTTATTTATGGTTAATAAACTTATTATCTATAACAAAAAAACCTCTCAATTTTGAGAGGTTGATTTACTATGATATTCCTAAATCTTTCTTTTTTACTGCCCATTGCCCACTTTTTGAGGTTCTTGTTCCCTGTTGGAATTTTAATGCTTTCAATGCTCTACCAATTCCTACGGATGTTAATCTTATAGAAAAATTACCACTCCAACTGCTAATGTATGATTGTATATCTGTTGCGGATAAATATTCAATTTCATTATTATTTTTTGGTACTTCAAAGTATTTACTTATTAAGTCTTTTTCAGGGGTTTGAATTTGAAATTTATCGTTTCGTACTTCATTTATTTTAATGTCTTCTGCAGTTATTTTTTCATCAAAATTTTTATCTTTTGATAGATGATAAGCTTGTGACCATAAATTATCCATATTAAAATTTTCTTTATATGAAAAATCAATTTTATCAGCAATAAAGCACAACCATCTTACCGATCCGGTTTCATCTTGCAAGAATGTACTCATATTTGTTGAACCTATAAAATTTCCTACTCGGCTAACAACTGTTTCTTTTTTATCGTATGGGAATCTAGTTTTTATTTTATCAACACTAAAAAGCGATTTTAAAGTATTTATTTCCTGTTTTGTTAATGATGCTAGTTCGTCAAGATTTATTATAAAATTACGAGTTAATACAATTTTGGCATCCTTTTCGTCCTTTGGTAAATTGTCAGTAATGTAATTTGAAAGTACAGCTGGACATAAATTTCTAATCCAAGTAGTTTTTCCAATGTTTTGACCTTTGCCATCATCTGACAAAACAAAAGCATTTTTATTAAAATAACGATCATCGATAGCACATTTTACAGAACGTACACACCATTTTTTAAAATGATATTCAAATTGATTTTTGTCCTCTTCGATCGCTAAAGTAATGTATTCAGAATATTGCTTTATATAGTCTGTTTTTCTATCCCAATCAGGTAATTTTTCAAAATAGTCCAATAGAGGATTATATTTTGGAATAAAATCGCTTTTAAGTAATTTTTCTAATGTTGAACATGGTACTTTAATCCCTTTCTTTTGCATTTCAATCCAAAGGGAATTTTCATTACATGGTTCCCAATAATTAATGTTCTTTTTTGTTATTTCAACTTCATTTGCAATTATGTTATGTCTAATATTATAATTTTCATTTAAGTAATTTTCAGTAATGTGAATAATGGTAGTAATTTGTGTTTCTTCAGTAGGTTCAACAACACTTTTATTTTTTACTGCTAAATCAATTATTTTTATAAAATCTTCTGTTGAGTGTTCCTGAAAATAATCAGTAATATCATACCCCTTTATGTTTTCATTTACGGGTAATTGCAAAGCTATAATTTCAGGAAATCTTTTAATTAGTGCATTTCGGCCATTTTCTCCAGTTTTATCATTGTCAAAGCACACAAAAAGATGTTTGCAAAGCCCTTGCAATAATTTAATATCATTTTCTTTTGGATGTTTTGCTTCACTTCCGAAAGTGATTGCATTAAATCCCCTGGACCTTGCAACGATTGTATCTTTTTCTCCAGCGCAAATTATTAAGGTTTCTTTTTTTTCTGAACCTAATTGCTCTAAACCAAAAATACCATTTTCAAATGGAGGTAATACATTTTTTTTAATTCCTATTTCAGGTTGGTTTGGAATATATAATTTGTACTGTTTTTCTAATTCAAAAGCGAAGGCAACAGCTTCTTTTTTAGTGTAAATTGGCTTTTTATTTGTCCAGGTGTAACTTGCAATTGAATGCACATTATATTTTTCTAATATTTTTTCATTAACACCTAAATTGCTCCAGTACTTTAAATCCAATTCGGTAAAATCTCTTTTTTCAATATCTAATTTACTTGGAATATTATTACTTGCAATTGGTTGATCATTAACATTGCAATCTACTTGCAAGGTAATAATGTCTTTATCAGTGCTTTTTTTATTGGTTTTTGTGTTTTTTTCAATATTATTAGTGTTGCCTTGCAAAGCAATATTAGTATTGTCTTGCAAGGTTATATTCATTTGGTTTGCAATTATCTTTAAAACTTCTGTAAATTGAGTTTTACAATCCAAATCTTTTAAATATGCAACAAATTGCCAAACGTCCCCCTGTTTACCTGTAGAATTGCATTTAAAAGTTCCATTATTAAAGATTCTAAAAGATGGTTTTTCATCTTTTGAAAAAGGACTCGAAATATTTCTTTTAGGAAATTCATTTAACCCTAAAAAACTTATATAAATATCACTGCAATTTGTATGCGATAATATTTTATCTTTGCTTATTGAATTGAGGTTCATTAATTAAAAATTTATTAACCACTTGCAAAGCTATTGCAAGTGGTTTTTTTATTAAAAAATTTATTTTTCGCCATTTAATCGGCGTTTTGAAGTGTTTGCAAATAAAAAAAGGTTGCTTTGCAAAGTTTATTTGCAAGTACATTGCAAAGGTTTTACAACTAATTTTATGCTAATATTTTAAAGGTCTAGTTCGATTTTTGCTAACTCCTTATAAAGTTTAACTGTTTGTCTTCTTTCTTCTAAACATTCTCCTAGAAATTTATTTTGATCTTGTAATACCAAAATAAGGGTTTTGCAATTGGAGAGTTCCTTTTGTTGTCTGTTTACAATGTTAAGTAAATCTGTAATGAGTTTTTTTTGAGTGTGTTCCTGTGCAGTTCCAGTACCTTGTACCTCCTTGCTGTTTTCCGTGTTTTGCATAAAATAAAAGTGTGAAATTTTTAAAAAATAGGGTAATCACTGCAAAACACTTTGAATTAATAGTAAATCCACAATATCTACGGACTTTCACCGATATGTTACCCAAAGAAGTTATAAGGAAAGTAAATGAAATGACTTTTCTCATTGTAGATTAATTATTAATTTTAAAATGTTTTGCAAGACAAATGTATAAATAAATTTCAATTAACTCGAAAATTTATTCATTTGTTTCAATGCCGTTAAAACTTCTGATTTTTTGTAGCGTACTTTATTACCAATTCTATAGGCTGGAATAATATCGGTTCTAGTCCAGTTCCATAATGTAACAAGTGAAATAGAAAGCATTTTAGCCGTTTCTTCCCTTGTTAATAATTGGTCTTCATTACTTCCATGCAAAGAACTTGCAAAGCTTTTTAATTCTTCTCTTACACCTATTAAAATTTCGTTTTTGAAATCTTTAGTGTTGGTGCTTTCAATCTGTAAAATTTCTTTTGTCATAACATAGCTTTTTGAGGATTAACTATGCAAATTTTACCTTATTTAATGGTTTTAAATCTATTGGGGTAACCCTATCAATTACCCTAAAATATTTTTAATTTCAACAACGGCCTTTTCCCAATCTTTTAAGTGTTTTGTGGACATTTCAGATTTTGGTTTGTTAAGTTTAAGATAGAAATCTTTTATATTGTCAGGATCTTTACCAAGCATAAGATTAATTATTTCACCCTTTTTATTTGGACTTACATCATCCCAATTTTTATAATTTCTTATTTCTTCTAACAAAAATATTTGAAAAGATAGATCAATATTTTTCTTGCTATTATTTGGGGTTTCTTCCATGGTTGTTGGGGTAATGTTTAATATAGAATTTTTTTTGTTTTCACAGTAATCACTTATTTTTAAAAATGAATAATAATTATTCCATTCCTCCTGAAATTTTTTTGGTAAAAAATCGAGAATCCCTTTTAGATATTTTTCAACGCTTTCTAAATTGTCATTTTCTAATACTCGGTATTCAAAATATTCAAACCAACTTTCATCGTGTTTAATTTTGGGGTTATTTTTATATAAATTAAAAAATCTTAGATCATCAATGATTTTAATATATTTATTATAGACTAGATTTATTGCTTTGATTTTATCATCAATCAAAAACGCTCTAGTTATAGCCTCATCAATTTCATAATAAACTGGTTCAACTTCCCAGCAATCGTTTAAATAATTCTCTCTAAAATAGAGCATGTCAACCAATATTTCTTTCTTTAATGAATATTCCTTATTATTAAAATATAACAAATTACACAATGTAGTATTGTTGTTAAATTCAATTGCCAGTTCTTTATAATCTTGTGGACTCAAACATACCTCATTTTCATCAAAAATGCCACTTTTAAGTAATATTGAAAAGTTGTTTTTATTGATGTTTGCAAAATCAAAATCTTCAAGAATTCTATAATATTTTGGTTTAAATTCCATATCCTATACTTTTGGTTTATCCCAATGAGCTGCTAATTTTTGAGCATTTTCTTTAGGGGTAATTTTTATGTACTTTAAAAATTGACTTTCGGTTTTATGGCCAGTTATAGCCATTATTACCATATTAGGTAATTCTCCGTATATATTTGAAGCAAAAGATCTTCTACAAGTATGTGAGGTTATTAATTCACACTTAGGATAAGTTCCGAACTCCTTTCTATTTTTATTTTTAGAAATAATTTCAACATTAGGGAAAAAGTCTTTTTCATCTTTTTTATTAATCATTTTGGCTCCATCAACCATTTGAGTAAATCCAACATCCTTGCAAACATCTTTTACATACTCATTAAATTTCGCGTCTGAAATCTGATTAGGTAATTTTCCGTTTCTTTTTATAATAATTTCCTTTATTTGTTGGTGCATTGGAATAACAACCGGATAGCCTGTTTTTGACGTTTCAATTTCAATGTTGCCATTAATTATATTGTAATCCTTAAGTTGCATAAAATCTGAAATTCTTAATCCGGTACGCAATCCAATTATAAAGTTATCCCTAACGTTATCCAATTTTTCAGAGTGACTAAAATCATGATTAAAAACAAGGTTTATTTCTTCTTCAGTAAGATAAACATCTTTTGTTTTATTAGATATTGCAGCAAATTCGGAATGTCTATATTGTTGATTTATTGGCAGTCCTTCAATATCAATCATTTTACACCATTTTTTTAGATTGGTGATGTAGCCGCCAATGGTGTTGTTGTTTATCTTCTCAACGTTTTGGCAGTAAAATAAAAAGTTTCGATAAAATTCTAGTCCAATATCCTGAAAGCGCAATTTTGTATTAAAATGCTTTTCGTAATTGTCAAGCTTATATTTTGTAGTAGTGTAATGCTGGATAGTTCTTTTTTTTATTGGTTCGCCTTTATATAGGTTTTTTGGGCATTCATCAATAAATTTTTGAACCCAATTTACAAAATATACTTTGTGAAGTTCATTTTTTTCTGATCTACCAAAAAAGTTATTTATTTGGTCTTTTAACCAGGTGTCATTGATATGTTTTTGTTCTATTACATAAGAATTAAATTGCTCAATAAGATAATTTTCAATTTTTCTTAACGTATCGTTTATTTTATCTTTATCGTTTGAATCAATTGTGTTTTTAACATGTTGTTTTTTTGAACTCCAATTGTCGTATTTTACAAAAAGATTTGTTTTTGTTTTTTGGTCAATTCTATTGCTGTCAGCAAAACGGACATAAATATTTGAGTTTTCAGATTTTGATTTTACAATGATAAAATTGATTTTCATTTGAAATATAATTACCACGAAGATAATTCTTTTGTCGAAATATTGTCGAAAAATGATTAATTTATTGTAATTTAAGTTAATTTAGCTTAATGAAATTGTAAGAATATCAGTTTTTAAAACGTTAAAAATAAATGTATTATACTATATTTATTGTTTAGCGTGATTCTTACAAATTAAGAAAGTTGTAAAACTATTACCCGCACTTTTAAAAACGCAAATCTTTATTTATAAATATTTGCGTTTTTTTTTATTTTTTGGAAGTTACCAAAGTTTCTCGGTAAATACCTAATTTCTAATTCGAACTTCGTACCTCCAACTTTCCACACCACCCCATCACACTATTAACATCCTTTCGTAAGCCACTTGTCACAATCACATAAGATTGGTAAAATGGAGCTTGAGCTATTTCATTGGGCTGAAATTACTTTTTCCATCATCTTTTCAGGATGAGCTAAGGCAGAAAATCCGAATTTTTTATATAAAAAATGAGCATCGGAGGTAGCTAATCGCCATATTTTGACCTGTTGCAATTCGGGTTCGGTCATCATAGTGTTTATTAGTGTTGATGAATACCCTTTTCCTCGATGATTTTCATCAATAAAAACATCCATCACATAGGCAAAAACAACAAAATCGGTAATTACACGACAAAATCCAATTTGGTTATCATTTTCATAAATTCCAAAGCAAAAAGAAGTGTTAATCGTGGTTTGCACTTCTTCCATAGTACGTCCAGCTGCCCAATAAACGTCTTTTAGGAAATTTTGAATAAATGGAACATCAAGTTTTGTTTTGTCTTTCGATACGGTTATCATCGGAATAATGATTTTTTAAGTAACGATTGTTGCTTTTTGAAATTCTAAAATTAGAAATCAAATAGCATCAATCTTAAATAATATAGGTTTGCTTGGTGAGGCGTCATTTTCAAACGAAGCAATTTGAAGATTAAGGATATAACTCCCATCAGGGATAGAACTATCTACATAAATCAGTTCGGTGATGGTGCAATGCAAACGCGCATCCTCATTTAAATATAATATATCTTTAACATTCCAAAAAGCTTTGTGTGCCAAGAGTTTTCCGCCATCCTCTTCCCTATCTACACTGGGCAAATCAATCAGCAAATGCTGAATTCCAATTTCTCTAAGGTATTTTGCAGCCTCTTCACTTAGATAAGGCGGATTGGTGTTGGAATATTTTTTGTTTTTTTTACTGTCTAGATTGGGTAATGTCCTAATAACAATGGCTTCTTTGGAACTATTTTTTGCTCTTTCGAGTACCTTAGAAATACTTTCGAGTGTAATAATGAAATCATCATCGATTTTTTCGGGAGTAATGGAAATCAATTCGGCAGTAAAGAAAAATTGTTTTAAACATTGATTGATAGAATAGAATTCTTTGGTAATATGTCCCAAACATTCAGTATGAGTGCCATGTCCATGAGGATTAAAAAAGATATTATTGAAGTTGGTTGAGCTCCCATCGGATACTTTTCCAACCCAATCTCCAAACTTTACAGGTTCAATTTCAGGTTTTTCAATATACCAGGCAATTGGGTTGGCCTCAGTATTCGATAATGGAATTGAAATATCAATTGGGGTTGATAAATCGATTTTATACTTATTTTCAATAATTGCAATCATAATGAAACATTGTTGTTCACAAATTCTAACTCGGATTTCAAGGGAAACTCCCAGTTATTATTTATTCCAAATTTAATAAAAACAAATCACTTGCAATTCCATCACTCAAAAACTTTCCTTTTTTGGTAGTTTTTAAAATATTTTCATCCATAAAAAGCAAATGTTCTTCAATGTAATTCGCTGCTTGATGGTTTAGGTGCTCTAGATAACTTATACCGAATTCTGCTTCAATTCTTGCTAAAGAAATCCCCCACATAGTTCGCAATCCAGTCATAATATATTCGTTATATCGGTCTGTTTTGGTTAAAATTTCAGTTTCACTTGGTAATTTATCTTCTTGAATTGATTTTAAATAAAGTGAATTATTCGATACATTCCATCCGCGTTGCGTTCCATCATAACTGTGAGCCGAGGGTCCAATTCCAATATATTTTTTTCCTAGCCAATAAGCAGAATTATTTTTTGAAAAATAACCTTCTTTTCCAAAATTGGACAATTCATAATGAATAAACCCATTTTCTTCCAGTTTTTCAACCAATAAATTAAAATGTATTGACGCAACTTCATCATCGGGTTGTGGAATAATTCCTTTTTGAATAAAATTGTGCAAGGCAGTTTTGGGCTCGACTGTTAATGCATAGCTTGAAATATGAGGTATACCAAAAGATAAAGCTGTTTCTATGTTTTGCAGCCATTTTTCATTACTCATATTTGGAATTCCGTATATCAAATCGATGGTGATATTGTCAAAATATTGCGTTGCAAATTCTAAACAAGCTCTAGCTTCTTCCGAATTGTGAGCGCGATTCATCAGTTGCAAATCTTCTTCAAAAAAAGATTGAATTCCAATGGAAAGGCGATTAATTCGATTTTTTGATAATTCAATTATTCGCTCTTTTGATAAATCATCAGGATTTGCCTCGACAGTTATTTCTGGATTTTCTATTACAGTATAATTTTGAAATACTGCATCCATCAACAATCGAATATCTTTACTAGACAATATTGAAGGAGTGCCTCCGCCAAAATAAATAGTTTCCACTATTTCATTCTTAAATTCACTTTTGCGAAGTTTAATTTCTTTAGCCAAAGCCAAAACCATCTCGTCTTTCTTCTTCATAGAAGTCGAAAAGTGAAAATCACAATAATGACACGCTTGCTTGCAAAAGGGGATGTGAATATAGATTCCGGACATATTTTAGTAGTCAGTCGCAGTCGCAGTTTTCAGTACTTTGACTGAAAACTGTGACCGAAAACTATTTTATTTTTTTACTCGTTCTTCATTATTCTTAACAAAAGCATCCCAACCTGTATAACTTTTTTCACCAACCACTTTTCCGGTATTGAAAAAGTGACAAACAGCTGCCGCTAATCCATCTGTTGAATCTAAGTTTTTAGGCAATTCTTTTAATCCAAGAAGTTGTTGCAACATTTTGGCGACTTGTTCCTTGCTGGCATTTCCGTTTCCGGTAATTGCCATTTTAATCTTCTTGGGTTCGTATTCTGTAATCGGAATTTGACGCGATAATCCTGCCGCCACAGCAACACCTTGTGCTCTTCCTAGTTTTAACATAGATTGCACATTCTTTCCAAAAAAAGGTGCTTCAATAGCAATCTCATCTGGGTGATGTGTTTCTATTAACTCAATCGTTCTTTCAAAAATCACCTTTAACTTAGTATAATGATCATCATATTTTGATAGAATTAATTCATTTAACTGAAGAAATTCCATTTTTTTGTTGATGACTTTTATCAAACCAAAACCCATTATGGTGGTTCCTGGGTCAATTCCTAATATGATTCGTTCGTTTGCCAAACTATTTGGTTTCATGTTTAAGGTTTCACGTTCAAAGTTTTGTTTCTTTGCAACAATGATAACAATTCCTCACAAAGCTAAACAATTATTGGTTTTTTCAGTCAAACTTTTGATTGTTGTTGGTGCATTTTATTTTATTTACAACCAACTGGCTTCAAATGACAAATTGGATTGGGATAAGTTTTTGATTTTATTCCGTAAAAACCAATCCCTTGCAGGAATTTTGTTTATCCTATTCTTTAGTTTTTTGAATAGATTTTTTGAAATTCTAAAGTGGCAAAATTTAGCACAAGTAGTACAACCTATTTCCATATATAACGCCACTAAACAAGTTCTAGCTGCGCTTACATTAGGTGTTTTTACCCCTGTGGGTGTTGGTGAATATGCTGGAAAAGCACTCTATTTTGAAAAAAAAGACGCTAAAAAAATAATTTTTCTAAATTTAATTTGCAACGGAATTCAAATTGTTGCCACAGGTTTTTTCGGTCTGTTGGGAATGTTGCTATTGGGTTATTGGCTTTGGAGTTTGGGAATATTATTAATTACAATTGCCTTTTTATTCTTTTCTTATTTCACAAAAAAAATAAAAATAAAAGGATATTCTATTGAAGATTTACTGGAAAAAATCAATGAGATTCCAAAGAAAATACATAGTAAAAACTTCCTTTTGGGCATGTGCCGCTATTTGGTGTTTTCTCACCAATATTATTTTTTGTTTTTGGCATTTGACGTAGATTTGTCCTATACCACTCTGATGGCAAGCATTACAACCGTTTATTTTTTAGCTTCAGTAATTCCGAGTTTTCAATTTTTGGACTTTGCATTAAAAGGAAGTCTGGCCGTTTATTTCTTTGGTTTGCTTGGGGTAAACGAATGGGTTGTCGTATTTGTTACTACTCTTATGTGGTTTTTGAATGTTGTATTACCTGTAGTTATTGGAAGCTATTTTGTGATGATTTTTAAGATTCCAAAACCATTAAAAAATTAAATCGTAAAGTATGTTGGAAGCTATATTATTTTTGATTTTGGCAATATATGTTGTTTTTATTTTACAACTTGTTTTGGGTTTTAGTAAAGTAAAATCATTTGAAAGAACTAATGAAAAACCCACAACAACTTTTTCTATTATTGTTCCTTTTAGAAACGAAGAAAAGAATTTGCCAAAACTTTTAAAGTCTATTTCTAAACTAAATTATCCAAAAGAATTATTTGAAATCATTATGGTAGATGATTTTTCAAAAGATAATTCGCAACGCTTGTATATTAAATGGCGAATGGAAAATGGGTTGATTGAAACAACTTTGTTAGAAAATTTACGCTTATCTAATTCCCCTAAAAAAGATGCTATTTCAAGAGCCGTCCCCATTATTAAAC
>TBL_comb47_HYPODRAFT_10003941_pt1 | contig 17288 bp, 18 predicted proteins | sample TroBogypolimnion_40_FD_10682 | JGI IMG/M metagenome (IMG submission 10682)
CTGCACCCGAGTGCGCGGCGGGATCGAAATTGGATTCCGCGGCCACGAGCGCGTAGATGAACTCCGGCGCGATCCGATAGCGCGCCGCCAGCGGCTGGATCGCCGTCCAGATTTCCGCGCGGGTCGGCGGCGGTCCGTTCGCCACGGCGTCCGACGCGCCGTGGCGACTGCAACCGCCAAGGCTCAATGCGACCAAGCTGAGGCAGAGCGCCTTCACGGCGGTCGCTACAGCGCGCGGAAAACGACGGCGGCGTTCTGCCCGCCGAAGCCGAGGTTGTTGCTGAGCACGGTGCGCACTTTCGCCGCGCGGGCGACGTTGGGCACATAGTCCAAGTCGCAATCCGGATCGGGTTCCTCGAGGTTGATGGTCGGCGCAATCATGCCGGTCGCGATCGTCTTCACCGAGATCACCGACTCGATGCCGCCCGCGGCACCTAGGAGATGCCCTGTCATTGACTTCGTCGAACTGATGGCGAGCCGGCGCGCGTGCTCGCCGAAGAGTTTCTTGATGGCGAGCGTCTCAAACTTGTCGTTGTAGGGCGTGGAGGTGCCGTGGGCGTTGATGTAGTCCACCTGATCCGGCTTCACCCCGCCACAGGCCAGGGCCCGCATCATGGCGAGCGTCAGCCCCTTCCCTTCCGGGTCGGGTTGCGTGATGTGAAACGCGTCGCACGTGGCCGCGTAGCCGGCGAGTTCGCAGTAAATGCGGGCGCCGCGGGACTGCGCGTGCTCCAGCGACTCGAGGATCAGGATGCCGGAGCCCTCGCCCATGATGAAGCCGTCCCGGTTTTTGTCGAAGGGCCGGCAGGCCTTTTGCGGGGCGTCGTTGCGCGTGCTCATCGCCTTCATCGAGCAAAAGCCGGCGTAGGACTGTTGTGTAATGGCCGCCTCGCTGCCGCCGGCAACCATCACGTCGGCGTCACCGCGGCGGATCGCATGAAACGCCTCGCCGATGGCGTGCGTGCCCGTGGCGCAGGCCGAGACGATGCCGAAATTCGGGCCACGCGCGCCCAGGTCGATGGCCACGAGTCCGCTGGCCATGTTGCCGATCAGCGCGGGGATCATGAACGGCGACACCTTGCGCGGGCCGCGCTCGCGCAGCACGTCGTGCTGGGTTTCGATCGTCTGCATGCCGCCGATGCCGGAGCCGATGATGACGCCGACCTGGTCGCCGTTTTCGTGCGTCACGTCGAGCGCCGCATCCGCCACGGCCTGGCGGGCAGCGGCGAAGGCAAAGTGGGTGTAGCGATCATTCCGGCGCGCCTCTTTCGGATCCATGTGCTGCGCGGCGTCCCAGTCGCGCACCTCGGCGCCGATCTGGCTGGCGTAGGCCGTGGGATCAAAATGCGTGACGCGCTGGATCCCGCACCGGCCGGCCACGAGGCTCGCCCAAAAGTCGTTCACATTGTGACCGATCGACGCGACCACACCGAGGCCGGTGACCACGACGCGGCGTTGGATGAGGGGAATTTCCATGAGCGGGAGAAACTACCTCCGGATGTCCAAAAACAAAAATGGCGTTCTGCGACGATTTCCGCGGGGAAACAGGCAGAACGCCAAAAATTCTGACCGAGGAGGACTCAGGCTTTGCCGGCCTTGGCTTTGATGTACTCGATGACTTGGCCAACCGTCTGCAGCTTTTCAGCGTCAGACTCGGGAATCTCGCCCTTGATCTCGTCCTTAAATTCCTCTTCGAAAGCCATGATCAGCTCGACGGTGTCGAGCGAGTCGGCCCCAAGGTCGTCAAGAAACGAGGCCGTCGGTGTAATCTGCTCCTCGTTCACGTTGAGCTGATTAACGATGATCTCTTTGACGCGCTGTTCGATGGTTTTTTGGTCAGCCATATTGTAAATTCGAGTGGTTGAGAGGGTTCACATCGCCATGCCGCCGTCAACGGCAAAAACTTGGCCGGTGATGTAACCCGCTTCTTCTGCACAGAGAAACGCGGTCATGGCGGCGATGTCCGCAGCCTCGCCAAAACGTTTCAGCGGCACCGCCTCGAGGATCTTCGCAGAAACCTCGGGATTGTTGACGAACTCGGTCGTCATGTCGGTCTTGATAAAGCCGGGCGCCACCGCGTTCACCGTGACGCTCCGGCCGGCAAATTCCCGGGCCAGTGTCTTCGTCAAGCCGATCATGCCGGCCTTCGCCGCCGAATAGTTCGCCTGGCCGGCGTTGCCCATGATGCCGCTGACCGAGGTGATGTTGACGATGCGACCCCAGCGGGCGCGCGTCATCGGGCGGCCGAGGTACTTGGTCCAGTGGAAGCAGCTCGTGAGGTTCGTCGCAAGGACGTCGTTCCAGTCAGTCTCGCTCATGCGGAAGAGCAGGCCATCCCGGGTGATGCCGGCGTTGTTCACCAGGATGTCGATCACCGGAAACTCGGCCAGCAGGGTCTCCGCCGCCTTGGCGATAGCGGCGGCATCCGCGACGTCCACTGCCAGGGATTTCGCCTTGCCGCCCGAAGCCGTGATGGCTGCCGCCACGGCGCCACAGGACTCGGCAGACTTCGAGACGCAGATGACAGTCACGCCCTGGCGAGCCAGGGTTTCGGCGATGGCCTTGCCAATGCCGCGACCGGCGCCGGTGACCAATGCGGTGCGTTGTTTGAACGTGAGCATGGGGGAAAGTAGCGGGTAGTGAGTAGCGGGTAGCGAGTAGAAAAACAGCAGGTCGCAGCGCGAGGCTCCAGTCAATTGCTCGCGATTCGCTCCTCCGCTTCAATACACGTCGCGCTGGTACCGCTTGTCCTTCTTTAACTGCTTGACGAATTCAGCCGCGGCCGGGCCGTCCAGGCCGCCCTGTTGCGCGACGATGTCGAACAGCGCCGTATCCACGTCCTTGGCCATGCGTTTCGCGTCACCGCAGACGTAGAAATAAGCCCCGGCCTTGAGCCACGACCACAGCTCGGCGGCATTTTCGCGCATGCGGTCCTGCACGTAGACCTTGAGGAGCTGGTCGCGGGAAAATGCGGTGTCGACCCGCGCCAGGCGGCCGGCGGCGAGCCACGCGGACCAATCCTCCTCGTAGAGAAAGTCCGTCGCCCGATGCTGATCGCCGAAAAACAGCCAGTTGCGTCCGGTCGCCCCGCTGGCGATCCGATCCTGCACGAAGGCCCGGAACGGCGCGATGCCCGTGCCCGGCCCGACCATGATCACATCCTTGGCGCCGTCGTCCGGCGGGCCAAAGTGCGAGTGGGAAACAAAGACGGGGACAGTCGGTTGGCCCATCGCGACGCGGTCCGCCAGATACGTGGAGCACGCGCCCACGCGTTCGCGGTGGTTCGTCACGTAGCGGACCACGGCGATCGTGAGATGAACGACCTGCGGATGCGCCCGCGGCGACGACGCGATCGAATACAACCGCGGCATCAGCTTGCGCATGTGATCCACGAGTTCCTGCGGGGTGAGCCGGGCACTCGGAAATTCCGCCAGCAAATCGACAAATTCACGCTCGTAGAGAAACGCCCCCAGCACGTCCTTCGCCTCCGGCACCAGCAGGCTGGAGAGCCGGCTCTTTTCCTCGGCCGAGGTCGCCCGCTCCGCCAGCGTCTCGATCACCTTCCGGGTGGGACTTTTCAACGCGAGCCTAGAGGTCAGGGCCTCGCGCAGCGGAATCGGGGCCGGCAGCTTGAGCATGACCGGTGACACGGGTTCGTCCCCGCTGGCCCCGAGCACGGCGAGGATTTCGTCGACCTCAACTTTGCGGTTTTCGGCAAATACGCCCAAGGAATCGCCCGCCTTGTAGGACAGCCCGCTGCCGGCGAGGCTGACCTCGAAGTGCCGGGTTTCCTTGGCCGAGCCGGGCTTGTTCAGCAACCGGCTCTCCGTGACACGCGCAAGGAACGGCCGGTCTTTGGAATAGGCGGAGTCGTCCGACATGGCTGCGGATGAAAGCGGCGTGCACTCGGCACTGGCAAGCATGGTTTCCAGCCGTGCGCAGGCTTGCTACGTCTTAAAATCTCCCGCCAACTGGCCCACAGCTCATGCCCGACCAAGACCTTCTTCGCCTGCAAAAATACATCGCCGACGCGGGCATCTGTTCACGGCGAAACGCGGAGGCGCTCATCGCCCAGGGCCACGTCTGGGTGAATGGCGTCAAGGCCGTGCTCGGGCAGAAAATCACACCCGGCGTCGACAAGGTCACCGTCAGCGGCAAGGCCGTGCGACCCGTTGCCCAGCCCAAGATCACGCTCGCGATGAACAAGCCCCGCGGCCTCGTTTGCACCAACGAGGACCCGCACCACACCGAGACGATCTTCAGTGTGCTGCCGCGCGAAATGGCCAAGTATCGCTTCTTTTGCGCCGGCCGGCTCGACATGGACAGCGAGGGGCTCGTCATCCTCACCACCGACGGCGACCTCGCGCACCGGCTCATGCACCCGTCGAACGTGGTGGTGAAGCGCTACCACGTCATCCTCAAACAGCCCTACCCCGCCGCCCGCCTGCCGCTGCTCGTGAAGGGCATCGTGCTCGAGGGCGAGCGACTCAAGGTCGAACGCGCCGCGCTCATCAGCCCCGGCGCCAGCAAGAGCTCCACCAACCTCGACGTGCACATGCACCACGGCAAGAAGCGCGAGATCCGCCTGCTGTTCACCACCCTCGGCTACGACGTGAAGCGCCTCCGCCGCTACCAGATTGGCGCGCTGCAGGTGAAGGGAATCCCGTTGCACGCGATGAAAGTCCTCACTACAAAAGAGATTGATATGCTCTTCCATTCCCCGCGGACCCCGCACGCGGCACTCGAAGCCTCCTCTCCTTCCCTCGATACCTGATCATGAAGAACTTCTTCAATCTCCTCTCCGTTTTTCTCGCGACCGCCGCTGCCGCGCTGGCCGCCCCGTTGGGCTCCGCCACCGCCGTTCACACCGCGCCGGACGAAACATCCGCGGTCATCACCGTGCTGGGCGCCGGGACCGAGCCCGTCGCGACGTTGGGTGCCACGATGGCCAACACCCCCGCCGGCTGGATGGCGATCGAACTGGCCGGGCCGTTTGACGGGTATGTGCTCAACAAGGACATCCTCAAGAGCCTCGACGTCCGCGACGGCGCTCCCATTCACCTCGCGCCCAAGCCCGAGTCCGGCGTGCTGACCACGATGGCGAAGGGCGACAAGTCCAACATCACCGGCCTCCACGGCAAATGGACCCAGATCAGCCTCCAGAAGAAGATCACCGGCTATATCCGCATCGGCTCCGTGGCTAGCGCTCCCCTTCCGGTGCCCGCTCCCACGCAGGTGAGCAACGCGCCGGTCTCCCCGGCCCCGATGACCCCGGTGGCCTATGGCGTGACCACCGCCGGCCAGTCCGTGGCCATGGTCAACCTCGGTGACGGCGGCTCCAGCGCCCTGCCGCGGCTCGTCCAGGGCAAATTTGTTTCCACTCGCAGCGCGTTTCATCCCCGCCGGCCTTTTGACTGGGCCTTGGATGACGACGGCGGCGAGCGTTATGCCTACCTCGACGTGAGCAAGCTCCTGCTCACCGAGCAGCTCGACAAATACATTGACCACCACGTGGTCGTGTATGGCGCCGCGAAATCCGTGCCTGGCAGCAAGGATATCGTGATCGTCGTGGAGAGTCTGCAGCTGAGGTAGCAGCGTCCGCCGCCGGGCGGAGCGCGATGGTCAGAGTGCCTTTTCCCATGGAACTCATCGACGGCAACCAAATCGCCTCGGCCATCATTGCAGAATTGAAGGCCGAGGTCGCCAACCTCAAGGGGCGCAAGCCCTGCATCGCCCTCGTGCGCGTGGGCAATGACCCCGCCTCGCTTTCGTATGTGGCGAAAAAGGAAAAAACGGCGGCGGAGATCGGCCTCATCAGCCGCATCATCCTGCCCCCGGAAGCGGTCACCCAGGACGAGCTTTTCGCCCTGCTCGACCAGCTGAATGCCGACCCGGCGGTCGACGGCATCCTCGTGCAATCACCCCTGCCGAAGCACATCAACGAGGTCGCGGTCTTCCGCCGCGTCTCTCCCGCCAAGGATGTGGACGGCTTCAACACGCTCAACCTGGGCAAGATCGCGCAGGAGGACGAAACCGGCTTCGTCGCCTGCACACCGGCCGGGATCATGGAATTGCTCAAGCGCAGCAACGTGGATCTGAAGGGCAAGCACGTCGTGGTGGTCGGGCGTTCGCTCATCGTCGGCAAGCCTGTCGCACTGCTCGCGCTCCAGAAAAAGGCCGGCGCCAACGGCACCGTCACGGTCTGCCACTCGGCCACCGCCAACCTTCCCGCGATCACCCGCCTGGCGGACGTCCTCATCGCGGCCATCGGCCGGCCGGAGTTCGTCACCGCCGACATGGTCAAACCCGGGGTCGTGATCATCGATGTCGGCATCAACCGCCTGCCCGACGCCACCAAGAAATCGGGCTTCCGGCTGGTCGGGGACGTCCAGTTCCCCACGGTTTCCAAGCTGGCCAGCAAAATCACCCCCGTCCCGGGCGGCGTGGGACCGATGACGGTCGCCATGCTGATGAAAAATACTGTAAAGGCGTATCACCTCCAAACTGCGCACTAGCTTGCGCTTGGGCAATTCTGCCCCTTTGCTTCCGGCCGGTATGACCGCCGTCCCCTCCATCCTGATCGTCGATGATCAGCCGATCAACGTGCAGTTGCTCAAGCGCAAGTTGGAGCGCGAGGGTCTGCACGTTGTCCCCGCTTACAGTGGAGTGGAGGCGTTGGACCTCGTCGCGCAGTCCAAACCCGACCTCATCCTGCTCGACGTGATGATGCCCGACATGGACGGCATCGAGGTGTGCCGCCGGTTGCAGGCGTCGGAAGACACCCGTGCCATCCCGGTCATTTTCGTCACGGCCCGCACGTCGAAAGAGGGAAAAATCGAAGGGCTCAGCGTCGGTGCCGTCGATTACATCACCAAGCCCATCGACCTCGACGAAACGCTCGCCCGCGTGCAGACGCAGCTGCGTTTCCTGTCGATCAACCGCGAGATGATCGCCCTGCAACGCCGCCTCGTGGACGCGCGCCGCGCCGCGACCATCGGCGCCGTGACGCAGGGCATCGCCCACAACCTCAACAATCTCCTCGGCGTCGTCATCGGCCACCTCGACCTGATCAAGGCCTATTACGACAAGCCGGACCAGGTGAAGAAGAACGCCCAGCAGATCGAGAATGCCATCGCGCGCATCGTCTCGATCATCAAGCAACTCAGCCTCCTGGTGGTTCGCACCTACCCGCCGTTCGCCAAGGGCAGCCTGCAGCAGCTGCTGGAAAGCAGCGTCCAGCGTTTCCAGACCGACTCCAAGGTTTCCGCCCAGGTGACCATCGACAATCCGCTGGGCGAGCTGATGTTTGACACCAATTACGAGGTGTTCGAGGAGGTCGTTTCCAAGGTTCTGAGCAACGCCTGGGAGGCCTACGAACCCTCGCCCACCGGGCCCCGGCCCATTTCCATCCACACGTCGCTCATCGAGAAGGCGGGCAAGGACAAATTCCTGCAGATCCGCATCGACGACCAGGGGCATGGCATCGATCCCGAAGTTCGCGATCGCGTCTTCGAGCCGTTCGTGAGCACCAAGCACACGGTGGGCGTGGGCATGGGCCTGACCATCGCCCGGCACGCGCTGCGCAACCTCGACGGCGAAGTCATGCTGAACGACCGCGAGGGTGGCGGGACCAGCTGTGTCCTGCTGCATCCGCTGGAGCAAAGGCCGCGCAAACGCAGCGATGCCTAAATTTGCGTTCCTGGGCGCCGGCAACATGGCGTCCGCCATGGTGGACGGCCTGCTCACCAAGGGCACGGTCACCCCGTCCGATCTCAGCTGCCTCGGCGGTTCCGGCCAAAGCGCGGCGGTTCTCGCCGCCCGCACCGGCATCCGCCTCGCGTCCTCGCTCGAGGATCTCACGCGCGTCGCCGACGTCGTGGTCATCGCCTTCAAGCCCCAGCAATTGGCCGGCGCCGATCCTCGCCTTGCCTCGCTTACCGCGGGCCAGCTTGTGATTTCCGTCCTCGCCGGCAAACGCCTTGCCCGACTCGCCACGACGTTTCCGCAGGCCCGCAACATGGTCTGGGCGATGCCCAACACCCCCGCCCGCATCGGCGCGGGCATGACCGCGTGGTGCAGCCGCGCACCGCTCACTGCAGCCGACCGCGCCACGGTGGACGCTCTGCTCGCCGCCCTCGGCAACGCCATCGAGGTGGATGAGGCGCTCATGGATGTTGCCGCGGCGGTCAGCGCCAGCGGACCGGCCTTTCTCTTTGAATTCGCCGCCGCGCTGCGCGATGGCGGCGTGGCCGGCGGACTGCCGCCGGAAACCGCCAAGGCGCTGGCCGTTGAAACCGTCCTCGGCGCGGCCCGCCTCCTCGCGCGCACGGGCACGGATCCCGAGGAACTGCGGCGCCAGGTCACCTCGCCGAAGGGCATGACGCTCGCCGGCCTGCAGCGCATGGAAGCTCGCGATTTTCGCGGACTGATGAAGGAAACCATCCTCGCCGCAAAGGCGCGCTCGGAGGAGATGTCCAAAGACGCCCCATGAGCACGCTCCACGGTCGCATCCTCGTCACAGGTGGCGCCGGCTTCATCGGCAGCGCGATCGTCTGGGCACTTAATCAGCGCGGACACCGTGACATTGTCATCGCCGATTTCCTGAAGCCGGAGAACAAGCGAACCAGCACGCTGACCGACCTGGAGGAGAAGCGAAAAAACCTCGGCCCCCTGAAGTTTGCCGAGTTCGTGGAGGCGGATGATTTCCGCCAGCGACTCGCCCGCACGCCGACGGCGTTCGGCAATTTCACCACGATCTTCCACCTCGGCGCCTGTTCGTCCACGACGGAGGGCGATGCCGCCTACCTGGACGACAACAACCTCGCCTACACGCGGGAACTTGCCGAATGGTCGCTGCAGCACGGCGCGCGCTACATCTACGCATCGTCGGCCGCGACGTACGGCGATGGCTCACAGGGCATGGACGACCGCGACGACAACCTCGCGCGGCTCCGCCCGCTGAATCTCTACGGGGAGTCGAAGCACAACTTCGACCTCCTGGCCCAGAAGAACGGCTGGCTGCCGCGCATGGTCGGCGTGAAGTATTTCAACGTCTTTGGCCCCAACGAGGACCACAAGGGCGACATGCGGTCGCTGGTGAACAAGGCCTACCAGCAGATCCTGGCGACGGGCCAGGTACAGCTGTTCAAGAGCCACAAGCCGGAGTTCAAGGACGGCGAGCAGATGCGCGACTTTCTCTATGTGAAGGACGCCGTCGAGATGACGCTGCACTTCGCCGAAAAGGCACCGACCGCGGGCGGGCTCTACAATCTCGGCTCGGGCCAGGCGAACACCTGGCTCACGCTCACGCGCGCAATCTTTGCCGCACTGGGGAAGGAGCCGAGGATCGAGTTTATCGCGATGCCGGAAGTGTTGCGGGGAAAATACCAATACTTCACCCAGGCCGAGGTGGGAAAGCTTCGCGGCACGGGCTACGATCGCCCGATGACGCCGCTGACCGAGGCCGTGCGCGACTACGTGCAAGGCTATCTCGTACCGCACCGCAAACTTGGCGAGTAACGGCCGTGCGATCCACCCGGCGGGCACAAAAAAGCCGCGCTCGGTGAGCGCGGCTCGGTGACAAGCGGGGAAGCGTTACTTAATCTTCAGCAACTCTTCCTCGGACCACTCCTTGCGGTCGCCTTCCTTGGCGTGGATGGCGGCGACCTGCTCGGCGGTAACGGCGGACGCCTTGTTGCCAAACGAGGCGCGGACGTAGGTGAGGACGGCCGCGATGCGTTCGTCGCTCCAATTGTAGCCCGAACCTGCGACTTTGCCGAAGACGGGCATCGCCGCCGCGCCGTAGGTGACACCCTTGACGGTCACGGGCCCTTTCAGGCCGTAAAGCACGATGCGGATGACGCGTTCCTCGCTGCCATTGACCAACTCGGAGCCCGCCAGAGGCGGATAAACGCCGGGTACGCCGACGCCCGTGGCTTGGTGGCAGGTGGCGCAGACCGCCTCGAAATTCTTTTTGCCGAGCACCAGCGGGTCGACCTTGGCCACGGCGACAACGCCCTTGGTGGAATGGCCGTTTTCATCGAACACGGACGCATCGTAACGGACGGAATACCGGTTCAGGTAGGTGCCTGCGTAGAAGATAAGTCCGCTGAAGACGAAGAGCAGCACAAGGGGCAGCATCTTGTAATGCGCGCCGTCGTCGGGCTTGCGACCGAGCAGTTTCTCGTGCGCGGCCTGCAGGCTCTCATCGGTGGCGCCGGCCTGTTCCAGGCGCGGGTCTTTGGGCGTCGAGTCGCTCATTTGTGCTCCCCCTCCTTCGCCACGGCAGGCTCGACCGGGCGGGCTTCGGGATATTCGTAGACGTTGTTCAAGCTCTGCAGGTAGGCCACGAGCGCGTCGGCGCGATGCGTCGGGACCACCTCAGTGCCCGCGGGCGAAGCGACCTTGAGGGCCTTGGCGGAGCGCTCACCGGTGATCTTCCGCTCGTCGAACAGAAAGCGGTAGGACGGCATGCCGCCGTGCTGGTCGTAGAGATATTGCGTCAGGCGGTCAGCGTCCACGGCCTGCGGACGCGCGCCGAAATTCGCCAGGTCCGGGCCGATGCGGCTCTCGCCGAGCTGCACGTGCGCCTGGCTGATGTAGTCGCGGGCCACGCTCTGGCGGTCGCCCCATCCGCGGGCCTTGTCGCTGCCGAAGTCCGGCCGGCGCACCTGCTGCGTGTGGCAGGCGGCGCAACCGAGGTCCTGGTAGACGAGCTGGCCACGGGCGGCGATGCCGGCCATGCGCTCGGGGAAGGCTTTGCCCTCGTTCTCGTCAAAATACGGCGACAGGCGGCCGAGTTGGGCGTGCGAGCCCAGCACGATGCCGGTCCAAGCGAGCGCCAGGGCGAGAAACAGACCGAGGAAATAGGTGAAGCCGTTTTTCATGACACGGACGCCTCCATCGTCGGGGCGGACTGGAAAAGGCCCGTCGCAGGGGCGGACTTGGCCAGGCCGATCCAGAAGAGATGCGCGGCCAGCAGGAGATTGCCGAAGAGCAGCACGGCCTGCGCCGCGGTCGCGGCCAACAGCCACGGCCGGGTGTGGGCGGCCATCGTGACGAAGGAAACGGTGGCGTCGTTGAGGTCATGCCCCTGCACCCAACCAGCGCCAAAGAGCGCCAGCACGAGGCCGGTCACGCCGATGACGGCGGCGGCGTAATGCGCGCGAATCAGGCCGAGTGAGGGCCAGGCGCGGCCCGTGATGCGCGGCCCGAGGAAGTAGATGGCGCCGAAGACCACCATCGAGAAGGCGCCGTTGAGCGCGAGCTGCGACTGGGCGGTGCTGAAATGGGTGAACTGCGTGACGACGGCGACGCTACGCATCGCGGTGGCCGCATCGATGAAGCCGCCCAGGACGTAGGCACCGAGGCCGAACGCCACGAAGCGCAGGACAGTGCTGCCGTTGGATGAAAAGGCCGCGCGCAGGTTCACGCCCACCACGATGTAGTGGAAGAGCAGCAGCGCACAGGAGACGACCGCGATGGTCGCAATCCATGCCGGAACCGGCCCGCCGATCAGGTGGCGTCCACCGGTCCACGCACCGACGAAGAGCAGCGTCCAGAAGCTGAGCGAGGCAAAGTCATAGCTCGGAATGATCCGGCCGGTGATTTTGGGCACCAGGTAGTAGGCCGGGGCCAGCGCCAGCGGCGCGAGCCAGAGCGTCCACGCGCCCTGCACAAACCAACCGGCGACAAGCGCCTGCAGGACGCCGCGGTCGGGGGCGAAGACGAGCATGATCTGCGCGGCCGAGAAGATCCAGGGGAAGAGGAAGAGCGCGGCGACGGCATACCATTGCGCGGCAAAAGTCATGGGCGAGCGGCGGCCGGTCCAGGCCAGCACGCCGGGCATCGCGATCACGCCGTAGGCGACCACCATCATGGGCAGCACATAGCGCGGGAGATGCAGCCAGGCGTTGGAGGTGCCATCGCCCGAGGCGATGCCGACCAGGCCAACCACGAGGGCGATGTTCCAGAAAACGGTGCCGGCCTTGAGCCAGTTGAGCGAACGGAGGGGCTCACCGCCGAGGCGGGCCAGGATCCAGAGCGCGACGGCGAGGCCGGAGTTGGCGGCCCAGCCGTAGATGAAGATCGACTGCTGCAGGGCTGAGGAGCGGCCGTAGGTGAAAATCGGGCAGTCCGCGAGAAAGGCCGGCGTCGTGAGCTGCACGAGGTTCACGACGGCGAGCACGCCGCTGAGCACCAGCCAGAGGGCGGCGCAGGTCAGCAGCAGAAGCAGCGAGCAGCGGGCGGAGCTGTCGATCTCGGTGACTTCGGCCGTCTCGGCGGCTTGGGGGGCAGTGGTCATTGCAAATTGGATGGGTGCGGGCGGTTACTTTTTGGCCGCGTATTTCTGCACGGTGAGTTCCATGGCCACGTCGAGCGGGAGCTGCACCACGCCGGTTTTCCGGTCAACCCACGCGTAGCTCGCGGCCTGCTTGGCCTGCTTGGCGCGGAGATCGGCAAGGTTCTTGTGGCGGGCTTCCGCCGTGTGGATCCCGTCGGCGGTGTAGGCACCCGTCTGGCTCGGCAGATACGCGTAGTAAACCACGACCGCGAACAGGGCGAAGCCCGCCAGCACGGTCAGGATGGTCACAAGCGGAGTGGAGCGGGAAGAGGTGTCACTCATGGTGGGTCAGGCACTCGCCGATGCGCGGGTCGCGGATCGGGATGAGCTTGGTGGTCGGGAAGCTGCGGAGATACGCCCAGATGCACACCCCGCCGACGCCGATCACCGAGGTCAGCACCCAGAGCAGGTTGATGGAGAGGAACGGCAGCGAGTCACCGTGCTCATCCTTCAGCGCCGGCAGCACGTTGTAGCAGATGTCGATCAGGATGATCGTGAGGACCCAGTACGCGATGCGGCGGATGATGTGCGGCGTGACCTTGAAGCGGTAGGACAGCAGCGCGCAGAACGGGATGACGAAATGACCGAAAAGGATGAGGAGGCCAACGTACCACCATTGGTTGGTAGTGCCGTCGTGGTTCAACTCGCGGAGGTTATACCAGAAGGTTTCCTCGGGGACGTTGGCGTTCCAGATCAGGAAATACTGGGAGAATGTCACGTAGGCCCAGAACACCGTGAACGCCAGCATCAGCATGCCGATGCTGTGGAAATGGTTGGAGTTGAGGATGCCCTTGTAATCGCCGCGATTGAGCAACCAGACCATGATGAGCACGCCGCAGCAGAGGGCACCGCGGGCGCAGTTGGCGAAGAACCACACGCCATACATCGTCGAGAACCAGTGATACTCGAGGCTCTTGATCCAGTAGATGGCGGCGAACGTGAGCGTGAGCGCCGCGATGGGCAGGCCCATGGCTGACGTGACGCGGTTCTTGAAGGTCCAGCCGGTGTCGCCGTCCGTGTCCTGCGTGAACGAGGCCTTGCGCAGGCGAGCGGAGACCCAGACCCACGAACCGAAGAACACGAGCGTCATGATCGTGAACGTGTAGATGTTCAGGAAACCCTCCTTCTTCAGGTAGAGGACGTCAGTGCCGACCGTGCCGTGGCCGTGCAGCACGTGGTTCTTGTCCATCCAGGGCCAGACGAAGCCGGGCACCGCCCAGGCGAGGACGAGCAGCGGGACGAACAGGACGAAGAGCCACTTGAAGGCGGCGAGGCCGTGTTCCCATTGGCGGCGGATGACGACGGACCAGGAAGCGTCGGTGATGTGGTGAATCAGGATCATCAGCAGCATGCCGATGGCGATGGCGGTCCAATAGCTGACGCCGACGAGGTAGGACAGCGCGACGCCGTGCTTCTCCGGCGCAAACAGCGCGCCGAGCAGTGTCACGACGAGGCCGATCACGCCCACGGTGAGGGCCTTGCCGGCCGTGGCGGCGGTCGAGGCTGCGGATGGCAGCGCGGCGGGAACAGTGGCGGCGTGGGTGCTCATTTCAGGCCAAGGGCTTGTTTACCGGCGTCGGCGGTGACATCCGCCGTCGTGCCGGTTTGCGCGCGCTGCAGGGCGCGGACGTAAAGGATCACGGCCCAGCGGTCCTCAGGCAGGAGTTTGTCGGCGTAGGACTGCATGTTCTTGTTGGGCGAACCGTGCGTGATCGTGTTGAAAATCTCCCCCTCGGCCATCTTGCGCAGGCGATCGTCGTGATAGGTGGGCGTCGCACCCATGCCATACTGCTTCGTGATGCCGTTGCCGTCGCCGACTGCACCGTGGCAGGGCGAGCAATAAATCGTGTAGCGTTCCTTGCCGCGCGCCATGCGTGTCGCGTCCACGGCAACGGGAAAACCGCGCACCCAGGAGCCGTCGGCGGCCTTGCCGGCGTAGAGCGCGTCGTCGTTGCGGAGCGGATTGCGCGAAACCACGCCGGCGGGCAACGGACGGTCAGCGCGGCCGTCCGCGAAGAAGGTGCTCTCGCCCTGCGGGCGCGGCTTGGGCTGGCGCTTCATGCCGGGGAAGGCCCACTCGGGGAACACATCCATCGGCGGCTGGGTGAATTTCGTCCCGCGGAATCCGAGGATGGAGACCGCCAGCACCACGACGAACGCTGTGACTAGGTAGACGTTGCGCATGGGTCAGGCTTCCAGCTCCTTGATGCCCGTGCCGCCGAGCTTCGCGAGCAGAGCGGACGTGTTGGCGAGGTTGAAGCGCGGGTCGCGCGCCTCGATGACGATGAAGAACCGGTCGTCCAGGCCGCGCTTGATTTGGTCGTATTTCAAGACCGGGTGGTGGTGCCGCGGCAGGCCGTTGACGACAAACATGCCGATGATGGTGGCAAAGGCGGTGAACAGGATCGTCAGCTCGTAGGAGACGGGGAAGGCGAACATCGGGCTGAAGAGCGGCTTGCCGCCGACCGTCAGCTTGTAGTCGTAGGCGCCCGTCCACCAGATGAGGGACATGCCGGTGCAGAAACCCGTAATGCCGCCGGCGAGCGAAATGCGCGGGACGATCGAGCGCTTGAGGCCCATCGCGGCGTCGAGGCCGTGCAGCGGGCACGGGGAAATGACGTCCCAGTTCTTGTAGCCGGCATCACGCACCTGCGCCGCCGCGTGGTAGATTTCCGGCGCGGTGTCGAAGGTGGCGATCAGGCCATAGGAGGGTGCAGCCATGGTCGGGTAAGATTAGTGGGTTGCCGGCGCGGCCGGGTCGCCGTGGCCGCCGTGAACGTCGGCTTGCGGCGTGACGGCCTTGAGTTCCGCCATCGGCATGATGGGCAGGAAGCGGATGAAGAGGAGGAACAGCACCGAGAACACGCCGAAGGTGCCGAAGAAGGTGAAGATCTCGACGATCGACGGGCTGTAGTAGCCCCAGCTCGAGGGCAGGAAGTCGCGGGCGAGCGAGGTGACAATGATGACGAAGCGCTCAAACCACATGCCAACGTTGACGAAAATCGAGAGGACCCAGACGAACCAGGTGCAGTTGCGGACCTTCTTGAACCAGAAGAACTGCGGCGTAATGACGTTGCAGCTGATCATGATCCAGTAGGCCCAAGAGTAAGGCCCGAACGCGCGGTTGATGAAGGTGAAGCCCTCGTACGGATTCGCGCTATACCACGCGATGAAGAACTCCATCGCGTACGCGTAGCCGACGATCGTGCCCGTCGCCAAGGTGATCTTGCACATGCAGTCGATGTGATACTGCGTGATCAGGTCCTCGAGATGGTAGACCGCGCGGAGCGGCAGCATGAGCGTGAGCACCATGCCGAAACCCGAGAAGATGGCGCCCGCGACGAAATACGGGGGAAAGATGGTCGTGTGCCAGCCCGGGAGCAGTGAGACGGCGAAGTCGAACGACACGATGGTGTGCACCGAGAGCACGAGCGGCGTGGAGACGCCGGCCAGGATCAGGTAGGCCATCTCGTAGTTGCTCCAGTGGCGGTTGGAACCGCGCCAGCCCATCGCGAACAGGCCGTAGAGGAACGAACGGAGCTTGTTGCCCGCGGCCTCAAAGCGGTCGCGCAGCACCGCAAGGTCGGGGATCAGGCCGATATACCAGAAGAGGACCGACACCGTGCCGTAGGTCGAGACGGCGAACACGTCCCATTCCAGCGGCGAACGGAAGTTCTGCCAGATGTAGTTGGAGTTCGGGATCGGGAAGAGGAACCAGGCATACCAGATGCGACCGACGTGGAAGACCGGGAAGATCGCGGCGCAGACGACGGCGAAGATCGTCATGGCCTCGGCGGCGCGGTTGATCGACGTGCGCCACTTCTGGCGCAGCAGGCAGAGGATGGCCGAGATCAGGGTGCCGGCGTGGCCGATACCGATCCAAAACACGAAGTTGACGATGTCCCACGCCCAGTTGACCGGGTTGGCGTGGCCCCACACGCCGACGCCCGTGGCGACGAGGTAGGTCAGGCCCGCGACGGTGAAGGAGGCGACGAAGCACGCGACCGCGAAGCACCACCACCACCACACCGGGGTCTTGCCCTCGATGATGCCGCAGATTTTCTCCGTGATCCACGAGAAGCTGCGGTTGTTGGAGACGAGGATGGCGCGCGGCAGCACCGCGGGCTTCACCTCGTCGAGAATGGCCGGGCGATCGGCTGTGTCAGCGTGGGCGGACATTAACTGAGCCCTCCCAAGGTTTTAACCGCATTGAGCATGGCGTGGCCGGGTTCCTTCGTTTCCTCATGCTCGGGGTGGTGACCGCCGGGATGATTCTTGAGGTTGTATTCCTTGCGGCTGTACGGGATCGAAATCGCAGCGTAGTCGGGCATCGACGGGTTCGGATTGCGGAGCTTGCCGAGGTAAGTGGTGCGCGGGCGGATGTTGAGGTAGCCGAGCAGCGCGTAGTCCTGGGCGTGGGCCTTGGCCTTCGAAACCTCGCTGTTCGCGTCGAGGATGTTGCCAAACACGATGGCCTCCACCGGGCAGACCTGCTGGCAGGCCGTCTTGATAGTGCCGTCCGGGACGCTGAGCTCGTCGGTCGAAACCGCGGCGCCGTTGCGCGCCTTCATGACTGCGACCTTGTGCTCGATCTTGCCGTTCTGGATGCGCTGCACGCAATACGTGCACTTCTCCATCACGCCGCGCATGCGGACGGTGACCTCGGGGTTCTTCACCATCTGCACGAGCTCCGGCATGCCCTTCGGACCGAGCTGGCTGAGGTAGAGGCTGTCGAGCTGGCGCTGGTTGAAGTCGAAGAAGTTGAAGCGCCTGACCTTGTACGGGCAGTTGTTCGCGCAATAGCGGGTGCCGATGCAGCGGTTGTACGCCATCGTGTTGATGCCCTCGTCGTCATGCACGGTGGCGTTGACGGGGCACACGGTCTCGCACGGGGCCAGCTCGCACTGCTGGCAGGCGACGGGCTGCAGGGAAATCTGGGGATCCT
>TBL_comb47_HYPODRAFT_10003942_pt1 | contig 17286 bp, 19 predicted proteins | sample TroBogypolimnion_40_FD_10682 | JGI IMG/M metagenome (IMG submission 10682)
GATCAAACGCAAAACCTATGCCAGCAGAGCAAAGGCAAGAGAAGATATCTTTGATTACATCGAAATGTTTTACAACCCGGTTAGACGCCATAGTTACAACAATGGACTTTCTCCGGTAAGATTTGAACAGCAGTACCAAGCGAGGCTGGCAAGTGTCTAGGATATTGATAGCGATTCACTGAAAGACTCTTTTTGCCATGCTAATGGTCAATAGTAAAATTGATTTATGGATGACATTCAGCATGCAGAAAGGGTGATAGACTGAACTAGAAAAAGATATTACAAGCTCATTTATTGAAAGCTACTACCCCACCAGGTAGTGAACTTTCAGCACGCAAGTAGCTGAGATAGATCGCGCTAAAGATTTAATAAGGTTAAAGGAAGATAAATTCTTCTAAGCTCGTACCGGGAAGTCTTGAAGCCCTGATTACCCTACTCCGAGCGGACAGGAGCTGGGGGCAGTAACTAGAGAGCCATATGAGGAGCAGCCATGAAGAAATTCGCTATTGCCACAATCTTATGTATGGGGCTAATTGCCTTTAAAGAGGTTCAGGCACAAGTCACCAATATAGTTTGCTCTCCTAAAAAGGGTGTTGATATTCCATTGACTATCAATTTCAAGAATAAGACCGTCACAGACATAGAGGGCCATGTAGCTATCGCTACAATCACTGACCAAAAGATTATCTGGTTTGATGGGAGGAACACTAATTCAATAGACAGATATACCAATCTTTTAAAGAATGGTAAAAACCTACCTCCATGGGGCTGTCATCCACTAGCAAGACAGTTCTAAAGGGGCTGGGCTTATGAAACTAGCTAAGACCTCCCCATTTCTTCTTGGACTACTTATAGCTCTTCTAGGCTCACCATTAGCCCACTCAAAGTCACCTGTGCCTTACGCTGGCGCCCCTATTACCAGTAGCTCCGTTAAGAAGGACAAGGAAGCTAAAGCTCCCGCTGGCACTCAAGGTGGTAAACCTATAGCCATTGAGAATCCCTTTACAGGGGCTACTCGGGACGCTAAGGGACAACAAAAATGAAGATATGAATATTCCATGCCTTCTCTTATCAACAGGTGTTATTACTGTGAAGACACTTGGCTACACCTGTAAGACGCCCTAACTTTTTAATAAGAAGGAGCCTGATCCTTGGGATCAAGTCAACATATTAATTTGGATGCAATGGTAGATCTGGAGTTATTTCAGAGTCCCACTGGGCTGAGCATCTAAGCCATTCTCCATCTTCGATTCAGACGGCATATACAGACGGGAATTATTGCTGAGCACTTTGGTGGGCAGGTAATGGATACCTTGGGCATTGAAAATTTCAACTCAGTTCAGGAAACTGAAGGTCCAAAATTGGTTCAAGCCCTTGAGCAACACGTGAAAAGTTACGAAGTGGACATTATGAATTTACAACGCGCCACTGCTTTGCGTAGCTCTGGTGATGATATAGAGGTTGAACTTGCTAATGGAGCGGTTCTTAAAAGCAAGTCAGTGATCATCAGCACCGGTGCTCGCTGGAGAGAAATGAGCGTACCAGGCGAACAAGAGTATCGCAACAAAGGAGTAGCGTACTGCCCACATTGCGATGGTCCGCTATACAAAGGGAAACGGGTTGCAGTGATTGGCGGAGGTAACTCAGGCGTTGAAGCTGCAATTGATTTGGCTGGAATAGTAAGTCATGTGACTTTAATAGAATTTGACAGTAAATTACGTGCTGATGCAGTCTTGCAAAAAAAGTTATTTAGCCTTTCAAATGTCACAGTGATTAAGAGTGCCCTTACTAAAGAGGTATTAGGTGATGGGGTAAAGGTGAACGGTTTACGTTTTCTTGATCGAACTTCCAATGCAGAGCATAGTATTGAGCTAGAAGGAATATTTGTGCAAATTGGCTTACTTCCCAACACTGATTGGCTAAAGGGCACAGTTAATTTATCAAAACACGGTGAAGTGATTATTGACCATAAAGGTGAAACATCTATGCCAGGTGTTTTTGCGGCCGGTGACTGCACTACCGTTCCTTTCAAGCAGATCATTATTGCCATGGGAGAAGGTGCTAAAGCCTCTCTTGCAGCTTTTGATTACTTGATTCGCTCCTCGGTTAGCGAACCAGTAACAACATAAACCATAAGCCATCAGTAATTACTGAGGAGATTAAGTGTCATCTTTTTTCAGATCGAAACTAATTAAAAGTAATCTTTACTTGGCTTTATAGCCTGAGAATTTCATCTCCTTAATTTAAGCTAGCTGCGCGCAACATCTAAAGTAGTAACGCGAGTCAGCTCTCGCTTATAAAATGTATCATCAAACGGGCGCGCTCTATGCATAGTAGTGCGGTTATCCCAAATTACTAGATCCCCGAGAGTCCATTCGTGATAGTGAACAAACTGTGGGCGAGTAGCATGCTCCATTAAATCTTTGAGCAACAAACGCCCTTCTGGCACTGGCCACTCCACCACGTAATCTGCATGAGAAGCGAGATAAAGTGCCTTGCGGTCTGAACCTGAAATCATTCTTGTAAGTGGATGCGTAGCTCCAGGAAGCTTGGCCTTTTCTTCCACGGAAAAATCAAATCCCATCGTATGACGTGAATAAACAATTGAGTGATAAACATGCAGATTGGCAATAATCTCTTTGGTCTTCTCATCCAATGCATCATAGGCGGCACGCATATCAGCAAATTCAGTATCAGCGCGTACAGGTGGGATATTTCTAGCGTAGAGCATGGAGTAGCGCCCAGCAGGATCAACAAATGATGCATCGGTATGCCATATACGATTACCAATGTTGTTCATACGGCGTCGATCATCCGCCGCCATGATGCCTCCATCTTGGGTTACATTAGAAATGTCCGTAAGCGCGTCATTATTAAAACGGTTTTTACTGAGTGCCGAATTGGATGTTTTGGAATGTAGCTCACCATCAAGGCGTTGGGCAAAATCGAGTTGATCTTGTAGAGAAAAGTTTTGGTCCTTAAAGACTAAAACACCGTATTCGGTCATTGCCTTGCGGAGTAAGTCTAGAGTTGCCTCATCACTGGTCTCGCGCAAATCGATGGGACTCACTTCAGCCATATAGGTGGGGTGGAGTTTTTTAAAGGTGATGGGCATATTTGGTCTCATTTAAGTATTTTTTATTGATTGCATTTAGATAAATGTAAGGATCTTGCTGTAATTAGTCTAGTGTCACGTGGTTATCGCGAGCTACTTTACCCCATTTGGTAATCTCAGATTTAACGTAAGCATCAAATTGCTTCGGCGTAGAACCTACAGTCTCAGCACCAAAGCTCTTGAGCTTGTCGGCAATTTCCGGAGTCTTCAGAATCCTCAAAATTTCCGCATTTAGACGATTAATAATTACAGGGGGCGTTCCAGCGGGAACCATAACTCCACCCCAGGAGACGGCCTCAAACCCTGGCAATGTTTCAGCAACGGTAGGTATGTCTGGAAAAGACGGTAGGCGCTTATTGCTAGTTACTGCAAGTGCTCGCAATTGCCCTGAACGCATAAAAGGTGCAGCAGCAACTGCCGTAGGAAGCGCAACAGTCACTTGTCCCGACATAACATCAATAAGACCTGGTGCATCACCCTTGTAAGGTACGTGCTCCATTTTGATTCCTGCCATTGAGTTAAAAAGCTCACCAGATAGATGATTTGAGGCGCCATTACCAGCAGACGCAAAAGTCACTTTCCCAGGATTGGCTTTCGCATAAGCAATAAGATCGGCAATAGAGTTAATTGATTGCGTTGGTGCGACCACAATAAATTGCGGCACGATAGTAGTCAAAGTGACCGCAGAAAAATCCTTGACAGCATCATATGGCAGCTTCTTATAAACTACTGGATTTATTGCATTGGGGCCTAAATTGGCCATTAAAAGGGTGTACCCATCAGGCGCCGCCTTAGCCACATATTCAGTGGCAATAATGCCGTTAGCCCCAGGCTTATTTTCCACCACCACCACTTGGCCGATTGAGTCAGAGAGTTTTGTCGCAATTAGTCTTGCCGTCACATCTGAAGCACCGCCGGCTGGATATACAACAATAAATCTAATGGGTTGTTTTGAGGGCCAGGTCTGTGCGTTTGCGGCTAATGGGAATATCAGCATTACCAAAAATAATACTGTACTGCGAAAAATCATTGCAAAAAAATGCATGTCAAGCCCAATCTTAAAAATATGCATGAGTTAGAACTTAACTAAATCAGATAGAACATTAGAAATAGTCCGTAAATAAATGTTATGAATCCAACACCGCTACCAATCATCGAAATACTCTTCTTTGCCATTTTAGCTATACCTACCCCAAGAAGGTGTAGCAAGAATGTCCCCAATAGTAGCCCCCCTATATCCGCAACCGATTCGCTAAATAAGCCCTTATGCATAAAATCCAAAAATTCGACGTGCGCTAAACCGTGAAAAATACCGAAAATTCCCACGAGGAAAAGCCCGGCAAAAGACGAAATTTTCTGCTTAAAAAATATTAAAGCGCCAATAGCAATAACTGAGATCGAAATGCCAAGCTCAAGCCATTCAATAGATAGGCTCAGGAACCCAAGCAAAACTCCCAGAGTCATTCCCAGCATAAAAATTAATGGCCCAATCCAAAAATTTCTAAGCTTAAAAAAACTCCAAAAACCTACCAACAGAATCACTATAAAGTGATCCAGTCCACTGAGGGGATGCATTAAGCCTTGAGAAAATCCAGGATCGACATTGTGCCCCGGATGAGCAAACAACAAGCCAGTGAAGGTTATTGAAAGAAAAAAGAGCGCTGCTTTAATATATTTCATATAAACTCCGCTTAAAATTTTAGTAAACAATATATATATACTTAGATACTAGGTAGTAAGTTAAAGCTTTTCAACTTTTACTTTTTTGCATTAGCGGCTGCTTTTTCTAGATAAGCTTTTAATTGCTGACGCATATTTATTGCGGAGGCTGAGTTGACCAAATCATTCATATCCACAGCGCGAGTATCCGCTCTACCCGCCTGCAATATTTGAGACCGAGTGATTCTAGGAACGGCCTGTATCAAACCCATCAACTTGCTTTCATAGGCCACGCACTCATCGACAAGTATTCCATCAATAAGCCTTATTCGAATTGCCTCATCTGCATCTATTACAGGTCCACCGACTAAATTTATAGCCTGCTGACCACCTATGCATTGGGCCAATCGACGTGTGCCTAGAATGAGACCAAAACGTGCGCCTGGGAACATCACCTTGGTATTGCTGGTGGCGAACCGATGCTTACAGGCCACAGCTAAATCTGCTCCAGCCCCAACGGTATGCCCATGTATAAAAGCCAATGTATCAAAAGAAGCATAGGCTAAAGCTTGAAGCATTTGCTCTATCCTAACAAAATGCAGCAAGAGATCGCCATCAGATTTATTAGTGTAATTTTCAAAATCAAAACCTGCACAAAAAGAACTGCCATTCCCCGTTAGCACTAAAAGTCTGGTGCCATCGCCCTCAGATATCTGAATTTGCTCTAATAAGTCTTCAGCCAAAGACATGCAAAGGGCATTTCTCTTGTCTGGCCGATTAAGTATTAACCTTTTGATTTCGCCATCTCTTTCGACAATTAAATTTTTCATTTCAGCGTCTTTAAAACTTCGTTATTGTGCTCACCTAATCGTGGAGGCCTCGTCTTAATGGATGGAGTAACTCCATCAAACTGTATTGGTGTTCCCACAGTTTTAGTTAAGCGACTATTTGCCATTTCTAAATCCTGAACCCAACCCATTGCGATAGACTGCTTATCCGACAAAGCTGCTGAATAATTATTAATGGGGCAGCAAGGAATACCAGCCTCAATAAATTTATCGATCCAAAACGATGCTGTATTTGATTGCAATAACACTTCAATTAAATCTCTTAAGGCAATCTGATTCTTTGCTCTCATTGCAGTCGAAGTAAATCGAGAGTCATTTATTAATTCTTCGCTACCCAAAATTTTACATACGCCTTCCCAGAGAGACTGGGTTCCGGCAGCCATCACCAAATAGTCATCTTTAGCCCTAAATGCTTGATATGGCGCATTTCTAGGATGAGCAGAACCTAATTTCATAGGATCCTGCCCTGTACCAAAAAATTCACTCGTTTGTAAAGCGGCGATAGCGAGCGAAGTGCCCATCATTGGAATATCGATATGAACACCTAGGCCACTTTTTTCCACGTTACGCAATTGGGCGCAAATAGACATTGCTCCATACAAACCAGCCGAAAAGTCCGATACAGGAATTCCGCACTTTACAGGGGCGCCGCCGGCCTCACCGGTAACGCTCATAATGCCGCTCATGGCTTGGATAGTCACATCAAAACCACCCTCCGCTGACCTGGGTCCAGTTTGGCCAAATGCAGATATTGAGCAATAAATTAATTTGGGGTTTAGCTCATGAAGTGCCTCATACCCTAGCCCAAGACGCTTCATTACACCAGGGCGGTTATTCTCGATTAAGACATCTGCAGTAGAAATTAAATCCCTAGCCATCTGATTTTGAATTGGATCCTTTAAATCCAAGCAAACCGACTTTTTATTTCTATTTAAAGATGCAAAATTCTCGCTAAGTAGATCGCCTTCTGGACCCGTATGGGGTGGCCACGCTCTTAAGGTATCTCCTGACCCAGGAGCTTCAAGTTTAATAATTTCAGCTCCAAAATCACCCAGTAACATCGAGCAATAAGGACCTGCAGCGACATTACAAATTTCAATAACGCGAACTCCGTCCAAGGGAAGTGCTTTACTCATATCCAACCTTTATATAAATGATTTTTGGGAATATCCCATACCCACTGAAATATCGTAAGCCTCAGCCATTACCAAAGGGGCAAGCTCCTTCATTTTTTCAGGGCCAAGACGACTCATAGGGCCTGATACACCAATCGCTGCAATAGGTTCATTGAAGCCATTAAATATTGGAACAGCCAAGCCTCCCACACCTTCCCGCCACTCGCCTTCATTAATTGCATAACCAATACTACAAATACGCGCAAGCTCATCAATCAAGACATCTATACTTATAATAGTTTTGGATGTGTATGCCTCTAATTTTTTTGGAAAACGTTCAATATACGTATTACCCATCGCTGCCAATAGAGCTTTTCCAGTTGCAACAGCATATGCTGGTGCTCGACCGCCAATCATGGAATACGCTCTAATAGGCTGAATACTTTCGACCTTATCTATATAGATAACATCGAGACCATCTAAAACGGAGAGGTGAATAGTCTCCTTAGTTTTTTTTGCCAAACGTGCAATATTATCTTGTGCAATATCCCTAATATTTAATCTTCCCAGTTGACGAACGCCTAATTCAACAAGCTTCAAGGTATTGCAAAATCCACCTTTATGCAGGTCTCTCTGTACATATCCAGCAGTAATCAAGGTTTGCAGAGTCCGATGCGCGTTACTACGTGTTAACCCTGTAATTTTTGCGACCTCATCGATGGACAAAACATCCTTTTCAGAAAATGACAAAGTTTCTAGCACCAATAAACCTTTTAATAAAGTCTTATCCATAAATCCATTCAACCCAAGAGCACATCATAAGCAAAAAATCTAATTTACTTTATGTGGATTCTAATGGTAAAGTTAGTGAAGGTCAATAATATATAGGATAATAATCCTATATATTAGGATTTACTTCTAACGCAAATTATGGCGGATTCCCATGAGACTAAAAAGGCAATTGTGTAATGTATTGCTAGCCCTAATGCTTGCTACCATCACAAATTACGTTGCAGCACAAAATTGGCCTAATAAGCCTATTAAGCTGGTTGTCCCCTTTCCCCCTGGTGGAGCAAGCGATGCTTCAGGCCGAATTTATGCTCAATTTTTAAGTGAGAAATTCGGACAATCCGTTATCGTAGATAACCGTGCTGGTGCAGGCGGTGAAATTGGAGCTGAAGCAGTAGCAAAATCTCCTGCAGATGGATATACATTCCTACTTGGGGCACTTGGAAGTCACTCAATTCATGCCGCAATGCCATCTCAAAAACCAGCCTACGACCTTGGTACTGCTTTTGCGTGCGTGTCGATGACCTCAACGACGCCGATGGTCTTAGCTATTAATAGCTCCCTACCAGTAAAAAATGTCCAGGAACTGATCTCATTAGCTCAAGCACAACCGAACAAGCTAAGCTTTGGTTCGGCTGGTCCTGGCACCCCACAACAAATGGCAGGAGAATTATTTAAAGTAATGACAAACACTCAGCTACTACATATCCCCTACAAGGGAAGTGGGCCTGCAGTTGCAGACCTACTTGGCGGTCAGATTGACATGGTTTTTGACACGATGCCCGCCCTTCTACAGCAAGTAAGCACCGGGAAGATTAGGCTCTTAGGAGTTACGAGCGCGAAAAGAGCCCCCTCACTTCCAGACTTGCCTACCATTCAGGAGCAAGGCGTTCCTGGTTACCAAGTTACTAATGCTTATGGGATCCTAGCCCCCGCTGGAACGCCACCCGAAATCATAAATAAACTTTCTCGGGAGGTTCAGGCTTTATCCAAAACCTCTGCAGTTCAAACAGCTTTTAAAAATCAAGGTTCTGAGGCAATGGGCACAAGCCCTGAAGAAACTTGTCGATTGTTAAAAGAAGAGATGGTTAAATGGGCAAGCGTTGTGAAACGGTCAGCCTCCGCCTTAAATTAACTTGAAACTAAAAATGCTTACCCAAGATATTGTCACTCTTAAACGCAGCAATAAACCAGCCCTGCTATTTGAAAATGAAATTCTGAGTTACGAGGATCTAGATGACCTTTCAAACCAATTTGCCCATTTCTTTCAGTCTATTGGCATTAGTCCAGGGGACAGAGTAAGCTTTGTCTCCCTTAATGATTCCTTGCTAATTGCAGGGTATTTTGGCGCATTTAAGGCTGGAGCAATTGCTAACCCCATTAATAATCGGTTAACTCCAACCGAATTTTCTTATATTCTTAATCACGCTCAAAGCAAATGCATCGTCATTTCTCCCGAATTTGTTGAAGTTTTTAGAGACACTCTCCCACTAATAAAGCACAATCCAGAAATTTTGGTACTACGTGCTCCAGCGAAGATCGCTTTCGAAGCCCATAGTGATGATGAATTAAAAAACCATTCCCGAGGGGCTCTAAAAATTGAAGGGCTTACCCCTGAGAGTAGTGCTCTATTACTCTACACATCAGGAACTACTGGCAACCCTAAAGGGGCACTATTGACGCATCAGAACTTATGCTCTGCAGCGAAATTTGTAAGCCAAGGGTTTGATATTCAGGAAAGCGATCGCACTTTATGCGTGATGCCTCTATTTCATACAAATGGGCTGATGTTTAGTAACCTGCCATTTTTATACCGTGGAGCTAGTATTGTTTTACGTAAACGATTCTCCGCTAGTAATTTTTGGGATGAATGCAAAAGCTATGCGGTTAACTCATCTAGCGCCTCACCAACGATCCTGTCTCTCCTACTAGAACATGAAGAGCGAGCGCCACTAGCTGTAGATATTGACCTGAAGTTCATTAAAGTTGCATCTGCACCCACCCCCAAAGAATTGGCAGAGCGCTTTGAAAATCGTTTTGGGAAAAATTTGCTTCTAGAGACTTTTGGACTCACAGAAACAACTGCGATTAATACTATGAATCCATTGAACGGCCCTAGAAAGTTCGGCTCAATTGGCCCAGCACTTGCACCTCAAAAGGTAAAGGTTATTGATGAAAAAGGTAAATCTCTTGGGGTTAATGAAATTGGTGAATTATTAATTCAGAGTGAATTGATCATGAAGGAGTATTTTCTTGATCCTGTAAATACAGCTGCGACTATTAAAAACGGTTGGCTTCATTCCGGCGACCTAGCAACCATTGATGAAGATGGATTTGTCTTTATTGTTGGCAGAAAAAAAGAGATGATTATTCGTGGCGGGGAAAATATTTCCCCTTTAGAGGTCGAACAGGTAGCAGCCCTCCACCCTGATGTTATTGAAGCTGCTGCAGTTGGCCTTAATGATCCCATCTGGGGCGAACGAGTTGGTCTTGTGGTCGTCTCCTCTAGGGAGCTTAGCCCCGTGGCGATCATCGACTTCTGCCGTCAACACCTGAGCCCCTTTAAAGTTCCTGAAAATGTTGTTTTTAGTGATAAATTACCTCGTAATGCCATGGGAAAGGTGACTAGAAACGCCTTACGGGCTTCGTTTTCAACTCCAAAGGGTTAATACATGGGCACAAAAAAAGTAGCGGTTGATTTTGGAGATCGAAAAATTGACATTGAGGTGCCCGATAGCTCATCAGTCATTGAATACCAAGAAGGCTCTTTAATTGAAAATCCTCGAGAGGCCATATTAAATGCGCTTGCAAACCCGCTAGGAATGCCTGCGCTATCTTCCTTAGCAAAACCAGGAATGAAAGTTGCTATAGGCTTTGATGACATTACCAGGCCAAATTTACCTGCGCGTTCTATACTGCCTATTTTGGTAGAAGAGTTAAATCGTGCAGGCATTCAAGACCGAGACATTCTGTTTATTTGTGCCTCAAGTAATCATCGTAAGCCCAATCGCACTGAATTAGCGAATCATCTTGGCCCTACATTATTTAATCGATTTTGGCGACTAAATGCCATCGTTAATCATGACTGCTCCAATCAAGATGAGCTTACCTATCTTGGAATTACTGAAAGTGGCCGGTATGTTGAACACAACAAACGCTATCTTGATGCTGATTTAATGATTTACCAAGGCAATGTTTCATCTGCCCAAGGAGCAAGCTATACCGGAACAGGTGTCTGCATTGGTCTTGCATCAACAAAAAGTATTGCATCCCACCATAGTATTAATGCGATACCAGACCCACAGACAAGTAAGTTAGCTGGTAGTGAAAAGAAGAAAATAGTCAACGTAAAAGACGAGATGAGTGCTTTTATGGAAAAGGCCACGGGTAAGCAGGTTTTTTACATCAACTCAATCAATGGCATTGGTGGGCAAATGATTGGGGTGCATGCTGGAAGTGCAAGTGAGATCAAGGGACCGGCCTGGGAATTAGCATCCAGTCGCTTTGTCTACGACGCGCCGCAAGCAGACGTACTGATTGTTGGACTCTCAGCCAGCTTTTCTTATGGAAATGCCAATAATACGCTGATTGCAGCTGCTGGGACGTTCACATTGCCACGCTACAATGCGCAAGGCCTCATATTACGTGAGGGCGGCGTGGTGATTGCAGTATCACCAACCACTGGCTACATTGATCCGCAGCTCTACCCCTCCTACCAAAAAGTGATTGAAGTTTACGGAAAATTACATAGTCCCCGTGGGCTGATCGATTATGAGGATGAATTTAACAACAATCCTCAATACGTTCACCAATACACACATGGACACGGCTATCCCCCACTTCACCCATTTTGGTTGCTCTACGAAAACGAATATACCTTAGGTCGGGCTGGGGCTGTCATCATGGCTGGAACAACTAACCCTGGCGCATTTCGTGCAATCGGTATGAACACTGCACCCAACTTTGAAGCTGCATGGAAGATGGCAAAAAAAATTGTTGGTGAAAATCCTAGGGTAGTTGTTGCCCCCAGTTTTTGGAGCAAGCCCAGAATTAAGTTTCGAGTGGACGCTTAAAGGTGCGTACCCAGATTTCACGCATACACCTGGATGCCATTGGCGGTATCGCAGGGGACATGTTTATATCTGCGCTTGCTGATACTTTTCCTGAAATTTACACTTCCATGATCGAGGAAATCAAAGGGCTTCCTCAATCTTCCAAAGTATTGATCACGTTGACACCACATAGCGACGGGACTCTGGGTGGAATGCAATTTAACGTTAGAGAAATTGCATATGACCACTCGCACCACCATACACATAAACATACACACGCTCATCCTCATCAGAACGAAACGCATCACCATACCAAATATTCTGATATTTGCAAGTTTCTTGAGCAATCAAACCTGAAGACTGCAGTTATTGAACATGCGCTTAATTTATTTTCGATTCTAGCTATAGCTGAAGCACAGGTTCATGGAATAAAACCGGAAGATGTTACTTTTCATGAGGTTGGAGCGTGGGATTCCATCATAGATTTTGTGGCTGCGGCGTACTTTATTAATGCCATTGGGCCCGTCCAATGGACTTTCTCTTCTCTTCCCATCGGGGGTGGGACAGTCAAAACTGCGCATGGTATTTTGCCCATTCCTACGCCAGCTACTGCTCTATTGATGAAGAATATTCCCGTAGTCGACGATGGAATACAAGGGGAGCGAGTCACGCCGACCGGAGCAACCATTGTTAAATACTTGCTTTCAATTTCTAATGTTGCTGATTGTTCAATAATGTCTATTTCTCATTCAGGAAATGGCTTTGGCAGCAAGAAGCTCCCCAATATCTCTAATGTCCTGAGATGCCTTGCTTTTAGCTCTGAACATGTAAGTAGTGAGTACGAACACATTTGCATAATTACTTTTGAAGTCGATGACCAAACATCTGAGGATCTTGCTATTGGACTAGATGTTCTGCGACAGCACCCTGACGTAATTGAGGTTTACCAGGCTCCGATATTTGGTAAAAAGGGACGCATGCTTGCGCAAATTCAAATTTTAGTAAATCCCAACTCATTGGAGTCTGTTTGCGAACTCTGCTTTGTTGAAACAAGCACTTTAGGTATAAGAATTTCTAAATTAGATAGGAAAATACTAAATCGATCAGAGATTAGCCTTGAAGATCCGAAAACTAGGGTAAAAATTGCCCAAAGACCTAACAACCAAAGAACTGCTAAGGCAGAAATTGCAGATATCGCAGCCATCTCATCCAGCGCATCACAAAGAGCAATAAATAAGTCAACCTCCGAACAGCTGGCTTTAAAAAAAGATGAATAATTCTTTGGTGTCTAAAAAAATAGAAGCGATAAAAGCTGAAGTATCACGGTACCCAAATATCGCGATTGCACTAAGCGGTGGAATTGATAGTATTACCCTGTCCAGAATAGCGGGATTGGCAGGCAATAATATGGAGGTAATTCATGCCATCTCCCCAGCCGTTCCTCCAGAAGCAAGTGAGCGGGTTCGAGTACTCTCAAGAAAATTTGGTTGGAATTTAAAAGAAATTGATGCGGGAGAATTCAGGGACGAGAGATATCTTGCCAACCCAATCAACCGCTGCTTCTATTGCAAGGAATCTCTTTACACAGCGATTTCAGCAATTTCAAAAAAAACAGAGGCGCAAGTGTTTTCAGGAACTAATGCCGACGATCTACTTGAGTATCGGCCTGGCTTAGAGGCCGCTTCTAAACTTCATGTAATACATCCCTTTGCAAACTTGGGAATTGATAAATCGCTTATTAGAATTATGGCTAATGAATTGGGTCTGAGTGATCTCGCAAACCTACCTGCTTCACCATGTCTCTCTAGCCGAATTGAGACCGGAATCCCAATCGAAGCTTCTACGCTAGTATTAGTGCATCGCATTGAATCCTTGATTCAGAAGTTCTTGGATACTCAAACTGTTCGATGCAGAGTGCGACCCTCTTCAATCAGAATTGAATTAGATCCAGTTAGTCTACATATATTATTGGAAAAAGAAAATATTATTATCAAGAGCAATATTGAAAATGAAATACAAAAATTATTTGGCGAAAGTTATATGCATAAAGAAATTACATTTTCCCCATATATAACTGGCAGCGCTTTTGTTCAGGATAAAAATGCAATCTCCAGACTTTAAGCTTGACTTTAATCGGGATGAACGAACGGGTATAGCTGAGGCTATATTCTGTGGTGGTAAATCTCCAGCTCAAATCAACAACATATTAGCTGATGTCCTAAAGTCTGAACGATCGATTTTATTGACCCATCTTATCCCCGATAAATGGCAAAAGCTTGAGAGCAATCTACAACACCACATAAATTATGATCCTCTATCAAATACAGGGTTTTTTTCTAAACCCCACCCCTTAACGACCACAAAAAATATAGCCGTTATTAGCGCCGGCACTAGTGATGCCTCAGTTGCAGCGGAAGCAGTTCGTACTCTTAATTTTTTTGGGCATCGATGTGAGTTTATTCAAGATATTGGTGTTGCTGGCCTATGGCGCTTACTTGAAAGGATTGAGGAAATTGCACAATTTCCAATCATTATTATTATTGCAGGTATGGACGGCGCACTACCCACAGTACTAGCTGGGCTAGTTAATAGCATGATCATTGCGGTACCAAGCTCAGTAGGATATGGGGCTACCGAAGGGGGGCGTACAGCTCTCAATGCTGCTTTAGCGAGCTGCTCCTCTGGAATAGTAGTTGTAAATATTGATAACGGCTATGGAGCTGCATGCGCAGCGATGCGAATGCTCACAGCTGCATCACGTTCAAAGTGACCGTGTGGATCAAGGGATTGCAAAGCTTTAATTTCAGCTACTGTAGGATAGTCAGTTGGTTTTGATAATGAGGAATCAAAATTAAAACCCGTTCTATCTATTACCTCTTCTAGACTAACTTCTGGATGCCAGCTCTCTAAAGCTAAACGCCCCTCGCGTTTTATAAACACCGCAATTGGGGTAACTACTCCATGAAAACCGCCCCAAGAGGTTCTAAAATCTAATTTTTCAACTAGCGTTCTTTTTGAGTGCTCAGTACGCCATGTACAGGCTCGTCTCGCAGTTGGTAGCATAACTGCGCCGCCGCCGCCCCCAGGCAAACGAACCTTAGGATTATGCCAATCACCAATCACTGAATTATTGGCAGAACCATCGCCATCAATTTGCGCTGCCCCTAAAAAGGCAAGATCCATTCGCCCCCTGGTGCAAAGATCATAAAAATCTTCGTTGCCAAAAATTGATGCTGTATTTTCAGCCAATACTGGATCCGAGCTTGATAAAGGAATTGAGGAAGGATCTGGATCGACTCCTCCAGCGACATTAATGTAGATGTAATCCCAATCATATGCACGTTTAGCCAACAGACATGCCAGCATGGGCATAGTCGAATTAACTCCGCTAAAAGTGATTTCGTTTGGCCTTATAAATCTCGCTAAATTAATGACGATATATGAAAATGGAGACCATGAATTAGGCATCAGACAACTCCAATCTATTAGCTGCCGCTTTTAAATGCGCATCAAGAACGCTAGAGTCCAAGGAACTCATATATTCCTCAACTGCAGGGTAATCTATCTCATACTCAGGCCAACATGAGCCTGGCCATGCCCCTTGCGGGACAACTGAATAAGCTTCAACCATAAAATAAGGTATTAAAGTCATTTCTGGTTGATTGGTAAAAACATGATTCTCCACTAATCTTTCTGCAGTAACTAGTACGGTTTTTGCAGAGCGACTCATAATCCGATCCCAATTTGAAGTCCCATAGACTCGGACATTTCCATGTCGATCAACTTCATTGGCATGAATAATTGCTATATCAGGGGAAATCGCTGGTATCACCCAGACTGGATCACCTTTGCCATAGGGATCATCAATACTCTTCCAACCATTAATGCTTGGAATATCGCTACCCTGCAGTCCACCACATGGTTGAAAAGGAATTCCAAAAGCTGCCGCTCTTAAACCCGCAGTCAAGGTAGCGCAGGCATGCTCCTCAAGAATAACTGCCTTCGTTTCAATTGCCTTTCTGTAAGATGGCGCTAAACCAAAATTACCTTCCATAGCGACAATTCCCGCCCTTACCTTTTTTACAACTCCAGCCCGACACAATATATCAATATCATAACCAGGGGACTGTTTGATAATTTCAAGATTGCTTTTATTTTGGCGAATTAACTCTCTAACGAATGCAAATGGACCGCGATGGAGAAAACTGCCCCCCAAGGCTAAAGAGGCTCCATTTGGGACTCTAGCCACTAGCTCGTTGAGAGGGATCTTCTTATTATTATCATTAAATCCTGAGGACATTCTTAACCTTTTTTAATTCTTTAGCCTAAACACATTTTATGATACCGAATAGGTTTAGGATATCAGTTTATAGCCTAACAGGCAGACTTATTATCCATTGTAATGAGGCTGAAAACGGTGCTATTACTGCTTTCTCACTTTGTAGCAAAAATAGATAACAACTCTCATTATCAAAAATTAGGAAGGTACCAAACCTTCATTACTGTCCCTAATAATTTCGGCACAATTGAGACCAGTTAGCATGAAATAAATTAGTCTATTAACGCTATCAACCTGCAATTTCTTCATCAAAGCAGTTCTATGTGACTCAACTGTCTTTATGCTAATTTCAAGCTTTGAGGAAATATATTTACTTGTGCACCCTGTAATTACAAAATCTAAGATTTGTAATTCCCTGCTAGTAAGCTCAGCAATCAATTTTCTGACCTTCACTACGACTTCCTGCTGATGTGGTCAAGGTAGCGATCCTCAGGCCAGGTTATTTCGACGCTCAAGGCAATGAATCGACTGGTTATAATTCTGGACGTAGAGATAGCTATACCTCAGAAAATGTTGATGAGGTAACTGTAGCAATTCAATCTTTGCAAAAATATTACGGTGTAAAAAATACAGTACTTGTTGGGCACTCTGGGGGTGCAGCTTATTCTGGCGTGATGATTGGACGAACCCCAGGTATTGCAAATGGTGCACTCCTGCTATCTTGCCCCTGTGATATTAATAGTTGGCGGTCAGATCACCAGGCTAAACCTTGGGGATCACTCTCTCCAATTGATTTTTACAAATCAGTTCCGCCGAATACAAAGGTTATAGCCATTACCGGTGATGGCGATGACAATACTAGAGGGTATTTAGCTAAAGATTATGTTACCGCCTTAAGCGAGCGAGGTATTAATGCTCTTTTTATTTCGGCCTCCAATGCTGGACACAACGAGACTGTAAATGTGGAATTGGTGACTGAGCCAATTAAATCTCTTTTAAATGCCAATGCGTTGTCTATTACCAAATAGGGTTTCATGCAATTAAACCTAAAAAATCTTAGTAAGCAATAGTTTGAGAGGGTAATTAATTAACCTCATTGACTCTTAGTGGCCGATTTGAGACACCTTAAACGAACCAATTTGTTATAAAACGTGACCGTTTTAAATGTGGGCTGAGAAAATCCTACTTTTTTACGGCATGAAAATGAAAATCGTGACTATAGAGAAAAATCTAAAAGAAAAGCCCCGCGGTTGGCGGGGCTCATCAGGGCACTGCGGTACATCTTGCGATGTGCCAAATATATTGGCGGAGACGAGAGGATTCGAACCTCCGATCAGAGTTTTAGCCCCGATGCTCCCTTAGCAGGGGAGTGCCTTCGACCACTCGGCCACGTCTCCGTATTGATGCATTTACAACGCCCCACAGTTTA